>WNGD01003536.1_pt1 | contig 25058 bp, 24 predicted proteins | sample 5400671 | NCBI WGS metagenome assembly WNGD01 (sample SAMN13153369, study PRJNA577476) | soil metagenome | isolation source: 40 cm soil or saprolite under grassland replicate 2 | place: USA:California | collected 2016-06-15
TCGAGTTCGGATTGCAAGTGCATCGGCCTTCGCTTCCTGAAGCGCAGGTCGACGCGCACGCCTAGGAGCGAAGGTCGGCGCGACCGCGAGCTGCTCGCCGCCGGCGCCGTCGAGATCGCCTGTCCAACCGGGATCGGTCGGTATCACTAGGTCGCCACCTGGCAAACGGCTTCGTAGGGAGGGGTCAAAGTCGGACCCTCCCCTGCGTGCGCGGCCCAGCACGACCTCGAGTTCTCATATCGAATCAATCTCCAACGAGGTGGCCGAAATCTTGCGGTCGGGTCCACCTTCCGTCCGCCGTTCGTCGGAAGAGGGTTTGGCGTCGGTTAATCCGAAGGCGGTGACGACCCGGGACACTCGGCCGGGCCGAGGTGAAATTCCTCATGCCTAATAGATCTCCAACGAGGTGCCCGAAATTGGTCGGTGGGTTCCACCTTCCGTCCGCCGTTTGTTCACCTTCCGTGCGCCGATCCACCTTCCGACCGTCGCCGATCCACCTTCCGACCGTCGCCATCCACCTTCCGACTGTCGCCGTTCCACCTTCCCATACCTTTCTGCGCTCCCCGACACCCCCGTGGGCAAGAGCTACCGCATGCGCAACTACTTGACCGACCAGCGCGAGGACCTGCCCGCCGACATCGCGAACGGACCACCACCCACCGGAAGGCATTCGGACGCCATGATTTCCCCGATGACTGGACCGCGTGACATAGAGCCCCTCTGGCACTGCGGGTATTGGGATGGCCCTACCAGCGGGGTTGTGTTGTTTCGTGGAACGCTGTGCTGGTTTCAGTGGGACGAGGAGTTGAAGGCGGGCCTGGTCGATCCGAACCGAGAGGACCAGCCGGACCGCGTTTACGAAATATTCGAGATGACCGATTCAGAGACGCGAGATGTCGTTACGCAGCATATGAAGTTTGAACGTTATGTCGGATGCCACACGTGCTACCACATCTCTGCCGATGGCCACCGAGACATCAGCTTGCAATGGTGGGACAAGTTCGGTCCCGCGCCCGAGGACAGTCCGTTCTACGCAGATTGGCGAAACCGGCTCCAGGAGCCGCCTGCTGTGACAACCGAGGGAAAAGATCCATTGGCTCGAGTGGCGGGATCAGAGTTCCTACCCGGCCCGCCGAACCGTCAGGCCACGTAACACCCCGCCCTGCTCTCTGCCGCCCACTCTCATAAGCACAGCGCTCAGGGCCAATTACCGCCGGAAGCAATTGGTTCGAGTCCATCGGGGCCCACCACAGGTCTGATCTTCGACAAGCCACATAACGCACAGGTATTGGCAGACTGGAACGCTGGCCGCGGCCCATCACCATCTCTGCTGGCCAGGCCGTAACCAATCTCACGGTGCCCAAGCAAAGATGGTCGTCTTCGGCTGGCTGAAGACCAGGCGCTGGCGCCCATCATTCGGGACGAGTTGCTCAGCTTTCGGGCGAACACGCTGCCCTCTGGCCGCGCCACGTTCGACGCGGCCGGAGCAGCGCACGATGACTTGGTGCTGGCGTCTCTGGGGCTAACGTGATCAACCTAGACGGGACGGTCATTGCTCAGTAGAGAACGACCCGGGGTTCCAAGTTATCATCGCAACGGCACCTGCTCTAGCCATGTCGGAGTGCCGTAGACCTCGGGGTGGCGAGGTTTGGAGGACGCTGACCGTGGAGATCAAACAGCCGCCGGGAACTACCAAGCGGTCCCAGGCTGATGCGGCGGCGGGAGCGGTCCCTTCGTCCCGATGGCGTCCTGTTCTGGGCCAGCGTCTGAGTAAGTTCGTAAGCCACCACCGTCAGAAATGGGACGTGGTGATGGCCATTCTGACCATCGTGTATGTCGTTCTGGGTTTCTTCCAGGATCCGGAGCGGTCCAACGCTGCCGACGATGTGGTTTGGGCTTTGTCGGGTCTCTTCTTCTTGGAGTTCCTGCTTCGCTGTTTGGACGACGTGAGTCCGCGACGGTATCTGCGAGATCACTGGATCGATCTTGTCACCTGCATTCCGGCAATTGGGCCGCTCCGGCTCCTGCGACTCCTCCGGCTCCTCCGAGTCTTCAACAGCGCTGGCTTCATTAAGAGACTGGCGGCTGATAAAGGCGATGCATCCAGCACCGCTGGCCTGCGGTTGCTAGTGACCACCGTCTTTATCTTCTGGTTGCTCGCGGGATACGCGTTCTATGTAACTGAACTCAACCAGCCCCGAAGCACGGTCCACTCCTTCTCCGACGCTCTATTCCTAGCTTTCACAACCAGCACCACTGTCGGCTACAGCCCAATAAAGGCAGTCAGTTATGAGGGACAGATCGTTGCGGGCATCGTGATCTTCGTTGGACTCGGCCTGCTCACAGCTGCTTCCGGCCGCCTCACCTCTCTATGGATCGACGCTTCCAGCCGGCAGGTTCAGGACGACCTACTCCGCGACATACGGGACCAGCTCCGATCGTCGGAGTCGCGGCTGGCCGCCATCGAGGCATCGGTCGGGATACACAAGCCGGAACCGCCGACCACTGCTGAGCCGACAATCGATCTAATTGACATGACCGATCGAGACCCAGCGCCATGACTCAATTGGGCCAACCGCCGGCGGCTGATTCCGGGCAACTCCGCTCTAACGGGCCGGTCACGATGCTTGAACTCAACCAGTTCGAGGAATTCTTCAAGCAGGAGCAAGCGGCAACAGAGGCCATCATCGAGGAAGCCAACCGACGCGCTGACGAATACAAAGACACCCTTGCTCAGGCTGGTGCACTCCTTGTCGCTAATCCGTCCGCCTGGGATTCGAAGGAGGCGGCCGAGTCTGTCGACGCCGCTTTGAAGGCCAAGGATCAGGCCGTTTCGGCTGCTGCCGAACTCGACTTGAAACAGAAGAAGAGACAGGGGATCGTTGGCGGGCTGTTCGCCAAGCTGACTGGGAAGAGTGATATCGAGAAGGCGGAAGCCCGATCTCTGGAGACTCGGGATGCACTGAATGTCGCGATGGTCGAGGTTGCCCGACACGCCAAGGATGTAACCCTTCCAGCAGCCACGGCGCTGACAGAGCACGCTCTTGCGATATCGCCCGACGTTGAGGAATTACACGCCAAGTCCAGCTTGGCAGCGGCGCGATTTCAGGCCCTGAGCGATGAGATCATTCGCCGGCGCCAGGCGGTCGATACCTTTGGGTTTGATTCTGAATTTCTCGCCGCGAACCTAGCGGCCGGGAAAGCCGACAAGGTCGAATCGCCTTTGCTTCTGAAAGCTGGGGAGCAAGCGTTCTTCTCGGTGCCGACCACACTGGCCCGGCACCGCAGCCGCACAACATTTGTCGGTTCCAGCCAGGGCGTGAGCATCCCGGTTGGTCATGGCGTGCGATTCCGAACGTCCGGGTTCGCTGGCCATCCGGTGGTTAAAGACGAAGTGGTCGAGGTCGACCGTGGCACCCTAGTTTTGACAAGCCAGCGGATCGCCTTCGTTGGGGAAGCCAAGTCGATCTCATTCCCGCTGACCAAGCTCGTTAACTTGCACGAATACTCCAATGGCTTGGGCATGGGGCGGGAGGGGAAGGAGTCCCCAGAGATTTTCCTTTTCGAACAGCCTCACCGGGCGGTCGTCTACTTGGACTGGCTTCTAGCGCGCTAGCCACCGACCGCCACACCCGATAACACCCCGCCACACCGATGAACCCGGCCGCGTTCAGCGCCCTCGGAGGCACACCGGTGATCGCGCCCTACCGCGGAGGTAGGTGGTTCGAGTCCACCGCGGCCCACCACGGAGACGGAAGGTCGGGATGATGCTGTCGCAACTCTCGACCCTGACCTCGACCGCCAACTCTTTGTGCAGCGCCTTGCGCTGACCGGGCGTCCCGTTGAGCATCGCGTCTCGAACCGCTTCCTCGGCGCTGCGCACGGCTTCCTTGCTTGGCGCCTGGAAGGCGGTTGTGGAGACACGCAACTCTGCGAGCTTCGCGCGAAGCTGAATCAATCGACGCTCAAGCCCGTCGACTCGACTGCCGAACCGCGACTCGGATAGCTGGCCGATGGTACTCGCCAGGTGAGGCGACTAGATCAACGCCAGCCTTCGCTAGCGCGGGACTGGTGGTCTTGGCCGAGCTTCATCGGAACGCGGGCTGAGCGTCATTCACTGAGGCAGTGTGCCCAGGTCGGGCTTGGCGTCGCGGGCGAGCACGCGGTCGGCTGACGGTTCATGCACCTAGGACTTGGGTGGCGATCCAGGCTAGAACCACGAGCCCAACGCCGAAGCCGACGAGGGCGAAGCCGCGGGCGGGCGCGACAGGGAACCTCCAAGGGTTCACCCAGGGCGAGCTCATCCAGCGGTCGGCAAGTTTCCAGAGGTTGAAGCCGAAGAGCCCGGCCCACGCTGTGTACGTGACCAGCACCGCAACGAGAACGAACAGCACGGGTCAGAGGCTAATGGGAGTCGCGTGAAGTTGAACCCCCGATTTCGCGTCCTCATTAGTGGGCCACGGTGCGGGACGCGCAACTTCGAGTCGAGAGCCACGAAACGGCTGCGGCTTCGTCCGAGAGCGGTCAACGCCTCCTGGCGCGTCCCCGAGGGCGAGGCGTCGCCCTCCGAGGCAGATCATCCGCCGCAGGGCCCTGGGTTCGCCCATACTCACTCGGCTCGAGCGGGGCCGTCAGAGGTGAGCGGCCCCGCCAGGGCTCACCTCGAGGGCCTGTGGACTGCCAGGCGCGGTCAGTACAGACCACCGCGCCGACGTATATCGACGCGGCCGCCGAGGCTGATGGTCGGTCCAGAGACCTCGATTCGGTTCGCGTTACGGAAACCACGGCCCGAGAGAGCGGAGCGTTGCGTTGGTGCCCTGGCCACTACGATGCCGCTATCGCGCCCGACCTGATCATCACTGTTCGATCTCCGGCCCTCGACCGCGCGTTGGTCCGAAGACTCCGGGCCACCGCGAAGGAATCGGGCACTGCGGCGATCGCGGGATTGCGATCGGTGGGCGGCGTGATTTTCGTCGACGGACACAGTGCGCTGGCCGACCATGCGGACTGGAAAGCGTCGGTCTGGTCCTTTTCTTTAGAAGGCCGCGAGAAGCTGGTCGGCGCGGTCGATCTGATCCTCGCGGCGCTTCCGGGGCGGTTCACGCTCGAAGCCGCATGGGCTGGGGACGCCACCCTTCGCGCCGATTCCATTTCACGAGAGGAGCTTCGCCATCGGATCGTCGAGAACCAGGTGGAAATCGGGTGAGATATCTGGTATTGCCGACGGAGCCATGGTTTCCGTTGTGGATTGGCCCGCCCGAGCGAAAGTTGTCCGACGACGAGAACGCCTTCTTGCGCGAGGCTCGGGCGGCGATGCTAACGCTGGCGCCGGCGCGAGCGGCGAACACTTGGGCAGTCCTTTACGTGTCCGAACTCACCCTCGTTGTGCCTCTCGACGGTGAGCTCTCCAGCACTGAGGATGGGCGCACCTTGCACACCTCCCTACAGCTCCACATGTGCGAGAGAATGTCTGGGCCGATGATCCTTGGCGACTGGCAAGATGCTCACTACGCTTGGGATGTTGAACCCAAGTCAGCTCTGTTCGAAGTCAGCGGCCACGATGGAGAAGCACGTCGGGCTGCTCTCGCTTGGCTCGAAACTCAAATGAGGAGACCAATAGTCCGTCGCGACTGGCATGTCCTGAATCGAGCCATCGCAAGTGCGTGGCTTGACGGGGGGGCGGTGCGGGCAGGGTGTTGGAGGTGCATGGCTTGGGTCTCGTTGCGCTGATGTTTCGGAATCGCTGGTCGGCTGAAGTCAGGGCTGGATTCTTTGACGCTTGGATGAGCGCATAGCAGGAGGAACCCGGTGGAGTCGAATCGGCGCCGCCACCACCGTGGCCCTCGGTTCGCGTTACGGAAACTACGGCCCACCAAGTATTTCCTCAGTCAAGAGCTCAGTGCCGGCTGCTTGAGCCCTACGCGAGCCGATAAGTGAACTCAACGCGGTGCTTGGTACTGGGGACGACAACCCCCGTCTCCCGCTCCACCTTGCCCTCCGTCGGCTTTCGAACCCCCTTCCATCGCCACACGCGATTGCGCGATGTGCGTACGCCGTCCTATTGACAGCCCGACGACCGAGGCAGAGACTCCACACGGGGGAGAGATGGCGCTCTGGCGTGATTGGCCGTGGTGGTCGGTGGCACGGTCGGGGTTATCTACAACTGGTTGGTACCGCCGCAAGGCACGTGGGCCGCCGGTTGCCCGGTCAAGACTGTTCGCTGGATCATTCTCGATGGAGGTCTTGCGGTGAAACGATTTGCAGTCACTCTCGTAGCCGCACTGGTGGCACTCGCTCCGGCTCCAGTGGCCGCCGAAAGACCGGCCCGTGAGGGGCTACCAGCTGCGCCATTCACGCTTGATGCGTCAATCTGCGGGTTCGCGGTCGATTTGGCGTTTCCGACGAACAAAGAGTTCATAACCACATTCTCGAACGGGAAGCAGATCATCACGGGTTCGCTTTTTGCCACCCTGACCAATGAGCAGAACCATAAGTCGCTCACGATCAACATCTCGGGCCCGGGAAGTATCGTGACCGACGCAAATGGCAACACGACCCTTACCTTGTCGGGGCGCTCGCTGATTTTCTTCTTTCCAGGTCAGCTCGGTCCGGGCTCACCGGGCTTGTTGATTCTCACCAGCGGGCCGGTGACAATCGTCTCCGATCCGACCGGGAATATCGTGAGCTTTGACCGGACAAGCGCCAGCGTCCAAAATATGTGCTCCGCGCTCGCCGATCCGTAATCCGCCGCCCTGGCCATAAGGGGCCTATAGGAAGGGGCCGGCAGACCGGCCCCTTTGTGCGAGGTGGTCACACAAGAGACGTGGCGTCGATCGGCGCCGCACCCGGGACTTCTAGATCACCGCAAAGTTGGATTGCGGCCCAGCCTGTTCCCCGCTCCAAGTCTCGCTTCTGGTCGGTTATGTTCTTGCCCTTGTCGAGGGCCGATCACCCAGCGGGTGTTGACACGACAACGTTGTGAGAGAAGCGATAGATGGCGAGACTCGAGTCGACCGTTATGAGACGAGTCATGTGGCGGTCGTCATCGGCGCTGAGAAGAACGACGGCGTCAACCTATGAGAAAGCCTGGTCGACATACTTCGCGAGGAGCTCAATAGACCGCCGATAAGAGAGGTGTGGCCTCTCTCGTACGTCAAAGAGGTTTGGGGTCGCCGCAAAGGAAACCGAACACTGCAAGCGCCGTGCGGGCGTCGCGTCGAGCACTGATGCGGCGATCGTAGCGGAGCTTCGTGTAAGTCTCCCCCGCTACAACTTCAGGCACAACAATCGTGTCCTTCGCTCTTCGTTCCGCGTCGAGGGCCGCGATCGCCCAGCCATGGTGGCGGTCGCCGCGATTGAGGGCGGCCATCAGCAGGCCGGTGTCGGCCAGAGAACTCAGCGGCCGTACACCGTCTCGTCGATCGTCTCGGAAAGGTCGGCAGGTCCGTCGATCACGCCGGCGAATGCTAGGAGACGATCGATCTGCTTCTCCTCTGCAGCCAATCCCATCTCCACCAGACGTGCGATAAGGCTGCTTTGGCTGGTCCCTCTCTTGCGCGCTGCCGCTCGGACCTGGTTGTCGAGAGTCCGAGGGAGCGTGATGTTCTTTCGCACATGCGTCGCCATGGTCAGAATGAATACACACTCAAGCGCGGGCGCTACACACCGCTACGAGCGTTCAGGCGATATTCGAACGTAACGACCTGATTGGTACTTGGGGCGTCGTCTCCCGTCTCCCGCTCCAGTACCAAGCTTTCAAAAAACGGCTTCCAAGGCTCGCGCGGAACGGCCACCACGCGAATGGTGCCCTCCGGCAAAGCCTCGGCCTCGAGCTGTTCAAAAATTCCGGCGACAAGACGCGACCGTTGACCCGAATCGGCGGCCTCCCATGCGGACACCAGGTCCAGGAGCTGTGATTCGCACCACTCCAAGTTGACGCTCTCGGGCTTCGCCGCTGCCTCCGCCAACTGCCGCTTCTGCTCGGTGATTTCGTCCCGTCGAGCGCAGAAGGTCGCCCAGTCGTACTCGCCGTACTCAAAGAGCCGCTTGGCCCGCTCCAGCTGTTCGTCGAGGCGCCTGGCAGCAGTTGCTGCGGTCTTGCGCGGAGCTGCGACTTGTCCCGCGCTGCGAAGGCGACTGCGAAGAGCCGCGTGCATCTCCTGGGTGGGCGTGCATCGCGAGAGTTCGTGATGGATTGCCTCCTCCAGAATCTCGCTCCTGAACATTCGGGCATCGCACTTTGGACCAGAGGGGTGCACCGCTGATCGATTACGGCGGGCGACGTGGCAGCCGTAATAGCGAAGGATGTGCCCGCCTCGCGAGAACGCCTCTCCATGCATCGGCCCGCCGCAGCGGGCGCAGAGCAGGATTGGAGTGAGTGGATAGGTGTGCTTGGTCCAGGCTTTGCTCGTTCGCCTCACGTTGCGTCTCTTGACCTCCTGGCAGGCTCGCCAGGTTTCGTTGTCGACGAGAGCCGGGTGGAGGCCGTCGATGAGCTCACCATCGACGAGGATCTTCCCCACGTACGAGGGGTTTCCGACGATGTCTTTGAGGACGTCGCCAGTGAAGATGATCGCCTTCGGACGGTTGTGGTTGGCCTTGGCGTCGCCGCGGAAGGGCTTGATGCCGTTCCGGTTCAGGTGCTCGGCCAGGCTGCGGAGGCTAAATCGGCCGCTGGCGTAGAGCCCAAAGATTTCTTTGATCGCGGGTGCCGCCAAAGGGTCTTCAACGATTTGACCGTCGACACGGGAGTAGCCCTGCGGGATCGTACCCAGCAACTTGCCGTTGCGCCGCTGGTAGCGGAGATTGTCGCGGAAGCCATCATCAGCGCCTGCGGCATTGACAAGGTCGTCGTGTTCGGGACCAGCAGCGGCGCAATCGCGGCCCTCGAGCTGGTGGCTAGCCATGATGACCTCGTCAAAAGGCGCCATCCTTCATGAGCCTCCCGAGACCGCCGCTTCCGAGATGTCGCAAGGCCATGCGAACACTCGACCATCCCGGGACCAGGGTTCCGGTTACTCGAGATTAAGCACGTTTACGACTGATGTCCGGGCCGCCCAGCGGGCGGGAAGGATCGCGCCCAACAGTGCGACCAGCACACCGGCTAGAGCGACCAGCAACAGGTGTTCCGGGTCGATCGCGCTTGCGAAGGTGTCGCTCGAGATGCTGAAGCCGGCTAGGCGAGCCATCGCGTCGATCAGGTACCTGTATAGGCCAATGCCGGCGGGGATGCCCAACAACGCCCCGACCAAGCCCAGGACGCCGGCGGAAGCCGTGACCATCGCCGTGACCTGGCCGGGCGTCATCCCCAGCGCCTTCAGAATGGCGATGTCGCGCACTCGTTCACGGGTAGTGAGAAGCAGCGTGTTGAAGACTCCAAGGCCGGCGATCGCGCCGAGGATCAATGCAAGAGCCGCCACCATTGCGTCGAGGATGGCCTCGATGTTGAGGCCCGTACCTGAACTGATCGCTTCCGGAAACAAGAAATCGGGCTGCGCGGCCGAGACTCGCGTCACGTACGCGTCTACGTTCGTCCCGGGGCGCAGCTGAACCAGATAGTCGACCGGCTGGGCGTTTGGGGCGACGGCGGCATACGTCGACCAGTCGATCCCGAGTGTCCAGAAGCAATAGCAGGTGCCTACGATACGGAGCCGCACGTTCTCGGCCTCGACCCGCACCGCAACCTCCTGCCCGACTCGCCAGTGGTATGGGTTGAAGACCACGCCTAACAGCGCTTCGTTTGATTTCGCAAACCAGCGACCTTCAGCGATTCGGTATCCCAACTGCTCGGAGCGGCCGCTGAAGATGGTTCCAGGCACAGGGTCCGGCTGGCCGGGAACCGCCGCGGCGAACTGGCGGACACCGACGATCAGATTGGTCTCGGGCTGTCGCTGAAGGACCTCGATCGTGGCGGGGTCGGAGTAGCCGCCGAGTCGGCTGACCGTGACCTGGAAGTTGGGCTGGGCGAAGAGGTCGTTGAACTTCAAGATCGCCGAGTACAGGCCGTTGGCGAAGACGAGTGTCGCAACCCCGACCAGAATCGCGACAGCAGTGAGCCCACCTCGCACCGGCCTGGCAAACGCATCGCCGGCGCCCAGCACCAGCTGTCCAGGGAACCACCACCTGCCAATGCGGCGCTTGGTATAGCGACCAAGAGGCGCAGTGCCAGTGGTAATGGCGTCGACTGGATTCATGCGACCGGCCCGCAACGCGGGCAGAGCCGCCGCTGCGGCGATGAGGCTGATACCCAGGGCAGGCACCAACACGTCGACAATCGGTACGAACGGGCTGGACGGAGGCAGGCTCAAGGCCTGAGCTGCCTCGTCGAGCAGCGGCTTGCTCGCGAGTGCCCCGAGCGGGACAGCGACAAGGCATGCTGCGAGCGCGGGCAACAGCATCTGAATTACGAACACCCCCACGACTTGGCGTGGTGTGAAGCCGATCGCCTTCAAGATCCCGATCTCACGGTAGCTGGCCAGAACCGCTCCTGTGACGACATTGGCAACGATGACCGCGACAGCACCTACCGCAAGCACGACGAAAGCGAGGAGGAATGTGAGGATGAGCGAGTTGTTGAAGTTGTAGCTGTCCCGGAAGTCGAGGTACGAGGAGTAGTTGGCCAGGGCGCCGGCCGGAACCGCTGCCTCGAGCGCGTTCAGGTCTGCTCGGATGTCCGAGCGGCTCGAAGCAACGCGAAAGCGGTAGGCCATTACATAACTGAGCGGGGCGTCGACGGGATTTAGGCTCGCCACAAGTCCGCTCGCGACCCAAGCCCGATCGGGGTTGGGGTCCACGTCGACTGCTTCTCCAACCACCGTGAGCACAGACTTGTCTAGAGTGCCGAGGGCGGTGATTCGATCACCAACCAGAATGGCCCGGCCAATGGCGAAGGATCGTGTGACCACAATTTCGCCTGGCCCTCGCACCCAGCGCCCGCTGACGATCTGCACGCGGTCGAGATTGCCGCCTGGGTCATCGCGCCCCAACACAGTGAGCGTCGACTTCTGACTGAAGCTGGCGGTGGCCGTCAAGTGAGTGCCGCCTTTTTCGAAGGGGACCTCGGCCGCAACCCAGGGCCCGGCAGCGGCGGCGACGCTCGCCAGCCGAGCGGTAGCTGCGACCTGGCTCGACGTGACTTTCCTGGCATCAAAAACGGCAACAAGGTGGGGCCCAGACAATTCCGCAAACGCATGGTCGTAAGGACTGCTCGTTTGCACCAGGAGCGTGCCCCCCATGGCACCGACGGTAATCGCGAGCGCCGCGATGACGAACACGACCAGCGTCTGGAGGTGGTGCCGCCGCACATCCGCGAACGCCTTGGTAAGGACGGGCCTCATTGGGTTACTTCCTGCCCGTGTCCAAGGGTTGACTGTCGGCCGTCATTTTGCCGTCACGCAAGTTGATGATGCGGCGCGTGTAACGGCCCGCTAGCTTGAGATCGTGACTCGCGAGAAGAATGGTCTGGCCGCGCTGGTTCAGCGCGACCAGCAACTCCATGACCTGCTCACCGGTGCTGGTGTCGAGCGCGCCAGTAGGTTCGTCCGCGAGGACAACCGCCGGTCGGTTGATCAGTGCCCGGGCGATCGCCACTCTCTGGCGCTCGCCGCCGCTCAGCTTGGCTGGGTACTCGCGTGCTTTGGCTCCAATTCCGAGCTCGTTCAGCAACTGTTGGGTTCGCACGCGAGAGGCCGCTTCCTTGGCTCCGGACAATTGGGCTGCGATTAGAACGTTGTCGAAGACGTTCAGGTTGTTCAGCAGGTGGAAGAACTGGAAAACGAAGCCGATATGGGACCGACGGAACCGCGCAAGCTCAGCCTCACTGAGACCGGCGAGCGCAATCCCACCGACGGTCACGGTCCCGGACGTGGGCCGGTCGAGCCCAGCGACGAGGTTGAGGAGCGTCGACTTACCGCTGCCCGATGGGCCCATGATGGCGGTGAACTCGCCCTCGTCGACCTGGAGACTGAGGTCATCGATCACTGGCCGGCTGGCGGGCCCGCCGTATGACTTGGTTACGGCGTTGAACTCAACCCTGGCTTGGATGATTGCCTATTGCCGCCAGGTCGGGCGCGCTAAATCGATGGTTCGCCGGGATGTGGGAATCCTTCTATGGGCACTGCTCGTTAGGCCAGTACTTCGGACAGAATGGCATTGCGGCCAGAGGCCGCCATCTGCGGCCAAGATGCGATATCGATTACGTGCCATCGGGCACCCAGGCCGACCAGCGCCTCGCCCTTCGCCAGCGCGCCGTCATTCGGAGTGGAGGACCTCGGCGACCCGGGTCTGAGCGGCCCAGCGGGCCGGCAGCAGCGAGCCGACCAGCGCCACGGCCACCCCGGCCAGGGCGAGCAGGATCAGCCCCGGCGCGCTGAAGACCCTGAAGAAGCTATCCGGCATATCGTTTCCGAGAAGACTGGCCAGGGCCTGCATCATCGCCCGGTGAACCGCCACGCCGGCCGGCAGGCCGAGCACCCCGCCAACGCTACCCAGCAACACCGCGCCGGCGGCGACCATGGCCAGGACCTGGAGTGGCGTCATGCCCAGGGCCTTCAGCACCGCCGTCTCGCGGGCATGTTCTCGCGTGTTCAGCAGCAGGGTGTTGAAGACCCCCGCCACCGCGATCAGGGCCAGCACGGCCGCCAGCACCAGCATCACGGAGTTCAGGGTGTCGACGGGCGAGATGGACCCAGGGATGCGGTTGGCGCCGGCGTCCAGGAAGTCGGGCTCAGTGGCCTGCACCCGGCGGGCGTAGGCTTCGGCGTCGCGGCCGGGCTTGAGCTTGACAAAGTAGTACGTCGGCTGCATTCCAGGTGCGGCCGCGGCCAGCGTCGAGAGGTCCATGTCAATCTCGCGGCCGAGCCAGCTGGTCGAGAAGATCTCGCCCACGACCTGCAGCTCGACAGAGCGCCCGCGGATCACGGCCTGGAAGCGGTCACCCACGTTCAGGTGCGACGCCTCCAGGGTGGCGCGAGGGGCGACGACCTCTCCCGGAGCATTGAACCAGCGCCCGCGGATGACGGGGATCGCGAGTCTGGCCGAGTCGCCGCGGTAGGCGACCACCAAGACCGGGTAGCGGCCGCCCACGCCAGGCACTGTCTCCACGCTACTGGCCGCGCCCACTACGAAATCAGTCTCCGGTTGGGCGGCGAGGGTGGCCATGACCTTCTGATCCGGATACGCGATCGACCGCTGAACGGTGAGGTCGGTGTAGGGGGGGTCTCCGATGCGCCCAACCGCTCCTTTGGTGTCCAAGTGGGTGCTACCCTGCAGGCCGCTGGCGAAGACAAGGGTCGTGACGCCGACCAGCACGGCGAGCACGGTGAGCGCGGCGCGTTGCGGTCGGGCGAAGGCGTCGCCCGAGCCGAGCGCGAGGGGCTGAGGCAGCGGCAGCTTTCGGAGCCAGGAACCCACCAAGGAGCGGCGGCCGCCTGAGGGTGCGCTGCCCAGGGAGATGGCGCCGACGGCGCTGAGCCGCCCCGCCCGCAGCCCGGGCAGCACGGCTGCCAGGAGGACCACGGCCGTCACCACCAGCAGGGTCGCGAGGGCCATGGCGGGGGCGAACGGCGGCTCGGAGGGCAGAGCCAGGCCGGCCGCCGCCCGGTCGACGAGGGGGATGCTGAGCGCGACACCGGCAGGGATGCCCAGGACACAGCCCGCCAGCGCGGGGACCAGCATCTGGCCGACCAGCGTCCCCACGACTTGGAGTGGGGTGAAGCCGACCGCCTTCATGACGCCGATCTCACGGTAGCTGGCGATGACGATTCCGCTGACCAGGTTGGCGACCGTGGCGGCGCAGGCCAGGAGAGCGAAGATCCCGAAGGCGACCAGGAAGGTCACCACCAACTGGTTGGCCGCGTTGAAGAGGAACTTGAACTTGAGATAGTCGTTGGAGTACTGCACGGCGCCCGGCGGCAGCGCAGCCTCCAGGCGGGCCACCTTGTCCGTTAGCTCCGACGTAGTCGGGGCCTGGGCGAAGCGGTAGACCATCGCGTAGCCCCAATCGGGGGCCAGCAGCGGCAGCTGCGACTGCGCCACCCAGGCGGATTGGCGGCCGAGCTCGGCGCCTCCCTCGTCGATGTCGACCGCCTCGCCGACCACGACCAGTGTTGGCTTTTCGAGGCTGCCCAGGGAGAGCAGGCGGTCGCCCAGGCGGACGTGGTTGAAATCCGCGAACGAGCGGGTGATGACGATCTCGCCCGGCCCCTCAACCCATCGCCCAGCTGCTAGCCGGAGGATTTCGACGTCGGACTGCGGACTGTCCCGGCCCACTGTGTCGAGCTGGTACTTGTGAGTACCCAGCGCGAAGGCGGCACCGTAAACCAGGGGCCAGGGACCGGCGGCGGCGCTGGCGCCGATCAGGGTGGGCGTGCCCGCCAGCTGCGCAGAGTCGATCTTGTGGCGATCGAAATGGACGATAAGGTGGGCTCCCTTCTGGGCCTCGAAGGCGCGGTCCCATGGGTCGCTCGAGGTCTGTAGGAGCGTCAGGCCCAGGGTCGTGGTCCCGCTGGCCAGGAAGATGACGAACGCGATGATCGCCGCCTGCAGCCGGCGCCGCCTGAGGTCGCCGAGCACCTTGGTCATGACCGCGCTCATCCCACCACCTCCTCGACGCGGACCCGGACCAGCTCCGCCGCGCTTGCGGTTGAGGCCTGCAGGACGACGTCGTCGGCGACCTTTCCGTCGACCAGACTCACAACGCGGCGCGCATGGCGGGCGGCCAGCTTCGCGTCATGGGTGACCAGCAGTACGGTCTGGCCGCCACGATTCAGCTCCACCAGGAGCTCCATGACCTGCTCGCCGCTTCGGCTGTCAAGGGCACCCGTAGGCTCGTCGGCCAGCAGCAGCAGCGGGCGGTTGACCAGCGCCCGGGCGATCGCCACCCGTTGCTGCTGGCCACCCGACAGGCGGGCCGGGTAGCGCGGGGCTTGGTCGGCGATGCCGAGCTGCGCGAGTAGTTCCCGCGCGCGCTGGCGAGCCGCGGCGGTGCCGCTGCCGGCCAGCTGGGCCGCGACCACGACATTCTCCAGCACCGTCAGGCTGCCAAGCAGGTTGAAGAACTGGAACACGAACCCCACCCCGCTCCGGCGGTACCGAGCCAGTTCCGCCTCGCCGGCGCGCCCGAGGTCGCGGCCGTCGACGAGCACCCGGCCGGAAGTCGGCCGGTCGAGCCCGGCGACCAGGTTGAGGAGGGTCGACTTCCCGCTCCCGGAGGGGCCCATGACGGCGAGGAACTCGCCCCGCTCGACGCCCAGGCTGACCCCATTCACCGCCGGATACTTTGCCCCGCCGTCGTATAGCTTGCGGACATCGCTCAACTCGACTAGCCGTGTCATGTTTCCTCCACTCCCTTGCGGTTGGAATTACGGATCTCTTCGGCACAGGCGTCCGTCCACTTGAGATCGGCCTCGGTGTGGAGGATCGCGCCCTTGAACAGCAGGACGAGGTCGTCGCGCCCCTCCCGCCGGGCTCCTTGCTCAAGCTCCGCCAGGTCCTTGAGGCGCTGGAGGTAAACGCGGCGCTGGGCCGTCAGCAGGTCGTCCAGGCGGCCGTCGGCCAGGCGGGTGCTGAGCAGCAGCTTCACGTAGATCTCCTCGCGCAGCTGCTGGGGTTCCGAATCTGGGCGGGACAGCCAGTCATCCAGTGTCTTCCGGCCGCTGGCCGTCAGCCGGTAGGCCAGCTTCCGGCGGTCACCTCGCTCACCGTCGGCCTCGATCAGGCCGTCGCGCTCGAGCCTCTGCAGGGTCATGTAGACCTGGCCGAAGTTGACCTCCCAGGAGCCGCCGAGCAACGACTCGAAGCGGTTCTTGACGTCGTAGCCGTGGAGCGGCTGCTCCGCCAGTAGGCCGAGGATCCCGAACTTAAGCGACACCGCCGCCCCCATCCATGCTCAGTATATTTGCGCAGTATATATGCTCGGTAGCGATTGTCAAGAGCGCCGATTGGCGAGCCGAGATCGAGGCGTTCGAAGGTACGGGCTTCGCCTGGACGTAAAGCGCGGGTTCGGGGTGAGAGCTCTGCGAAACCCAAGCAACGAAATGGATCCCCTTGGTGGACGCTCTTCGAACTTGGCTGGTTGGACAGGCGCCCGATGTAGTTGAGCGGCCCAAAAGCGACATTGACCAAAGCGCGAAAGAGTTTCCAACGACAAATAGTGTTTCTCCCGGATAGAACAGCCAGTTCGGAAGCACGCCGATGCGCGCGTATGCGATTGCTATCCCTACTACGATGGCGAGCGCGTTCAAGGGCAAGAAGTCTTGCCTCCTCTTCCCCTTTTTTTGAATGCCTGACAGCCCAAATCAGGAAGGCAAGCACCCAAAGAACGAGGATTCCCCAGAAAACGACCGCCTCAAAGACAGAAGGGAAGAGCGATGTCATCTACTGAAACTCCCATGCTGTCCGCAAGCCCCCAGGTCCCCCAGCTAGAGCCAGGCTCGTCGTGACCGTCCAAGGAGCGGGCCAAGACAGCGAATGAGGCCGCAATAACGAGTTCTTTCCGCCGGCTAGGCATGGCCGATGAGGGCGCCGAGGCCGGCCACCACGAAGCCGCCCATGGTGACCTGGATCAGCGAGCGGTGAAGCGGGACCTGGAGGAAGCGCCGGCGCACCCAGGCGATGGTGATGAGCTCTATCCCGACCACGACGTAGGCGACCTTCAGCGCTGTCTGGGTGTCGCTGATCAGGAAGGGGAGAGCGTGGAAAGTTCCGCCGACGAAGGTCGCCATCCCGGTCAGGGTGCCGCGGACCAAAGAGTTCCCCCGCCCGCTCAGCTCACCGTCGTCGGAAAGCGCCTCCGAGAGGCCCATGCTGATCGCGGCCCCCAGCGACGCCGCCAGGCCCACCAGGAGGGCGCCGTGTGAGCCGACGAGGAAGGCGGCCGCGAAGATCGGCGCCAGCGTCGAAATGGTGCCGTCGATCAGGCCGATGAGGGAGGGCTGGACGAAGCGCAGGATCTGGCTGCGCTCGCCCTGTCCCCTCCAGCTCTTGATGAGGCCGGCCGCCGTTCTGGAGACTGCTAGCTTGAGGTCGGTCCGGACCGCTTCGGGCTTCGGCGGAGGCTACGGCCATTGCCAGGGGGGATCCGATCGCGGTCAGCATGACCAGCTCACCGTAGGCGGGCGTGCGACTCAGCCAAACCCTGAAGGCCGGAGATCTTGTGGGAAGCCAGCACGATCCAGGGGTGCATGCTGCCCTTACGAAATCGACATGCGTGCACGGTGGCAGCCACCCGCACGCCGTGGCGGTAGGTGTCACACCACGAGGGCGACGGATGGAGCTGATGCGGCCATCGGACCTCGGGCACGTCCCCTCGATGGACGAGCCGGCCGCGGTCGCCGTCATGATGGTTGACTCCTTCGGTGAAAGCCGGAACGGAGACAACGCCAAAAAGCGAGACGGCTGGGGCCATCCGATAATCCTTCTAGCGTGCCGATCCGAGTCGTCCTGGCAGAGGACAACCTGCTGGTCAGGGAAGGCCTGCGCCAGCTGCTCGCGACCGTCGAGGACATCGACGTCGTGGCAGTCTGCGAAGGCCGCGATGACCTGCTGGAAACCATCGAGCGGGAACGACCGGACGCCGTCCTCACAGATATTCGAATGCCACCGCGTCACTCCGCCGAGGGAATCGAGGTTGCTCACCAACTGCGCCGGAGTAGGCCGGCCATCGGCGTTGTCGCGCTGAGCCAGTTCGCCGACGCAGAGTACGCACTCCAGCTTTTCGAAGGCGGTTCGAGCGGGCGGGCCTACCTCTTAAAGGAGCGCGTGAATGACGTCGAGCAGATCGCCTCTGCGCTCCGAGCCGTCGTCGCTGGCGGATCGGTCGTGGATCCGAAGGTGGTCGAAGCGCTCATCGCCGCCCGGGCGGCAAGGCAGGAGTCGCCGCTTGGAGTCCTGACGGCGCGCGAACGCGACGTTCTCGCGGCGGTCGCAGAAGGCAAGAGCAACGCGGCCATCGCGCGCGCGCTCTTTCTGGCCGAATCATCAGTGGAGAAGCACATCAATTCGATCTTCTCCAAGCTCGGTCTCAGCGAGGAGCCCGAGATTCACCGGAGGGTGAGGGCAACGCTGCTTTTCCTCGCGGACAGGCGGGCCCCCGAACAGGCCTGAGGCCAACGGCGCCTTAACCCCGAGGTTGGCCGGGGGCTGGAAACACGAGCCAGCACGGTCGCCTGGACGGCCGGCGTGCGACTAGGCTGCTGGCCAGGAGGTCTGGAAGTAAGATGCGCCAACTTCAAACGGCTTCGTTGGAGGACACCTCGATGGGGGGCGACGACTCGCAACCGATGGTCGTCGCGCAGCGGCTGCGCAAGGTCTACCGCGGCGCGACCGCCGTCGAAGCGCTGCGCGGCGTCGACCTCGAGGTCCGGCCTGGGGAGATGGTCGCGATCGTCGGGCCGTCCGGCTCCGGGAAGACGACCCTCCTCAACTGCCTCTCCGGGCTCGATCGCTTCGACGGAGGCCGGGTCGTGATCGACGGGGCTGACCTTACGACGATGTCCGACCGCGACCGCACGGCCTACAGGGCGCGGAACATGGGGTTTGTCTTCCAGGCCTTCAACCTGCTGCCCGTCCTCACCGCCGTCGAGAACACGGAGATCCCGCTCCTGCTGCAGGGCGTACCGGCTCGGGCAGCTCGCCGCCGGGCCGAGGAGATGCTGGAGACTCTTGGGCTCGCCCAGCGCGCACGACACCGGCCCGACCAGCTCTCGGGCGGCGAGCAGCAGCGGGTCGCCGTGGCCCGGGCCCTGGTCCATAAGCCGGCAGTCGTGTGGGCGGACGAACCGACCGGCAACCTCGACACCGAGGTCACCCACGTCATCACTGAGCTGCTGGTGAAGACGAACCGGGAGGGCCAGACGATCGTGCTCGTCACCCACAACCCTCAAGTTTCTGAACGCGCGAGCCGCGTCATCCGAATGCGCGACGGCCGCATCCAGGAGGCAGCGCGAGCCGGCGTCGAGGGTGCCGCGACATGAGCGCCTGGTCGTGGTTTGTGATCGGGACCTTCCTCGCGGTCTACGGAGTCCTTGCCTTACTGGCTCTCCGGCGCCCGCTGCTGGCGCGGCTCGCCTTCCGCGAGGCCTGGCGGGGCGGGCTTCAGACCGGACTTGTCGTCGCCGGCCTGGCCCTGGCCGGCATGGGCATCACCGCTGGTCTGGTAGCGGCCGACTCGACCGAGGCCTCGGTCACGCAGAACGCGTACTTGTCGATGGGGGAGGTCGACATGACCGTCACCGCCAACGGCGCTCTCTTCGACGCTTCGGTGGCCGACCGGCTGGCGGCCGACCGCAATCTGGCGACCGGCATTGACGGCGTGCAGGGCGGCCTCGACCTGGTCGGAGCGGTGGCCGACCTCGACCAGCGAGCGAGCGACACCGGCGTCCGCCTTTACGGCTTCGATGCCTCCCGGCAGCGGCCGTTCGGGGCCTTCCATCTCGTCGACGGCCGCCGAACGTACGGTGATGACCTGCCGCCAGCGGGCGTGCTGGTCAGCCGCGACCTGGCTGACGCTCTCCACGCCCAGGCCGGTGACCGGCTGCGGATCAGCGCCGGCGCCAGCTCCGCCGAGGTCCTGGTCGCCGGCCTCGTCAAGCTCGAGGGACCCGGTGCCTTCGGCCTCGGCCGGACCCTCTTCGCACCGCTGGGCTCGATCCCCTCGCTGGCCGCCGCTGGCAACCAGATCAACGTGGTCCGGCTGTCCACGCCAGGCGACGGGCTCGCCGGCATCGCGGCCGGTCGCCGCTCCCTGCCGGCGGTGAGGGAGGCCGTTGCCGGCCTTGGCGTCCCGGGCCTCGAAGTCAACGAGGCCAAGGCGGCCCAGGTGCGGCAAGCTGAGCGGTCCACGCAGTCGGCCCGAGCCACTCTGGTGACCATGAGCCTTCTGGTGGTCGCCGCCGCCGCGACCGTCGTCGTCCACCTGACCCTGATGCTGGCCGAGGAAAGGCGGCGGCGGCTGGGGACGCTGCGCGCGCTCGGCCTCAGCCGCTCGGGCCTGGTCTTCCTCTCCGTCCTCGAAAGCGCGCTCTACAGCCTGGCCGGCGCGGTGGTCGGCGTCCTCCCCGGCCTTGCTCTCGCCCGCTACCTCGGCCCGGTCGTGGCCGAAGCGGGCGCAGCGCTCTCTGGAAGCGAGAGCACCGGCTACCAGTTGGCGGTGCGGCCCGAGACGGTTGCCGTGGCGGTCTCGCTGGCAGCCATGCTGACCGTCGTCACCATGGCCGCCGCCGCCCTGCGGACGGCCCGGTTCGCCATCTCAGCGGCGATTCGCGACCTGCCGGAGCCGGCTTCGACAGGCGGACGGCGCTGGCGGCTGCTGGCGGCCGGCCTGCTGGCTGCCGCCGGTTTCGCGATCGCCCTCGGCGGAGGTGGTGCGGGCCGCGTGCTCGGCGCGACCCTGGTGATCGTCGGCGCCACCTGGGCCGGCCGCAGCTGGATCGAGGATCGCGCGCGCTACACCCTGGCCGGGACACTCATCCTGGCCTGGGCTCTAGTCGTGCAGGCGACCACCCCGCTCTCTTCCGAGGACAACGCGGCCTTCGCCGTCTTCTTCGTCGGCATCGTCGTCTCCGTCTTCGGGCTCTCCCTGGTGGTGGCCGCCAATCTCGCCTTGGTCGACCGCTTTCTGGCCCTGGTAAGCCCCGGGCTGGGGGCGACGCTGCGTGCCCCGGTGGCCTACATGACCAGGCGTCCTCTTCGGACCGGCCTCACGACTGGAGCCTTCGGGATCGTGCTCGCAGCCATCACCGTCTTTGCCGTGGTTGGCGAGAGCTATCAGCCCGATTACGCGCGCGACTCGGCCGGCTTCGACGTCATCGTGCGCTCCGCCCAGCCGACGATCACCCTGTCGCCGGCGCTTCAGGCTCAGATCGCCCGGGCGGAGGTCATCCCGACCCGGCTCTACCTGGGCCGCTTTCTGGCCCCCAACAGCACAGGCTACGCGGGTGGAGACTCGACCTACGTGCCGCTCTACACGCTGAGCGAGGCTCAGTTGGCCAACCCGCCCCTCCACCTGTCGACCCGCTCCCAGCGCTTCCCCGATGACGCGTCGGTCTGGCGCGCGATGCGGGAGGACCCCGGGCTCGTGGTCGCGGCCACGACACATGTCGACGACACGATCACCATGTGGACGCCGACCGGCCCTGTTCACTTCACGGTCGTCGCCCAGCCGGTCTACGCGATCTTCAACGGACTGATCGGATCGCCCCGCTCGTTCAGCGGGTTCGATCTCGCGGTCAGTGGTTCGACCTTGCTCGTGGCGGCTCGTCCGGGGGTGGATCGCGAAGGGCTGGCCCGTGCCATCGAGAGCGAGCTCTTCGAGCAGGGTGTGACCGCGCACACCTTCAGGTCCGAGGTCAGCGGCTACCTCGCCGCCATCAAGGCGATCCTGGCCATCATCGACACGCTGATATGTCTGGGCCTTGCCATCGGGCTGCTCACTCTCGGCATAGCCGGGCTGCGTGCAGTCGTCGAGCGTCGCCGGCCGATCGGCGTGCTGCGCGCTCTGGGCTTCTCGCCGCGCCGTGTCGTCGGGGGTCTGGTCGTCGAGGCGATCCTGACCGCGGCCATCGGGATCGCGGTCGGCGTCACCGCCGGCCTGCTGCTCGGCTACCTAGTAGTGACCTCAACCTACAATCGTGAGTTCAACGTGGACGGCGGCGCGCTGGCGAGTGCGATCGTCCTGGTGCTGGCGGCGACGCTCGCTGTCACAATCGGGCCTGCTATGCGCGCCTCGCGCCTGCCGGCCGCTGACGCCCTCCGGCTGATGGACTGAAACAGGTTCGTGCCTCAGCCGGACCCCTTCGGAGTGGGGGTGGTCGTGGCGCTGGCCGGCTTGGCTGCGGCAGCTCTGGTCGCCGCCTTCGTCTCGGACCGCCGTCGGAAGCGGCGTGGCGCGGCCACGTTGGAAGCGATCGACTTTGTCCGCGCATCGTTCACAAGCCGGATGGTCCGCGGCGACCCGATCGATGTGCTGCTACGGGAGGTCGTCGAGGCGCTCCGCAGTTTTCTGGCTCTGGACACGGCCGAGGTCTGGATCGTGGAGTCGGGAAGGCTTCGCCTCCAGGTCGCCGATCCGCCGACAGCCGCTCGCGCCTTGCCGATCTCAACTGAGCTCAAGCCGGTGATCCTCAACACGCCGGTCTCGGGTCCCGCCTGGGTGCGAACGTGGATGCCGGATTTGCTTGCTGGGCGGCCGGAAGGCGAATTTCTTCGGTTGGCGCCGGTCAGCCATGCCGGCGAATTACTCGGGAGTCTTGTTGTGGGCCGGGCCCGGCGGCCCAAGCGCCTCGCTGAGGAAGCGGACGGACTGCTCGAAGAGCTGGCCCGTGATATCGGCGTCGGACTCTACCGGGGCGGCCTCGACGCCACCCTGCGGGCAACCCTCGGGCAGCTGCGCCGCCAGGCCGCCGAGCTTCAGGCATCGCGCGCCCGGTTGGTAGCGGCCGCTGACTCCGAACGGAAGCGGATCGAGCGCGACCTGCACGACGGAGCCCAGCAATACCTGCTCTCGGTCTCGGTCAAGGCGCGCCTGATCGAAAGGATTTCCGCCGCCGAGCCAGAGCGCGCGCGTCGCCTCCTCGAGGAGCTGGTCCAGGAGGTAGAGGCCGCCCTCGAAGAACTGCGTGCACTCGGCCACGGCATCTACCCGCCGCTGCTCTCCAGTGCCGGCCTTGGCGACGCGCTCGCCGCGGCGTGCCGGAAGCTCACCCCCCCTGCTGAGCTGGACGCCGACGGCCTCGGGCGCTTCCCGGCCGAGATCGAGTCCGCGGTGTACTTCTGCTGCGTCGAGGCGCTCCAGAATGCAGCCAAGCACGCCGGGCCAGAGGCGCGTACCGCGCTTCGTCTGCATCAGGACGACAACCGTCTCTACTTCGAAGTGCGCGACTCCGGGCGCGGCTTCGAGGTACCGGAGCAGGAAGGCGGGGGGCTGGCTAACATGCGCGACCGCCTTGGTGCTGCGGGTGGGATGCTGATGATCGAATCTCAGCCCGGCCGCGGCACGGTTGTGAGAGGCGACGTGTCCCGCTCCAGCTTCGTTTCGGTTGCGCGTCTTCGGGTCAAGAGGATGCCGCTCTAAGCAGATGGGCGACGGGCCGCTGATTCTTCAGGACGCCGGCGGGGAGATCGCGCCGAGTTGCCGGAGCAGAGCGAGGTCGTCTCGGGCCGCCCAGTGTTCCGCGATCAAGCCATCGGCGATCCGAAAGATGTGGATGTGTTTCACGGAGTAAGGCTTTCCCGCGGCCGACGGCGGGATCAATGCCGTGCTCTCAACACCGACCCAACCGTCTGGCAAAGGATCCGGCGGACGGTGCGGTCTGACCCCAAACGTGCCGCTGACAGTTATTCGGGAGACGACGAAGTCGTCTTTCGCGATGAGGTCAGCAATGTGCCAGCGGCGGTCGGGAAAGGCAGTCCGAAGGGCATCGAAGACCCTCCTGACGGCATCCCGGCCAGGCGGCTGCTGCGATCCGTATCGTCCCGACGCGTGATTAAAAGCATCGGGAGCCCACATCTGTGCCGCCTCGTCTGACGCTCCCCGGTCCAAGGCATCGTGATAGCGCGTGACCAGATGCTTGTTAACTTGCTCTTTGGATCGGCCTCGCTCCCCTTGGGTTCGCCCAACCATCAATACGCCTCCTCATCCCACGTCCCGGATACGAAAGATGGTCAGGCGATTGTAGGGCGGGGCAGCCGCAGCTCCCTGCCGCTCATCCAAGCCGGTAACTGAATTCGACCGCCTGCTTGGTACTTGGGGCCGAGGATCCCGTCTCCAGCTCCAACTTTTCGACCATCAAGGCGTGATCGGTCACGGCGCAACTCCACCGACCTCGCGCTCCAAGGCACTGACCCGGTATGGCAGCCATTGCCGACCCGCTGCGGCTGAAAACATCGCAACAATGGCTGGGTTGTAGCGAGCAGACCGCCGCTGAGTCGCCCACTCATATGGTATTGTTCTGGTATGAGGACAACCATTGACAAGGCGGGTCGATTGGTTATCCCGAAGACGCTACGAGATCGTCTGGGCCTGCGCGCTGGTCCCGTCGAAGTAGATGCCGATGGCGCTTCGCTGCGGGTCGAGCCGATCACGGGCAAGAACCTCCAGCGACGCTCGGGACGTTTGGTCATTCCCGCCTCCGGCGTGATACTCAATGACGAGGGCGTCCGCGCCCTTCGTGATGCCGACCAGAGGTAAACGGCCTGACTTCCTGGTCGACACGAGCGTAGCCGTCGCTCTTGTCCTCGCCGACCACGAGCATCACCTTCAGACGGTGAGGGCGATAGGTCGCCATCGGCTGGGCCTCGCGGGTCATGCCGCATTTGAAACGTTTTCAGTGCTGACGAGGCTTCCGCCACCGGCGCGCCGCTCTCCGGACATAGTGTCGAGGTTGCTGGCTGACAACTTCCCAGAGAGTCGATACCTTTCGCCTCAGCGCGCAGACGAGTTGATCGAACTGCTCGGGAAGGCCGGTATCGCCGGTGGCTCGGTGTACGACGCGTTGGTCGGCGCGACCTCTATCGAGCATCGAGTCAAGCTCGCCACACGCGATCAGCGTGCGCTGGTTACGTACCGTGCACTTCAGGTGGACGTCGAGGTGCTTTTAGGCGAAGAGTTCGGCGAAGCCTGATGGCACCGTGTGCATCCCCCAATGCAGTCGATAAACGAAGTGGACTGGTGATTGGTACTCGGGGCGTCGGCTTCCGTCTCCCGCTCCACTCGCGGCCACGGCTCCGCGGCGAAATAAGCCTCCATGCAGGCGGTCCGCGCGAACGGTCCTTTTGGCCAAGAAGTGGAGTTCTGCGAGGCGGAGGCCGACTGCTTGGTACTCGGGTCCGCGGATTCCGTCTCCCGCCCCAACTCCGCTCTCGCCCGATTCCCCGCGTGCGCGCGCAGAATCAGTCGCTCGGCGTCGACACGGCAACGCGGTGCGAGAAACGGTAAGCCGCGAGACTCGAATCGACCGTCCAAAGCCTGTCGACCCGGCGATCGTCATCGGCGCTTAGCAGGACGATCGCGTCCACCCATGAGAAGGACTGGTCGACATATCTCGCTAATACAGCCACTGACC
>WNGD01001527.1_pt1 | contig 25036 bp, 21 predicted proteins | sample 5400671 | NCBI WGS metagenome assembly WNGD01 (sample SAMN13153369, study PRJNA577476) | soil metagenome | isolation source: 40 cm soil or saprolite under grassland replicate 2 | place: USA:California | collected 2016-06-15
TGCTGAACAGCATCGGCAGGGACTGCAGGCCGGTGGTGATGCCGAGCGCCGTACCGCTACCGTGCGTGAGCTGGAGCACGAGCCAGTCCTGTGCGACGCGCTGCATCCAGCTGCCGGTATTGGAGATGACCTGCCCGGTCGCGAAGAGCCGGTAGTTACGCGTGTGCAAGGAGGTGAACATGCGGTGACCGGATGCCTGCGGCTCACGATCACAAGCGGCGGGAGCCGACTGCGCAGGATCCGGCTGGGCAGCCGGGGCTGGCCGGGCAGCGGGAGCCGACTGGGTGGCTGGAGCCGACCGGGTGGCCGGGACTGGCCAGGCCGTCAGGACTGGCTGAGCTTCTCCAGAATCGGGGCGGCTGCGCGAAGCGTGGCCCGCTCCTGCGGGCTCAGTTCTTTCAGCCGCATGGCCAGCCAGGCTTCCCTGCGCCGGCGCGCCTGGTGCACTAGGTCCCTGCCCTCGGCGGTCACCGTGAGCACGACCTGGCGCCTGTCCGTGGGATGCGGCATCCGCATGACGAGATTGCGCGCCTCCAGCGCGGCGATAACCCTGGTCATGGACGGCGGCTGCACCTTTTCGTGCTCGGCCAGCTCGCCCGGGCTCATCGTCGCGTGCCGCTCCAGCGCCGCCAGCGCGGCCAGCTGGGTGTCGGACAGGGCGTGCTCGATCGATCCCTGCGCTATCCGCTCCACGCGCAGCCGACGGGCCAGCCTGCTCACCGAAATCCGGAGTGCCGTGGCGAGGCCGGCGTCCGTCCTGCTCTGCGCTGCAATCGTCATGTTCTTTAGCCTGAGTCATTACTTTTGCTAACCGTAGACGGACATCACGCATTCCGTCAAAACAGCTAGCGGAGGGCACGGGCGGGCTCCGGCCGATGGCGAACCGGAGGGCTCTAAGTACAGCACGGAAGGCAGCCTGGCGGGGCACCGCCGGGCCCTGCACTAGCCTTGATTTCGTGAGCCGACCCACCCGCCCGGCGCCGCCGCCGCTGGAAGCCAATGACCAGCTGGTGACTGGCGTGATCGGCGCGGGCTGGGCGGTCGCGCTGATTGCCCTGCTCATCGCGCGGGGCAGCCTGCCTGCCGCCGATCGCTGGTGGATCTGGACCTGCGCGACGGGCTTCGGCGTCGGAGTCTTCGGATTCTGCTACGTGCCGGTGCTTAAGCGATCTCGAGCGCGCGCCGCGCGGCTCCAGGCCGAGCGGATGGACGGCCAGGACGTCGCCAGCGGCCGTGGCGGCTAGCCAGCGCAGTCCGGCGGCCAGCAGTGCCCCGTGGCCAGCACAGCCCGGCGGCCAGCACACCCCGGCGGCCAGCCGAAGCGGGCGCGCGGCTGAGTGGCCGCCCGCTCGGCCGTGATCCAGTGCGATTTTGCCGTGATCCAGTGCGGTTTAGCCGTGATCCAGTGACTCGAAGACTGTCTCGGTCATCGAGATGCCCGGCGCGTCGACGAGGTCATAGCCAAGCTCGTCTATCACCGGGGCGATGGCGCTGAACGGGCCGGCCGGCGTAGCCGCCTCCGAATGTGCGCCGCAGCCGTGGTCCAGCGACACGACCCTGCCGTCGTCCGGCGCGTACTCGTTCGCGCAGACGCCGAAAACCCGGCCGAGCGGGCTGCCGAGCCGTACCAGGAACCCGCAGGTGGCACAGGGCGCGGGCGCGGCATGCGCAAGCGGCGTCCGCGGCCCGTGCTCGCTGGCGTACCAGCGCACGGCCGTCGCGTCTCGCCCGATCGCCGAAAGCACGCGGGCGCGGGCTGGAGCCGGGCCGGCGTCCCGGCGGCCGGCCGCGGCATCAGCCGCCACAGCACCAGCCCGCTCAACACTGGCCGACTCAGGACTGGCCTGCTCGGGACTGGCCGGATCAGCACTGGCCTGCTCGGGACTGGCCTGCTCGGGACTGGCCTGCTCGGGACTGGCCGGGTCAGGACTGGCCGGATCAGCACTGGCCGGATCAGCACTGGCCGGATCAGCACTGGCCGACCTGATGCCAGCCGCGGCGGCGGGTTCCGTGCCGACGGACTCCGTGCCGACGGACTCCGTGCCGACGGCATCGGTCAGATTCATCGCGGCCAGCAGGTCCTGTCCGGCTGCCCAGTCCGCGCTGTCATCCCAGTCCAGGACCCCGTCGTCGCCTTCGAGCACGGCGGCGGGCACCAGCCGCTCATCATCCTGCCCGGCCGGCAGCAGGTCGCCGACGCCCACATCGCCCGGCCGGACCCGGTCACGCCACGGGACCCAGTCCGGTGCGAGCAGGGAATCCGGCCCTGGCAAAAGCGCGCTCTCACTGACCGTGACCAGCTTGGCGCGAGATGCCCGGGCGACAGTGACCGCCCAGCGCCATCCGGTGTAAGCCGGGTCCAGGCAGTCGAACAGGTGCGTGACGACGCGGTCCCCATCGACCGCCGCGCCGCGATGCGGCCCGACCTGGCCGGTCCCCGCCATCTCCTGTGCTGCGGCGCGGGCCATGTCAACGGCCTGGGCGCATGCCTCGTCGGGCTCCCTGGTGCGGGTGCGGGTAGGGCTCACGGTCAGTGATTGTTCCTTATCGGGCGGCGTGCGTGCATCCATAACCCGGGACTGCGGGCAACCCGCCTGCCGCACAGGGTCGTCGCAGCCCCTGGAAAGCAGAATACTTGGGCTATGCGAGAGACCGGCACCACCGCGCGCGCCAGGCGGGCTACTCGCTCGGTGGTGTCTGCCTCGCAGACCGCCGCTCGCGCTGGTGCCTCCGCCGCGGGCGGCGCGAGCCGGGCCGTGCACCGGCTCACCCGCGCGTCCGGGGCCGGGCGCACCGGGCTCGCGAACCTCATCGAGCTGACGGCGGCAAGCAGCCTCGGCGACGCGTTCGTCGCGGTGGCGCTGGCGGGCACCTTGTTCTTCAGCGCCTCGGTAGACCAGGCCCGCACCCGGGTAGCGCTGGCGCTGCTGATCACCATGGCGCCGTTCGCCGTGCTCGCCCCGTTCATCGGCCCGATGCTGGACAAGGTGCAGCAGGGCCGCCGGTTCATCCTGGCGGGCACGCTGTTCGCACGCGGCCTGCTCTGCTGGGGAATGGCCGGGGCCGTCCAGCACAATGACGCGGTCACCTTGCTGCCCGCTGCCTTCGGGGTCCTCGTGCTGCAGAAGGCCTTCGGCGTCACCCGGAGCGCGATCGCGCCCCGGCTGCTGCCAGCGGAGATCACGCTGGTCACGGCGAATGCCCGGTCCGCGCTCGCCTCGCTGATCGCGTCCACCCTCGGGGCCGGCGCAGCGGCCGGCGTTGATGTCGTCGCTGGCGGCGGCCAGAGCGGCGCCGCCTGGGTATTGCGCATCGGCACCGCGGCCTACCTGGCCGCGATGGTGCTCGGGCTACGGCTGCCGGATGGCGTCGACTCGCCGCGGCTGGCTGGCGACGTGGCGAACGGCGCCGCCGGCCGCGGGCCTTTCACGGCTGCCCCTTACGGGCATGGATCATTCCCGGCCGCCCCACACGCGCCCGGGCCTCACGCGCGCGGGCCGACCGCGCGCGGGCCTGCCGCGCGCGGCCCGCACGGCACCAGACCGCTGCCACGGCGGAAGCAGCAGCGGTGGCGGTTCCCCCGGCTCGGGCCGATCGTCAGCGAGGCGATGGGCGCCAACGCCGCGCTGCGCGCATTCTCCGGTTTCATGATCTTCTTTCTCGCCTTCCTGCTCCGGACCGTGCATTTCGGCCGCGTGCCGGACAAGGTGGCGCTCGGCGAGATGATCGGGGCCGCCGCGCTCGGCGGGTTTCTCGGCACGGCCATCGGCGCCGGCCTCAAGTCGCGCGCGCCGCAGGTCATAGTCTTCGGCATGCTCGGGCTGACCACGGTCGTGACCGCCGTCAGCGCGGTGCTCTTCGGGCTGTGGGCCGCACTAGCGGTGGCGCTCATGGCCGCGCTCGGCCAGGCGCTCGTGAAGCTCGCACTCGACTCGATCGTGCAGCGGGAGATCGGCGAGGAGATCCGTTCGTCCACGTTCGCAGCCTCCGAGACGCTGCATCAGCTGTCCTGGGTAGCCGGCGGCCTTGCCGGATTGCTCATGTCGCTGACCAACAGCGGCGTGGCCGGGCTCACTGTCGCGGCGAGCGCGCTGGCGCTGGCCCTGACCGTGCTCATGCTCCGCAGGCGGCGGCGGATCCTGGGTAACCGGCGACTCGCTCAGGCACAGGCCTCCTGAGTTCTGCGGCGGGAGCAACCGGGCACCCGCACCCCGCACGGCGCCTGGTCAGGCCCGGCGCCCGTGGCGCAGGCCGCAGGCCGTCTGGTCAAGTTCGCGCAGCCCGCTCACGCGTGCACCGCTGGCCGGCCAGGAGCCTTTGCGGTGATGTTCCGGCTGGCCCGCCGAGCTGACCGAGCCTGGGTCATGCCTCGATGTCGGAGGCAACGGCACGCAGCACCGCCGCGATCTTTTTCGCATCGCGGCCGTCCGGGTGCCTGCCGCGCCGGTAGGTATTCGATATCCCGTCCAGCAGCTTGATCAGGTCCTCGACGATGACAATCATCTCGTCCGGGTCCTTCTGGCTGACCTTGGCCACCGTCGGCGGCGGATCGAGGGTGCGTACCTGCAGCGCCTGGGTGCCCCGGCGGCCCTCCGCGACGCCGAACTCGACCCGCTGGCCTGCCCGGAGCACGGTACCGCTGCCCTCCAGGGCAGAGGAGTGCACAAAGACCTCACCTCCGTCATCACGGGTGAGGAAGCCGAAACCCTTGTCGGCGTCATACCACTTGACCTTGCCAGTGGGCACGGGCGAAAGACCTTACGCGAGGAGGGACCTGGTTACGTCGATGAGTGCGTCGGGCCAAGGCTATCTGGTCTGACCGCAAGCCGGACAGCGCGGCACCGCACGGCGAGGGCGGCGCGGGCAATCCGTCAGTGATAGGGGCGGTGCCAGGGCGGTGCTGCTGGTGCACGCTGACCGCGATGAACCCGCCACGTCAGGTATGCGGCGCCGATGACTGCCCCGGCCCGGATTAAGTATCCGCCGATCATCAGGGCGGTATGCAGATAGTCGCCAGCCGACTGGTGCTGTACCCCTGTGGCGAGGCCTGCGCTTCCGACGATCGTCACGATCACCGGGGCGGCGAGCCCGAACCATTTGTCCTTGCGGTCCCACAGCCGGGACGGCAGCGCGACAACCGCGCCCACCAGCCAGATCGGCGGGTAAATCAGACCACCCAGGCCGAGCAGGACGATCGCGGTTGCTTCCAGCGGCTGCCGGCGTGCGAGGACGGAGCCCTGCCTCAGGATCGCGCCGATGCTGGACCTGACCCACGCCGTTCTGTCGGACCGCGAGTCAGCGGCTGCCGGGACCGGCGTGCCGTCGGCTAGCTCATCGGCAGAGCCCGGCTCGGGACCGGATTGCTGGCCAGCTTCGGGGCCCGGCTCCGGCCGAACCCCAGGACCGGGCTCGGGGCGAACTCCAGATCCGGGCTCGGGGCCAGATTCCCGGCGCCAGGGGCCGGGGGCCGCCTTCGAGTGGAAGACCGGTTCCTGGCCGGGCGGCTGTGCTGGCCGGTACTTCTGTTTCGGCCGGTATACCTGCTCCGGCTGGTTTCCCTGTTCCGACCGGTACTTCTGCTCCGGCAAGCGGGCCGGGCCAGGGCCGGACGCCGGGCCAGGCCCGGACTTCGGGCCAGGGCGGAACACCTGATCCGGGCGGAATACCGGCTCATGACGGGCCGCAGGCGCAGCGCCGCTAGCCGGCCCAGTGCCGACCGCCGGCGCAGAACCCGCCGCCGGCGCAGAACCCGCCGCCGGCGCAGAATCAGCCGCCGGCGCAGAATCAGCCGCCGGCGCAGAATCAGCCGCCGGCGCAGAATCAGCCGGATCCGGCCGGAACGCCGACCCGCGGCCGGACGCCCGTTCCGGCGGGGAACCCGCCGCCCGGGCCGGCCCGCGGCCGGCCGGGCGAGCAGGCGGCACGGGCGGCTTGCGTTCCGCGGCGGACGGCGGCCCGTCGGCGGGCTCGCGTACCGGGTAGAACTTCGGCCTGCCGGAAGGCCCCTGGCGCGGGGGCGCCGGCTGCGGGACGAATGCCAGCGCCGTACCGGACTGGTCGGTCGACCCCGGCTGGCCGGCAGGTCTCGGCCCGATGTCGGCCGACTGCTCCTGCCAGGCAGCCCTGCCCTGCTTCACCGACTCCAGTACCGGGCTATCCCTGCCCTGCGGCCCCCGGGCGCGGAAGGTCCCCTTGTCCGTCAGGGTCGCCGCCGGACGCCAGCGAGCTGTGACGGAGCGGCGCTGGATCGCCTGCTGCGCAGCGGTTAGTTCCCCTTCCGTGCCAGCGTCCGTGCCGGGGCCAGTACCCGGCTCGGCGGGCGCAGCCCGCTTGCCGCGCCGCCTGCCAGCGCGCCGGGGCCCGCCGGGCAATCGCAGCAGCCGCCCGCCGGCGCCGCCCGCATCCCCGGCCGCGTCTCCCGTCGCGTCACGCCTGGTGCCCGGCACCGCGTCCGCTGGGTCCCCGACCGCGTCCGCTGGGTCCCCGACCGCGTTCGTCGGGTCCGTGGCGGCGGTGCCCGGCTCAGGCCGGTGGCGGCGCGGTCCGCGCCACGCCGCCGCCACCCGGGCATGCTCGAGGTCAACCAGCGCCTCGGGCCCGCCGAGTGCGGCCAGTACGCTGCTGACGTCGGCCGCACTGGCCACGCCGCGGGCGGCGCACTGCCGCTCAATCGACTCACGCAACCGCGCGAGAAAGGCCCTCAGCTCGTCCGGGCCCATGGTGCGCCGCGCCGCCACTGCCACCCGGTTCAGGTAATCCCGGATGAGCTGTTCGGTCGAGGGGTCCATGTGCAGATAATCCCTCTTATCTGGCAACTTGTGGAGATGGCACACAAGAGAAAATACCGGCAGCGGACTGCGGAAAGACCAGAGGGGCGGCCCGGATGCTCCGGTACCGCCCCCTCTGCCCTGATTTGACTGCTCACCTGGAGCCGCCTAAACCAGAAAGGACTTTTCGTCTAACTGCACTCGCTCCCCAGGAATTGCCTGGCCGAGCGTCGCTGGCTAGAAGTCCATGTCACCGCCGCCGCCCGGGGCCGCCGGCGCCGGGTTCTTCTCCGGCTTCTCGGCAATCACTGCCTCGGTGGTGAGGAAAAGCCCCGCGATGGAGGCGGCGTTCTGCAATGCGGAACGCGTCACCTTCGCCGGGTCGATGATGCCGGCCTTGAACATGTCGACATACTCGCCGTCCGCGGCATTGAGACCGTGACCGGCCTCGAGCGACCGAACCTTCTCGGTCACCACGCCGCCCTCAAGGCCCGCGTTGATCGCGATCTGCTTCAGCGGCTCATCCAGCGCCCGGCGCACGATGGTCGCGCCGGTCGCCTCGTCGCCCGACAGCTCGAGCTTCTTGAAGGCGTTCAGGCCAGCCTGCATCAAGGCCACGCCGCCGCCGGCGACGATGCCCTCTTCGACCGCGGCCTTGGCGTTGCGCACCGCGTCCTCGATGCGGTGCTTGCGCTCCTTCAGCTCGACCTCGGTTGCCGCGCCGGCCTTGATGACGGCAACGCCGCCAGCCAGCTTGGCGAGCCGCTCCTGCAGCTTCTCGCGGTCGTAGTCGGAGTCGGTGTTGTCGATCTCCGCGCGGATCTGGTTGACCCGGCCGGAGATCTGCTCGGCGTCGCCCGCGCCGTCCACGATCGTCGTCTCGTCCTTGGTGACGACGACCTTGCGGGCCTTGCCCAGCAGGTCGACATCGGCGCTCTCCAGCTTGAGGCCGACTTCCTCGCTGATGACCTGGCCACCGGTCAGGGTGGCAATGTCACCGAGCATGGCCTTGCGGCGGTCGCCGAACCCGGGCGCCTTCACCGCGACGGACTTGAACAGACCGCGGATCTTGTTGACGACCAGAGTGGCCAGCGCCTCGCCCTCGACGTCCTCGGCGATGATGACCAGCGGCTTGCCCGACTGCACCACCTTGTCCAGGAGCGGGAGCAGGTCCTTGTTCGCCGACACCTTGGAGTTGACGATGAGGATGTGGGGATCGTCGAGGACGGCCTCCATCCGCTCTGGATCGGTGGCGAAGTAGTGCGAGATGTAGCCCTTGTCGAAGCGCATGCCCTCGGTGAGCTCAAGCTCGAGGCCGAAGGTATTGCTCTCCTCGACGGTGATGACGCCTTCCTTGCCGACCTTGTCCATCGCCTCGGCGATCATCTCGCCGATCGCGGTGTCGCCTGCCGAGATGGAGGCGGTTGACGAGATCTGCTCCTTGGTCTCGACGTCCTTGGCGAGCTTGGACAGTTCCTCGCTCACCCGCTCGACGGCCGCCTCGATGCCCCGCTTCAGGGACATCGGGTTGGCGCCGGCGGCAACGTTGCGCAGGCCCTCGCGGACCAGCGCCTGGGCGAGCACAGTCGCCGTCGTGGTGCCGTCGCCTGCGACGTCGTCTGTCTTCTTTGCGACTTCCTTAACCAGCTCCGCGCCGATCTTCTCCCACGGATCCTCGAGTTCGATCTCCTTGGCGATGGACACGCCATCGTTGGTGATCGTGGGGGCTCCCCACTTCTTCTCGAGCACCACGTTCCGGCCCTTCGGGCCGAGGGTTACTTTCACTGCGTCGGCGAGCTGGTTCATGCCGCGCTCGAGGCCGCGCCTGGCTTCCTCGTCGAACGCGATCATCTTCGCTGCCATAGGCTCCAGTCCTCCCGGAACTTTGTGCCATGCGTGCTAATCGAGCCGACGCCCGCGACGGACGGCCGCACCGGCAGACAGTCCCTTCCCGCTGCCGGACCAGCCTCATCGCCCCGATTAGGCCACTGCGTTGTCACTCTCACCCCGAGAGTGCCAACGCCCTGTTTAGCACTCTCGGGGTGAGAGTGCAAGCTGGCAGGCAGCATCCGGCCGGGGAGCAGGACCGGTGCGCAACAGGCCGGATGACCCGGAGCCCTCGGCGGGCAGCGGGCCATCCGGCCTGTTCTCAGCGGCTTACTTGGTCAGTGGCTAACTTTGTCTGTGGCCTAGACTGTGCGGACCGAGATCGCCTGCGGCCCACGGTCGCCCTGCTCGATGTCGAACTCAACTCGCTGGCCTTCTTCAAGGCTGCGGTAGCCATCCGCCTGGATGGCGGAGAAGTGGACGAAGACGTCCCTGCCACCGTCGACCGCGATGAAGCCGTAGCCCTTGTCCGCGTTGAACCATTTGACGGTGCCCTGAGCCATTACTCAACTCCCTAACTGTGCTCGGGCCTTCGGGCCCCGCCCTTGCAACCGCGGAACCCGTCGATCGCGACACAGGCCAAACGTGCTGGGCAAGCCAGGCTTGCCCCCTTCGCAGTACCGGCAGCGACCGGACATGACTTTACCCCGTGCCGCGTCGCCGGTGACCGGCTACTCCCTGAAATTCGCAGGACTGAGCGAGGGCGTGCCGGCTCAGCCGCCAGCCACGGCCGGGATCACCGAGACCTGGGTCCCCGGCGGCACCGGTGTGTCGAGTCCCTGGGCGAGCCGCACGTCCTCGTCGTCGACGTAGACGTTGACGAACCGGCGGAGCCTGCCCGTGTCGTCCAGGAGCCTGCTGCCGATGCCGGGGAACTCGGCGTTCAGCCCGGCGATGACCTCGCGCAGGGTGCCAGCGTTCGCGCCGACCTCGGCGGCTCCGCCGGTGTACGAGCGCAGGATGGTCGGGATGCGGACGGACACGCTCATGCCGCGCCTGCCTCTCTGGATCGGAGTGACTCAGATTCCGCGAAGGCCTGCAGGCTCGCGCGGATCGGCGTGACGGCAGGGGCAGCTGAGGCCACTGCGTCCAGCGTCTTCAGCCCGTCGCCCGAGTTGATGATGACCGTCTCCGCGGCGGGGTCCAGCTGCCCGGTATCGAGCAGCTTGCGCAGCACCGCGAGGGTCACGCCGACCGCGGTCTCCCCGAAGATGCCCTCGGTCGCGGCGAGCAGCTGGATCGCGGCGACGATCTGTTCGTCCGTCACGTCGGCGACCACGCCGCCGGTACGGCGGACCACGTCGAGCACGTACGGCCCGTCCGCCGGGTTGCCGATCGCCAGCGACTTGGCGATCGTGGCCGGGCGGACTGGCTGCACCACGTCCTGGCCGGCCCGGAATGCGGCGGCCACCGGCGCACAGCCCGTCGCCTGCGCACCGAACACCCGGCAGCCCGGATCGCCGGTCAGGCCGAGCTCGGCCAGTTCGCGGAACGCCTTGTCGATCTTGACGAGCTGGGCACCCGACGCGACCGGAACCACCACCTGCGATGGCAGCCGCCAGCCGAGCTGCTCGGCGATCTCGTAGCCGATCGTCTTGGACCCCTCGGCGTAGTACGGCCGCACGTTGACGTTGACGAATGCCCAGTCGTCGTGCTCGTCGGCCAGTTCGGAGGCAAGCCGGTTCACGTCGTCATAGCTGCCTTCGACGGTGACCAGGGTGCCGCCGTAGACGGCGGTGCCAAGGATCTTCTGCGGCTCCAGGTCGGCCGGGACGAGCACCACGGAGCGGATGCCGGCCCGGGCCGCGGCGGCGGCCACCGCGTTGGCCAGGTTGCCGGTCGACGGGCAGGCCAGGACCTTGAAGCCCATCTCGACCGCGGCGGCGAGCGCGACCGCGACGACCCGGTCCTTGAACGAGTGGGTCGGATTGCCGCGCTCGTCCTTGACCCAGAGCGCGCGCATCCCGAGCGCGCGAGCCAGGTTGTCGGCGCGCACCAGGCGGGTGCAGCCTGGCTCCGTGTTCGGCGTGTCCGCGATGTCGGGCCGAACCGGGAGCAGGCTCGCGTACCGCCAGATGTTCTGCGGGCCCGCCTCGATTCCTGCCCTGGTCAGCGGCGGCAGGTCGTATCCCACCTCCAGCGGCCCGAAGCACTCCGAGCAGGCGTGCTGCGCGCCGAGGTCGTAGGTCTGCCCGCACTCGCGGCAGGCGAGCCCGCTGGCATAGCCGAATCGGGACGGGGTTGTGGTTGCTTTCGTGCTCACGGGGCGAGGCCTTTCTCCTCATCTTTCCCAGCAGCCGACTGGCCGCGGGCCGGAGTTAGCACCTGTCACGGGAGGACCTCGCCGGAGAAGAGCGCGCCGGGCGGCGTACCCGTTACCCGGGCACCGCTGCCCGCGCCAGGCGCGGGCACGTCTCACCGTGATGGTTGCCGGGGCTTCGCAGGGCCGATCCCTCCACCCCTCTGGATGAGCGGTATGCAGTTGTACGAGCTACTCTAACCCGGCATTCGCCCGCGTGTTCGCTCCGGCCCTGCGGGGCTCTTCGCGGCCCAGCCCGATAATCTCGGCGGCTATGAGCGCAGGAGCGGTAAGCGGGCGGGTACTTATCGCCTCGAACCGGGGGCCGCTGTCCTTCAGCCAGGGTGACGACGGGCGGCTGACCGCCCGGCGGGGCGGCGGCGGCATGGTCAGCGGGCTGTCCACGGTGGCAGCCGAGGCAGACGTGCTCTGGGTGTGCACCGCGCTCAGCGACGCGGACCGGGCGGCCGCCCGCGAGGCCCCTGGCGGCCGGCTGGGCCTGGACGGCACGCCGGGCGGCGCCGGGCTACGGCTGCTCGACATTCCGGCGGAAACCTTCGACGCGGCCTACAACTCGGTGGCCAACTCCACCCTCTGGTTCATCCACCACCTCCTCTATGACACGCCGAACCGGCCGCATTTCGGCGCGGGCTTCCGGCCGGACTGGGCGGCGTTCCGTGCCTACAACGCGGCGTTCGCCGAGGCGCTGGCGGCCGACGCCGGCCCGGCTGACGGGCCGGCTGGCGTCCGGGCAGTGGTGCAGGACTACCACCTCGCACTGGTCCCGCGCATGCTCGCCGACCTGCGTCCGGACATACGGATCGCGCATTTCTCGCACACCCCGTGGGCGCCGCCCGAGTACTACCGGATACTCCCGGACCAGGTGGGGCGGGAGATACTTGAGGGAATACTCGGCGCGGATCACGCCGGGTTCCACAGCGGCCGCTGGGCGGACGCGTTCCTCGACTGCTGCGCCGAGATCCTGGGCGCCACGGTGGACCGGGCCGCCCGCCGGGTCAGCCACCACGGACACGTCACCACCGTCGCGGTTCATCCGCTCGGCGTGGATGCCGACGAGCTGACCGCCAGGGCGGCCGAGCCTGACGTGCAGGCCAGGGTTGACGCCCTGGCCAGCGCGACCAGCGGCACCAGGGTCATTGTCCGGGTCGACCGCACCGAGCTCTCCAAGAACATCGCCCGCGGCCTGGCCGCTTACCGCGAGCTGCTGATCGCGCACCCGGAATGGCGGGGCCGGGTGACGCACGTCGCCTTCGCCTACCCGTCCCGGTATGACCTGCCCGAGTACCGCGCGTACGCCGACGACATCGAGCGGCTGGCCGGCGAGATCATCGAGGAATTCGGCACCGCGGACTGGCAGCCGCTGATCCTCGAAGTACTCGACGACTACGCCAGGTCGCTCGCCGCGTACCGGATCGCCGACGTCGTCCTGGTCAACCCGATCAGGGACGGCATGAACCTGGTCGCCAAGGAAGTCCCGATCCTCTCCGACGGTGGCTGCGCCCTCGTGCTGTCCCGGGAGGCGGGGGCAGCGGATGAGCTCGGCGCCGAGGCGCTACTGGTCAACCCGTTCGATGTCACCGCTACCGCGGAAGCCCTGCACCAAGCGCTGGTTATGACAGATTCTGAACGGATCCGCCGTAGCAGCGCCCTAGCGAAGGCCGGCGCCGCCATGCCGCCACAGCAATGGTTCGCCCAGCAGCTAGCCGCCCTCGAGCCCTAGCCGCTGCCCCCCTCCGCTGGTGCCCCCTCGCGCCGCGACGTCAGCCGCGGTGAACCGATGCGAATGCGTCGGCGAGCGAGCCGAGCAGGGCCACGACTCCGGCCGGGCCGTGCACTATCAGGTCGGCCTGCTTGGCCAGCCCGGCAACCTCGGCGGAGCCGCTGCACACGGCGAGACCGGCCGTCCCGGCGGCACGCAGCGAGCGGACGGCACGGAAGGCCGGCACGTCACCGAGGTCGTCCCCGCAGAAGAGAATGGCGCCGGGTCTCCGTTCCGCCGCCAGGTTTTCCAGGGCTGCCCCCTTGTCGGCACCGGGCGGCCGGAGCTCGATCACGAACCGCCCTGGTTCCAGCACCAGGCCGGTCCGCTCGGCGAGGCGGGCCAGCGGGCCGCGCAGCAGCTCCAGCGTCTCGCCCGGCCGGGCGGCGTTGCGGGTGTGCACCGCCAGCGCGTCGCGCTTGTCCTCGGTCCTGGTGCCGGCGGGCGCGCCAGCAGCTGCCAGCACGCCGGGCAGCTCCCGCCGGGCGGCCGCTACTCCCGGCGCGGCGGGCGGCGCGGTCAGCGTGCCTGCCGCCCAGCGTTCCCGGCCGTAATGACCGAGCACGATCAGGCCCGGCACCAGCTCAAAGCGGCCGTATTCCACTGCCTCCAGGGCCGGCCTGCCGGTGATGACGGCCAGCGTCCCGGTCAGCGGCGCGAGCCGGCGCAGCGCGCCGACCGCGGCCGGATGCGCCCGCGCCGCCCGCGGGTCGGCGACGATCGGGGCGAGCGTGCCGTCGAAATCCAGCGCGATCAGCGCACGGCCGGGCGCCCGCAGCAGCGCCGCGAGGCCAGCCCGGCCGGCCGCGGTATGCGGGACCGGCAGCCCGGGCGGACTTGGCGACCCTGGCGGACCGCTCACCGGCTCCCGTCCTGGCGCGGCGAGCGGATCCGGTGGCGCCGGCTGCGCTGCCGCCGCAGCCGCGTGACCAGCGCCGGATCGAACGCGAGCGCCTCCGGCCGGTCGATCAGCTCGTTCAGCAACTGGTAATACCTGGTCGCCGGTATGCCGAGTACCTCCAGGATTTCGCGCTCCTTTGCGCCGGGCTGCCGCCACCAGCTGCGCTCGAAGGCAAGGATGCGCATCTCAAGATCAGCCAGCGCAGCCATCCGGCCTCCCCGCGCTTTCGTTTGCACTCCATGTTAGGCAGGCCCTATGCGCGGCGCCTCCGGCAACGTACGCTCACCCTTCGTGGCCAACTATGACTGCCTTACCTTCCTGACGGACTACGGCGTCGAGGACGGCTTCGTCGCGGCCTGCCACGGCGTCGCGGCCCGGCTCTCGCCGGCCATCCGCCTCATCGACATTACGCACCTCGTGCCGCCCGGTGACGTGCGGCGCGGCGCCGCCGTGCTCGCCCAGACCATTCCATACCTGCCGCCCGCTGTGCACGTCGCCGTGATAGATCCCGGGGTCGGCACCGCCCGCCGCGGCGTCGCCGTGCAGGCGGGCGACGGAATCCTGGTCGGGCCGGACAACGGGCTGTTGTCCTGGGCCGTTGCCGCCCAGGGCGGGGCACAGCGCGCCTGCCAGCTCACCAACGGCGAGTGGTGGCTGCATCCGGTCTCGCCCACTTTCCACGGCCGGGACATCTTCACCCCGGTGGCCGCCCGCCTCGCCACCGGCCACGACCTGGCCGGCGCCGGGACCGAGATCGACGTGGCTGACCTGGTCACGCTGCCCGCACCGACCAGCCGCGTGCGTGACGGCGAGGCCGAGGGTGAGGTGATGTCGGTGGACCGGTTCGGCAATGTGCAGCTGTCCATCGCGGCCTCGGATGCCGACCGGCTGGGTATCGGTTTCGGATCCCCGGTGGTCGTCCGCTGCGGCCGCCGCCAGCTGACCGTGCCGTACCTGGAGACGTTCGCCGCGGTGGCCCCCGGCGAGATCGTCGCCTACACGGACAGCGCCGGGCTGATCTCGCTGGCGGTCAACGCGGGCGACGCCGCCGAGCAACTCGGGCTGCCGCCGGGCGCGCACGTCCGGCTGTCCGTGGCCCGGCCAGCCTGACCGGCCCGGCTCGGCTCAAACGGCGCCGAACCCACGTAAACATGGCAGAATGCGGTTACCCGCATGGAAGGCAACGCCGGCGTGCCACTGAGGTTTCCCCGCCCGTCGATGGCCCCTGTCGCCGTGGCTCTGGTGGTGGCATGGGTCGCGCTGAATAGTGCGCCTGCCCTGGCCGATCAGGTACGTCAATCGGAGTGGTGGCTGCCCGAGCTGCACATCAGCACGGCCCAGCAGACCAGCCAGGGATCCGGGGTCACGATCGCCGTCCTGGACACCGGCGTCGACGCGGCAGCGCCCGACCTGGCCGGCTCGGTGCTGTCCGGCCCCGATCTCAGCCACTCCGGCCGCGCGGCCAACGGGCCGTTCTACGGCATCCACGGCACCGAGATCGCCAGCATCATCGCCGGTCACGGTCACGGGGCCGGCAACAGCGAGGGCATCATCGGGGTAGCGCCGGCCGCCAAGATCCTCTCTGTCCGGGTGATGCTGGACAACGGTGACCCGATGCTGGGTAACTCCGCGATCACCGGCGGGCTGCCGACCGCGATTGCCAACGGGATCCGGTACGCCACCAACAACGGCGCCACCGTGATCGACCTGCCGCTGGATCCGGGCGCGGCGAGTGCGACCGGCACCGCCGGGGTGGCTGGCCTGGCGGGCAGCAGTCCGGTGGAGCAGGCGGCGGTGGCGTACGCGCGGAGCAAGGGCGTCGTGCTGGTGGCGCCGGCCGGGGACGACGGGGCGGGTGCGGCGATCGTCAACTACCCGGCCGCCTACCCTGGCGTGATCTCCGTCGGCGCGTTCGACCAGAACTTCACCAAGGCCTCGTACTCCAGCCGCGAGCCCTACGTGACGATGACAGCGGCCGGCGACGGCGTCGCCGCGGAGAGCCCGGCTGGTTACACCACGATCAGCAGCACCGGCGCGGCCAGCGCGGTAGTGGCGGGCATCGCCGCGCTGATCAGGTCGGCGTTCCCGGCGCTGCCGCCTGCGCAGGTCTCGAAGGCGCTGATCAGCAGTACCAGGTTCCGGCGGCCGGATGGCCGGCAGATCGGGTCGGGCTACGGAACCGCGGACGCGCAGCGCGCGCTGCGGGCCGCCACCGCGATGGCCGAGCCGCGTGGTCAGCGCGCCTACACCGGCTCCGCGGCCCGGGTGGCTCCGGTGACCCCGGCAGTGCAAGTCACCCAGCCCGGACTGCGGTCCAAGCTGGAGCGAGACGCCGTCATCTCACTCGGCGTGCTGCTGATCCTGCTGCTGCCCGCCATGGTGCTCGCCTTCGTCCGGTGGCGGCGCACCAGGGACGAAGCCGATTCCGGCCGCGCCGACGACTACGACGACCTGGAGCGGCGGCTGGCCAACACCGGGGCTGGCGCCGCGGAGCGAATGGAGTTCCTCCCGTCACCGTCGGCGGGCGCTGGCCGCTACGGCGCGGCTGGCCCGGGCAGCCCCTACGGCAGCCTGGGTGCCGACGAGAGGCTGGCCGGCGCGGGCACGGCCGGCGGCCCGGGCGCCTTCGCCGGGGCTGGCGGCTACCTTGCCCCGCGTTCCTTCAGCGGCGCCAGCGCCGGCGGCATGGCCGGCTCCGACGATCAGCTGGACGGCGGCGGCGCGTTCCCTGGCCCGGGCCTGACAGAACGGTCACCACGTGCGCCGATACTGCGGGGCATGAACGGCCGGGCCCAGGTTTCCGGCCACCCGCCGTGGGAGCCGGCCGCCAAGCCGGACGGTGAGCTTCCGTGGGCGGCCGCCCCGGCGCCGCCGGCCGCCACCCCGTTCGGGACAGCGTCGCCGCGGCCCGGCCCGGCGGCCGGCTCGCTGTGGGACGCCGCGGCGGCCAGCGCCCGGGCAGCAGCGCTCGGGTCGGCGCAGTCGCCCGCCGCAGGAGCCGCAGACCTGCCCGAGGACGCTGCCGCGGGCAGCTCGCAGGACGCGGATCCCGCCAGCGACCCGATGTACGGGTGGAGCCAGACCGAGACCACCGAGACCTTCCCGGCCATCGGCGAGGACGACGAAAGCTGACTGGCTGAGCGACTGAGGCGGCTTGACCGGGCTGGCCGGCTGAGCTGGCTGGCTGGGGCCGAATGGCTGGCGGCTGACCTTGCTGGCTAGTTCTTCTTGTGCCCGTTCGCCGCCGCGAGTTCCTCCTTGCGGACGGAGGCGTACACCGGCACGTACTCCTGGCCGGACAGCGCCTGGATGGAGCGCATCACCTCGTCGGTGACCGACCGCCGCTGCCGGGCGCCGGCGCCCTGGGCGCGCAGGGTCTCGAAGGTCAGCGGCTCGCCCACCTTGACCCGGATCCGGCTGAGCCGGGGGATCTTGCTGCCCGGCGGCAGCACCCTGTCGGTCCCGATCATGGCCACCGGGATCACCGGCAGGCCGGAGCTGAGCGCCAGCCAGCCGATACCGGTCCGGCCGCGGTACAGGCGCCCGTCCGGTGACCGGGTGCCCTCCGGGTAGATGCCGAACAGCGCCCCGGCCCGCAGCAGGCCGAGCGCCGACGCCAGCATGTCCTGCGCGGCGCGGGCGCCCGCCCGGTCGACCGACAGCTGCTTGGTGGCCCGCAGGTACGCGCCGGTGATCCGGTCGACCAGCCGGGTGCCGGTGAAGTACTCGGACTTCGCGGCGAACGTGACCGGCCGGGGCACCATCAGCGGCAGGAAGACCGAGTCGACGATCGACAGGTGATTCGAGGCCAGGATCGCGCCGCCGGATGCCGGGATGTGCTCAAGCCCGGTGATCTCCGGCCGCCAGAGCAGGTGCAGGAACGGCCCAGCGAGGACCCTCGACACCTGGTACTGCACTGAACCTCCCATGGAATCGGCAGCGGCAGGTCACAGAGTAACCCGCCCCTTAAAGATCAGGACACAGCGTCATTACGCAGCCGTCGCCGGCCAGTCCCGCGGCGGCGGGTGACTCAACGTCGTGGCGGCGGCGAGTTCCCAGCGCTGGCGCCGGTGCCAGCGCCCGGGCTGACCCCGGAACCGGAGTCCGCGCCGGAGCCGGGGCAGGCAGCCGGGCCGGCGGCCGTTGCCACGGGGTGGTCGGTCATGGCCGGGACGGCGGACACCAGGGCGATGACAAGCATCAGCGCGAGGGGTATCGCCGAGGCGGCGACGGTTACGCCGGAGTCGTCCGCGACCCAGCCGAGCGCGGCGACGAGCCAGATCGCAGCCAGTACCGGCCGCAGCAGCGGTACCGTCTCGACGGCGTCCGCCAGGGTGCGCAGCCGGAACCTGCCGGGGTAAGCGATGATCAGTGCCGCCGCGATGACGACCACTGGGACGACCGGGCTGTAGATCGTGGTGGTCAGCGAGCCGACGTTGGCGCTGACCTTGCGCTGCAGGATGCCGCCGGAGCCGCCGTGCAGCACGTGCCCGACGAAGGCGCCGATGTCGGACGGCCCGGTAGCCGGGACGAAATAGTTGAGCAGCGCAAAGCCCGTCACCAGCACGAGGCCGCTGACCCCGATCAGCAGCCCCCGCCGGAAGGTGATCCGGATGCCGGCCACGGCGGCGAGCAGTAGCAGGAAACCGGGGACCATCGCGATCGTGCCGCCCACCTTCGCCCCGAAACCTGGCCACCCGGAGGCGACGACGGTGAACAGGGCAACGGCCGCGGCGGCGGCGACCGCCCGGCCGCGGCCAGCGAGGCCGTTGCTGCTGGAGTGACTCATGGGGCTGGCGTAGCCGGCCGGAGCGGGGTTGCCGGGCGGCGAGGGTGGGCTGGCGTAGCCGGCCGGAGCGGGGTTGCCGGGCGGCGAGGCGGGGCTGGCGTAGCCGGCCGGATGAGCGCGGACAGTGGGGCGGCCTGGACGGGCGCGGCCGGCGATCACCGCGGCCCAGGCGGCGAGCAGGACGCCGGATGCGCCGTAGATTCCGAGCGCGTTGTTGCCGACGCCGTAGAACCGGCCCGCCGCCAGGGCGGACAGCCCGAACGGGGTGCCCAGCTGCAGCCGGGACCCGGTCATCACGTCCAGCCCGATCACCGCGACCGTGATCGCGGCGACCGCACCGGGCGGCCCGAACGGATCCCGGCGCCAGGGCCCGGTCAGCGCCGCCGCCGCGATCAGCACCGCCCAGCCGAGCGCCATCGAGTACAGCAGCAGCGCCGGGTGCGGCAGTAGCCACCAGGGCACCAGGCTGGCCAGGAACGTGCCCGCCGGGACTGCCCCGGCGAAGACGCCAGCGACGCGGTAGGCAGCCCGGCGGCGGCGGCGGCGATCCTCAGTGCTGCCGCGCAGGATCAGCCTGAGCAGGCCAAACAGGATTCCCTCACCGAAGCCGTAGACGAGGAAGAAGACCAGGAGCGTGGACCGGTAGACCTGGGCGGCGGTGTCCTGCCCGACGAGGTCGCGCACCGCTCCGGTCAGGCTGCCCCGGCCGGCCCGGGTGAGCGGCGAGCCGACGGCGGCGGCCGGCACCGGCCTGCCGCGCCAGCCGAGCACGGTCGGGGTCAGGTCGGTGATCGCGGTCATCCCCGGCTGGCGGGTCGAGGCCGCGGCCAGCAGGCCCGCGTGGTAGCCGGGTCCGGTCACGATGATCGCGCGCAGATGCGGCGCGGAATCGTCGGCCAGCCCGGCTACCGTAAGGATCGTCCCGGCCGGGAGCTCGGCGCTGATCCTGCCCGCCTCGGCGTCCGCCGTCCGGACGGCACGGGCGCGGGCCGCGGCGCCGCCGGGGCCGGCCCCGGCCGGCAGCGTGCCGAGGTCGATGACGGTGAGCGGGCAGCGGTGCAGCACGGCACGGCTGACGGTGCGGGCGGACGGCAGGTAGGAGGCGACGTGGCCGCCGGGACCGGCCAGGGCGAGCGCGGCGCCGGGGCCGATCGCGGTAGCGCACTGGCCAGGGCCGGCCGCGCGGGCAAGCAGGCCCCAGTCCGGGTTGTAGTGGAACGGCCGGTTGGCGGCGACCAGCTGCGGCATCGCCGGTATCCGGGCTGGCTGGGGCGAGCCGATCGCCGGGCGGGCGGCGGGGACGACGAGCGGGAGAGGCGGGCAAGGTGCCGCCGTGCCGCCGGTGCTGGCCGGCGCCGTGCTGGCTGAGGTTCGCTGGACGGCCGGCGCCGTGCTGGCCAGCGAAGCGCTGGCTGAGCGTCGCTGGCCGGCTGCCGTGCTTGGCGGGCCATTTGAGGCCGTTGCTGCCGATGTCCCGGTGGCGCGGGCGCCCGAGTTCAGGGTGAGCCAGCCGTCCGCCGGGCAGGTGCGCGTATGCACGGCCGAGACGACCAGCGACCCGACCGAGCCGCGGCCGGCCAGCCGCCGGAGCGCGGGGGCGTTCCTGGCAGTGACGTCGGTCCAGCGCAGCCCGGGGATGCCGATCAGCACCAGCGGATTCGTAACTCCCGGTCTTCCTGCTGCGGACCGAGCTGGACCGGCTGCCAGGGCCGGTGCGCCGGCGGCGATCGCGGTGAGCACGACGGCGCCGAGCGGGAGCAGCCTGGCCGCGGTCGGTTTCACGCGTCAACGGTATCCGCGGTGCGCTGGCCCGGCGTCGCGGCCGGCCAGACTGGCCCGGCAGTCCTACCGCCGGGGCCGCTAACTCCGGACTGCTGGCGGTGACCACGATGGCGGGCTGACCGGCGCCCATAACGTGCAGACGTGCTGGCTGGCCTTGCGGGCGCTGAGGCCCGGCGATGGCTGCGCGGCCGGCGTCGGCACGCCGGTGCTGGCCTGGGCCGTCGTGCCATAGTTACCGCCGAGCAGCAGGGTCAGCGCCGGGCCGTGCCTGCCGACGCGCTGGAACGCCGCCCCGGTGACCTTCGCGCCGAGCCGGCTGGCCTGCCGCTCGTAGCCGGCCCGGTACCTGATCACGGTCTGCGTCGGGCGCGACCCGACATCGAGCGACCGGGTGACGGTGAAGCCGTCCTGCTGCAGGATCGCCGCCACGCTGGACCCGAGGCCGAACTGGCCGGTCCCGTTCAGCACGGCGACGCGCACGTCGCGGGCGGGCAGCCGGGGCGCCGGGTGTGGCCGGAGCAGCGCCACGTCGACCGGGACATCGTCGCGGAACGCCTGGAAGATACGGCTGTCCAGCGGTTGCGTCCACATCACGTTGGCCAGGTCCTGCGGGTCGACCAGGGAGCGTGGGTAGGTAGGCAGCGTGAAGAAGGTGATCTTGCTGGACGGCAGGCCCCGCAGGCTGCTGCCGAGGTGGTAGAGGCCGGAGATGCCGCCGAGCTGGCTGTCGATGGTGATGGACCTGGTTGCCGCGTCCAGGAACCGGTAGATGGCGACCGGATTGAGCAATTCGCCCTTGACCCGGCGGACCAGCGCGGCCATGAAGGCCTGCTGGCGGCCGATGCGTTCCAGGTCGCTGCCATTCCCGAGGGTGTAGCGGGCGCGGACATAGCCGAGCGCCTGGGTGCCGTTCAGCACGTGCCGCCCGGCCTTGAGACGCAGGCCGGACTTCGGGTCATCGATCGGCTGGGTGTTGCACTCCGGCACGCCATGCACCGCGTTGACCATGTCACGGAAGCCGGCGAAGCTGACCGCCACGAAGTGATCGACGCGGATGCCGGTGTCGTGCTCGACGGTCTTGATCGTGCAGGCGATGCCGAGGTCCGTGTGGTTGCCGTCGAGGTTGCCGATCGCGAACGCCTCGTTGATCTTGAAGACCTGCGGCTGCGAGAGCTGGCCGTTGCCCATCCGGCAGGACGGGATGTTCACCCAGGAGTCGCGCGGGATCGACATCACCTCGGCCCACTGCCGGTCCGCCGGGATGTGCACGATCATCAGCGTGTCGGACTGATCGGTGGTCAGCTCCTGGCTGTTGCCGTACCGGCTGCCCTGGCCGTGGCGGGTGTCGGATCCGATGACGACGATGTTCTCCGCGTGCGGGTGCTGCTCGGCGGGCCGGCTGCCCACCAGGCCGCTGATGTTGACCTGGCGGATGTTGCCGTTCAGGTGCCGGTAGGCGGCGTAGACGCTGATCGTCGCGATGACCAGGACGACGGCCAGGACGACGGCTGCATAGGCCGCGATCCTGGCCTTCCTGCTGCGGCGGGCCGGGTTCTGGTTGTGCTGGCCGGGTTTCTCGTCGTCGGGCGACGAGCGTGCGGCAGGAGGCAGCGCACGCTGCTCGCGTGACCGCGGCTCATTTATCCCGGATTCCTCCATGCTTCGCAGGACATACCCAGATCGGGTTGGCACATCCGTCAAGATCGTCTAAAGGCAGGGTCATGATCAGCCAAACGCGGTGGCGCCGCCGTCGAGCACGAGCGGGTGCGCATTGACATAACTGGCCTCGGCTGACAGCAGCCACACGGCGGCGTAGGCAACCTCCCATGCGGTTGCCTGGCGGCCGAACGGCAGGCGGCGAGCGGTGCGGGCCGGGTTCCGGCGGGAGGCGTCCCGGCCGAGCGGGGTGTCCACCAGGCTCGGCACCACCAGGTTGGCGCGGATGTGATTCGCCATTCCCTCCCGGGCGACTTGGCGGCAGATGCCGAGCAGCGCTGCCTTGGACGAGTCGTAGGACGGTGCCCCGGTCGCGGCGCGCAGGCTGGCCGCGGAGCTGATGTACACAATGGCCGAGCGGGGAGCCAGCACGGGGAGCGCCGCCGCGGATACCAGGAAGTGCGCCCTGGTGTTGACGGCGAAGGTGGCGTCCCACTGCTCGGCGGTGGTGCCGGTGATTCCCCGGCCGAGGGCGAAGCCGACGTTGAGCACCAGGCCGTCGAGGCCGCCGAGTGCCTCGACAGACTCCTCGACCATGGCGGCGCAGGCCTGCGGATCCGCCACATCGGCGACAATGACCTCGGCGCTGGCGCCTTCGGCCCTGGCCAGATCGGCGGTGACCCCGGCGGCTGCCTCGTCCCGGTCGGCGCACGCGACGGATGCGCCTTCCCTGGCCGCGAGAACCGCGATGGCCCGCCCGTTGCCGATCGGCGGGTCGGGCTCGGGCGACGGGCGCGTGCCGGCCCCGACGACGAGTATCCGGCGGTCGGCCAGCCTGCCCCGGCCTGGTGCCGAGCCAGTAGCCTCCGGCGGCAGGTAGGAGTCTTCGCCCGCTGCGGTCATCGCCGGGAGCCTGCTGGCCTGCTCACTGCGCGGTGCCGGGCATGTTGTCCGTCGCGGGCGCGGCGCCCGGCGAGCTGTCCCCGGCAGGCGCGGCGCCCGGCGAGTTGGGCCAGGCGGGCGTGGCGCCCGGCGGTAGCGGGACTGCGAAGGCGTTCAGCAGAAACGAGATAAGGGTGTAATAGCCGCACAGCGAGACGAGCTCCACCATCCCGGCGTCGCTGAGTAGCTGCTGCGCCTTGCCGTAGGCGTCCTGGTCGAGGTGGCCGGTCTCGGTCAGCTGCCGGGCGGCGGCGTAGACCGTGCGCTCGTCGTCGGCCTGGAAGGGCGGGTCCTCGCCGTTGCCGATGGCGTCGACGATCGCGTCGGCCACGCCGTGCTCGCGGGCCATCCGGGCATGTGCCCACCACTCGAACTCGGCCTTCCAGCGGGCGCCGACGGTGATGATGGCGATCTCGCTCAGCCGCCGCTCGATCGAGGTTCCGAACCGGATGACGCCGCCCAGCGAGCTCAGGTTCCTGCCGACCTCCGGCGCGTGCACGAACGCGTTGAATGGGCCGATCAGGCCGCCGTCGGTGTTGACGAGATGGCCTGCCCGCGAGCCGACGAGGCTGTCCCATACCGCCTGGCCCGCGGCGTCGAGGTTGTCATGGCGCAGGTAAGGAAGACGGCTCATACCCGGACAATAGTTGCTCGGCACCTGAGCCGGGCCGGATGCGACCTCGCGGCGATGAGTTCGGCGGCCGTAACCGCTGCGCTACCTTCGCTGACGCTAGGTACGGAAGTGTGGCGAAATCGCGTACCGCGGCCTGTCAACCCGCCGCGGCCGGCCACCGTCACACATGCGTAACCAGACGGCCATGCAGTCGCGGCTGGTCGATGGCGGAGCGGAACGGGGCGGTCCGGCATCTGTCGTTATCTTCTGGCGGCGCTCGCGTTGCTGGTGTGGGGGACCTGATGATGCATGCGCGAAGGCCTGCCAGGCGCATCTTGTGGGCGCTTTTCGCCCCGGTGCTGGCGGGCGCCCTGATCGGAATCCCAGGCGGCGCCGCGGCGTCAGCGTGCGTTAGCGGGACCGGGACTCAGCCCCCGAACCCTGGTTCGGCTTACGACACGCTCAGCGGCGTGGCCGTGCTGTCTCGGTGCAATGTCTGGGCGGTGGGCTCCTACAACGACGGCAATACTGACCAGGATCAGACCCTCATCGAGCACTGGGACGGCTCGTCCTGGACGCAGGTGGCGAGTCCGAACCCGGGCGGCTCTGCCGAGAACGACCTCTTCGGCGTCGCCGCCGTCTCCGCCACCAACATCTGGGCGGTGGGCTCCTACCTGAACGTCGCCGCGGGGCAAACCCAGACCCTTGTCGTGCACTGGGACGGCACCTCGTGGAAGCAGGTGCCGAGCCCGAACCTGGGGAGGGTGCTCCCGAGGGCGAACTCGAGCGATCAACTCATCGCCGTGAGCGCCGTCTCCGCCCGCGACATCTGGGCGGCGGGCTGGCGTGACAATTTCGACGGGGGACGGGTCTACACCTTCATCGTGCACTGGAACGGCACCGCGTGGAAGCACGTCCGCAGCCCGAACCCGGGGGGGTCCGCCGACGTCCTCGACGGCGTGGCCGCCGCGTCTCACGCCAGGGCCTGGGCAGTGGGCGCGTACCGAGGCGCCGGCGGTATCCGGACACTTGTCTTGCATTGGAACGGCACCCGCTGGAGGCATGTGACCAGCCCGAACCCCGGCGGCTCCGCCGAGCTCAGCAGCGTGACCGCCGCGTCCCGCACCCGCGCCTGGGCGGTCGGGACCTCCGGCGAAAAAACCCTCGTCCTGCACCGAAACGGCACCCGCTGGAAGCACGTGGCCAGCCCGAACCCGGCCGGCCGCGGCCACTCCAATGAGCTGCTTGGGGTGACCGCCGTCTCCGCCGCCAATGCCTGGGCGGTCGGAACCTCCGGCGAGAACACCCTCGTCCTGCACTGGAACGGCTCCCGCTGGAGGCATGTGGCCAGCCCGAACCTAAGTTCTACCGGCGCCAACGTGCTCAGCAGCGTGGGCGCCTCCGCCAGGACCAATATCTGGGCCGTGGGCCACTACGTCGACTCCGGCGGGGTCTGGCAGACGCTCGCGCTGCGCTGCTGCTAGCCGGAAATACCCGGCATCATCGGGGGGGCAGCCAAGTCATCGGGGCAGCCAATACGTGGAGCCGGTGAGCGGAGTCGAACCGCTGACCTGCCGTTTACAAGACGGCTGCTCTGCCTGCTGAGCTACACCGGCGGGA
>WNGD01001529.1_pt1 | contig 25019 bp, 20 predicted proteins | sample 5400671 | NCBI WGS metagenome assembly WNGD01 (sample SAMN13153369, study PRJNA577476) | soil metagenome | isolation source: 40 cm soil or saprolite under grassland replicate 2 | place: USA:California | collected 2016-06-15
TCGAGCGGCGGCGGGTGATGGTCACAGAAGAGGTGAGTCATGCGCGACGTATTCGCTATTCAAAAGGCTTCTTTCCTGAGTCGGTCAAGGCCATTCGTGCAAAGTTGTTCTCGTGTGCAGGGTCGGATGGAGATGCAGAAGAGGAGGGGCAAGAGCAAGATGAGGTGAAGCCTCTTCCAGAGACAGAGATAACAGAGCAAGAGCAGGCGTCATCGTGGGTATTGGTAGAGGTTGCACCCTTTACTGATGATATTCGGGAGTATCGGCGACGACGTGAGCAAGTGTTGACAGAAGCGGTTGAGGAGTATGTGGCAAATGGGCGGTGCTTGTCTCGGCGGGTGCTTTCCATCTGGTCGTATCAAGGCGAACAATTGCGACAAGAACGGTGGCGCAAAAAAGAAAAAGTCGCTGTTTAAACAGCGCGTTTGGGAGGTGTGAATATGGGTAAGCAAGGAAAAATGGAGCAGCAACGGCGGTTTGTGGCGCGGGTGCAGGTGAATATGGAGCAGGTACGGCAAAAGTGGCTTGGTAAAATGGTGTCATTTGATCTTGGTCGCGGTGAGGGTGTGCAGTACGGGCGGGTGACAAGCATCTCCAGTGAGGGTGATGTGATAGTAGAGTCTCTTCCTGGCTATGATGCGGTGGTGCCTGGCCTGGCTCTGTCGATAGGGTTTTTGGATCAGGTGTTAACTCTGGTGGAAGAGTAGGAGGTGGTCTATGCAGTGGTTTGAGAGAGAACTTCTTGTTTTTAGGAAGAGTCTTACTCCTGTATTCTTTGTGATTTCTGTTTGTCCAGTAGGGATTGTGACTGGTCGATCAGGGTGCATTGTTCTTCTAACCAGATGTGTTGCTGGTCCAGCAAGACGCGTTGTGCCTCTAAAAAGGAACTTTGTTGCTCAAGCCCAAGATGATGTTGCTTGTGCCAAGTGCTTTGCTGGTCCAGCAAGGCGCATTGTTCTTCTAACCAGATGTTTTGTTCATAGAGCAGGCGGCGTTGTTCATCAATTATTCCTTGCTGATCTCTCCACTGTGCGTGCAGTTCTGAAAGGGGTGTTTCAGGTGAGAGTGCACTGTTGTTCTGTGTTTGATCAAAGCGAGGCATCCTCTGGAATGGCATGGTACCCTCCTCTCTCTTTGAGTGTGAAATGCTTTGTGTTTCAAACTGCTCAGAGGATGCACCTGGAGGACACATGTCTCTGGGTAGAACTAAGGATGTGTTCTATGAATGACGAAATTATGGTTGTAAATTGTTCGCCCCAGTCATTTCTGCAATGCGTTGACAGGTGCATTGTAGGTCTTCTATTAGTTCTTGACGGGTTCTTAGTAACGCTTGACGCTGTTGTACAAGCGCGTGTCTTTGCTCTAGCAAGTCTTTTTGTTCTCCCAGTAACTGTTTGCTTTCTCGTAGTAGCAGTTCTGAGAACGGGGACTGAGCAAATAAAGGAATACTATTCTTGTGTTCTTCTGTCATTTGTTCGCCTTTGGCTTTCAGAGATGTTCCTTTACTGGTTACACGTTCAGAAAAGTTTTTCGGTGACAGTCGAAGGAGGTGTTCTATGAAACTTGATGGTGAAAACGGTGTTATTCAACACTTTTTGATGGATGTTGATAACCGTCTGTCTGATCATAGTTTAGTATCCTATACACATCGTTTGGGTGTGCTTGCTCGGCTTCTTCATGATGTTTGTTGTGTTGAGGACCTTGAGGTGGTAACGGTTCAACACTTGCGTCTGTGTGTGCAGTACCTTTTGAATGAGCCGATTATAGGAAAGAGCTATAGACCTCTTGAGGACGGAAAGCTGTCTGTTTCTACGGTGCGTGGGTATATTCGTGTTTGGAAAGCATTTTTTAACTGGTGTTATCAGGAGGAATTGATAGACTCTAGTCCTGTTGCTCGTCTGAAGCCTCCTAAAGCTTCAAAGCATATCACTCCTGCTTTTACCACTGAGCATATAGAAAAGATGATTGCTTCCTGTGACACTTCTACAGACTTTGGTTTTCGGAACTATGTGGTGTTGTTGCTTTTGCTTGATACTGGTATGCGTATCTCTGAGATTGCTACTTTGAAGGTAGAGGATGTGAATTTTCAAAGTAGCTGTGTCAAGGTTTTTGGAAAAGGGCGTCGAGAACGGGAGATAGGCATTTATCCAGAAATGGCGAAGCTGTTGTGGAAATATATCCAGAAGTATCGTAAATCCTCCAATCCAGATGAGCACGCTTTGTTTATTGGTCATAAAGGCCCTATAGGTGTTCATGGTGTTAACTATATCATCAAGGGCATTAAGAGTAAATCGGGTCTGGAAGATATAGAGTTTCATGCTCACGTGTTCCGTCATACGTTTGCAAAGATGTATCTGGAGCGTGGGGGGGAAGTGTTTAAGCTCTCGCGTGAGATGGGTCATTCTGATGTTCGTATTACAAAGATTTACCTGGAGGACTTTGGGAGTACTGAGGCTCGAAGGGATCACAATTCCTATTCTCCTCTTGCTGGTATTAACCTTAAGAATAAGAATAGGAAGAAGTAAAAGTTTGCGTGTACTATCTTTTTCGTGCACCTTTAAGGGGATAGTACATACGGCAAAAAGGAGTAAAATGCTACTGTTGGGGGGTTAAAAACCTTCGGCGGTAGTTTGCTTTGTCTTGGCTTGTGGAGTTTGCTTAATGTGGTTTGTAGTGGTATTATCTGTTGTGGTTACTATGAGAGGAAAGATATAGAACGTGTTATTCGAAGACTACGCTAAAGAGAATCCTGTCCACAGCCCTGTGCGCACACAATACTTGCAAATTAAGCGGCAGAACCCTGACGCCATTCTCTTTTTCCGCATGGGCGATTTCTATGAGATGTTTGATGATGACGCGGAGATCGTGGCCCGCGAACTGGAGATCGCGCTTACACGGCGTGATTTTGGACGCGGCGAGAAATCACCGATGGCTGGCATTCCACATCATGCCGCAGATGGCTATATCGCACGCCTGGTCAGCAAGGGCTATCGTGTCGCCATCTGCGAGCAGATGAGTGATCCGACCCTGTCGAAAGGACTTGTTGAGCGCGGCGTTATTCGTGTCGTGACGCCTGGCACTGTTATCGATCCGACGATGCTGGCAGCCAAACGCAATAATTTTCTGGCTGCAGTCGTATTGGGTCGCAATGCACTGGGGATCGCCTACATCGATATCACCACAGGCGAGTTCGCGGTAACACAGATCAGTACTCCCGAACCAGAACTGGTGCTGCAACAGGAGATCGCGCGCGTCGGTCCGGCAGAAGTACTGGTCGAGGCACACTATAGCCGCCTGGGTAGTCGCAAAAAGCGCTGGCTGGCCGCTGTGATGAGTGAGAAACAGGTAACGAAACTGGGCAGCAACGGCAACGCCAACGCGGATATTCCAGAGATCGAGGAAGAGGATGATGACGACGATTTCGCACCGCTCGCCAAACTACTGGATGGTCTCGCAGGACATGTTACTCCCTATGATACGCGCTATTTCTCAGAGGACGATGCACGACATCGCCTGCTTACTCAGTTCAATGTAGGATCGCTGGAAGGATTTGGTTGCGCGCAACTACCATTGGCAATCCGCGCGGCGGGCGCTGTGCTGGCCTATGTGCAGGAAACACAGAAAGGTCTGTTGCAGCAACTTACCGCGCTGGAGACCTATTATACCGACGGCTTTATGACACTTGATCCCTATACACGGCGCAACCTTGAGTTGTTTGAGACTGGACGCAGTGGCAGTAGCAAAGGATCGCTGCTATGGGTTCTCGACAAGACACGCAGCCCGATGGGTGGACGCTTGATACGGCGCTGGTTGAGTCAACCGCTGCTTGATATCATCATTCTGCAACAACGGCAGCAGACCATCAGTGAATTGCTGAACAATACATTATTGCAAGCACGACTGGCAGAGGGACTCAAAAAAGCTGGCGATGTCGAGCGCCTGATCAATCGCGTACGGCAACGCATCGCGACACCACGCGACCTGGTAGCACTTGCCAATGGCTTGCGAGCAGCAGCCGAGATTCGTTCTTGTTTGAGCGAGGATGCCGATAATAGCATGCTCTCGCTGGCACGCATTATGCGCAGGCTTGCCGATAACGACGACATTATCACATTGATTGAGCGCGCAATTGTGGAAGAGCCTCCTATCAACCTCTCCGAAGGCGGTATTATTCGCCCAGGCTTTAGCAGCGAGCTGGACCAGTTGAAAGATGTTTCGCAGAACGGGCGTAAATGGCTGGCGGACATGGAGCAACGCGAGCGCAGACGCACAGGGATTACAACGCTTAAAGTCGGCTATAACAAAGCCAACGGCTACTATATCGAAGTCTCCAAGGGACAATTAAATCGCGTTCCCAAAGACTACATCAGGCGCTACACACTTGCCAATTGCGAACGCTATATTACATCGGACCTGAAAGAGTATGAAACCACGATTCTCAATGCACAGGAACGCATCAACAAAATGGAGAATGAGTTCTTTGTACAATTGCGCGCAGATATCGCCGTGCACGCTTCGGAGCGCATCGTTGATACCGCCCACGCGCTGGCCGAGATCGATGTCTATTTGAGTCTGGCCGAAGTTGCCGCAAAATACAATTATTGTCGTCCGCAACTCAGTGACGGCGACACGATCCATATCGTTGCCGGACGCCATCCCGTCGTTGAACTGACACAGGCCGATACGCCGTTTATCCCCAATGACGCGAATCTCTCGCATTCTGAAGCGCAGATCATCATCATCACAGGTCCCAACATGGCAGGTAAATCAACCTATCTGCGCCAGGTTGCATTGATCACCCTGTTAGCACAGATTGGCAGTTATGTACCAGCGGAAGCAGCTACCATTGGCATCGTTGACCGCATCTTCACACGCATTGGAGCACAAGATGACCTGGCAACGGGGCAGAGTACGTTTATGGTCGAGATGGTTGAGACGGCGAATATCCTGCACCACGCGACGCCGCGCAGCCTGATTATCCTCGACGAAATCGGGCGCGGTACCAGCACCTATGATGGGCTGGCGATTGCACGCGCCGTAGTCGAATATCTCCATAATAATAAACGCTGTGGTGCACGAACGCTCTTTGCCACACATTATCACGAACTTGTCGAGGTTGCACAATTGCTACCACGCATTCGTTGTATGAATGTAGCCGTTACAGAGGAAAGCGGAAAAGTTGTTTTCTTGCGCAAGATCGTACCGGGAGGTGCGGATCGTAGTTATGGCGTCCACGTAGCTCAACTGGCCGGTATTCCACGCCCGGTTATTCATCGCGCCCAGGAGATCCTGGAAGAGTTGGAACACAAGGGAGACGCAAAAGTACGACGTAAAGCCATGCGCGATATGACGATGCCAGCCGCGTGGCAGATGACCCTTCTTGCCGCTGAACCACATCCTTTAATAGAGGAGCTAAAGAATCTTGCTATCGATGAACTCACACCTATTGAAGCAATCAGCAAACTCTACGAGTTACAGCAAAAAGCTAAGCGGGAACCATAACGGTTCCAGGTGTACATTGACAACAGGATTGGCAATAAAACTGCCTTATTTTGTGTTGTAAATAGTGAAGGGTGTTAGTGTCAAAGTTACAACAAGTCAACAAACACCCGTTGGAGGACAGATGACAACTCAACAAGAAATGTCTGTAGAACAGAGTACGCTTGAGCAACTCTGCATTAACACAATTCGTACACTAGCAATGGATGGCGTACAGAAGGCCAACTCTGGACATCCGGGCACAGCAATGGCCCTGGCACCACTTACTTATTTGTTGTGGACGCGCAACATGCGCTACAATCCACGCAATCCTTCCTGGCTCAATAGGGATCGTTTTATTCTTTCAGCAGGGCATGCTTCGATGTTGCTTTACAGCATGCTGCACCTGACGGGCTACGATCTGCCGCTGGAACAACTCAAGAATTTCCGGCAATGGGGCAGTCAGACGCCTGGTCACCCTGAGCATGGCGAGACGGCTGGCGTAGAGACAACAACCGGTCCACTAGGGCAGGGTTTTGCTAACGGTGTGGGGATGGCAATCGCGCAACGTTTCCAGGCCGAACGTTACAATCGTCCAGGTCACACGATCCTGGACCACTATATCTATGCGATCGCCAGTGATGGTGACTTGATGGAAGGCGTCTCAGGGGAAGCAGCTTCTCTGGCAGGCTTTCTCAAGCTAGGCAAACTGATCTATTTCTACGATGATAACCATATCACGATTGAAGGCAACACCGACCTGACATTTGGCGAAGATGTAGGTAAACGCTTCGAAGGCTATCGCTGGCATGTACAGCATGTCGAGGATGTCAACGACCTGGCGGCATTAGAGCAAGCGATTCAGGCTGCACAGGCCGAGACTGAGCAACCTTCACTGATCATTACACGCACACACATTGGTTATGGTAGTCCACACAAACAAGATAGCGCAAAAGCGCACGGCGAACCACTCGGTGCCGAAGAAGTCATACTTACCAAGCGCAACCTTGGCTGGCCGTACGAAGAGCCTTTCTACGAGCCAGAAGAGGTCATTGCTTACTTCCGACAGGCTATTGAGCGTGGCGCGGAACTGGAAAGGACCTGGCAGGAACAATACGACGCTTACAAGGCTGCTTATCCTGAACTGGCGGCACAGTGGGAGCGAGAATTGAAGGGAGAGTTGCCACAGGGCTGGGATAGTGCTATTCCGACCTTTAAGGCCGGTGAAGCACTGGCAAGCCGCGTAGCATCGGGGCAGGTAATCAATGCTATCGCCGGGCAGTTACCCAATCTAATTGGTGGCTCAGCAGATCTTGCGCCTTCGACCAATACCTATATGAAGGGATTGGGCGACTTTGGACCTCAAGAGAGTGGACGTAATATGCACTTTGGCATTCGTGAACATGCTATGGGCAGCATCCTCAATGGTATGGCACTTTACGGCGGATTAATTCCCTTTGGTGCCACATTCCTCATCTTCTCCGAATATATGCGTCCACCCATTCGCCTGGCGTCACTGATAGGCTTGAAAACCATCTACGTCTACACCCACGATAGCATTGGCCTGGGCGAAGACGGACCAACCCACCAGCCGATTGAACAACTGGCATCATTGCGCGCCATTCCAGGACTGACCCTTATACGTCCAGGCGATGCTAATGAGACAGCAGAAGCATGGCGTGTGGCCATAGAACATAAGCATCCAGTTGCGCTGGCACTGACACGCCAGGCACTGCCCACGCTTGATCGTTCAGAGCTGGCACCTGCGAGTAACGTAGCAAAAGGCGCTTACGTGTTGTTAGATAGTAAGGAAACACCACAACTCATTCTTATCGCCACCGGTTCAGAACTCTCCCTGGCGGTAGAAGCAGCGCAAAAATTGCGTCAAGATAACGTGTCAGTACGTATAGTAAGTATACCAAGTTGGGAATTGTTTGAAGAACAGAGTGCAGAATATAAAGAAGCCGTTCTGCCGAAGAGTGTGAGCGCTCGTCTCGCTATCGAAGCAGCATCGCCTATGGGCTGGGAACGTTACATAGGACTGCAAGGAGCGACCATTACACTGAATCACTACGGAGCTTCAGCCCCTGCGAAGGTACTCTTCCAGCAATTCGGCTTCAGTGTTGAAAACGTTGTCACACAAGCAAAAGCCCTGTTAGAAAAGGTACAATAAGTATGTACCTGCTGAGGAGACAACACGAGTGCAATAAGTAGATTGCACCCAATCAAAAGGAGAAAGGTTCAATGACCAATCCACTACTGCAATTACAAAAACTAGGACAGAGTGTATGGTACGACAATATTGATCGCGGACAGCTGGTCTCTGGCGAGTTCAAGCGTTTGCTGGATGAGGACGGTGTTCTCGGCGTAACGGCCAACCCGACCATTTTTGAAAAATCAATCAGCCAGGGCCATGCCTACGACGAGCAGATCTCACAGCTTATCAGTGCAGGCAAAAGTACTAATGAGATCTACGAAGCCGTTGTGATCCAGGATATTCGTACTGTTGCTGATCTGCTACGCCCGATCTATGAGCGCACCGACGGCAAAGATGGATATGTCAGCCTTGAGGTTTCACCTGACCTGGCGCACGACACACAGGGCACAATTAAAGAGGCTGCACGCTTCTGGCAAATGGTCGATCGTCCTAACCTGATGATAAAGATTCCGGCCACGCCCGAGGGTATTCCTGCCGTTTACGAATCATTGCGTAACGGCATCAACATCAACATCACCTTGATCTTCTCGCTCGATAGCTATCGTGCAGTCACCGACGCCTACCTGCGTGCGTTGGAAGAGCGCAACGGCGAGAGCCATGATATCAGCAAGATCGGCTCGGTCGCCAGTTTCTTTGTCAGCCGTGTTGATACCCTGGTTGACAAACTGCTCGAAGACAAGATCAAGGCCAGCAGCGATGAAGCCGAAATGCAGCATCTGAAATCCCTGGAAGGCAAAGCCGCCATCGCCAATGCACGCCTCGTCTACCAGGAATTCAAGCGTATCTTCAACACACCGCGCTTTGAGTCACTTAAGCATGTAGGCTCACATGTGCAGCGACCATTGTGGGCAAGCACCAGCACCAAGAATCCGGCTTACCGCGATGTGCTCTACGCAGAAGAGCTGATCGGTCCTGACACCGTGGATACGATGCCACTGGAAACGATCAATAACTTCCGCGACCACGGGCAGGTGCGTTACAGTGTAGAAGATGACATCGCAGGTGCGCATCGCATCTTCGAAGAATTGGAGAAGGTCGGTATCCACTACGACCAGGTGACACAGCAGCTGCAGGACGAGGGTGTGCAGAAATTCGCAGACTCCTTCCACCAGTTGTTTGCTGGCATCGACAGCAAGAAAAATGCTCTTAAAGAGAGCCAGGCAGCGCACTAAAGAGTCCTTTCGTAGGAACAGGTTTTCATCGGGGGTAGGGATCACATTTATGTCGTCCGGCGATTCATCGCCCTGTAGGTGGTCAAACCCAGGCTGCAAGGGGATCGAGATGCTACAGGGCGATGAATCACCGGACGCCGTAAACGTGGTCCCTACGAAACTGATCATCTTGTCAAGATAGTGCATAATAGTATAAATATATGGTATCTTACAGGAAGATGCTGAGAAGTTTGTGGTCCTGCAGACCACAAAGGATTACAGCCTTGACCTGTACGCAATTGCATATCTGTAGTAACTCCGTCGCGATGGTCGCCGAAAAATCATAACATATAGTAGGAGATTTCGTATGCCTCAACGTAGCGTAGCTGAGGCGTCTAACCCCTTCCGCGAGGGGCTACGCATTAAACAGAGTCTAGAACCATGCGTTATGGTCATCTTCGGTGCAACCGGAGACCTGACGCACAGAAAGCTGCTACCAGCCCTGTATAATCTCGCGCTGGAGCACCCCTTGCCCGCGGGCTTCTCGGTTGTAGGCTTTGCAAGACGCCCCTACAGCGACGACGATTTCCGCCAGCAAGCGCTCAATTCCATTAACGAATACTCGCGACAAAAACCGGTGAATCCACAGGTGTGGGAGAGCTTCGCCTCTGGCATTCACTACCTGCAATCCAATTTCCACGATCTTGCAGGCTACGAAAAACTGAATACACTGCTCAATCAAATTGATCAAGGGCGTGGCACCGGCGGCAACCGCATCTTCTATCTCTCGACACCACCCAGCCAGTATCCCGACATTATCCAGAATCTGGGTGCAGCCAGTCTGAATAGAAACCGCAAGGGCTGGACACGTATCATTATCGAAAAGCCTTTCGGACACGATCTGACTTCGGCGAAAGAACTCAACCGCCAGGTTGGAAAAGTGTTTCGCGAGGAACAGATCTATCGTATCGACCACTACCTGGGCAAAGAGACCGTGCAGAATATCCTGGTCTTCCGCCTGGCGAACGGCATCTTTGAGCCTGTGTGGAACCGACGTTATGTCGATCACGTACAGATCACGGTGGCAGAGAACCTCGGTCTGGAGGGGCGTAGTGGCTACTATGAAGAGTCGGGGGCCATCCGCGACATGATCCAGAACCATATGCTACAGTTGCTCACGCTGGTAGCAATGGAACCGCCGATCGCCTTTGATGCCAATGCCGTACGTGATGAGAAGGTCAAAGTACTGCACGCACTGCAACCACTGATCGGACGCGACGTCGTCACCAACACCATCCGCGCGCAATACGGCCCCGGCTGGGTTGGTGGACACCAGGTACCAGGTTACCTGGAGGAACAGGGCGTCTCGCCTCAATCAAGCACCGACACCTATGTAGCGCTAAAACTGTTTGTTGACAACTGGCGCTGGGCAGGCGTACCATTCTACTTACGTACAGGGAAGCACTTACCCAAGCGCACTACAGAGATCGCTATTCAGTTTAAACAGGCACCGCTGATGATCTTCAAGAAGAGTGAAGCTCAGGGGCAGGTTGAGCCAAACGTTCTCACGCTGCGTATCCAGCCGGATGAGGGGATCTCGCTCAAGTTTGGCGCCAAGGTACCGGGTACTGATATGCAGATACGAGCCGTGAATATGGACTTTTTCTACGGCTCCTCATTTGTCAGAGAGCAACCCGAGGCATACGAGCGTCTCTTGCTTGACTGCATGTATGGTGACTCTACGCTCTTTACACGACGTGACGAAGTAGAGGCGCAATGGACATTCGTACAGGGCATCCTGGATGAGTGGAAAAACGAACCAAGATCAACTATCCTGACCTACGAATCTGGTACGTGGGGACCGCAGGCAGCAGACGAATTTATATGGCGTGATGGTCACAGGTGGCGTCGCCCCTGATTCCTAGCGCTACCTTGTTGCTACAGACAAGATAGCACAATGACGTTCCATGCGTGAACAACGGCGTTCAATACGATAAAGGGGTTCGGGAATTGGCAAAGGATAACATCGGCACCTCGGGGCCACGTCTCCCCTGGGCAGGAAAAAAGGTACGCGCTGAGTACGTCGAGGAAGAACTTTCTCACCTCTGGCGTATAGCGGCTGATAATGTCCGTACCAGTCAAAATATCAATGTACGCACCAGCGTGCTCAACCTCGTTATCTGTGCATCGGATATCGAGTCCGCGCAGCAGGCTAGCAAGCTTATGCGCGACTTACTAAGCACGCTTATAGCTCGCTTTACGCTCTTAATCCTTGATGGGCGCAGCGATTCACCCTCTGATGTTTCTACATGGGTGACGCTGCGCTCATTCCCTATTATCTCAGATCTCATGCGTCATAATTTCGAGCAGGTGACCATACTGGTCAGTGGTAGTGCAGTACATTCCGCCGCTCATATCGTTCATCCGCTACTCAAACCTGATCTACCTATCTATCTCTGGTGGTTAAACGATCCTCCACACGACAGCCCGGTATTCGCTGATCTCGTGAAGGTGAGTAGCAGAGCTATTGTAGACTCAAATACGTTTCTTCATCCTGAAAATGGCATCAACATTCTTTCATCATTCTTGCAGCAAGAGCCCGATAGCGCCATTAGCGATCTGAACTGGGCGCGTGTTACGCCGTGGAGGGAACTGGTCGCGCAATTCTTCGATGTAGCGGAATACAGACCATACCTGGCTGGCGTTCATCGTATCGAAATTGAGCACGCGGCCAGACCTGAGAGCGGGCGCACTCCCGAGGGAGAGATCTCGCCTGACCCTATCCAGGCGCTTTTGCTTGCGGGTTGGTTAAAGGCCATTCTCAACTGGAAGCTGGCGGACGACAAGACTTCTAATACATACGAGCCTTCAACAGGTACTTACTCGTGGCACGTGGTGCATCCAACCGGTACGCTCATACTGCGCTCGATCGGTACCAGTACTGGCAAGACAGGCAGTCTAACCAGTCATGAAGAGGGAAATATTTCCATTCGCCCACGTGTCCAATCCGACGTACGTCCCGGTACCATCTGTCTTGTGCGCCTGATTAGCGACCTTGCACAGCAGAAATACGCTATTTTTAGCCTTGACCGTGGAGATGACGCCGAACACGTCTATACCTCGGTCGAATTGCCAGAGGGGACAAGATCACAGCGGACGGTGCCTGTGGCTACAGCCAACAACGCCGTTCAATTGCTTCATGACGAACTGGAGATCATAGGGCGAGATCGTCTCTTCGAAGATACTTTGCACGAAGTAACCGAACTGCTTGCCCCAGAATAAGCAGAGGAGATTTTCATGACAGTTGCGATCTATCCAGATGCAGATACATTGAGTCACGAGGCAGCACGCTATGTTGTCCGTGTCGCCAACGAATCTATAGTTACGCATGGTCGCTTTACGTTTGCGCTCGCCGGAGGCTCCACGCCAAAAAAACTGTATGGACTCCTGGCAAGCGAGCCATATCGCGATCAGATCAACTGGGCGCTGGTGGAGATCTTCTGGTCGGATGAACGCTGCGTCCCACCCGATAGTGAGGATAGCAACTATCACCTGGCCGAAGAGGTTCTGCTAAGCAAAGTCCCTATTCCAGCCAATCAGATTCACCGCATGCCTGCCGATACTGCAGATCAAGACGCAGCAGCGCTGGCATACACAGAAGAGATTCAGCGCGTCTTTGGGACCAACGGCATCCCCAGATTCGACCTGCTTCAGCTCGGTATGGGGCCTGAAGGGCATACGGCCTCGCTTTTCCCACACCAGGCAGCGCTGAAAGAACTACGGCGGCTGGTCATGCCCGTGAGTGTTCCAAAGCCACCACCACAGCGCCTGACCTTCACACCACCTTTGCTCAACGCTGCCGTCCATGTCCTCTTCCTTGTCACTGGACAGGACAAAGCCGACGCCGTGCAAGCCATTCTTGAGGGTGAAAATAATCCAGACGAATATCCGGCCCAGCTTATATGGCCTCCAGAGGGCGAAGTCACCTGGATGCTTGATACAGCAGCCGCGAGTAAATTGCGTGCGCAGCATGGATAATAGATACAACGGGGCGTATTTTACTACGCCCCTCACCCCAACTCTATCCCCACACAAAGATATTTTCTACATACAGGGAGGTTTTCCAGCATGGTTGAAGTTGTACCCTCGATATTGTCTGCCGACTTCACGCGATTGGGCGAACAGGTATGCGAGGCTGAGGCGGCAGGAGCAAAACGCATTCAGATCGATGTCATGGATGGACATTTCGTTCCTAATATTACAATGGGGCCGCTGGTGGTCGAAGCGGTACGACGTTGCACCGGGGTGACGCTGGAAGTCCACCTGATGATTACGAATCCGCAAGAATATATTGAGACGTTTGCTAAAGCAGGGGCGGATCTCATCATCGTACACTATGAGGTCTGTCCACATCTGCATAGTGTTATTCAGCAGATCAGGAAAACAGACAAGCAGGTTGGTGTAGCACTCAATCCCTCGACGCCCGTCTTTATGCTCGAAGACATGATCTCCCTGATTGATCTCGTCCTGGTTATGACTATTAATCCGGGCTTTGGGGGACAGGAACTGATACCAGAAACGCTGCCAAAGATTACAAAGGCGCGGAAGATGATTATAGAACGTGGACTACATTGTGATGTGGAGGTCGACGGTGGAGTCCATGAAGGCACCGTGCCGCAGGTAGTTCAGGCAGGCGCGAATCTCCTGGTGGCAGGTTCTGCTGTTTACAATGATAAAGAGAGCGTAGCACAGACAATGGCGAAGTTGCGCGCTGCTATTTAACATGCTACGATCTAGCAGGCGGCCAGGGAAGCAAGAGAAGTCATGAATGAACATCTACAGGCATTGCAGCAAACACTCGCGCAAGACATTCCCATTACACAACATATGGGCATCACTGTAGAGGGTTATGACGAGAAAGGACTTATCTTAAAGGCCCCACTGGCAGGAAATACAAATCCCAAAGGAACCGCTTTCGCTGGCAGCATCAACGCCCTGTTGACGCTGGCCGGTTGGGGGCTGATCTGGCTCATTTTAAAAGAACTGGACGTAGTTGGAGATGTTGTGATTCAGAACAGTAGTATTAGTTATCTACGTCCGGTGACTGGAGATTTCGCGGCTGTCTGTCATAAGCCAGATCAAGATACTATCGCCAGGGTGGGACGGTCATTGAAAAAGAAGGGCAAAGCACGTGTGGAATTGAGTGCTGAGATCTATCAGAGAGATATGGTAGTGGTAGGATTTAAAGGGCGCTATGTAATTCATATGAGCCAGAGTGCACTTTCTTCCTTGCTTTCATTGTCATACCAGGCTATTTTTTGAAAGAGAAGGGCAGTATCCCATTATGCATGACGACATTACCGACATCCCTGGCATTCGTGTGGGACACGACACCAATCTGGAAGCGGCCACTGGCTGCACGGTTGTTTTGTGTGATACTCCTGCGATGGGAGGCGTGGATGTACGTGGGGGGGCACCGGCAACACGGGAGACGGATCTGTTACATCCAATGCAGATGATGCAGGAGGTACACGCAGTTGTGCTGACTGGAGGAAGTGCCTTCGGACTGGATTCGGCAAGCGGGGTGATGGCGTACCTTGAAGAGCGCAATATAGGCTTTAACGTGGGAGTAGCACGAGTACCGATTGTACCAGGAGCGGCTATTTTTGATCTGGCACTCGGTTCGGCGAAAATACGGCCGGATTTCGCGGCTGGCTACCAGGCATGCGAGCGTGCGACAGGTGATCCCGTTGAGCAGGGGAATGTGGGTGGTGGCACGGGTGCGTTAGTGGGCAAAACGATGGGTCCCGCTTACATGATGAAAGGGGGACTTGGATCGGCCAGTACACAGCTTCCTGATGGGACGATTGTAGGTGCCATCGTGGTAGTGAATGCGCTGGGCGACGTTGTGGACCCGCAGACACAACAGGTAATCGCAGGGACACGTAATCCCACGGGCGATGGCTTTCTTGCGACCAGCCCCTTCAGCAATACCACAATCGCAGTCGTCGCCACCGACGCATCACTGAGTAAGGACGAGGTGAACAAAATGGCTCAGATGGCGCACGACGGTATGGCACAGGCGATTCGTCCTGCACACACCATGTTTGACGGTGACACAATCTTCGCACTGGCACTGGGACCGCAGTCGCATAGCAAATCCGATCAGGCAACGGCAGCGTTACAAATCAGTACAGTGGGCGCTGCAGCCGCAACAACACTCGCACGAGCTATCGTCAAAGCAGTCCGAGCAGCCAGCGATCTCCATGGAGTACCAGCAGCGCAGCGCCAGATTGATTAAGTATGGAATATTAGTGGGTGTAAATAAGTTGCTGAACGCTCCAATTCTGTTATGGTTGCAGCATTACGAATAACACAATACCGCCTCCGACCAGCATCAGCACCAGGCACGCGAGAATTATCAGGGCAAACAGGTAACTACGCGATGTTTCATCGGGCTGTGTATCGAAAGTGCGGCGATCAGGGCGAGCTGGGAGTTCGCGCTTCGCGGTCAGAGTTTTCAGGCCACCGGTTGCCAGATCCCAGGAATGTGTAGCAAAGTCAATCGCATGCTCGTGAGCAGACTTATTCGAGGCTCCTGTAGAGGTACGTGACGAGGAAGGAGAGTTGGGGTTAGTCGGAGGCATCGAGTATGGAGAGTTGGGGTTATGCGAGTTGTTGGCGGATATCGAGTGAAATGGTGGGGCCGCGTGTGGTCGGCGTGGCAGGAGCCTCGAAGAGCGAGCGTTTGGTGTTGGCGATGTCACAGCTTTTCTCCACCAGGGAACTTACAGACCAGCTGCATCCTCAAGAGAGGGGATACAACATACACACTACAAGATAGTTTGTTCCGCTAGATTCTATTGTAGCCGAAGACTACCGATACGCAATAGTTTCATGACTAATGGGTCAGAGTTTCCGTGCTAATGGGATTGACCTCCACCAATCCTCAAGAGCAAGCCAGGAGGGATATCACTTCAGGGTTTCCAGGAACGCATTCAGTATGCGTCCAGTTGCACCCCAGATGCGATAGGGACCGTAATCATAGAAATGGACGATGCGTGCCATATTCCCTCGTGTCCACTGCTCGGTATGTAGAATAGCAGGATCAGCGACTCCCCGCAGCGGAACAAGGATAAGTTCTTTAACTTCGCTCGTCTGCAAATGCAACTCCCCCAGGCCTTGCGGTAAAAACGCGACGACAGGTGTAATTAAAAAGTTACTCACCACGGTAAACACTGGCGCGAGCACGCCCAGCACCTCAACTTTAGAAGGGTCCAGGCCAATCTCCTCCTGCGCCTCACGCAAAGCGGTCATCACAGGCGAAGCATCCGTTACATCAACACTGCCACCAGGAAAGGCAATCTCTCCACTATGAGAGCGCAAAGTACTGGCACGACGGATAAAAACAATATAAATTTCTCCATCTTGCTCAAACAGAGGCACTAATACCGCCGCTTTACGAGCATCGGGAAGATGACCTTCAACCGCGTCCACCAGTTCCTCCGCGCGCTCCGCAGGGAGCAGCCGTTCGCGCAGGATACGTATACTGGCGAGTGTATTCCGTGTTTCCATAGCACTATTGTAGCACATCCTGCGCGATTGAAAAGCCCCGTAGCGGCATGCCTTGCGTGTGCCGGGTGGCTCACCGACGACCCGGCACACGCAAGGCATGCCGCTACGGGTCAACACAGGCCATTTTTCAATTGGAGAGTTTGCAACTGTGTGCTACAATGTGTTAGATAGAAAAAACATCGGAGAGATTTGCGAAAAGGTTGTGTATTGTCTTGCATTCCTGGGCGGCTTTTGGTATAATAAAAGCATCGAGTGGGGGTATGCTTTGTTCAGGCGCTCTTTGTGCTCTTAACCAGGGCTACCTGCCTGCGAGTATCGCTTCGTATCACCGTTCTGTAGAGCAGACACATGGTCAATCAATTTATCTTGGGAAATCAAGAAGTACAGAAGGCCGAAACGATTACCGCCTAAGCACCTCCTCCGACAAGCCCAGTCCTATGGTACGCTCCCCGTGGTTCTGAAAGTGATATTCTTCTCGCTCTTATCTGAAGCCATACGGTCAAAGGAATAACGACAGAGGAATATTGACACTCATCCCACAAGGATGCAGGCTATGGTGTACGATAGGATAAGGCAATAACCGTGGATCGAAGGGGGTTTTTTACCCATGCAAGCACAACAGCACGGCGACCTTTCGACAATGCCAGCGGCAAATCTTAAGAGCGGGCGGGTACAGACGATGATCGAAGGAAATGACCCACAAGGGCAGAACAACAATAACCCGGAAGAAGTGGAAGACTTCAATCAGAATGAGATGGAAGCGTTGCTGGCTGCATCAACCACTCCCATCAACATTAAGCGCGGTGATGTGGTCGAGGGCGTGATCGTGCGTATTGACCAGGACGAGATTCTGGTCGATATTGGCCTCAAATCTGAGGGCGTCCTCTCTACCAAAGAACTGCCAGCCAGCGGCTATGGGTCTTTTAGCGAATTGCATCTCAATGACAAGGTTCTGGTTTACGTCATTCAGCCAGAGTCGTCAGAAGGGCATGCAGTCCTCTCTCTCAAGAGGGCAAACACCGAACGGCAATGGCGTATTGCAGAGGAGCAGTACAAAAATGGCGAACTGCTCAAAGCTAAAGTCATTGATTATAATAAAGGTGGCTTAATTGTAGACGTTGCCGGTATTCGTGGATTTGTGCCAATATCTCAAATTTTGAACCTCAAGCGCGAGGAGGTGGCTTCAGGCGGCGAGAGTCAGGAGACTGCGGCCAAACTTCAGAGCATGAAGGACAAAGAGCTTCAGCTCAAGATTATTGAGATCAATCGCGCACGAAACCGTTTAATTTTGTCGGAGCGTCTGGCCGTTCAAGAATGGCGTCAGCGTCGGCGCGAGGAATTGCTGGATGAACTCAAGCCAGGAGAGGTGCGCAAGGGCGTTGTCAGCAATCTCGCTAATTTCGGTGCCTTTGTTGACCTGGGAGGGGCAGACGGACTGGTACATATCAGTCAGCTCGCCTGGAGCCGTGTCAACCATCCCAGCGAAGTTCTCCACGTTGGCCAAGAAGTCGAAGTCCAGGTGCTGAGCGTCGATAAAGAGAAGAAGAAGATCGCGCTCTCCATCAAGCGAGCCGAAGTGGATCCCTGGACCACCGTGGAGCAGCGCTACACTCCCGGCCAGTTGGTGACCGGGGTGGTGACCAAGATTGCGCCGTTCGGTGCCTTTGCACGCATCGAAGACGGGATCGAGGGTCTGATCCATCTCTCTGAGTTGACCCCAGGCGTTGACCCCAAGACCATTCTGCATGAAGGCGCGCAATTGCAACTGCGTATTTTGCGCATCGATGCGGAGCGACGGCGTCTGGGTCTGAGCCTGCGCCAGGCCGAAGAGCTTGATCAACCCAGAGAAACAAACGCTGAAAACACGCCGGCAGAAGAGCCCACAAATACTACTACAGCTCCGTCAGAGCCCTCAGTGCCATCACTGGAAGCAACAACTCCATCACTGGAGGCCGCACCCGGACAACCCGAGCATGGCAAGCGTGGTGAGAGCAGACGCGAGCGAGCCGAACGCGAAAAGGAGAATGCTCTCTTGAGCGGCCTACCAGCCAGTGATGAAGGAGAACTGACGGCCATGGCTGAGGCATTCCGTGCAGCCGCCCGCCAGCGTTCGAAAGACGAGACAGAAACTTCCGAGTAGAAGCTTTCTGCCGACACATCTGTTAAATTACAGGCGTGCATAGAACAACATTTGCGTAGGGGTGTGGCTTGCCCCCACCCGCGGACCCAGGTGAACGCGGGTGGGGGCAAGCCACACCCCTACGGAGATCCGCCCCACCGATGACCACGACCTTCCCCTGTCGGGCGAAGTGGCTGGCCTGTTTCCCCCTCAAGAATGCAGAATCGATAGAAAATACGCCTTGTTTCTCACCATCTGAAGTGATATACTCTTCCTACAAGCATCTTTCAGGAAACACCAACCACGCGAGGGAAAGAGTTTCTCTAAAAGAGGCACGGATATCGTCGGTAATCCTGGCCATGGCACCCATAAAGAAGTGGGCAAAATGGCCGATTGATAATAGAGTCATAGGCAGTTCGCTTATCAGATGCTTGCAGAGACAATTGTATCCTCTGCCAACAATGTAAAGAGGAGAGCCAGGAGACTATTTGGAAGCATCACAAAAATGATGTTCACCGCCTGCTAAGCACATCGTACCTGAACAGATGATCACGAGGGCCTCTTCACTGCAGATACGCTACGTAGAAGCAGTGGCGAGGTTGATTGTTTCTCAGAGAGAAGTAATGAGCGTATATTGACAGACGGGAGGCACAGTTGTTATCCTTGACGCTGTATGAAGAGTGTTGTATGATGAATCACATAGTTTACCTGAGCGACACAGAGGGCTCGGTTCCACCCTCTGCCAATGAAAGGGGGGTGACAAACAGGTGAACGATAGAGATAGGTTTGATAAGTTCACAGAGCGAGCCAGGAAAGTCTTGAGTCTTGCTCAGGAAGAAGCGCAGCGCTTCCAACACAACTACATCGGTACAGAACACCTCCTGCTGGGTCTCGTACGCGAAGGCGAAGGTGTGGCTGCGAAAGTACTGGCGAATCTCGGTGTTGAACTGAACAAAGTTCGTAGCGCCGTCGAATTTATTATTGGCCGTGGAGATCGCATCGTGCTCGGTGAGATCGGCTTGACGCCACGAGCCAAAAAGGTGATTGAGCTGGCAGTAGATGAAGCTCGTCGCCTGAATCATCATTATATTGGTACAGAACATCTCTTGTTAGGGTTAGTTCGCGAGGGCGAAGGGATCGCGGCAGGCGTTCTGGAGAGCCTGGGTGTCAACCTTGAGAAGGTCCGTACGCAGACCATCCAGGTACTCAGCCAATCCGGTGCATCACATGAGCGCGACGCCAAGCACTCGAAGACTCCAACTATTGATCAGATGGGCATCGACCTGACAGCCGCTGCTCGGGCTGGAACCCTTGACCCTGTCATCGGTCGCCATCAAGAGATTGAGCGCGTCATCCAGATTCTCTCGCGTCGTAACAAGAACAATCCTGCTCTCATTGGTGAGCCGGGTGTTGGTAAAACGGCTATCGTGGAAGGACTGGCACAACGCCTGGTTTCAGGTGAAGTGCCGGAGACATTGGCAAACAAACGTCTCTTGACGCTCGATGTCGGTTCCCTGGTAGCTGGCACAAAGTACCGCGGTGAGTTTGAGGAGCGTCTGAAGAAAATTATCGAGGAGATTCGCAATAGCCGCGACTGCATTATCTTTATTGACGAGGTACATACCCTCGTTGGTGCGGGTGCTGCAGAAGGGGCGGTCGATGCCGCGAATATTCTGAAGCCTGCTCTCGCCCGTGGCGAACTGCAGTGCATCGGTGCCACTACGCTTGATGAGTACCGCAAGTACATCGAGCGTGATGCTGCCCTTCAGCGCCGCTTCCAGGAAGTGATTGTACGTGAGCCAACGGTTGAGGAGACCATTGAGATCCTCAAGGGTATTCGCGAACGCTATGAGCAACACCATCGTCTGATTATCACCGATGAAGCGCTCAAGGCAGCAACCGATATGGCTAGCCGCTATATTACTGACCGCTTTATGCCCGATAAAGCGATCGATCTGATCGATGAAGCAGCAAGCCGCGTTCGTATGCAGAACTCTCTTGCACCTTTGAATCTCAAAGAGGCAATGAAGGGGTTAGAATCAGTTCTGCGCGAAAAGGAAGCTGCAATCCAGCAACAGGAGTACGAACTGGCTGCCGAGCTACGTGACCGCGAGGTCAAGTTACGCGACCGCATCGCCAAACTGGAATCCGGCTGGCATCGTGAGCGTGGTACCGACAAGCCCACAGTTGGAGAGGAAGAGATCGCGCAAATCGTTTCCATGTGGACCGGTATCCCGGTAATGCGCATTGCACAGGAAGAGTCGCAGCGCCTACTCCAGATGGAAGACGCTCTGCACGCTCGCGTGATAGGGCAGAACGAAGCGATTGAAAAGATCTCTCGCGCCGTCCGCCGCGCACGCGCAGGCCTGAAAGATCCGAAACGTCCGATTGGCTCATTCATTTTTATGGGTCCCACGGGTGTTGGTAAGTCAGAGCTCGCCAAGACACTTGCCGAATTTATGTTCGGTAGCGAAGAGGCACTCATCAAGATCGATATGTCAGAGTTCATGGAGCGTCACGCGGCAGCTCGCCTGGTTGGTGCCCCTCCCGGATATGTCGGTTACGAAGAGGGTGGTCAGTTAACCGAGGCAGTACGCCGCAAGTCCTATAGCGTGATCTTGCTCGACGAAATCGAGAAGGCTCACCCGGATGTCTTCAACATGCTCCTTCAGATCCTGGAGGATGGCAAGTTGACCGACGCCAAGGGACGCACGGTAGACTTCCGCAACACGGTCGTCATCATGACCTCAAACGTCGGCGCGACCTTGCTCAATAAGGAAGCAGCGATTGGCTTCAGGCAGTCGAAAGACAGGGCCAAGGCCAATCAGACCGAATACGATTCGATGAAGGGGAAGGTTCTCGGCGAATTGAAGAACACCTTCAAACCGGAGTTCCTGAACCGTATCGACGAGGTCATTGTCTTCCATTCACTGCGCATGGAAGAGATGTATTCGATCGTCGATCTGTTGCTCAATCGTGTACGTGCACAGTTGACCGAGCAGCAGATAGAGCTGATCGTACCTCAGGTGTCTAAGGACTTCCTGATCGAGAAGGGTTTCGATCCTCAGTATGGTGCCCGCCCATTGCGCCGCACTATTCAGAGAATGGTCGAGGATCCGCTGGCAGAAGGCTTGCTGCAAGGCAAGTTCCATCCCGGCGACCTGATCGAGGCGATAGTAGCCGATGACGATCTTGTTTTACAGGTTCGCAATCGTATCGAACAGTTGCCACCACCTGCAACTCCGGAAGCAGCTCTCTCTGCTGGCGGCGAAAGCAGCAACGGAAGCAACGAAGCATAAATAGCAAAAGGGGGCGTGAACACTCACGTCCCTTTCTGTTTTCTAACCACTCTATGCACCTGATGAATAGCAGGTTTCCTATCATCTCTTCCTTAAAGAACAGAATGTAGACTCTCTAAATGGCAAAACTACGCACGAAGTATATCTGTCAGCAATGTGGCGGTGAGCAGAGCAAGTGGATGGGAAAATGTCCCGACTGTGGTGCCTGGAATACACTTGAAGAAGTTGTCGATGCTCCACAAAGCCCCGCTCAACAACGTCGCCAGAGCTTAACGGGCAATGGCAATCTTGCTCAGGGAACCCAGGTACCGATAGCCTTGCCCCAGATTAAGCCGCTGGCACAGCCGCGCGTCTCTGTGGGTTATGTAGAGATGGATCGCGTACTTGGCGGTGGTCTGGTTGCAGGTTCACTAACTCTGATTGGAGGAGAACCGGGCATCGGCAAATCGACATTGCTGCTGCAAGTTTCTGGTTCTATCGCGCAAAATGTCGGCTCTGTCCTTTATGTATCAGGAGAAGAGTCGATCGAGCAGGTAAAGATGCGTGCCGAGCGGTTGGAGATTACTGGTGACCGACTTTATCTGCTGGCAGCGATTGAGTTGGATGTGATTACTGAGGCAGTACAGCGTCTAAAACCAGCGTTGGTGATTGTTGATTCGATTCAAACAGTACTTGCCAGCCATCTTACGGCAGCGCCAGGCAGCATTAGCCAGGTGCGGGAATGTACGCTTCAGTTAATGCAACTGGCAAAGAGCACCCACATTCCTATTTTTATCATTGGGCATGTCACGAAAGAAGGGACCGTTGCAGGTCCTAAGGCGCTGGAACACATCGCCGACGCGGTCCTTTATCTCGAAGGTGAGCGCTATCATTCCTACCGTCTTCTGCGTGGAGTAAAGAATCGTTTTGGCGCGACGCACGAGGTTGGTGTGTTCGAGATGCATGGCGAGGGGCTGCTGGAAGTACCTAATCCATCAGCAGTCTTCCTAGCGGATCGCGCGGCAGGAGCAACTGGTTCAGCCGTTGTTGTCAGCATGGAGGGCACACGTCCTTTACTGGTAGAAGTGCAGGCGTTGGTAACGCCCAGTAACTTTGGCAATCCACGCTGTACCACCAACGGGATCGAACATAATCGTCTTTTGATGCTGCTGGCCGTCCTGACAAAACGCGTCGGGCTGGCAGTAGGCAGCCATGATGTCTATGCAAATGTAATAGGAGGATTTACTTTAGAGGAACCAGCGATTGACCTGGGTGTGGCCGCTGCAATTGCATCGAGTTATCGCGAGAAAAACATTCCGCCAGACATGACACTGATCGGCGAGGTGGGCCTCTCGGGTGAACTACGCGCTGTTAGCCGCCTGGCACTACGCGTGCGCGAGGCAGCCAAGCTAGGCTTCAAACGTTGTATTGTCCCGAGCGCGGGGCGAGGAGCAAAGGTACGCGCAGAACTGGAGGATACAGGACTCCCAGCGGATTTTAAAGTACTTACAGCCAGTTCACTTGCAGTTTCTTTGGAGATTGCCTTACACTAGTAGCAGGAGGTAGCATCATCTTTTTTGACGTATCTCCTTGCACATATCCTCTGTAAGGATGGTCTACACAAGGCCATAAAAGGGGATTAAAAGCGGAACTATTGATTCCTGAGAGAGAAAGATGTATACTGCATATTCGATATGAAGTTTATACTGCTCAACGGGCACGTTTTAAAGGTTTAGCAGGCCAGGCGACAAAATATACGGAATCATTCATTTTTGTTTCATCACCGTCCTCGCCAGCAAAGCGCTTCGCATGTTGCCCCTTTGAGTATTCTATGCACTTTTTAAGTGCACTGCTTTGGAGGATGCAGGGATGTCAATTAAAACCATTTCCCGCATAGTTGGTAGCGTGATTGCCATTGGTGTGGTTGTAAGCATTCTATTGTTTGATCGCGCTGTGATTGACGAGCGCAAGATTTCTCTGGAATGGGGAATCGCGATCGGCATAGTCATTATCATCGTGGCATTCTTTCTCACGCCTTACATCACAATTATTCCATATCGCTGGATGCGTGACAAGATCCGTGGCGCTGCTGCCAGCGATCTGGTTGCGGCCGCGATCGGTCTCACCATCGGACTTATCATTTCCGCTCTTCTTGCTATTCCGCTGGCAAACTTGCCTGCTACCTGGGGACGCCTGCTGCCCTTCCTGAGCGCGGTCCTCTTTGGATATCTGGGCGTAATGATCGCTGTTCTGCGTAAAAATGATATCGCGCATCTCTTCCAGGGCGCTATGACACGACGCACACGCGACCGAGAGCGCGATGAGGAGCGGGAGCGCGAACGCAAAGAACACGAACAGGAGAAAGAGAACGGTGTTGTTACACCAGAATCGACACAGATCTTGCTTGATACCAGCACAATCATTGATGGTCGCATCGCCGATATCAGTCAAACAGGCTTCATCTTCGGAACATTAGTTGTACCACGCTTTGTGTTGAACGAACTCCAGAGGATCGCAGACTCCGCAGATACGATGCGCCGCAACCGCGGACGCCGTGGCCTGGAGATCCTCAACCGCCTGCAGAAAGATGCCACCGTTCCTATCGAGATCATCGATGCCGATATCGAGGGCATTGCCGACGTTGATGGTAAACTCGTCAAGATGGCTAGAAATTTTCACTGCCCCATCATCACAAACGACTTCAACCTTAACCGCGTTGCAGAGTTACAAGGGGTCAAAGTGCTCAACATCAACGAACTCGCTAATGCGATCAAACCTGTTTTGTTGCCAGGCGAGGATATCCATATCAAGATCATGCAGGATGGCAAGGAACTTGGACAGGGCGTTGGCTACCTGGATGATGGCACGATGATCGTTGTTGAGAATGGGCGCCAGTTTATGAACCTCACGGTTGAAGTAACGGTGACACGCGTACTGCAAACGGTGGCCGGGCGCATGATCTTCGCCCATCCAAAACAGGGCAGTAATTCCACACCTGCGCCGCAATCGCCAGCAAAGCAACGGCCAGCCTAAAAATACTCGTATCAGTCCTGGGCACCCATAAAAGGTGCCCGTTCTTTCTATAGAGAAGATAGTTTGCATGCAAGAGAAAGCAGCCGTTGTGATCGTAGCAGCAGGCTCCAGTAGACGTATGCAAGGGCAAGATAAGCTCTGGACGCCACTAGTGGGACGTATTACGC
>WNGD01001558.1_pt1 | contig 25019 bp, 32 predicted proteins | sample 5400671 | NCBI WGS metagenome assembly WNGD01 (sample SAMN13153369, study PRJNA577476) | soil metagenome | isolation source: 40 cm soil or saprolite under grassland replicate 2 | place: USA:California | collected 2016-06-15
ACATGATCGTGGCGTAGGGGAGGAAGATGAGGCCGAGGAGCGGCACGAACCAGCCGTTAAACGCGTCGTCGACCCGGTTTCCCGAGTACCACATGACTCCGAGCACGACGCGCGGGGCGACGACCGCAGCGAAAATGACCAGGCCCATGCGACCGCAGTTTCTTCGCTCGCGTCGCGATCGTCAACCGGCGCCCCGCATCCTCGAGGCCGAGGAGCTCGCACTCGACCCTCTCGTTCAGTTCCGAGCCTGGTACGCCGAAGCCGAGACCGCATGCCTGTGCGCAGGCGCAATGACGCTCGCGACGGTCGGATCCGACGGCTCGCCGTCCGCGCGCATCGTCCTTCTGCGCGCGATCGACATGCGCGGCTTGGTCTTCTTCAGCAACCGCGAGTCGCGGAAGGGCCGCGAGCTGACTACGAATCCTCGCGCTGCGCTCGTCTTCCACTGGTGGGAGCTCGGACGCCAGGTACGAGTCGAGGGTCTGGTCGAGGAGGTCGAGCAGGCCGATTCGGATGCCTACTGGCGGGCCCGTCCTCGTCCCAGTCGCATCGCGGCCTGGGCGTCGCCGCAGTCGCGGCCGATCGCGAATCGGCGCGTGCTCGACGACCTCTATGCCGAGGCAGAGGCCCAATTCGGCGATGGCGACGTACCGCTTCCACCCTTCTGGGGTGGCTACCGCGTGCTCCCGGAAACGGTCGAGCTCTGGCTTCACCGGGACAACCGGCTGCACGACCGCCTGCGCTACACGCGCGACGACGTCGGCTGGCGGGGCGAGCGCCTTGCGCCGTAGGAGCGGTCAGCCCGCGGGGGCGAGAGCGCCTGCGGTGTAGAGGCCTTCCGGGTTCCAGAGCATGTAGCCCTTCGCACCCGCGACTCGCGCAGCCTCGATCTGCGCACGCACCTCGGCGATCCCGTACCGGCGAGAGAAGGAGAAGTCCTGGACCCAGGGCACGAGCAGGACGTCGGTACCACGGAGCGACCTACGAAACGCATGCAAGGCGAGCGACACGGTCGCTCCCGGCGTCGCGCTCGGATCGTAGAGACCGAGCTCGCCTGCACCGAACAGCGACGGATACGTCATCGGATACACAGCGTGGACGTAGGGCGCGAGGCGGCGCGGCACCTGGCCGATCCCGAGGTCCCGCATGGCCGAAAGACCGAATACCGCCGCCGAGACCCGGACGCCGAGCGGCGACAGTCGACGGCTCGCGTACCGGAGGAAGGACGGGACCGCGTCTCCCTTTGCGAGCCCTCCGCGGTGTGGATACACGGCCGAGGCGACATCGCCGTCCGAAGGAAAGCGGACGTAGTCGAAGAGAATCTCGTCGAATCCCGCCCGTGCTGCGGCGGCCGCAACGTCGACGTCGTACTTCCAGACTCGCCGCTCGTAGGGGTTGGCCCAGGAGAGACCTGCGCCGTCGCGCCAGACCGCGCCATCGCTGCGTTGCACGGCCAGCGCCGGCCGGGCATCGGCGAGAGACGGATCCTCGAAGACGACCACGCGACCGATCAGGTAGACGCCACGGGCATGAGCCATGCGCGCCACGATGCGCGGGTCGTAGAACGAGCGCGCGGCGCCGATGCTCCTGGCGAGCGGGACCAAGGGTGAGGCGAAGCCGACTTGACCGCGCTCGTCCTTCACATCGAGCTCGAGAGCAGTAAGGCCGTCGCGTCGCAGGTCGAGGTAGTGCTCAACCTTGCCGGGAAGGGACGCGAGCCCCATGGTCACGTGGACTCCGCGAATCTCGACTGGGAGAGCGCGCGGGCCGGGCGCGCGCGCCGAGGCCTGAGAGCGGAGCTGCATCGCCGTCGAGCCGTGCGTAGTGCCCGTGCCACCGACGAACTGGGCTCCGACTCCCAGGACTGCGACCCCTCCAAGCGAGGCTCCGATCAGACCTCCGCGCCGCAGTCGCTTCCTTCTCCGCGCCGCTGCCCGCCGCTGCCGAAACCTCGCGTTCGGGTCGATGGGTGGGAACAGCATCGACACCGCGCCGTGGACGTTATCGCAGTCGCGCCGCCCGGGCAGCCGCAAGCCCTGCTCGTAGAATCGCCCGAGTGGTCCTTTCAGATCGCACGATTCGGAGGCTGATCGCCGAAGGACGCATCGGTATCGAGCCGTTCGACCCCTCGCTCATGCAGCCTTCCAGCCTCGACGTTCGTGTCGACCGCTACTTCCGCGTGTTCCGCAACTCCCGCTACCCGTACATCGACGTCAAGGCGGAGCAGGAAGAGCTGACAGAGCTCGTCGAGGCCGGCGACGAGGCGTTCATCCTCCACCCGGGAGAGTTCGTGCTCGGATCGACGCTCGAGCGTGTGACGCTTCCGGACGATCTCGTTGCGCGGCTCGAGGGGAAGAGCTCGCTGGGAAGGCTGGGCCTCCTCATCCACTCCACCGCGGGATTCATCGATCCGGGCTGGGACGGACACGTGACGCTCGAGCTCTCGAACGTCGCGAACCTCCCGATCACGATCTACCCGGAAATGAAGATCGGCCAGATCTCCTTCGTCCAGCTCTCCGAAGCCGCAGAGCGTCCGTACGGCTCGGAGGGCATCGGGTCGAAGTACCAGGGCCAGCGCGGCCCGACCCCGAGTCGGTACTGGCAGAACTTCCGCGACGGCCGGTAGGGACTGCGGTGAAATCGGAGACGCCGCGCGGGCTCCACGGTCGCGCTTCAGGGTTTTCGCGCGATCGGAATCTGCGCGAGCGGATTCCGACCTTGCGCATCATTCGGGCGGGCGGCAGTCATCGTCGGCTGCCGCGTCTCCAAGCCGTTCCATGAGGTCCGCGATCCTCGCGAGCTCCCGCGAGTCGAGCCGCGCCGCGAACAGCTCGTCGATCTGGGCGACGTGAGTCGCCGAGGCTTCCCGAACCTTGGCCAGCCCCGCATCGGTCAGGACCGCATAGACGACACGCCGATCGCTTTCACAGGTTCCCCGCTCGACGAAGCCGGCGCGCTCGAGTCCATCGAGGAGCCTCGTGATACCCGAGGGCGTGAGAAGCACCTCCCCGGCGAGGTCGACGCGCCGCATGCGCCGATCTGGAGCGCGCGCTAGCCGTAGGAGTACCTCGTAATCGTTGATCGTCAGACCGTGGTCGTTGGTCAACTCGACGCTGAGCCGCCGTGTGACAGCCGCGTGCGAGCGGACGAGAGCGACAAATGCGCGAACCGCCGAAGATTGCTCACTCAATACTTGCGCACTCATACTTTCTCCTGCTAGATTTACTTGCGTACTCAATTGTAGTGGACGCAAAGGAGAGCTGCGATGTCCATAGTTGCACAGAAGTCAGCCAGCATCATCCCGACCGGAACGTGGACGATCGATCCCGTCTGGTCGGCACTCGGCTTCGAGATCAAGAAGATCGGGCTCGCTGTGATCAAGGGTCGCGCGCTCGACTTCGAGGGAACAATTCGCGGCGGAGACGCGCCGTCGATCGAGGGCAAGGCAGCCGTGTCGAGCATCACGACGTTCGACGAGACCCGCGACGCGCACCTACAGTCACCCGACTTCTTCGACGCGGAGCGGTACCCGGAGCTCCGGTTCGAGTCGACCCGAGTCGAGGCCCGCGGAAACCAGCTCATCGTCGACGGCGAGCTGACGATCAAGGGAGTCGCGACGCCCGTCGAGCTGAGAGGGCACTACGAGGGAGCCGGGACCGATCCTCTAGGGAACGAGCGGATCGCGCTGGAGCTCTCGGGCACGATCGATCGCACCGACTTCGGCCTCGACTGGAACGCGCCGGTGCCGGGCGGAGGGCTTCTGCTCCCCAACGAGGTTGTCCTCACTGCCAGCTTCGCGGCGGTCAGAGCAGCGTAGGACATGCGCATCCTCGCTCTCGTCGGAAGTCTCCGTTCGGGCTCGTTCAACGTCGCGCTTGCACGGGCCGCGGCCGAACTGGCGCCTGCGGGTGTCGAGGTCGAGCTTTTCGACGGGCTCGAGCTCGTCCCGCCGTATCACCAGGACGTGGACGAGCCCGGACGCGAGCCTCCCCCGGCGGTACAAGACCTCCGCGCGAAGATCGAGAGCGCGGATGCGCTGCTCGTCGTCACTCCCGAGTACAACGGCTCGATCCCGGGAGTGCTGAAGAACGCCATCGACTGGGCCTCGGCCCGTCACCGCGGCAGCTCGTTCCGGAACAAGACGGTCGCGATCGCAGGTGCCTCCACGGGGGCGTTCGGTGCGATCTGGGCGCAGCAGGATCTCCGGCGCGTCCTCGGGATCGCCGGAGCACGCGTCATCGAAGGTGAAGTCCCGGTGGCGCACGCTCACGATGTGTTCGACGAGAGCGGGCGCCTGCGGGACCCGCTCCTCGCCGAGCGCCTTCGGAAACATGTGGCAGCCCTCGTTCGCGAGTCAGCACCCGTAGCCGTCGCGGCATAGGCCAAAGCTCGTATCCGCCGGGGAGGCATGACGATCGGGCCGTTACGACCTTAGGTGGCCCCGTTAGGGATTCGTCCGCGCGGACGAAACCCGTCACGTCGGGTTTCGTTCTGCGCATCCAACACCTATCGAAACCGGGGGCCGCTTTCGCGGCCCCTCGATCCGGTTACCCAGCGTTGGAGTAGTAGAGGCGCTTCCTGCCTGCCGCTCGCGATCGAACCCGAGCGGCGGCGGCGCGAGTTGCGAGCCCCCTACGCTGGCTAGGCGATTCCCGGTGGTCCCGGGGACACGCCTCTACCCGCTGGTACCTCCACTGCCCGAACTGTCGTCACTCAAATCGGACCACCTCCTTTCCGCGGTAGCTCCAGCATACGCGTCCGCAGCGGACAGAGAGAAGTCGCTCAGCTCGTGGGAGCCTCGGCCAGGATCGTCGACAGCTCGAGCCCGCGATCGAGCGGCAGGGTGAGGCTCGAGAGCGTCTGATCGGCCTGCCGCGCCTCCGAGTAGCGAGCAAGTGGATCGGCATGTGACAGAACGTTGTCGGCGACGACGAGCCCGCCTACCTCGAGCAGAGGGCGAGCGAGTCCGAAGAGCGCTTCGTAGTCGTCCTTCTCCGCGTCCAGGAAGACGAGGTCGAACGTGTCCCGGGTCTCGCGCAGGACCTCGAACGCGTCGCCCTCGACGAGCTCGGCCCATTCCTCGAGCCCGGCGTCCGCCAGGTTCGTGCGCCAGGCGGCGCACTTGCCCGCGTCCCGCTCGATCGAGACGACGCGGCCCGCCTCGAGTCGTGCGCCTGCAGCGAGCCAGATCGCCGAGTATCCACGCGAGCCACCGAGCTCGAGCGCATTGATCCCGGGCTGAGCGGCGGCGAGGGCGAAGAGGAAACGTCCGGTGGTCGGCTCGACCTGACGCGAGCGTTGGTCGGGGCGTAGTCCCGCATCTCGTTCGACCCGATCCTCGGCCTCGAGTCGTGCCAGCACCGTGAGGACGCGCTCGTCGAGCACGCGTCAGTCCGGAAGCTCCACGACCAGCATGCCGTCTCGCTCCACAACGGCGAAGACGGGAACCGACTCGAACGCAGGAAGCGTCAGCGGGATGCCGGTCTCGAGGTCGAAGCGAGAGCCGTGGCGAGGGCAGACGACGACGCAGAGCTCCGGCTCCCATTCGCCCTCGCACAGTGGGCCGTCGTCGTGGGAGCAGCGATCCTCGATCGCGTGGATCGCTCCGGCGCAGTTGTAGACGCCCAACGTGAGTGAGCCTGCCGGCACGAGGCGCATCGTCCCGGGCGGCAGCTCTTCGGGCGGGCAGACCTCGACGACCACTACTCGAGAACGAGGTCCCGAGCCGCGGTTCCCCATTCGTCGGGAAGCGGCGTCCCCCTGGCCTTGTGGAGCGCCAGCTTCAGCACCCCGAGCCCGAGAATCGCGCACTTGAGGCGCACCGGCGTGAGCGGGATGCCGAGCTCGTCGAGCAGCTCCTGCTTGGGCATGGCTGCTACCTCGTCGGCGCTCTTCCCCTTCACGAGGTCTGTCAACATGGAGGTGGCAGCCTGGCTGATGGCACAGCCACGCCCCTCGAAGCCGACATCCTCGATCACGTCTCCCTTGCCGAGCCGGATCGATACCGAGACCTCGTCCCCGCAAAGCGGGTTCTGCCCCTCGGCGCTCGCGTCCGCGGCTTCGAGCAGCCCGTGGTTGCGCGGGTTCTTGTAGTGATCCAGGATCAGCTCGCGATAGAGCTGATCGAATTCGCCTGTTGCCACTAGCCGAACGCCTTCTTGACCTTGTGCAGACCGTCCACGAGGCGGTCGATCTCGTCCGGGATGGTGTAGACGTAGAAGCTCGCGCGGTTGGTCGCGGCCACACCCAGCTTCCGCATCAGCGGCTGACAGCAGTGGTGGCCGGCGCGGATCGCGACTCCCTCGAAGTCGAGCACCTGCGCCACGTCGTGGGGATGGACTCCCTCGACGTTGAAGGAGACGATGCCCGCGCGACGGTCCGCGGCGGGCCCGTACGACCGGACCCACGGAAGCTCTGCAAGGCGCCCGAGCGCGTACTCCGCGAGCTCGTGCTCGTGACGCTCGATTGCGTCGAATCCGATCTCGTTCAGGTAGTCGACCGCGGCGCCGAAGCCGACCGCTTCGGCGATCGGCGACGTCCCGGCCTCGAACTTGTGCGGCAGGTCGCCCCAGGTCGTCTCTTCGAACTGGACCTTACGGATCATGTGACCGCCGAGATTGAACGGCTCCATAGCCTCGAGGAGCTCCGCCCGGCCCCAGAGCGCCCCGACTCCGCTCGGCCCGCACATCTTGTGCGCCGAGAAGGCGAGAAAGTCGCAGCCGAGCGCCTGGACGTCGATCGCCCGGTGCGGCGCCGCCTGCGCAGCGTCGACGACGATGAGCGCGCCGCGCTCGTGGGCCCAGCTCGCGAGCTTCTCCACCGGGTTGACGGTGCCGAGCGCGTTCGAGACGAGACCGCTCGCGACCACCTTTACGCGACCTTCGCGCTCGATCTCGTCCAGCGCTCCGAGCTCGAGCTCGCCGTTCTCGTCGAGGGGGATCGCGCGGAAGCCGGCACCCGTGCGCTTCGCAACGTACTGCCAGGGGACGTAGTTCGAATGGTGCTCGAGCTCGGTCACGACGGCGAGATCTCCCGGGCCGAGATTCGAGAGACCCCAGGCGTAGGCGACGAGATTCAGCCCCTCGGTCGCATTCCGCGTGAAGATGACCTCGCGCGCCTCCGGAGCGTTCACGAGCGCCTGCACTTTCTGGCGCGCGCCCTCGAACGCGGCCGTCGCGCGCTCCGAGAGCGCGTACACACCGCGGTGCACGTTGCCGTACGAGGTCTCGTAGAAGTGCAGCATCGCGTCGAGCATCTGCCTCGGCTTCTGGGAGGTGACCGCCGAGTCGAGGTACGCGAGCGACTTGCCGTTGATCTCGTGCTCGAAGATCGGAAAGTCGGCGCGGAGACGATGCGCGTCCAGGGTGGATGCGGTGACGGCCATCGCTGCATCGTACCCAGGCACCTTCTCGAGCCAATACCAGGCTTCGTTAGGAGAAATCGACCTTCCCGTTGCTCGCCGCGCGCTCCGCTGCCCGTCGCTGCCGTTCGACAGTCACCGTCGCGTCGACAAGAAGCTCCCCTACGCGGTCCACGCGAATCCGCTCGGACGCCTCCTGCAAGAGCTCCTGCTTCGCCTCCGCAGGGAGCTCGACGCGGGCGGCGAGCTCGAACGAGAGCTGGCTCGAGTCGGCTGCCGGCACTTCGACGTCGCTGCCCGTGAGCTCCCGCAGCCGGTTGAAGAGCTCGAGCGCCCTGCCCACCGAGTCGGCCGCGGCAGGGTCGTCGTCGTCGGCGAAGGGCTCCACCTGACCGGTCTGGAAGCTCCGGCCGCGGGTGAGCTCGACCAACCTGAAGCGTTCGCGTCCCTCGATGACGACGTTCATGCGACCGTCCTCCAGGCGGGCGAGCACCTCGATGACGCCGGCGCGCGTCCCGATCTCGCGAACCCCCTCCGCGTCGGCGAAGAGGAGCCCGAACTCCTGCTCGTCGGCGAGGCACTCCGCGATGAGCTCCTTGTAGCGCTCCTCGAAGATGTGGAGCGGGACCTGCTCGGTCGGGAGCAGCACGATGCCGAGCGGGAAGAGGCCGAGCTCCATCATGGCCGTCGCAGGGAGGCGAACTCCCAGAACCTGACCCGGTTCTCCTCGGAGAGCCGGAGCCCCTCCGCCTCTGCCGCCGCGAAGAGCGCAGCCCGTGGATGCAGAAAGACCCGAAACGACCGTCTCACGATCCAGAGCCAGGCGTTCAGGAGGCAGATCCCGACGCGTACGACGAGCCGGTCGCGCGGAAAACTCAACACGAGCGTCCCTTGTGCGAGCCGTGCTGCAACACCGGTAAGCCGAACGCCGTCCGGAGAGCAACAGACGACGCGGTTGAGCACCACTATCTCGGCTGGATCGGCCACGTCGGGCTGGTCGAGCACATCGGCCACACGAAACGAAGTCCGGTCCTGGAAGCCTCTGTCTCGAGCGAGCTCGCGGGCATACGGCTCGTAGGCGGCGACGAGCTCGACGACCTCCCCTCGGGCCGCACCCGCCTCGAGGAGCTCGGACTGCAGGATTCCGATGCCGCCGCCGATCTCGAGCACGCGCGTGCCTTCGAGGCGGCCGGCCGCCGCGGAGCGAAGCATCATGCGCTCGAGCCTGTCGAGCCCCTTCCTCCTGTAGCGCTCGAGACTGCGCCGGGCAACGCGCGGAGCGAACATCTCCTCGCATGGCCCTGCGCGGCAGCAGCTCGGCACGGCCCGACGATACCGAGCCTCTGGCTCCTTCGACGTCAGGCAGGCTCGGGCGGCGCGACCTCGACGCAGGCCTCGGACACGCCCAACCTAGGAAGGCGCTTCGAGCTCGAGCGCGGCGGAGTTGATGCAGTAGCGGTGCCCGGTCGGCGCAGGACCGTCGTCGAAGACATGGCCGAGGTGGCCTCCGCACGTCGCGCAAAGCACCTCAGTGCGCACCATACCGTTGCTCCTGTCGACCTCGGTCAGGACGCTCGAGAGCGACGCGGGCTCGACGAAGCTCGGCCAGCCGGTTCCGGAATCGAATTTCGCGTCGGAGCGGAAGAGCTCGGCGCCGCAGCCGGCGCAGCAGTACACCCCGGGAGAATGCTCGTCCCAGTACGTGCCCGTGAACGCCCGCTCGGTCCCTTTGTTTCGCAGGATCTCGTACTGCTCGGGCGCCAGGCGTGCGCGCCACTCCTCGTCGCTCAGCTCCATCTTCGTATCCATGACCCGAGAGTAGCGAGGAGAGCAGGCTCAGAGGACGACGAGCGAGACGGCGACGTACTGCGTGACGGCCGCGGCGACCACGAGAAGATGGAAGACCTCGTGGAAGCCGAGCACGCTCGGGAACGGGTTGGGCCAGGCCGCCGCGTACAACACCGCTCCGATGCTGTAGAGCGCCCCGCCCACGATGGCGAGCACCGCTGGTGCGACGCCGAGCGCCGGAAAGAGCTGCGGAATCGTGATCACCCCAACCCAGCCGACGGCGAGATATGCAGCCGCAGAAACCCACCTCGGCGCCTCGATCCAGACGAGCTCGAGGCCGGTGCCGACGAGCGCTGCACCCCACACGGTCACGAGCACGGCGACCCGCTCCGTGCCCTGGAACGCGAGCACCGCGAAGGGTGTGTACGTCCCCGCGATGAACACGAAGATCATCGCGTGGTCGACCCGGCGGGCCCAGAGGCGCGCGCCAGTCGAACGCCAGGGGAAGCGGTGGTACAGAGCGCTGGCTCCGAACATCGCGGCGAGCGCCATCCCGTACACCCAGACTGCGACGCGTTCGAGATACCCGTGGGCGAGAACGACGAGCACGGCTCCTGCTGCGAGCGAGGCAAGGAACGCGTACGCGTGGAACACGCCGCGCAGGCGCGGAACGCGCGTCGTCTCCATCACAGGATTGTGCCCGGTTAGGAACACGCGTGCACGAGGGCAAGCTCCTTCGAGCCGTCGGAGCGGACGACGTCGATCTTCGAGCGAGGGACACACGGGCCGTCCGCGGCGAATGCCAACTGGCCTCGAAACGACCGCGCCGGGGCGCCGCTTGCGGAATCGGAACGCGGAAGCGCAACCTGCGTATCGGCGAAGCGACGAAGATTCTGACTCGTTCGGCGCGAGTTGAACGTAGGCGAGCCTGGTTCCGTCCGGGGACCACTTCGGGTCGCGTGTCTCGGGCGATGACGCCGATCCGGTAGCGACCCTCTGAGCGTCGCCGCTGCAACGAGCAGAAGTGCGAAACGCGCGAGAAAACTCAAGTAGCGAGGCCGTCCACGAGGCGTATCAGCCCTTTGGGATGCGTGCCTCGAGTGCGGCGGCGAGCGCCTCTCGTACGGGCTCGAGCTTGACGCGATCGAGCGCGTCCTGGAAGAAGCCGCGGACGATCAGTCGCTCCGCCTCCGAACGATTCAGACCGCGCGTCATCAGGTAGAAGAGCTGGTCGCGGTCGACCTGCCCGAGGGTCGCGCCGTGCGTGCAGCGCACGTCGTTCGCGAGGATCTCGAGCCCCGGGATCGAGTCGGCATGAGCCGTCTTCGAGAGCAGGAGGTTCCGGTTCTCCTGGTAGGCATTGGTCTTCTGCGCATCCTGCTCGACGCGGATCATTCCGCGCCAGACCGCACGTGCCTCGTCCCGGAGTGCTCCCTTGAAAGCGAAGTCCGAGGTCGTGCTCGGCGCAATGTGCTCCTGGAAGGTGTCGTAGTCGAGGTGCTGCTTTCCGTCAACGAAGTACGCGCCCGTGACGCGCGAGGTCGCACCCGGCCCGGCAAGGTCGTTCTGGATCCGCACCTTGCCCTTCGCCGAGCCGAACCCTCCGGTGACCCAGTCGAGCTCCGCATCCCGATCGACGCGCGCGTGGTGCGAAGCGAAATGCCACGTCGAGCGCGACAGGTTCTGGACGGAGACATACTCGACGCGCGCCGCGTCGCGGACGACGATCTCGACCGCGGCATTCATGTACGAGGAGAGCTGGGGCTCCGCCGAGGCGTACTCCTCGATCAGCGTGAACCGACTCTCTGGGTCGGCGACGACCAGCAGCCGCCAGAAGAGGGAGCCGCCTTCGACCGCGTTGGCGACTCGCACGTAGAGCGGCCTCTCGACGACGACCCCGCGCGGGACGTGTACGAGCAGGCCGTTCTTCCACGACGCAGCGTTGTGCGCTGCGAACTTCTCGTCCCACCCGACGAGCGAATACAGCAGCTCGTGATCTTCCGGTAGCGGCTCGAACCGGATTCCGTCCGGCACTCGCTCGATCTCGATTCCGCCCTCGCCGACATAGGCGACGCCCGCGACGTCGAGGTCGAGCAGCGAAGGAGGAGCGGCGATGCCAGCGGCACCGTCCGCCGTCCACGCATCAGGATCGAAGCCGGAGAGGTCGGTGAACCGCCAGTGCTCGTCCTTCGTCGTCGGCAACGGGAGCGCGCGATAGCGCTCGAGGAGCTCGGAGCGAGCGGTGGTCACGGCATCCTCCCATCAGGGAAAGGCGCAAAACGGCGGTGCAGGATGAGCGCGTTCCCGTCCGGGTCCTTGAAGAAGGTCATGTCGCAGACGCTCGTGTGGACGATGTCACCCGCAAACTCCACGCCCTTCGCCTCGAGCTCGGCGCGGGCGGCCGCGACGTCCGGCACTCGGATGGCGATTCCCGCGGGAGAGGGCGCAAAGGGCTGGTCGACGGTCGAAGGGTCGAAGACGTCGAGCGTCACCTGCCCGAGTGAGAACTCGAGATCGCTTTCACCTTGACTCTCGATCTCGAGACCGAGGACCTCGGAGTAGAACTGCTTCGCCCGCGGGATGTCCTGTGTCAGGAACGACACGAAATCGACCTTCTCGACCTGCATCAGGGAAGCGTGCCGTCGAGATACGGGGCGTAGCGGTGATGGACCGCCAGGCCGTTCCCCTCGGAGTCGGTGAAGACGGCTCCGTGGCAAACGCCCGAGTCCCATGTCTCGCCGATGAACTCGACCCCTGCCTCCTGCAGCTTCGCCTTCGCAGCAGCGACATCCGGGACGCGGATGGCGATGGAGCCGAACGGCAACGGCACGAAGGGCTGGCCTGCAGAGGGTGGGTCCACGAGCGCGAGCGTCACGTTCCCGGTCTCGAACTCGACCCAGGTGGCCGTCGAGTTTGGGTTCCGGTGAAGTCCGAGGGTGTCTTCGTAGAACCGCGCGGCGCGCTCGCGGTCTTGAACGGGCACGGCGATGAAGTCGACGCGCTGGGCCTCGATCAAGGCGTCGTGCCGTCCGCATAGGGCGCGTAGCGGCGGTGGAGCAGGATTCGGTTGCCGTCGGGATCGCTGAATCCCGCGCCGTGACAGACGCCGGAGTCCCACATCTCGTTGACCTGCACACCAGCGGCGTGGAGCTTCCCCTTGGCGGCCGCGACATCGGGAACGCGGAGCGCGATCGTTCCGGGCGGAAGAGGCGCGAACTCGTAGTCGTGCGTGTGCGGCGTCATCAGGGCGAACGTCACGTTGCCCGTCTCATACTCAACCCAGTCGTCACCCGGCGAGTTCGGGTTCTGCTCAAGGCCGAGGATCTCGCCGTAGAAGTGCTTCGCCTTCTCGATATCCCTTACCGGCACGCGGATGTAATCCACGCGCTCGACTTCGATCATCCGACGGAACCCTCCATCTGCAGCTGGATGAGGCGGTTCATCTCGACGGCGTACTCGAGCGGCAGTTCCTTCGTGATCGGCTCGACGAAGCCAGAGACGATCATCGCCGAGGCCTCGGCCTCGGAGAGACCGCGGCTCATGAGGTAGAAGAGCTGCTCCTCGCCGATCTTGGAGACCGTCGCCTCGTGGCCTAGATCGACGTCGTTCTCGTCCACCTGGATGTACGGGTACGTGTCGGAGCGCGACTCCTCGTCAAGAATGAGCGCGTCGCAGACGACCTTCGACTTCGACCCGACCGCGCCCTTGGCCACCTGCAGCAGGCCGCGGTAGCCAGCTCGGCCGCCGTCCTTCGAGATCGACTTCGAGGTGATGACCGAGGAGGTATGCGGAGCGACGTGGACGACCTTGCCGCCGGCATCCTGGTGCTGACCCTTGCCGCCGAAAGCGATGGAGAGAACCTCGCCGTGCGCCCTCTCGCCCATCAGCCAAATGGCGGGGTACTTCATCGTCACTTTCGAGCCGAGGTTCCCGTCGACCCACTCCATAGTGGCGCCTTCGTAAGCGACGGCTCGCTTGGTCACGAGGTTGTAGACGTTGTTCGACCAGTTCTGGATCGTCGTGTACCGGCAGCGGGCGCCGCGCTTGACCACGATCTCGACGACCGCCGAGTGCAGCGAGTCCGAGGAGTAGATCGGCGCGGTACAGCCCTCGACGTAGTGCACGTACGCGCCCTCGTCGACGAGGATCAGCGTGCGCTCGAACTGACCCATGTTCTCGGCGTTGATCCGGAAGTAGGCCTGCAGCGGCATCTCCACCTTCACGCCCGGCGGCACGTAGATGAACGACCCGCCCGACCAGACCGCCGAGTTGAGCGCCGCGAACTTGTTGTCGTTCTGCGGGATGATCGTGCCGAAGTACTGCTTGACGAGCTCCTCGTGCTCGCGGAGGCCGGAATCCATGTCGAGGAAAAGGACGCCCTTCGCCTCGAGATCCGCCTGCAGCTTGTGATAGACGACCTCGGACTCGTATTGGGCACCCACCCCCGCAAGGTATTTCTTCTCCGCCTCCGGGATGCCGAGCTTGTCCCAGGTGTCCTTGATGTCGGACGGCAGGTCCTCCCAGGACTCGGCCTGCTTCTCGGTCGGCCTGATGTAGTAGAAGATGTTGTCGAAGTCGATCCCGGAGAGGTCGGCTCCCCAACTCGGCATCGGCCGCGCCAGGAAGTAGTCGAGGCTCTTGTGCCGGAACGCGCGCATCCAGTCCGGCTCGGACTTGTGGTCGGAGATCGCGTCGATCAGCTCGTGCGAAAGTCCTCTCGCCGACTTGAAGAAGTAGTCCTCCGTGTCCGACCAGCCGAACGCGTAGTCAGAGCGGATCCCGCGGACGACCTCGGTCTCGTTCGTGCTCATGTCGTACCTCCTGCCACCCCGGCGGGGGTGAACGCTTCGTAGCCCTCGGCCTCGAGCTTCTTGGCGAGCTCCGGGCCACCTTCGGCCACGATACGCCCTTGCATGAAGACGTGGACGTGGTCAGGCTCCACATAACTGAGAATTCGCTGGTAGTGCGTGATCAGGAGCGCTCCCATGTCAGGCCCGACGAGTGTGTTCACGCCACCCGCAACGATACGCAGCGCGTCGATGTCGAGGCCGGTGTCGGTCTCGTCGAGAATCGCGATCTTCGGCTTCAGCATCGCGAGCTGGAGCACCTCGATGCGCTTCCGCTCGCCGCCCGAGAACCCGTCGTTCACGTAGCGCGAGGCGAGCTCGCGGGTGACCTTGAGCTGCTCCATCGCGACCTCGAGCTCCTTGCGGAACTCGGGAATCGGGATCGGGTCGTCCTCGCCGTCCCCGCGCGCCTTGCGCACAGCGTTGATCGCGCTCCGCAGGAAGCTCGTCACCGTGACACCGGGGATCGCGTGCGGGTACTGGAACGCGAGAAAGAGGCCGCGCTGAGCCCGCTCGTCGGCACCGAGCTCGGTCACGTCCTCGCCGTCGAAGAGAATCTGCCCTTCGGTGACCTGATACGCCGGGTGCCCCATCAGCGCGTAGGCGAACGTCGACTTGCCGGACCCGTTCGGGCCCATGATCGCGTGCTTCTCGCCGAGGTCGACGGAAAGATCGACGCCCTTGACGATCCCGGTTCCGTCTTCCAGGGCGACGTGCAGGTTCTTGATGTCGAGAAGAGCCATCCGAGAGAAAACGCCTGCTTTCGTCAGGGTCGACGGAGGTCGAGCCCCGCCGTTAGGGGATGGTAGCCGGACCTGGTCGCGCGTCGATCCGGTGGTATCGTGGGCTCGTGCCGTTCGGCATCTCACTACCAGAGCTCCTGATCCTGCTTGTCGTCCTTCTCCTCGTCTTCGGGGCCAAACGTCTGCCGGAGATGGGAAAGTCGCTCGGCAAAGGGATGCGCGAATTCAAGGACGCGGTCTCGGGCATCGACGAGCCGACGACTCCCACGCCTTCGGAGCCTGCCGAGCTTCCGCCGGTCAACTCGCAGCCGACCGCCATGCCCCAGAGCGGAGAGGCCGAGGAGAGCGAGCGGGAGAAGGTCTCCTAGCCAAGAGGCGCGGACATGCTCCGCCGGTGGCTCCCGCGCCGCCTCGAGCACGGTGAGGAGGCCACCCTCGTCGAGCATCTCGACGAGCTCCGCTCGCGGCTCATCGTCTCACTGGTCGCGCTCGTCCCGGCTTTCGTCGTCGCATTCGCATTTCACGACCAGCTCATCCGCTGGCTGACGAAGCCGCTCCCGGGCGACGTGAAGCTCGTGACCCTGGGCGTGACCGAGCCCTTTACGACGTCGATGAAGGTGAGCTTCTACGCAGCGCTCGCGATGATGCTGCCGGTCGTCCTCTACCAGATCTGGGCCTTTCTCGCGCCGGCGGTGGAGGAGAACGTCCAGCGCGTGCTGGCGACGTTCGTCGCCCTGGCGACGTCGCTCTTCGTCGTCGGCGTCCTCTTCGGCTACTTCGTGGTCCTCACGCCTGCGGTGAGCTTCCTGACCGGCTTCGACTCGAACCTCTACGACACGCAGGTGCGGGCGAGCTACTACATCACCTTCGCGACCCTCCTGCTCTTCGCGATGGGAATCGTGTTCGAGCTCCCGATCTTCATCCTCGCGCTCGTGAGACTTCGAGTCTTGAGCGCGGCGAAGCTGCGCCGGAACCGCCGCACGGGATACGTCGTGATGCTCGTCATCGCCATCCTGCTGCCGACCGTCGACCCGGTCTCGCTCCTCTTCGAGACGCTTCCGCTCATTCTCCTGTACGAGCTCTCGATCCTCCTCTCCGCGCTCATGGAGCGCCGCTGGCGGCGGAGCTGGGACGAGGAGCCGCTCGAGGCCGGAACCTCGTGAGGATCGTGTCCGCGGACTGGGTGGTACCCGTCGAGGGGCCGCCGATCCGCGACGGCGCCGTCGCGATCGACGACGGGCGGATCGTGGCCGTAGGGGAGTCGTCCGAGCTCGGCGAGGGTGAGCGCTACGAGGACGCGGTGATCCTCCCCGGCTTCGTCAACGCGCACAGCCACCTCGAATACGCGGTGTACGCCGGGTTCGGAGACGGTCTCTCGTTCGGCCCTTGGATCCTGATCCACATGGAGCGCAAGGCGCGTATCGGGCTGGCCGAGATGGAGGCGATTGCGCGCATCGGAGCTGCGGAATGCCTTCGCTCGGGTATCACGACCGTCGGAGACTGCAGCTTCAGCGGCGCCTCCGTCGCCGCCTGCGCCGAGCTCGGGCTGCGCGCGATCGTCTACCTCGAGGTCTTCGGAACGGACGCGTCGCAACTCGACGGCAGATTCTCGGACCACCGCAGCCGTATCGAGCATCACCTCTCCGACAGCGTCCGTCTGGGCATCTCTCCCCATGCTCCCTACACCTGCACGCCGGAGCTCTACGCTGCATGTCTCGAGCGCGACCTCCCTCTCGCAACCCATCTGAACGAGAGCTCCGACGAGCTCGAGTGGCTCTCGACGGGCACCGGACCATGGGAGCCGCTCGCAGCTCGAATTCCACCGCCGCTGGGGGAAAGCGGCATCCGGGCGCTCGCGCGCCGGGGGCTCCTGTCGTCGCGAATCGTCGCCGCCCACTGCGTCAAGGTCGACGCGGACGAGATCTCGCTCCTCGCGGAGAACGACGTTGCCGTCGTCCACTGCCCACGCTCGAACGCGGTCCTCGGCTGCGGCATTGCGCCGCTCGCCGAGCTGCGCGAAGCCGGTCTGCGCGTCGGGCTCGGCACGGACAGCCCGGCGTCCGCACCCTCCTTCGACATGTTCGATGAGATGCGCACGGCTCTGTACGCGGCGCGCGCACGTGCCGAACGACCCGATGCTCTCTCGGCTGCCGAGACCCTCGAGCTCGCGACGATCGGGGCTGCGCGGGCACTCGGCCTCGCCGACGAGATCGGGTCGCTCGCACCCGGAAAGCTGGCAGATCTCACCGTTCTCTCACTCGCGGCCTCGCCGTTCCTTCCGTGGGAAGATCCCGTTACGGCCAGCGTGCTCGGCGGCTCGCCCGAGCGCGTCGTCGCTACTCTCGTGGCCGGCGAGCCCCGCTATGAGAAAGGAGGGGAGGCATGGCCCGAGCTGATCGCAGACGCGCACAGCGCGCGAAGCCGGCTCCTGTCACGCGCCGTAGCGACGTCGTAGTCGAGGACACCATGTTCTTCCCCCGGCTTCGCCGACACGCGAAGTGGGTGTTCGTCTTCCTCGCCCTGGTCTTCGGGCTCGGTTTCGTGGGCTTCGGGGTCGGCGCCGGCGGTGTCGGATTCGGGGACATCCTGAAAGGCGGTGGAGGCTCCGGTGTCCCTTCGATCTCGAGTGCGCAGAAGCGCATCGACGAGAACCCGAAGGACGCGCAGGCCTTCCGCGACCTCGCGACCGCGTACGAGGCGAAGGGGGACACGGCCAGCGCGATCACGGCGCTCGAGAGCCTTACGCAGCTGCGACCGAGGAACGTCGACGCTCTCCGCGAGCTCTCCGGGCTCTACCTCCGCCAGGCAAGCGACGCCCAGCAACGGGCCCAGGACGCGCAGCTCCGCGCCGACTACTTGGCCCCAGGTGCGGCCGTGCTCGGATCCCTCACCTTGAAGCGCCAGCCACTCGCGGTCGACCCGATCAACGCGGCCGTCAGCTCCCAGGTCTCGCAGGCCACGAACCAGGCGGTCAGCGAGGAGCAGAGCGCCGCTCAGAGCGCCGTGAGCACCTACAAGAAGATCGCGGCGGCGGCCGCAAACAAGGGGGACAAGGCACAGGCAGAGCTGAACCTCGGACAGATCGCGCAGCAGATCGGCGACACGACGACCGCGATCGCGGCGTACAAGAAATTCCTGAAGCTCGCGCCGACTGACCCCACCGCCCCGGACGTGAAGAGACTGCTGAAGCAGCTCGGCGCCGGTTAGACTCGCCGGAGTGACGTCCGCTGCCCTCGTTCGCGTTGCGTGCGCGGTGGTCGCGACGTTCGCGTTGGCGGGCTGCGGCACCGGGGGGTACACGAGCAAGGGGAGCCAGGGCTCGGGCAAGCAGCTCTTCGTCAAGTCCTGTGGGGGCTGCCACACGCTCGCGGAGGCCGGGACCGCGGGGACGATCGGGCCGAATCTCGACAATGCGTTCTCCGCCTCCCGCGACGCCGGGATGAAGTCCTCGACGTTCACGCAGGTCGTGCACGACCAGATCATGTTCCCGATCACGACGCCGTCGACGGGCGCGCCTGGGATGCCGCCACCAGACAAGACCCTCCCGCTCTGCAGCAGCGTCCAGGGGTCGGCCTTCTGCGTCGACGACCAGGAGCAGGCGGCGGCCGACATCGCCACCTACGTCGGGGCGGTCGCCGGAACCGGGGCGCCGGCGCAGGCCGCGGGCGGCGGCACGAACGGGAAGTCGATCTTCCAGACGGCCGGGTGCGCCAACTGCCACACGCTCGCGGACGCGGGTGCGACTGGGACCGTAGGCCCGAATCTCGATCAGGCGAAACCGCCCAAGTCGCTCGTCCTCGACCGGGTCACGAACGGCAAGGGCGTGATGCCGTCGTTCAAGGGCACGCTCAACCCGCAGCAGATCCAGGCCGTCGCGCAGTACGTCTCCTCTGTCGCCGGCAAGTAGAGCCGGGCAAGCTGGACGCGGTGATCGCACCCCGCGGCCGCTCTGCGGCTGCGCTTTAGGGGTTTCCGCGCGGATCGGCATCTGCGGGAGCGGATTCCGATCCTTGCGCACGAGCCTGAGCCTCCAGGTCTACGACGACATGCGTGACGTCGAGATCGAAGCGCTCGCGGGCGGCGCTGACGACACCGCGCTCGAGCCAGTTCGACTTCCCTACCGGGTGCGTGGAGATGACGATCTCGTCGGGATGGAAGATGCGAATTGCGTCCTCGATGGCCACGAGCGGGTCGAGGTCGCCGACCTCGCCGGTGGCCTCGATGCCGACCGCCGACAACCTCCGGAGCGTCGTGTCGAGCCGCTCCTGCGCCGCCTCTCGGGCAGCGTCCGAGTCAGAAGTCCACGTCTTGAGACGTGAGTTGAGCGCAGGACAGACGACGTGGAACTTCGTTCGACCGGCAAGGGCCAGCTCGCCGATCTCTTTCATCAGCTCCTCGCCTCCAACCGTCTCGTTGGCGACGACGAGGACGCGATGCTCGTCTGGCGGGCTCAGATGTGCGACCTGCTGGCGCGGAGGGCGTTCTCCGCGCTGGCGCAGGTAGATCCCGACGGCTGCAACGGTGAGCAGCAGGAAGACCGCGAAGCCGAGCCACGCGCTGATGAGGGAGGCGACCACGATGAGGGCGAAGCCGCCGATCGTGATCAGCAGGAAGCGGAATGCGGCTGCCTCGCTCCGGAATGGACTCTCCATCGTGTGGGCGACTAGAGGAGGTAGACGGCCGAGTAGACGACGATCCACATGACGTCGACGAAGTGCCAGTAGATCCCCGGCAGCTCGACCCCGTGGTGGTGCTTAGGGGAGAAGTGCCCACGGAAGCCGCGGACGAGGACCATCCCGAGCAGCGTCAGGCCGACGAAGACGTGCGCCCCGTGCAGGCCGGTCAGCCCGAAGAAGACGGAGGCGAATGCGCCGCTCGACGTGTTGAAGCCCACGTGGAGGTACTCGACGAGCTGCGTCAGCAGGAAGGCGAGGCCCATGAGGAAGGTCAGCGTCATCCCGGCGAGGAAGGCCGGGCGGTTGCCGCGCTTGATCGACTGCAGCGCCCAGTGCATCGTGAAGCTCGAGGTCACGAGGATCGCCGTGTTGACTCCCGCGACGAAGACCGGGAAGTGGTAGGGAGGCGGCGGCCAGGTGCTCGGAGCGTCGGGATTCGCGACCCGCACGAAGAAGTAGACGGTGAAGAACGAGCCGAAGAGCATCGTCTCCGAGGCGATGAAGAGCAGCATCCCGAGCACGCGCGCGTCCACGCGGGAGCTCTGGTTCGCGATCGGCGGCCCGTGGTGATGCGCAGCCGCTTCGGCGTGGCTCGTCACGCTGGTACTCCGACGTCTGCCGTCTCCACGATCACATGCTCGACCGGGACGCCGGCGTCGGAGCGCAGACGTCCCACGAGATCCCTGCGGAGCCATCCCGATCGCTCCCCCGGATGCGTCGAGACGATGATCTCGTCGGTCCGTTCGTCGTGGACGGCCTGCATCGCGGCGGTGTAGGGATCCGGATGAGCGACCTGGCCATGGGCGTCGACCCCCTCGGAGCGGAGAGCGAAGACCGCCGCCCACAGCCGGCTCTCGGCCTCCGGATGGCGCGGGCGCCGCTGATCGCTCTGGGGGCACACGATGAGGAAGCTCGCCTTGCCCTCCCGAGCACGAGTCCTGATCCGCTCCAGCAGCTCCTCGCCGAGCACGGTCTCGTTGGCGACGACGAGGACGTTCACGCCCTCCTGCGTCGTGACGTCGCTCACGACGTGCTCGACGGGCCGCGTGCCGGCGGCGCGGCGGATCTCCTCCACCAGGTTCCGCCTCAGCCATCCCGACCTCGAGGCCGGATGAGTCGACACGATGATCTCGTCCACCACCTCGGTCGCGAGCGCGTCCCGCACCGCGGCGAGCGGATCGTCGTCGACCACCTCACCATGGGCGGTGATCCCGGCCTCGTGCAATCTCTCGAGCGACCTCTCCAGGCGACGACTCGCGGCGGCCCGCCTCGAGTCGCGGTAGACGACGTACCCGCGGCGCGGTGGGCTGACGGGCGCGACGACGGTCACGCGAATCGGCCCCTTCTCGGCCCGGCTACGCAACGCCCCGATCAGGCTCCCTCCCGTCAGCGTCTCGTTCGCCACGACGAGCACCGAGGTCGGCGGTGCCTCCGGATCGCTCACACGGGCACCTCCTCGACCTCTCTGGCCGGCGCCAGCACCGCGTGGCGAGCGCCGGGGACTCCGTACTCGTACGGGCCTCCGACGACCTGCGGGATCTCGTCGAAATTGAAGATCGGCGGCGGCGAGGACACCTGCCACTCGAGCGTGTGCGACCTCCACGGGTTCCCTTCGGCGATCGGGCCCCTGGCCCAGCTCATGATCATGTTGTAGAAGAAGACGACGACCGAGGCCCCGAGCACGAACGAGGCGATCGTGATGAAGAAGTTCAGGCCGCCGAAGGCGGCCGGGTAGTCGAAGACGCGCCGGTTCATGCCGCGCAACCCGAGGTAGTGCATCGGAAAGAACGTGGCGTTGAAGCTGACGAAGGTGAGCCAGAAGTGCGCCTTCCCGAGCCGCTCGTCGTACATGCGGCCGGTCATCTTCGGGAACCAGTAGTAGATCCCGGCGAAGATCGTGAAGACAGAGCCGCCGAAGAGCACGTAGTGGATGTGGGCGACGATGAAGTACGTGTCCGAGGCGTGGATGTCGATGGGCACCGCGCCGAGGTAGATACCGGAGAGGCCGCCGATCGTGAACATCGTCACGAACCCGAGGGCGAAGAGCATCGGCGTGGTCAGATGGATGCGCCCCCGCCAGAGCGTCGCGATCCAGGAGAAGATCTTGATCCCGGTCGGCACCGCGATCAGGAGCGTCGTGATCATCATCGGCACGCGGAGCCAGTTGGCCATGCCCGCGACGAACATGTGGTGCGCCCACACCGAGAAGCCGAGGACGAGGATCCCGATCAGAGAGAGCGCCATCAGCCGGTAGCCGAAGATCGGCTTCCGCGCCATCGTCGAGATGACCTCGGAGACGATCCCGAAGCCGGGCAGCATCATGATGTAGACAGCCGGGTGGCTGTAGAACCAGAAGATGTGCTGGTACCCGAGCACGTAGCCCCCTCCGTCGGGCGTGAAGAAGCTCGTGTGCAGCACGCGATCGAAGAAGACGAAGAACTGCGATCCGGCGATGAACGGGGTCGCGATCACGACGAGCAGCGAGGTCGTGAAGTTCGCCCACACGAGGAGCGGCATGCGCCAGAAGGTCATGCCCGGCGCGCGCATGGTGATGATGGTGACGAGGAAGTTGAGCGCGGTCATGACGGACGACGCGCCCGCCCACTGCACGCCCATGTTGAAGAAGATGTTCCCCACCGGCCCGTCCACGGAGAGGGGCGCGTACCCCGTCCAGCCGGCGCCGAAGGCGCCGCCGGGGGCCACGAAGCTCGCGAGAAACATGACGCCCGCAATCGGCAGCAGCCAGTAGGAGAGGGCGTTCAGGCGCGGGAAGGCCATGTCCGGCGCTCCAAGCATCAGCGGCACTACGAAGTTCGCGATCCCGGCGAAGGCCGGGATGATGAAGAGGAAGATCATCAGCGTCGCGTGCACCGAGACCAGTCCGTTGAAGGACTGCGAGTCGAGGAACTGCAGGCCGGGCCGCGCGAGCTCCGCGCGGAAGAGCATCGCCATGAAGCCGCCCACGGTGAAGAAGAAGAACGTGGTGACGAGGTACTGGATCCCGATCACCTTGTGGTCGGTGTTGACGCGGAAGTAGTCCTTCCAGCTCGTGGCGCCGTGACCCGAGTGGTCCTCGGGCCGCGTCGGGCGTCCGGAGATGTAGTGCAGCCAGTAGTCGAACGCCCCGATGCCGGTGAGGAATCCGACCGGGGCGGCGACCATTCCGCCAATCGCGACGATCACGGTCCAGTCGAACGCAGGCGGCCAGCCCCACCACCAGCGAAGGCCGACGACGAGGAACATCCCGAGCGAGAAGAAGAGGGGCGTCATCCACAACGCGCGGCCCAGTCCGGGGCCGAAGAAGAGACGCCACCTCGGGCCGTGCGGCGGCTCGTAGTGCTCCGGATAGGGCTGGGGGCCGACGTGATCGTGCTGCGCCGTCGTCACGCCTACTTCCCCTTCACCCACGAGACGAACTGTCCCTGAGTCACCACGCGCGCCTTGGCGCGCATGGTCGCATGCCCGAGGCCGCAGAGCTCCGCGCACACGACCTGATAGTTACCGAGTCTCGTCGGGGTGACGTAGATCGTCGTCTTGATTCCCGGGACGGCGTCCATCTTCTGGCCGAAGTTCGGAACCCAGAACGAGTGGATCACGTCGACTGATGTCATCGTGAACTTCGTCTGCCGATGGATCGGCAGCACGAGCTCGCCCGAGGTCTTGTTGCCGTACCCCGGGTAGACGAACTTCCACGTGAACTGCTGCCCGATCACGTTCACCTGGAGCGGAGGCGTCGAGCCCGCCTCGCCGTTCTTGGCCAGCACCACCGCGCTGACGATCCCGATCGCGATGACGAGCACCGCGGGAACCGCCGTCCATACGATCTCTAGGCCCGTATGTCCATGAATCGGAGGCCCGTCGGCGTCGTCGTCCAGCGGCACGCGCCACTTCCAGACCGAGAAGATCACGACCGCGCTGACGAGCGAGAAGATGCCGATTGCGATGGCCGTAGCGAACCAGTAGACGTCCTGGATCCGGTTGAACTCGACCGACGCAGAGCTCGGCAGCCACTTGAAGAGGAGCGCGACGAGCGTCAAGAGCACAGCGATGACGACGCCGAGGGCGACGAGCTGGACGATACCCCTGCGCACCGCCAGCGAGACTACTCCAAGCCACCGCGGTCGTGTGGGGACAGGAGCCGGAGGCACCGGGCGGCCTCTCTCGGTCGGTGGAAGCGACGAAACGCGCCGCTATTCTTCGAGGCTCTGCCCGGGCCGTTAGCTCAGTTGGTAGAGCAGGGGACTCTTAATCCCAAGGTCGAAGGTTCGAATCCTTCACGGCCCATGGGGACGGTTCAGACCGTGCTCTCGAAGACGGAGGTCGCGGGGGAGACACGGTCTTCCCCCGCGCTGTTCCAACGGTCGGAGGCTCGGATTCCTTCACGCGCGGCGCTGGCGGCTCGCCCACGGGTGGCAGTGGCTGTCTGGCACCCACGCTCAGCTCGCCGCGGTCTGGCGTTCGTACGGGATCGTCGTGCAACCGAGAGCGCACGACATCGTGCACGGCGCTGCCGTGTACCTCGTCGACGCCCGCGGCTACGAAAGAGCGGGCTACCTCGCTCCGCTGCTGCCGAACTTCCTCGCGCTCGACATCCGCCGGGTCGAGGCGGACACGACGCCTGAGAAAAGCTAGAACCCCGTCCGCTCCGAGATGGAGGGCCGCTTCACTCCGCCCACCACCAGCACGTCCCACATGCGCGCCTCCTCATGCCCTGGGACGAGGCAGGCGATCCGATAGCTGCCGGCGCGTGACGCCTTGAACATGAAGCGAGCTGTTTGACCAGGGCGCAGCCCGAGGGTGGGCGACGTCGTCGTCGCTCCGGGAAAAGCGGACACGACGGTCTGCGGGCCGCGCACTATTGCGCACGAGTGCCGCCTGGACGCCGCGTTTCGGCAGGTCACGACGACTCGCCAGCCGAGCGGCACGCGCACCAACAGCTGACCCCGGCCGTACCCGTCGAAGTTGAACCCGTTGTTCGCACCGTTGTATCCAGCGACGAGCTCGAGCGACGCGGTGCGCCGCGCCGTATTCCAGGAGAGCCAGCTCCTGCCGGGAGGGGCGGAGAAGGAGGTCGACGCGGTCACAGCCGTCCCCAGCGCTGCGGCGAGAAGTGAGCAAGCTGCGCGACGCATGCCCCGACGATGACACAAGCGGACAGGTCGAAAATTCCGGTCCTTCACGGCCCATCGTCGGTCATCCGAGGCGTCCCTGGCTCAGGAACAGCTGCACGACGAAGAGAGCAACGGAGGCTGCCGCGGCGCTCGTCGGGACGAAGGTGGTGCGGCGGCGGAACGGCCGTCTCGAAGGTACGAGCGAGCCGAGAACCTCCGAATCGACAGCCCCTTGCAAGAGGCGCTGAAAGCGACCTCGTACAAGGGACCGTAGTCCCGGAACGATGCCGGATAGACCTGCGGCGGCCGAGTCCGCGCCGACGTGCCCGCCCAAGCGAGGTCGCGAGAGTCGTCCCTCTCTGGAAGTCGTGCGCGGGCGCTCGCAGCGAGGCTCGGGTCGACGAGCACCAGCTCTGGGCTCAGGTTCTCGAGGGCCGATGCGCCGACGCCGGCGGCAGGCTTCGCAGCCATTCGAGGGAGATCGGTCGAAGACC
>WNGD01002054.1_pt1 | contig 25013 bp, 20 predicted proteins | sample 5400671 | NCBI WGS metagenome assembly WNGD01 (sample SAMN13153369, study PRJNA577476) | soil metagenome | isolation source: 40 cm soil or saprolite under grassland replicate 2 | place: USA:California | collected 2016-06-15
CGCTAAAACACTTGTCCTGGCCTCGCCGGTTGCCTATCTTGTCCGGCGAGGCCATTTGCGTACCCGCACCTCGTGTTTCCTCCTCGCCAGCCTGGCGCTCTGGGGCTGCCGGTCCCGGGCGCCCACCGCCGCCGCTGCCCAGTCAACCCAACCCCAAACAACGCAGGTAGTTAGCCGCCCGGCGGTGGGCGCTCGCAGTCCCGGCATCGCGCTCCGCATCCCGGCGAAGGGGGGCGTCCCGCGCGTCTATCGCCTCCCCACGCTCGTCGAGATCCCGGACGTGATCCGCGGCAAGCTGCCCCCCATCGAGCGCGTCGTCGGACTCGACCCCGAGGCGGAGTTCCTTTACGTCGTGACCGTCAAGCACGAGGCGCTCGCGCTCGACCTGGGGAGCGCCCGGGTGGACACGGTGGCGACTGCCGTCGAGCAGGCGACGCTCGGGCCCGACGGCACTGTGTTCGCGGTGGACGCGAAGCGCCACGTGGTGTCGCTCGCCCGGCGCGTGCGCGTCGCGTGGCCGCAGCCGCTCCCGAGCCTGCCGCACCAGCTGTTCGGCGCCACCGACCAACGGCTCGTCGCCGTCGATCCGCCGAAACTGATCACGGCCGCGGCCGACCAGCCGGCCACGAGCCGTCCCATCCCGACCGACGGCGACGTGGCAGTGACCCGCTGGGGCGACTTGCTGGCCGTGTCGAGTGACTCCGGCGTACTCCTCATGGACCCGCTGGGCCGCCGGGAGCCGGCGTTCGTGCCGCTCAGCGATCATCCCCGGGCGCTCGCCTTCTCGCCGTCGGGCCACCGCGTCTACGTGGCGCGGCGCACTGAGCCCGGCCTCGCGGCGATCGACCGCTTCGAGCACGAAGAGATCGACGGGATTGCGCTACCCATGCCTGCGGCCACGCTCCGGCTCGATCCGCTGGGCCGCTGGTTGCTGGCGCGTCCGACCGTCGGGGACTCGACCTGGGTGGTGGACCTGCCGGTGAAGCGGCTTGTGGGCGCCGTGGCGAGCGGGTGGCGCATGGACCTGCCCGCGATCGGCCCCGACGGATCGCTGCTGGTGCGCCAGGGCGACGACATCGTGGCGTACCGCCCCGACTCGCTCGCCGCCACCGGCCGCGTGAAGGGTGCGGCGCCTGATTTCTGGGCGCTCACCGCATGGCGGCCGCGGGGCGGCTACCGTGGCGCGTTCGCCGACGCGCAGGCGCCCGCCACGCAGCCCGCGGATCAGGGTGCCGCCCCGGACACGGTCGGGCCCGAGGGGCCGATGTATGTGCAGGTGTCCACGTCGCAGAACGAGGCGTGGTCGTCCGAGATGGCGCAGCAGCTCACGCGCGCAGGGCTCGCGGCGCGCGTGCTACCGCCCAAGGGACCCGACGACGGCTACCGCGTAGTGCTGGGCCCGTACGCCACCCGCGCCCAAGCGGAGGCGACCGGGCGCAAGCTGGGGCGGCCCTTCTGGATCTACCAACCGAGCACACCATGACCCTGCGACCGCTGCCGCGCTCGCGGCTCGACGCGCTCGTGCCCTCGCTCGTCGCCGGGCAGGCGCTCGTCGCGCTCGTGCCCGCGACGGGGGACTTGAAGTGGGCCGCCGCCGCCGCATGGGACGTCGCGCGCGCCGCCGCCCAGGGCGGCCGCCGGGTGGCGCTGGTGGATCTGTGGCTCGAGGACCCGACGCTGCACGAGGTGGTGAAGCTGTCCCCGACCGAAGGCATCGTGGACGCCTTCGAGTACGACGTGTCGCTCACCAAGGCGGCGCACGAGATCGACCATGTGTTCTTCATCCCCGCCGGGACCGCGACGACGCACGCCGGCGATCTGTTCACGAGTCCGCGCTGGCGGCGGCTGCACGGCGGCTTCCGGGTGGAGGGGGCGCTGCTGCTGCCCTACCTCTCGGCGGGCGCGCTGGCGCGTCTCTCGGCGGTCCCTGACGGGGTGATCGTGCTCGCTCCCGAGGGATTCGAGCCGGAGTCGTCGATCGGCCAGGGGATCAGCGCCGCCGTGGAGCGGGGCATCCCGCTGCTCGGCGTGGTGCGCGAGCGCTGGACACCGGCGGCCGCCCCGGCACCCGACGGGCGACCGCTCCGTATCTCGGCCGCCACCAAGGCCGCGCCGCGGCGCCGGGCGCGGCCGGTCGTCGTCGCCGGGGCGATCCTCGCTGCCGGCGGCGCAGGCAGCTGGGCGCTCCTCGTTCGCGGCGCGGAGCACCGTGCGGCGACTCTCAGCGGCGCTCCCCTGCGCCCGGCTCCCGCCCCCGCCCCCGCCCGCCCCGCCGCCACGCCCGCACCGCGTTTCGATTCGCTGCCGTGGACGCTACAGTTCGCGGCGTACGCCCGCCTCGACAAGGCCCTCGCGCTCGGCGACCGGCTCGCGGCGGGCGGTCTCACGCCCTTCGTGACGCCCGTCGCGCTTCAGGGACGTCGCGCCGCCACGGTGTGGTACCGCGTCGTGGCCGGAGCCTACCCGACGCGCGACTCGGCGCTCGCGGCGCGCGCACGCGCCTGGCAGCGCGGCCTCGCGGCCCACGGCCAGGGCGACGCGCTGCGCGCGCCGTACACGCTCCTGCTCGGCGGCACGGCGACGCCGGACAGCCTGCGGGCCCGCGGAGTCCCGGCCGTGTGGTGGCGCACGCCGGGCACCCCCGGCCGGCTGCTCGTCGGCGCGTTCGAGAGCCCCGAGCAGGCGACGCTCACCCAGGCGCGACTCAAGCGCGCCGGCATTCAGGCCACTCTCATGACCCGCGTGGGGGGTGGGGGGGGGACCACACCATGAGATTGACCCGGCTCGAGCTGTCGGGCTTCAAGTCGTTCGCCGGCGCCGTGGAGCTGCCGTTCGAGGCGGGGGTCACCGCCATCGTGGGACCGAACGGGTGCGGCAAGTCCAACATCTCGGACGCGGTGCGCTGGGTGCTGGGGGAGCAGTCGCCGCGGCTGTTGCGCGGCGGAAAAATGGAGGACGTGATCTTCCAGGGCTCGACCGGCCGGCGGCCTGTGAACGTCGCGGAAGTGTCGCTCGTGTTCGACAACTCGGACGGCACCCTGCCGCTGACCTATCAGGAGGTCGTCGTCACGCGCCGGCTCTCCCGCTCCGGCCAGAGCGAGTACCTCCTCAACCGCTCACCGGTCCGACTGCGCGACATCCAGGACCTGCTGCGCGGCACGGGGCTGGGCGCCGACGCCGCCGTGGTGATGGAAGCCAAGATGATCGAGGCGCTACTCTCCGAGAAGGCCGAGGAGCGCCGCGCGCTGTTCGAGGAGGCTGCGGGGATCGGACTGTACCGCGACCGGAAGAAGAGCACGGAGCGGCGGCTCGAGGAGACGGCGGCCGATCTCGCGCGGCTGGAGGACCTGATCAGCGAGGTGCAGACGCAGGTGCGCTCGCTGGCGCGGCAGCGCGGCAAGGCGGAGCGCTACGGCACGATGATCGAGGAGCGGTTCGGGATCGCGCTCACGCTGGTGCGGCGCGAGCTCGAGGACTTCGACCTCGCGCTGGGCAAGCTCGGGAAGCGCGCCGCCGAGCTGGCCGCCGCGCTGCCCGGGACGCGCGCGCGGCTGGGCGCGGCGGAGCGCGAGCGCGAGGCGCGCGTGCAGGCGCGCCACACGGCCGAGGCACAGCGCACCGAGGTCGAGCGCCGCCTCAGCGACGCGAGGCTCGAGGTCGGGCGGCTGGAGGGCGACCTGGCGCTTGCCGCGGAGCGGCTCCACAACGCGGGGCAGCGGCGGGCCAAAGCAGCCCAGGACCGCGCCCACTCGGAGACGCGAGCCACGCGGGCGGACCGCGAGCGGGAGGCCGTGGCGACCGAGTGCGAGGCGGCCGAGCGCGATCTTGCGTCGGTCCAGCGAGAGCTGGCGGACCGGACGGCGCTCGAGCAGGACGGGCGGGAGCGCCTGCTCGCCCAGCGCACGGCGGTGCGGGAGCTCGAGGAGGATCTGCAGCGGCGGGCGGAGGCATTCCGGGCGCTCGAGGGCGAGCGCGCCGCGCTCGAGCGCGAGCGCGCGGAGCTGCGCCAGCAGCTCACGCAGGCGTCGAGCGAGCGCTCGACCCGCGACGCCGCCGAGCGCGCCGCGGTGGTGGAAGCGAGCTCACTGGCGCAGCGCGCGGCGACGCAGGCGCAGGCGGCGGCGCAGGCGGCGGAAGCGGTGGAACAGGCGCGGCGCCGCGTCGCAAGCCTCAAGGAGCAAGAAACGCACGACCGCGCGGGGCGGCGCCAGACCGAAGAGGCGCTGGCGCAGGTGACGGCGCGGCGCGATGCCCTGGCGGACCTCGAGCGGGAGCGCGTCGGTCTGGCCCCCGCGGCGCAGGCGCTGCTGCGCGACAAAGCCCACTTCGGTGACGCCGTGGTCGGTCCGCTGGCGGACTTCGTGCGCACCAGTCGCCGCGACGCGGAGCTCGCCGAGCGGCTGCTGGGCGAGTGGCTGCACGCCGTGCTGGTGCGTGACGCCTCGGCGGTCGAGGCCGTGCGCCGGTGGCACGCGCAGGTGCGACCCGGCCCGCTGGTGTTGCTCCCCTGCGTGCCCGGCCCGCGGCTGGCGGCGGACGGGCACCCGCTGCAGGACCCGCTGCGCGTGGACGGCCCCGCCGCGGCCTGGGTGCGGGCCCTCCTCGCGGGGCACGAGGTGCTGGACGGCGGGCCGGGCGCAGGCGCGGCCCTGCGGCGGCCGAACGGCGCGGTGTTCCTGGGCGGCCCGGCGGCCGGGAGCGGCGGACCCCTGCAGCGGCGCGCCGAGCTCGAAGCGCTCGCGCAGGAGGTGCGCGAGGCGGAAACGGCGCGCGGGCGCGCCGCCGCGGCGCTCGAGTACACGCTCGCCGAGCTCGCGAAGGCGGACGCGGCGTTCACCGTCGCGGGGGCCGAGGCGGAGTCGGCGCGGCAGGCGGAGTTCGCGGCCGGCGCGCGCAAGGGCGACGCGGAGCGCGCGGCGGCGCACGCGCAGCGCGAGGCGGCGGAAGCGGCCGGCCAGGTGGACCGCCTGACGCGCCGGCTGGCGGAGGTGGAGGCGCGGCTCGCCGCACTGCACGCCGACCTCGACCGGCACGAAGTCGAGCGGGTGCGGTTGGACGAGCGCCTCGGCACGCAGCGCGCGCGCCTCGCGGAGCTCGAGGCGCAACAGGAAGCGGCCCGCGAGCAGCGGGTGCAGTGGCAGGTGGACGCCGCGCAGGGCGAGGCACGGCTCGCGGCCGCGCGGGAGCGCGCGGCGCGCGCCGCCGCGGACGCGGAGGAGGCCCGCGGCCAGGGGGCGGCCCTCGCCGAGGAGATCGCCGCGATCGACCACGACGCGACGACCCTCGCCGCGCAGCAGGCGCAGTGGCAGGACGCGCTCAAGGAGCGGCGGCTCGCGGTCGGCGCGCTCGAGGCCGCCGCGGCCGAGGCCGCCGCGCAGGTCCAGGCGGCCGAGGGCCGCGTGGCGGAGGCGGAGACCGCGCTGGCGGACGTGCGCAGCGCCCTGGACGCGCTGGGCGCGGAGGAGCACAAGCTCGAGCTCGAGCGGACCGAACTGCTCGGCCGGAAGCGCGGGCTCGTCGAGCGCGTCGAGACCGAGTGGCGCAAGCCCCTCGACCGGCTGCTCGCCGACGCCCCCGAGGTCGCGGGCGAGCTCGAGTGGCTGCGTCAGGAGAACGAGCGGCTCAAGGACGCGATCGACGCCGTCGGCCCCGTGAACGCGCTCGCCGTCGAGGAGCACGCCGAGGAAGTGAAGCGCCTGGAGTTCCTGATGACGCAGCGCGACGACCTCGTGGCCGCCCGCCAATCGCTGCAGCAGGCGGCCCGCGAGATCGACCAGACCGCGAAGACGATGTTCCTCGAGTCGTTCGGAAAGGTGCGCGAGCACTTCCGCACCGTCTTCCAGACCCTGTTCGGCGGCGGGGAATGCGACGTGCGGCTCGCGAACGAAGACGAGCCGCTCGAGAGCGAGATCGAGATCCACGCCGCCCCGCGCGGCAAACGCACGCAGCGCATTCACCTGCTTTCTTCGGGCGAGCGGACGCTCGTCGCAGTCTCGCTGCTGTTCGCGATCTTCCTCGCCAAGCCCAGCCCGTTCTGCCTCCTCGACGAAGTGGACGCGCCGCTCGACGACGCGAACGTCGGCCGCTACGTGCGGCTGCTCGCGGAGTTCAAGGACCAGACGCAGTTCATCGTCATCACGCACAACCCGCGTACGATGCAGGCAGCCGACGCCGTGTACGGCGTCACGATGCAGGAGCCCGGCGTCTCGACCATCGTGGGCGTGCGGCTCGGCCAGATGGAACCGGTCTAACCCGCGTGCGCCGGTCCCTCCGGGCCGCCGCGCTGCTCGGGCTCGCCGTCCCGGCGGCCGTCCCGGCGCCGCGGGCGGACGAGTCTCGCGGCACCGGCAGCCCGGCGGGCATCACCCCCCTCGGGCCGCTAGGCCCGGCGCTCGGCACGATCACCCCGGACTTCTCCTGGTCGCTCGACAACCCGCCCCCGCCGGGTACCCCCGTCATGTATCACCTGCGCATCGGCCGGGACTCCGCGCTCGCGTCTCTCGTCGTCGATACCGTGACCGACACGGCCGACTACGCGCTGCGGCGGCCCCTCAAGCCCGGGCCACCTCTGCTCTGGCGCGTGGACGGTCCCGCGGGCGCCACGACCGGCCTCGTCGGGCCCATCGCCGTGTCGCCGTGGGCCGTGCTCACCTCGCTTTCCGCACCGGGGGGCGTCACCGTGGCCGACGACCAACCGACGTTCACCTGGCTCCCGACGGGGGTCGCGACGCCGCCGGGCCCGTTTCGCTACGATCTGTTCGTACGCCGCGCGGCGGTGCGGTTCGCCGGGATCCCCGAGTTCGCGATCAGCGGGCTCACCGGCACGGCATTGCAGGCGCCCAGTCCGCTTGAGCGGAACGTGGCGTACGTGTGGTCGCTCGTCGTCCATGCCGGCCGCGACACCAGCCTGGTGCCCAGCGCCGGCGTCTTCATGGTGGTGGACGCGTCGATCCCGCCGGCGACCGTGCTGTATCAGAACTTCCCGAACCCCTTCCCCGCAATCGGGCGAGACTCGACCTGCATCTGGTTCGATGTCGCGATCACCGGACGGGCGGCGCTCGCGATCCTCGACCTGCGGGGGAACCCCGTGCGCCATTTCGTGCCCGGGCCCGACTTCACGGAGGTGCTCCAGGCCGGCCGGTACGGCCGCGGCTCCGCCGGCGGACCGACCTGCGACGCGCGGCTCATGTGGGACGGCCGCGCGGACGACGGGCGGGACGTGCCCGCGGGCGTGTACCTGTACAAGTTGGAGGCGGGGGGAGTAATTCAATTCAGGCGAATCGTCTTCCGCGGAAGGACGCGATAGCGCAATGGAACTGGTGACCGTCGGAACGGGGACGGTGGCCCCGTCGGCGAACCGGACGTCAGCGTGCCACTGGGTGAGCCGGGGCAACCTCAAGATCCTGCTGGACTGCGGCGCCGGCGCGCTGCACCGCATGGCGCAGTTCGGCCTCCCCTGGCACGACGTCACCCACGTGATCCTGTCGCACTTCCACCCCGACCACTGGGGCGAGCTGCCGATGCTGGTGTACGCCCTCAAGTACACCACCGTGCCGCCGCGGCGCGATCCGCTCGTGATCCTCGGACCCCCCGGCGTGGTGCGGCTCGTGAAGAACCTCGCCGAGGGGTACGGCCCGTGGCTGCTCGACCCAGGGTTCCCGATCGGCATCCTGGACGTGCGGGATGGCGAGCCGTTCCCGCTCGACGCCGACGTGAATCTGGAGACGTTCCCCGTCCCCCACACACCCGAGAGCGTTGCGTTGTCGCTGGCCGCGCCCGAGGGGCGTCTCGTCTATACCGGGGATACCGGCCCGTCGAGCGAGCTGGCGCGCTGGGCGTCGGGGGCGGACGTGCTGCTCGCTGAGTGCTCGCTCCCGGCGGACCAAGCGATCGACATCCATCTGACGCCCGAGCAGGCGGGGGAGCTGGCGCGCGACGCGGGCGCGCGGCGGCTCGTCTTGACGCACTTCTACCCACCGGTAGAAACTTCGGACCCGGCGCGCGCCGCCGGGGCGCGCTTCACCGGGCCGGTTGCGGCCGCGCGCGACGGCGACCGGTTCACCATCGGAGGGGGAGGGAAGGAGCGGTGCTGATTGTGATGCGGCACGGGGCGACGGACGAGGAGGTCCGGCGCGTCGTCGCGGTCATCGAGGAAATGGGCTACAAGGCCCGGCCGATGCCGGGGGCGCAGCGCACGGCCGTCGGCCTGGTGGGGAACGACGGCCGCGTGGACGCGTCGCGTCTCGAAGGCCTCCCCGGCGTGCAGGACGTCATCCACGTCTCCAAGCCGTACAAGCAGGTGAGCCGCGAGTGGAAGGCGGAGAACACGGTCGTGCGGCTCGCGGGCGGCGTCCAGGTCGGTGGCACCGAGGTCGTGGCGATCGCCGGCCCGTGCTCGGTCGAGAGCGAGCGGCAGATCATCGAGGCGGCACGCCTGGTGAAGGAGGCCGGTGCGGTGATCCTGCGCGGCGGCGCCTGGAAACCGCGCACCTCGCCGTACTCGTTCCAGGGCCTCGGCCGGCCCGGGCTCCGGCTGCTCGCCAAGGCGCGCGACGAGACGGGGGTGCTCGTCTGCACCGAGGCGATGGATCCCGAGGGCGTGGGCTACGTGGCCGAGATGGCGGACATCATCCAGATCGGCGCCCGCAACATGCAGAACTTCTCGCTCCTCAAGGCCGCCGGCCGGGCGAAGAAGCCGGTGCTGTTGAAGCGCGGCATGTCGGCGACGATCGAGGAGCTCCTCCTCTCCGCCGAGTACCTGCTGGCCGAGGGGAACCACGACGTGATCCTGTGCGAGCGCGGCATTCGGGGCTTCGACACGGCCACGCGCAACGTGTTCGATCTCACCGCCATCCCCGTCGTGCACAAGCTGTCGCACCTGCCGATCATCGCGGACCCGTCGCACGGCACGGGCCTGCGCGACAAGGTGATCCCGATGGCGCGCGCCGCCGTGGCCGCCGGTGCCGACGGGATCATGATCGAGGTGCACCCCAACCCGGAGCAGGCTCTCTCGGACGGGGCCCAGACGCTGTTCCCGGAGCAGTTCGCGCAGCTGATGCGCGAGGTGCGAGTGATCGCGGACGTGATCGGGCGGCGGGTGGCGGAACCGGCACTGATAGGCGGATAGACGGATAGTGAGGACGGCGACAGGCCAGTCGCGGGTCGCGGGACTTGCGTTCGCAGCGACGCTACTATCCGCCTATCCGCCTATCCGCCTATCCGCCCAGGACCCCTGGCCCGTGCTCGACCGGGCGAGCGCCGTCTATCAGACGATCACGACCCTGTCCGCCGATTTCGTGCAGATCGTCGCCAATCCGATGATCGGGGCGCCCGATACGACGCGCGGCCGGCTGTACCAGGTGCGCCCCAGCCGCTTCGCGATGCGGTTCACCGACCCTAAGGGCGATCGCATCGTCGCCGACGGGCGCTATCTCTGGCTCTACACGCCCAGCACTACCCCGGGCCAGGTCATCCGCTCGCGCATCCCCGAGTACGGCACCACCGGCCCCAACCTGATCGGGCAGTTCGTCGAGCATCCGCGCGAGCGTTACACGGCGCGCTACGCGCGCGCCGACTCGCTGCCCGGGGGTATGGCGGATGTGGTGACCCTCAAGCCCAAGGCGGGCGACCAGCCCTATACCGAGGCGACGATCTGGGTGGGGCGAGAGGACGGGCTGGTGCGGCGGCTGGAGATCCTGGAGACGTCGGGGCAACGGCGCACGGTGTTGCTCGGAAACGTGAAGGTGAACGACGGCGTGCCGGGCCGCGAGGTCACGTTTTCGCCTCCGGCCGGAGTACGGGTGGTAGATCAGTAGCGAGCGCCGCGGCGACTCGCGCCGCGAGTTCCGCGTCCATGCCCCGCTTCTGCGCCAGCTCGAGCGCCGCGCGCCCCAACGCCCGGTACAGCGCGGCGTCGTCGAGCGTGAGGGACTCGAGGTGCCGTTGGATGGTCGCCTCGTCGCCCCGCGCCACGGGACCGGTGAGCGCCGCGATCGGCTCCTGGCGGCGCAGGTTGTCGAGCGTGCCCTCCACCAGGGGGCGCAGGGCCTGCCACGCCTCCGCGTCCGAGAGCCCGGCGTGGCGCAGCAGCCGCTGGGCGACGGCTTCCACCACCACGAAGTAGTTCGACGCGAACACCGCGCCCGCGTGGTAGACTGCCTTGGCCTTGGAGGCGATCCGGAACGGCCGCATCCCGAGCTCCTGCGCGAGCCCTTCGGCCGCCTGCACCGCCCGGGGCATCCCTTCGACGGCGGCCCACGCGCCCTTGAGCCGCTCCGGCGCCTGCTCGGGATCCGAGATCGTCTGCAGCGGATGGAGCGAGCCGAGCGCCGCGCGGGACGAAACCAGCGGCGCCAGCGCTTCCTGCCCCTGCACCCCCGAGAGATGCAGCACGACCTGCTCCGGGCGGATCACGGCCGCCCGCGCGAGCGTCTCGGCGAGCGGCCGGATCGCGTCGTCCCGGACGGCCACAATGACGACGCCCGCCTGGGCGATCCAGGCGGGCGGACGGTCGGCGGGGCCGACGGTGAGCGTGAGCGGCTTGGGAACGGGCTTCTTGTTGCGCCCGTGCAGCCGGATGTCATAGCCGGCGCGCGCCAGCGCCAGCCCCAACCCGACCCCCGCCCGGCCGGGCCCGATGATCCCCACCACCGGGTCACCGATGCGCCGGGACCGGCCGTCGTTCACCTAGTTGCGCGGCGTCGCGGGCGCCTGCGCCGCGGCGAGCGCCAGCAGGTCCTGGGGCGACTTGGCGCGACGTGCCAGGGCGAGGGCGGCCTGCACCTGGCGATCCTCCTGCATGTGGCGCCGCACCTCGGCGGGGCGACCGAAGACGTAGCGCGCGATTTCATAGCCCACATCGTCGGCGATCAGCATCCGCGCGCCCGTCAGGACGCTGTCGGGCAGCGGGACGCCGCGCGTGCGCAGGCGCCGCAGCACCTCATCGACCATGTCCGGGGAGACCTGGAAATCCGGGCTCTTCACGCGTCCCGCGGCCTTCATCTCGAGCGCGTAGCCCGCCCGCACGTCCCAGTACGTCGGGATCTTGTTCCCCAACGACTTCATGAAGGTCCGTTCAGTGGTGGTAAACGTGTCGGGCGCCACGAACAGGTCCGGCCGGATGCCGCCGCCGCCGCGCACGACGCGCCCGCGGTCGGTGTGGAACACCAGGGAGGTATCGAGCTTCGTCGTGTCGCGGCCGAGCTCCGCGGCCTCGGCCTGCGCCAGCTGGTCTTCCTCGCTCTTGCTCTTCCGCTGGATGGTGCGCCCGCTCGGCGTGTACCAGCGCGCGGTCGTGAGCTTGAGCGCCGTCTCCGGGGTGAGCTGCCACAACGACTGCACCAGCCCCTTCCCGAACGTCGGCGTTCCGACGACCACCGCCCGGTCGTGGTCCTGCAGCGCGCCGGTGATGATCTCCGCGGCGCTCGCGGTGCCGCCGTTTACGAGCACGACGACCGGCAGACCCGGCCACGGCTGCGGCTTGGCGTCGCGATACGTGCGCGACGCGGTGGGCGCGCGGCCGCGGGTCTCGACCACCTCCTGCCCGGGGTCGAGAAACAGGTCGCTCACGGCCACGCCCTGCTCGAGCAGCCCGCCGGGGTTGAGGCGGAGGTCCAGGATCAGGGACTTCAGGCCCTTCGCCAACAGGGTCTTCACCGCCTCGGTGAGCTCTGGCGCCGAGGCTTCGCTCACCGGATTGAGCGCGATGTACCCGACCCGATCGTCCAGCATCATGGCGACCTGGACCGAGCGGATGTGGATCGTGGCGCGGTTCAGCTTGAACATGAGCGGCAGCTCGACGCCCACGCGCCGCACCTTGAGCTCGACCGCCGTGCCCGGCTCACCGCGCAGCTCCTTCACCGCCTGATCGTTCTTCCACCCTTCGGTCGAGCGGCCGTCGAGCGTGATGATCTGGTCTCCGGACTGGATCCCCGCCCGCTCCGCCGGCGTGTCTGGGAGCGGCGCTACCACGGTGATCCAACCATCCCGCACGTCGATCTGGATGCCCAGTCCGCCGTAGTTGCCGGACGTCGCTTCGCTGAGCGCCCGGAAATCGTCGCGCTTCAGGAACACTGAGTACGGGTCGTGCAGCTGGTCGAGCATGCCGTCGATCGCCATTTGGTACAGCTTGCGCTCGTCGATCGAGTCGACGTAATAGTCGGCCACGTGGGCGAGCACGTCCTCAAACAGACGCGCCTGCTGATAGACCGAGCCGACGGGCGTGACCTCCCGCTGCAACAGCCAGCCGCCGGTCGCGAGCGCCACGCCGGCCACGCCGGCGACGACGAGGATTTTCCGCAGCTTCATGAGACGCCTCGTAGTGAGGGTGCGGTTACGGCCAGGACTGCCCGCCAGGCGGCGTCCAGCACGGCCTGTTTCGATTGTGTGGCATCAATGTGCACGACCCCGGGACCCTGGGCGTGGCGGTACGCCTCACGCACCCGCCGGTGGAACGCGTCGTCCTGCCGCTCGAGCCGATCCTGCACCTTGCGGGCGGCCCGCTGTCGCTCCCGCCCCACGTCGACCGGCACGTCCAACACCAGCGTCACGTCGGGCACGAGGCCGCCCGTCGCGAGGCGGTTGGCGTGAGCCACCGCGTCGTGGGGCAACCCGCCGCCCGCGACCTGGTACGCCATGGTCGACAGCTCGAACCGGTCCGCCAGCACGACCTGGCCGGCCTCGAGCGCCGGGCGGATGACCTTCTGCACCAGGTCGGCGCGCGCCGCGAGGAACAGAAACAGCTCCGCGGCGGGCGCCATGTCGTGCGGGAACCGGAGCACCACCTTCCGCGCCGCTTCGGCCACCGGGGTGCCCCCCGGCTCCCGCACCGGCACGATCTCGCGGCCGTCGGCGAGCAGCCGCGCCGCGAGCGACCGCGCCAGGGTCGACTTCCCGGCCCCCTCGGGACCCTCCACCACGATGAACAGGCCCGTCACGTCAGCTCAGTGTGATGATCGGGCTCGCGGCGCCCTGCTTCATGCCGTCGTAGATGCGGGCGTTCACCTTCGCCATCAGCTTTTCGAAGTTCGCCTGCGCGGCCACGACTTGCTGATACACCGGATTCGCCTGCACGCTCTGGAGCGCCCGTTCGTACTGCTCGACCTGCTGTTTCGCGGGCTCACGGCCCTCCTGAGCGGCCCGCTCGATGTCCTGCGCGATGCGCTCGACCTCGGCGAGGAGCTGCCGGCAGGTCGGGTCTTCCTTCATGCGGTCGCTCGCTCGGAGCAGTGCCTTGTACTCCTCGCTCTGGCCCAGCAGCCGGCCCAGCTCCCCCGCCTTCTGGTCGATCACTCGCCCTCCTCAGGCACGGGCCAGCAGGAACCGCGGCCGGCCGAACAGGTCCTCGTGCACGGCCGCTCCCGACCAGCCGTACTCCCGGGCGAGCGCGCGGGTCGCATCCGCGCGCCGCTCGTCGATCTCGACTGCGATCACGCCACCCGGCTCGAGCAGCGCACGCCCGCGCGCGAGCAGCGCGCGCGTCGCGGCCAGTCCATCCGCGCCGCCCACCAGTGCCTCGCGTGGCTCGAACAGCCGCACCGCGGGATCGAGGCCCGCGTACTCCGCTTCCGTCAGATACGGGGGGTTCGACACGACGGCGCGGAGGCGCCCGCCGGCGAGCGGGGCCAGCAGGTCGCCCTCGCGCACCTCGACCGGCACCGGGGGGCGCACCAGCGCTACGTTCTCCCGCGCCAGCGCGGCGGCGGCGCGCGAGCGCTCCACCGCGATGACTCGATCGAAGTCACCCTCGACGGCGAGGCTCAACGCGATGCACCCGCAGCCCGTCCCCACATCCGCCACCACCCCCCACGTTGCACGTTCCACGTTACCGGTTGCCCGAAAATGCGAAAGCACCAGCTCGACCAATCCCTCGGTCTCGGGACGGGGAATAAGCGCCCGCGGGTCGAGCTTCAGGTCGAGCGTGCGAAAGCCGACGCGACCGACCGCGTAGGCGAACGGGATGCCGCTGGAGCGCCGCTCCACGGCCTCCCAGAACCGTCGCGTCACCTCCGGCTCGGGCTCCCGCTCGCGCCGCAGCCAGACGTCGCCGGGCTTGACGGCGCCACCTGCCACCGCGGCCCAGAGGCTCGTGGCTTCGCGCCGCGGGTTGGCCAGCCCCGCACGCTCGAGCCGGTCGACCGCCTCGTCCAGCTCAGCGGCGATCGAGGAGCGCTCAGGCACTGAGGCGTTCCTTCTCTCCCGCGAGGCGCAACGCGTTGATCAGGTCGTCGAGGTTGCCGTCCAACACTTCGGAAAGATTGTGGACGGTGTAGTGGATGCGGTGATCGGTGACCCGGTTCTGGGGAAAGTTATACGTCCGGATCTTGGCCGAGCGGTCGCCGGTGCCCACCTGGGCGCGGCGCTCGCGGGCACGAGCCGCTTCCTGCTCGGCGAGCACCTTGTCGAGCAGGCGCGAGCGCAGCACCTCGAGCGCCCGGATCTTGTTCTGCAGCTGGCTCTTCTGATCCTGGCACTGCACGACCAGGCCGGTGGGGAGATGGGTGACGCGCACGGCGCTATCGGTGGTGTTCACGCTCTGGCCGCCCGGGCCCTGCGAGCGGAAGACGTCGATCCGCAGGTCTTTCTCCTCGATCTTGACGTCCACCTCCTCGGCTTCGGGGAGGACGGCGACGGTCGCCGCGGACGTGTGGATGCGACCTTGCGCTTCAGTCACCGGCACGCGCTGCACCCGGTGCACGCCCGACTCGTAACGGAGCGTGCCGTACACGCCCGACCCCCGGGCGGCGAAGATCGCCTCCTTCAGCCCGCCGAGGTTCCCCGCGGAGAGGGAAACGACTTCGACCTTCCAGCCCTTCCGCTCGGCAAATCGGGTGTACATGCGGAACAGCTCCGCGGCGAACAGCGCCGCCTCGTCCCCCCCGGTGCCGGCGCGGACTTCCACGATCGCATCGCGGTCGTCCAGCGGATCGCGCGGCGTGAGCAGCTCGGCGAGCTGGTCGCGGAGCCGCTCGATCTCGGGGCGCAGGCGCTCCACATCGGCGCGCGCGAGCTGCGACAGCTCGGGGTCCCGGTCCTGGAGCACCTCGCGCGCCTGTGCGAGCTCCGCTTCGAGCCGGGCGAGGCGGTCGTACACCTGGCGGATCTGGTCGAGCCGCGCGTGCTCGCGCCCGAGCTGCCTCAGCTTGGCCGGGTTCCGCGCGGTCTTGGGGTCGGCCAGCTCTCGGGCGACCTCCTCCGCCCGCGCGAGCGCCTGGCGGAGTCGGGCCTCCATCGCTCAGCCGGTGGCCTTGTCGGCCCGGTATTTCTGGCGGAACCGCTCCACCCGCCCGGCCGTATCCATCAGCTTCTGCCGGCCGGTGAAGTACGGGTGGCACTTGGCGCAGACTTCGACGTGAATCACGGGCACTGTCGAGCGCGTCACGAAGCTGTTGCCGCATGCGCACTGCACGGTGGCCCGCTGATAAGAGGGGTGAATCCCGGGTTTCAAGCTCCCCATCCTTGACTAGAAGTCGGACAGCACGAAGCGTGGAAATATAACTGGCATCGCAAGTTGGGGGCAAGCGTCCGGTCTTGCGCCGAACTGGCAGTGGACTTAAGCTTGCCCGTTCACTTGCCCCGAGCCCTAGGGGAAGCGCATCGTGTCGGTGACGGCCATCCTTCAGAAAGTCCCGCTCTTCAGTCAGTTGACGCCTCCCGAGCTCGACCGGGTGGCGGAGATTACGCGCGAGCGCAGCTACCCCCGGAACTCCGTCATCTTGTTCGAGGACGACCCCGGTGACGCCCTGTACGTCGTCGCCAACGGGCAGGTGAAGGTCGTGCTGATCGGCGAGGACGGCCGCGAGGTCATTCTCTCGGTGCTGGGGGAGGGCGACTTCTTCGGCGAGATGTCGCTCATCGACGAGGAGCCGCGCTCGGCGCACGTGATCGCGATGGAGGACTCGAACCTGCTCGTGATCCGCCGGGAGGACTTCCAGGTCATCCTGCAGCAGTCGCCGGGGATCGCGCTGGCGCTGCTGCGGGAGCTGTCGCGGCGGCTGCGGCGCGTGGACGAGAAGGTCGGCAGCCTGGTGCTGCTGGACGTGAACGGACGCGTCGCGCAGCTGCTCCTCGACCTCGCCGACGAAGCGGGCTCCAACCGCATCACCCGCCGCCTCACGCACCACACCATCGCACAGATGATCGGCTCGTCCCGCGAAACCGTGAGCCGCACGATGCGCGAGCTGGTCGAGAAGGGCCACATCGAGATCAGCCGCCGCGAGATCCTCATCCGCGACCGCGCTGCCCTGGAGGCGTCGGCGGGCCGGTCGTGAGGTACGTCACCCCGGCCGGGTGACGTGGCAACTTATCCTACGTCCTGAATTTCCCGTAACTTAGCTCGAAGGGGAGAACGTTGTCGCGACGCACGGCCTACACGGTGACCTTCTGGGGAACGCGAGGGTCGATCCCCACCCCCGGAGCCCAAACCGCGCGCTACGGCGGCAATACCCCGTGCGTCGCCGTGGAGGGCCCCGGAGGCCAGCTGGTCATTCTCGACGCCGGTACGGGCATTCGCGCGCTGGGGCTCGAGCTGGTGGAGCGACAGAACGGCGCCGTGAAGGCTGAGATCCTCCTGTCCCACGCGCACTGGGACCATATCCAGGGGCTGCCACACTTCAAGCCGTTCTTCGCGCCCGGCAACGCCGTGCGCATCTGGGGGTCGCGCCAGGGGACCACCTCGCTCGAGGCGATCCTGCGGCAGCAGATGGACCCGGCCGTGTTTCCGGTTCCCCTCGACGCCCTGTCGGCCAGTCTCACGGTGCAGCAGGTCGAGCCCGGGGAGTTCAGCGTGGGCGCGTTCCGGGTGCGGGCGATGAAGCTGCGGCACCCCGGCACCACGCTCGGGTACCGGCTGACCCCCACGGCCGGCGGATCGAGCATGGCGTACGTGACCGACAACGAGCTGGGGCCGGGCGGGCATTACGACATGCCGGCGTCGTGGCGCCAGGACTTCGTGACGTTCCTCGCCGACACGGACCTGCTGATCCACGACGCGATGTATACACCCGAAGAGCTGGCGCAGCACCGCGGATGGGGCCACTCCACGTTCGCGGAGGCGGTCGCCCTGGCGGTCGAGGCGGGCGTGAAGCGGCTCGTGCTGTTCCATCACGAGCCGGAGCACGCCGACACTGCGATGGACGGCCTGCTCACGGCGGCACGCCGCGAGGCGAAGGCGAAGGGAAAACCCGCCGAAGTGTTGGCTGCGCAAGAAGGCATGAAACTGACCCTCTGATCGAGGAGCACGCATATGCGTTCGCGTTCGGTCATTGCCGTGCTGTCGTTCGCCCTCGTCCCCTTCGTCCCCCCGGCCCTCGGCGGGCTCGCGGCGCAGGCGCGGGGTCCGGACACCCGGCCCGGCATCGCGGTGATGCCGTTCGACAACGGCGGCTCGTACGGGCAGGACAAGGAGAACTTCGATGCCTTGCAAAAGGGCATCGCGGGAATGCTGATCTCCGAGCTGTCCGCGAACCCGGCCGCCCGCGTGGTGGAGCGCGAGGAGATCCAGAAGCTCCTCGAGGAGCAGAACCTCGGGGCGTCGGGGCGCGTGGACCCCCAGACGGCGGCGAAGGTCGGCAAGCTGGTCGGGGCGCGCTACGTGGTGCTCGGCACGTTCATCGACTTCTACGGCGACTTCCGGGTGGACGCGCGTCTCGTGAACGTCGAGACGAGCGAGATCGTGAAGGTCGAAAAGGACCAGGCGCAGCGCGACCACATGTTCCAGATCATCCAGAATGTGGCGGGGCGCCTCATGAAGGACGCGAACCTGCCGCAGCTCCCCAAGCAAGCGTCGGACCAGCGGATGAGCCGGCAGATCCCCACGGAGGCTCTCACCTACTACTCGCGGGCGCTGCTCTATCAGGACCGCGGGCAGAGGGACAAGGCGGTCGAAATGTACCAAAAGGCGCTGGCGGTGTTCCCCGACTACGCCGAGGCCCAGCAAGGCCTCCAGCGCGTGAAGAACTCGTGACCATGGGGCTGTGAGATACGTTCTGCTGCATACGGCCGCGTGGGACCCCGCGAGCCTGCGGCCCGTTCTCCAGGGGGCGCAGATCGAGGCGCGCGAGACGCGACTGCCGCGCGACTTGGCGGTGGACGAGCGGCCCACCGTCTTCGTGCTCGACGCGGAGAGCCGCTCGGCGTTCCCGCTCGACGTCCTGCGCGCGTTCGTGGACGCGGGCGGGGCGATCGTGGCCATGGGGCGCGACGGCGAGGCCGACGTGCCGTCCGAGATGCCGTCCGAGCTGCTCTCCGGGTTCGTGCGGCACCCCGTGGGCCAGCGCCAGCTGCTGGTCGCGGTGCGCGCCGGCTACCGCGAGGCGGCGGCCCGTACGGAGACCGCCCGCGCCCGCTCCGAGGCCGCGAGCCGCAGCCGCGAGATCGGCGAGCTGACGCGCATCGGCGTCGCCCTCGGCACCGAGCGCGACGTCAAGACCCTGCTGGACCTGATCCTCACGCAGGCCCGGCGCATCACCTCGTCCGACGCCGGGAGCCTCTACCTCATCGAGATGAGCGAGCAGGGGCAGAAGCGCATGCGTTTCCGCCTGGCGCAGACGTACTCCAAGCCCGAGGCGCCGTTCGTCGAGTTCACGATTCCCGTGGACCGCACGAGCCTCGCGGGCTACACGGCGGTGACGGGCGAGCCCCTCGTGATCGACGACGCGTACTTCCTGCCGCCCGACGTCGAGTACAGCATCAATCGCTCGTTCGACGAGCGGTGGGGCTACCGCACCAAATCCATGCTCGTGATCCCGATGAAGGACCACCGGGACGAAGTCATCGGCGTGCTGCAGCTCATCAACCGCAAGCGCGACTTCGACATGGTGCTCGCCACGCCGGCGGACGTGGAGCAGCAGGTGGTGCCCTACTCGAAGCGCACCGTGGAGTTGGTGACGGCCCTCGCGGGCCAGGCGGCGGTGGCCATCGAAAACAGTCAGCTGTACGAGCGCATCGAGCAGATGTTCGAAGGGTTCGTGAAGGCGGCGGTGCACGCGATCGAGCAGCGCGATCCGACGACGTTCGGGCACTCGGGCCGCGTCGCGAACATGACCATCGGGCTCGCCGCCGTAGTGGATCGGGCGGACGACGGCGCCTACCGCAGCGTGCGGTTCAGCCGCGAGCAGCTGCGGGAGATCCGCTACGCCGGCCTGCTGCACGATTTCGGCAAGGTCGGCGTGCGGGAGCAGGTGCTGGTGAAGGCCAAGAAGCTCTACCCCCTGCAGCTCGACCTCATCCGCCAACGACAGGACTTCGTCCGGCGGACCGCGGAGCGGGAGTTCTGGCGTAAGCGGGCCGAGTTCCTCGAGCGCTGCGGGCGCGAGGGGTACGAGGATTTCCTGCGCGCGCTGGAGGAGGAGCACGGCGCCGAGTTGCGGGAGCTCGACCGGTTCTTGCAAGCCGTCATGGAGGCGAACGAGCCGACCGTGCTGCCCGCGCGGCGCTTCGAGGAGTTGTCCTCCCTGGCGCGCCGCACGTACGAGGACGCGGCCGGGAAGGCGCGCCGCTATCTGAGCGACGACGAGATGCGCTACCTCACGATCCCGAAGGGAAGCCTCGATGAGGCGGAGCGACTCGAGATCGAGAGTCACGTCACGCACACCTACCGGTTCCTGCAGCAGATCCCCTGGACGCGCGAGCTGCAGCAGATCCCCATCATCGCCTACGGGCACCATGAGAAGCTCGACGGCGCGGGCTACCCGCGCCACGTGACCGGTGAGGCCATCCCGATCCAGACGCGCATGATGACGATCAGCGACATCTATGACGCGTTGACCGCCGCCGACCGGCCCTACAAGCCGGCGGTCGCGTCGGTGCGCGCGCTCGACATCATGGCGGAAGAAGTGAAGGCCGGACAGCTCGACCAAGAGCTGTTCCGGTTATTCGTCGACGGCAAGGTCTTCGGGGCGAACACCTAGTGCACGCGCTGCACCTCACTTGGTGGAACAAGTTGGAACGGCACTAGCCCGCGAGCAGCTTTCCGGCCACGAGCAGCAGGAACGCCCCGAATGCCCGCCGCAGCGTCACGTCCGACAAGGTCCCCGCGAACTTCGCGCCCACGAGCGCCCCGATGAACAGACCCGCCGCGATGATGATCGCGTACGGAATGTTCACCTCGCCCCGCCGGTAGTACTCCAGCGCCCCCAGGAGCCCCACCGGCAGGAGCAGCGACGCGAGGGACGTTCCGCTCGCCGTGTGCTGGGGAAGCTTGGCGAGGAGGACCAGGCCCGGAATGATCACGATCGCCCCGCCGACCCCGAAGAGCCCTGAGACCACGCCGGCCACGAGGCCGAGCAGCGCCACGAGCAGCCACGTCATCGTTCGTCTCCGCGTTCGGGTTTTCCCCAACCGCCACCACCCGGGGTCTCCAGCCGCACCACGTCGCCGGGCGCGAGCCGCGCGCTCACTTTAGGGGCCAGCTCCGCCCCGTTCAAGAGCGTGCGCCCGAGCGCGCCGGACCCACCGCCCGCGGCGCCCTGCGGCCCGTGCCGCCGCCGCTCGGCCAGCACGCTCAGCTCCATCGGCGCCAGCGCTACGAACTCCCTCACCACACCCTCGCCACCCGCCCACCGCCCCACGCCATCACTCCCCCGTCGTAAGGCGTAAGTCGTAAGCCGCAACGGATACTCCATCTCCAGTACCTCGACGGGCGTGTTCCGCGTGTTCGACATCCCGACGTGCACGCCCGAAGGTCCGGGCGCTCCCGAGGTTGCCCCCTGACCTCCCCCGACGGTCTCGTAATAAGTCCACCCACCCTTCCCTCTTCCCCCTTCCCTTGTCCCGCCAAATGTCACGTTGTTCATAGTGCCCTGCCCCTGCGCCGGGACGGGCACACCGCCCGCCGCGAGCGCGAGGAACACCGTGTCGGCGATCCGCTGCGAGGTCTCGACGTTGCCCGCCGCCACGGCGCTCGGGTAACGCGCGTGCACGAGGCATCCCTCCGGAGCGGTGACCCGCACGGCCCGCTGCACGCCCCCGTTCGTCGGCACGTCCTCGGGAAGCAGCGTGCGCACCACGAACAGCACGGCTGAGCGCGCGACGGCGAGCGGGCAGTTCACGTTGCCGCGCGCGGCGGGACCCGTGCCGGTGAAGTCGGCGTGAAAGACACCGTCCCGGACGTCCACCCGCACGACGATCGGCAGGTCCACGTCGTCCACGCCGTCCCCCTCGAGCCAGTCGGTGGCCGTGAGGCCCGCCGCGGGGACGCGCCGGAGCGCCTCGCGCGTGCGTCGCTCGGCGTAGTCGAGCAGGTCCCGGGCGGCGGCACGCGTTTCCGCCCAGCCATAGCGCGCGACGAGCGCGCGCAGACCGTCCGCGCCACGCTCGACAGCAGCCCGCTGAGCCGCGAGGTCGGCCGCGCGCGCTTCCGGCGTCCGCACGTTCGCGAGCAGGAAGCGCTCGACCTCGGGCGTGAGGCGGACCGGCGGCAGGATCACTCCCTCGGCAAAGATCTCCCGCGCCCCGGCCGGCATGCTCCCCGCCTGCACGCCCCCCACGTCGGAATGGTGCGCTCGCACCACGCTGTAGCCCCCCGCGCCGCCCTCGACCTCGATCGCGCCGATAAGGGTGATGTCGGGAAGGTGCGAGCCGCCGGTGTAGGGGTCGTTGAGGATGAAGATTTCCCCCGGCCGGGGATCGAGCGCCCGCACCGCGGCGACCGACTCCGCCAGCGCGCCGAGGTGCACCGGGATATGCGCCGCCTGGGCGATCATCTCGCCGTCCGCGTCGAACAGTGCTGCCGAGCAGTCGCGCCGCTCGCGGATGTTCGGAGACACGGCGGAGTGGATCAGGACCAGGCCCATCTCCTCCGCGATCGCAGCGAAGGCGTGCCCCATCACCTCAAGGCCGACGGCGTCAAGGCTCATCGGCGCTCGACTACCACCGCGCCCGTCGGATGCACCGTGCCCCGCCACCCGGGCTCGAGGACGGCGGTGGCGTCCCGCCCCGCGAGGATCGCCGGGCCGTCGATCGTCACGCCCGCCGCGAGCTCGTCGAGCGGCCACACCGACGCCGTGACGCGCTCCCCGGCGAGCGTGATCGCGCGCCCCCCCCGCCCCCCCTGCCCCCCTCGGGACCGAGCGGCGCGCGCGCCGTGGCTCGCTCCGCGGAAGCTCGGCTCCGGTCCCGGCCGCAAGGCTACCACGCGGAGGTTCACGATTTCGACCGGCTGCCCGCTCCCCGAGTGGCCGTAGCGCGCCTGGTGCGCCGCCAGGAACGCGGCCCGGATCCGCCGCGGGTCGTTGACCGTCACCGGCACGGTCACCTCGTACCCTTGACCCGCGAACCGGCAATCGGCATACCGCAGCACGGTCGATCCGGACATCTGGTTCCGCGCCTCCGCGAGGAGCGGGCTGAATGCGCGCCCGATCTCGGTCGCGGGGAGCGCCTCGAGCGGGCGATGGAGCGACGCCAGGAGATCGATCCGCTCGGCCGCCGCCGCGAGCCCCAGGGCGGAGAGCACCCCGGCGTGCGGCGGAATCACGATCGTGCGCATCCCGAGCGCGGCCGCGAGCTGGCACCCGAAGAGCGGTCCCGCGCCACCGAAAGGCAGCAGCGCCATGCGCCGGGGATCGAGCCCGCGCGCCACGCTCACCCGCTTCAGCGCGCGCCCCATGACCGCGGCGGCGACCGCGACAATCCCCGCGGCGCTGCGCGTCGGGTCGCTTCCCCCTTCCCCTCCCCCGACCGGCCCGAGCGTTCGCACTGCGCGCTCAGCGGCGCCGGGATCGAGCCGCACCTCGTCGGCCAGCGGACTCTCCGCGTCGAGCCAGCCGAGGACGAGGCAGGCGTCCGTCACCGTGGGACGCTCGCCCCCTCGCCCGTAGCAGGCGGGCCCCGGCACGGCGCCCGCGCTCGCGGGGCCCACCTTGAGCGCGCCGCCTTCGTCCACGCGGGCGATGCTGCCGCCGCCCGCGCTCACGGTCTCGATCAGCACCGACGGCAACGCGAGCGGGATGCCGGCCACCGCCCCAGCGCCGTCGCTCAGGGGCGCGCCGCCGGTCACGAGGCTCGCATCCGCGCTCGTTCCGCCCATGTCGAGGGTGAGCAGCTCCGAGAGCCCCACCGCGGCGCCGACGAGGCGCGCCCCGACGACGCCCCCCGCCGGACCGGAAAGCGCGAGCGACGCCCCGCGCAGGGCGGCGGACGCCGGTGGCAGCGTCCCGCCGCTCGAGGTCATCACGCGCAGCGCCGCGATGCCGCGCGCCTGCACCTCGCGCTCGAGCCGCGCCAGGTACGCCGCGACCACGGGGCGGAGGTACGCCTCGACGGTGGTGGTGCTGGTGCGCTCGAACTCGCGGAACGCGGGGAGCACTTCATGGCTCGCGACGACCGGCACGCCCGGCAGCGCCGCCCGCAGCGCGACCGCGAGGCAGCGCTCGTGCTCGGCATGGCGAAACGCGAAGAGGCACGACACCGCGACAGCCTCGGGCGCGAGGGCGCGCACGGCGGCGACGACGCGCGCGACCTCTGCGTCCGCCAGCGGCTCGAGCACCCCGGCCGGTCCCATCCGCTCGGCCACCGGCACCACGTCGCCTCGGGCGACGAGCGGAGGCGGATGGTCCCGCGCGAGATCGTACAGCGCGGCGCGGTCCTGGCGCCGCAGCCAGAGCAGATCCTCGAACCCGCGCGTCGTTACCGAGAGCATCGATGGGAACGGGGGACGGGGGAGGAGGGACGGGTGCACCGGCACCATGACCCGTCCCCCGTCCCTCATCCCCCGTCCCTGCCAGGGAATCGATTGCCCGAAACACGCCGACCGCCGGATCATCCGGCGTGGTCACCACCTTCCGCACCGCGATCGTCCCGTCTTCCCCGAGGGCGACGAGATCGGTGAACGTGCCGCCGACGTCGACGCCGACCCTCACCGCCCCACCACCCCAATGCGGAATTTCCGCACTCCGCACTTTCATAACAGGCGACCCGGACTCCATCGCTGCACCACCAGCACGCCGGCGAACCCAAGCGTGGTGAGCACCACCAGCACCCCCACCCAGTCCCCCAGGCGGACGTACAGCGGGATCACGTCGCTCGTGCGCAGCCGGTCGGCCACGCTGGCCTCCCGTTCGAGCCCGGTTTCGGCGTACGTGCGGCCCAGCGGATCGACGAACTCGGAGATGCCGTCGTTCGCCGCGCGGGCGATGCCGGTGCGGGTCTCGATGGCTCGCAGGACGAGATGGCTCGCGTGCTGGTAAGGGCCGGCGGTCCGGCCGTACCAGGCGTCGTTCGTGATATTCACGAGGAAATCGGCGCCTGCGCGGCGGTAGGCACGAGCGAGCTCTTCGAACGCGGATTCGTAGCAAATGACGACGCCGAAGCGGCCGATCCTGGTCTCGTACAGCGGCAGCGTGGGGCCCGGCGAAAACCCGCCCGACCATTGCCGCAGTCCGGGCACGCTCCGGAACAGCCGAACGGGAACGAACGGGACGCGCTCAACGACGGGCACGAGATAGTGCTTACCGTAAACCGGATACGGGCGCCACTGCCCCGTAGAGTCGTAGAAAAACGCGGCGTTGTAATAGACATCGGAACGCACCGCATGGATGCCACCGGTGAGAATCGGAGTGCGGCCCTCACGCGCCAGCGCGGCGAACTGGGCGTCCCATCCAGGCATCTCTGCCAGCCACCCGGGAATAGCGGCCTCGGGCCACAGCAGCAAGTCGAGCGGTCCGCGAGCCTCGAGCGCCCTGGACATGGTCACGAGCTTCGCCGCGACGCTGTCGGCGTGGCGGGGATCCCATTTCTCCCGGAAGCCCTCGTTCGGCTGGATCAGCCCGACAGTGCCGACCTCGCGCAGCGGCAGCGTCCGCATCCGCCACGCGCCGTACCCCCACGCGAGGAGGACTGTCGCGAGCACCGCGGCCAAGGACCGCCACCGGATCGGACTGCTCCCCGCTCCCTGCTCCCTGCTCGCAAGCGCGGCCTCGACCAGCATCACGTTGCACCACGCGAGCCACAGCGTCACGCCGCGCGCCCCCGCGATGTCGGCCCACTGCACCAGCACCCGCGCGTCCGCGAGCGACGTG
>WNGD01005021.1_pt1 | contig 25006 bp, 24 predicted proteins | sample 5400671 | NCBI WGS metagenome assembly WNGD01 (sample SAMN13153369, study PRJNA577476) | soil metagenome | isolation source: 40 cm soil or saprolite under grassland replicate 2 | place: USA:California | collected 2016-06-15
TGCATCTGATTCAGCGCGGCGCAGGCGGCTGGGAGCGTCCCGTACGGGAGCGGATGCACGCCGTCGGCGTCGACCCGGCACGCGACCTCGACGCAGGCGTCTGCCGGCAGGTTGTCGATCAGGCCGTCGTTCCGAACGTTGCCGTACACGATCCGTTCGGTGCCGGTGAAGAGGCTGTCGACGATCGGCGCGGCGAACTCACCTCCGTGACGGATCCCGTTCACCCTGGCGTCCGCCACGATCTCCGCGTTGCTCTCGCTCGCGTCGGACGATCGCGAGATCTCCAGATAGTTCCATCGGCGGTCCAGGTACTCGTCGACGAGTTCGGGCGTCTTTCGGAACCATGCCCAGTACTCGCTGGCGTGGTGGCTCGATTCGGTGTGGAAGTACCCGGTCAGCAGCATCAGCTCGGTGCGGACGCGCTCGATGCTCTCGTAGGGGTCGTCGGAGCGCGGGAGGAGCGGGATCGTCCGATCGACGTGCCGCGCCCGCATCACCTCGCGGATCCTCGGGATCAGATCGTCGCCGCCGTGGCGGAACTCCGTGAACCACGCGGTGTGGTTGACGCCGGCGCACGCGAAGGTGACCTCGTCGTAGGGGACGCTCAGCTCACGCGCCAGCTGCTCGGACGTTCCCTGCACGCTGTGGCAGAGCCCGACGATGCGCGCGTCCAGCAGGTCGGTCGCCCAACAGTTGATCGCCATCGGGTTCGCGTAGTTGAGGAGCAACGCGTCCGGACAGATCTCGGTCATCGCCTCGGCGACCTCGTGGAGCGCGGGAACGGTCCGCAGGCCGCGGAAGATGCCGCCCGGGCCCAGCGTGTCCCCGACCGTCTGGTCGATCCCGTACTCGCGCGGTATCTCGATGTCGAACCCGTATGCATCCACGCCGCCCACCTGGAAGACGGTGATCGCCACGTCGGCGGCACGGAGTGCATCGGGGAGCGACGCCGGAACCTCGACCCGAGCCGAGAGCCCCCCGAGTTCGATCAGCTCCCGGGTGAACGCCGCCGTCCGCTCGGCGGACGGGACATCGATGTCGTAGAGGACGATCGTGGACGATTCCAGCGCGGGGAGCGACAGGACGTCCCGGACGAGCTCCATCGGGAACACCCACCCGCCGGCGCCGACGATCACGATCCGCGGGCCATCGGGCCTCATCGACCCATCGCCTCGCGGGTCCGCAGGTCGAAGAGGTGCACCCGCTCGGGAACGACCCGCAGCCGCATCCGCTCGCCGGGCGAGGGCTCATCGGCCGGCTCGAAGACCGCGGTGATCGCCGCTCGCGCCCCCTCGGCGACGAGCGGGATCTCGGCTTCCTCCTCTGCGCCGCTCTCCACCGCCGTCCCCGCGGTGGTCCCGTGGACGACGACCTCGTTCCCGAGCGGCTCGACGACGTCAACCACGAACTCGAGCGAGGGGCCGCCGTCTTCGGCAGGCCGGAGGTCCTCGGGCCGGAGACCGACGGCGACCTCAGGCGCATCGGGACCGGACCACGGCAGCTCGAGCTCGCCGAGCCGGATGCATCCGTCCGTGCAGCGACCGCGCAGCAGGTTCATGGGCGGGCTCCCGATGAACCCTGCGACGAAGAGGTTCTTCGGACGACGGTAGACCTCCTGCGGCTTCCCGATCTGCTGGACGCGACCGTTCGACATCACGACGATCCGGTCGCCGAGGGTCATCGCCTCCACCTGGTCGTGGGTGACGTAGATCGTGGTGATCCCCAGGCGCTGGTGGATCCGTTTCAGCTCCGCGCGCATCTGCACGCGGAGCTTCGCGTCGAGGTTCGACAGCGGCTCGTCAAGCAAGAAGGCCTTGGGCTCGCGCACGAGCGCCCGGCCCATCGCGACCCGTTGGCGCTGGCCGCCGGACAGCTGCGCCGGGCGACGATCCAGGAGGTCGTCCAGGCCGAGTATCGCGCTCGCCTCCCGGACGCGACGTTCGATCTCGGGCTTGGGTGTGTGCCGTTCCTTCAGCCCGAACGCGAGGTTCTTGTACACGGTCATATGCGGATAGAGCGCGTAGTTCTGGAAGACCATCGCGATGTCGCGATCGCGTGGCGTCACGTCGTTCACGACCCTGCCGCCGATCGCGATCGCGCCGCCCGACGGCTTCTCCAAGCCGGCCACGAGCCGCAGCGCCGTTGTCTTCCCGCAGCCGGAGGGTCCGACGAGGATGAGGAACTCACCGTCGGCCACGTCGAGCGTGAGGTCGTCCAGCGCGACGACGTCGCCGCCGAAGAGCTTCGTGACGTGGTCGAGCCGGACTTCCGCCATCGCTACCCCTTGAGCCCTGTGGTCGCGATCCCGCGGACGAAGTACCGCTGCGCGAAGAAGAACAGCAGCAGGACGGGGATCATGGACATCACGTTGGCCGCCATGAGCAGGTTCGTGTTCGTCTGGTGCGCCCCTTGGAACGTCGCGAGCCCGAGCTGGATCGTCATGTTCTGTGGGCTGTAGATCGTGATGAGTGGCCAGAGGAAGTCGTTCCATGTCCACATGAACATGATCACGGCGAGCGTCGCGAGGGCCGGGCCCGAGAGCGGAAGGACGATCTTGAACAGGATGCCGAGCCTCGAAGCGCCGTCGATCCGCGCCGCCTCTTCGAGCTCGATCGGGAGGGTCCGGAAGAATTGTCGGAGCATGAAGATCCCGAAGGCGCTCGCCAGGTTGGGGAGGATCAACGCCCCGAGTGTGTCGATCAGGCCGAATCGCTTCACGATCAGGAAGGTCGGGATGATCACGACCTGGAACGGGATCATCAGGGTCGCGAGGATGAGCACGAAGACCACCTCGCGGCCGAAGAACTTGATCCGAGCGAAGGCGTAGCCCGCGAGGCTGCAGAACAGCAAGTTCCCGGCGACGACCACGATCGTCACGACGAGCGTGTTCACGAACCACCTGCTGAACGGCGCCTGCTTGAGGACGTCCGTGTAGTTGTGGAATTCGAGCGACGTCGGCACGAGGGTCGGGGGGTAGTGGCGCGTCTCCTCGAGGGTCTGGAGGGACGTGACGAGCATCCACACGAGCGGGATCACCATCACGACGGCGATCGGGATCAGCACCAGGTGCCACGAGCTGAAGAGGAAGCGGCTGCTTTTCGGCTCCTCCTCGCGCATCATCCGCGCCGCTTCGTCGGCGCGTGCGGCCAGGTCGATCGTCTCGATCTCGCTCATCCCGAGTAATGCACCATCCGCCTACCCACCAGGAGCTGGACGACCGTGAGGACCAGGATCACCGCGAACAGCACATAGGCGATCGCGGCTGCGTACCCGGCCTCCGCCTGTTGGAACGCGAGCTTGTAGAGGTAGAAGACGGGGACGTAGGTGGCGGTCCCCGGGCCCCCGTTGGTCGCCAGATAGACCTCGTCGAACAGCTGCAGGGCGTTGATCGAAGACCACACGACGAGGAACAGCGTCACGGGACCGAGCAGCGGGAGCGTGACGTTGCGGAAGATGCCCAAGGTGCCCGCGCCGTCGATCTCCGCGGCCTCAACGAGCTCGCGCGGGATACCCTGCAGCGCAGCTAGGTAGACGATGACGTTGAACCCGATCCATCCCCAGACCGTCATCGCAACGATCGAGTAGAGGGCCCCGTTCGAGCTGGTGAAGAACGCGAACGGGCCGAGTCCCACCTTCCCGAGGAGCCAGTTGGCGAGCCCGAAGTTCGGGTCGAAGACCCACAGGAAGATGATGACGGTCGCGATCGTCGAGACGACCACGGGAACGAACACCGCGGTGCGATAGATGCGGATCCCGCGCACGGGTCGATTCAAAGCGATGGCCGTGAGGAGACCCCCGGCGACCGAGAACGGGACGAACAGCACGGTGTAGATCGCGCTGTGGACCATCGACTGCTCGAAGTACGGATCCTTCGGCAGCGCGCGGTAGTTCGCCAACCCGACCCAGTGCGCGGGCGAGAGCAGGTTCGTCTTCTGGAACGACAGGAGCGCCGACCACACAATCGGGATCAGCCCGAACACGATGATCAGCAGGACGGCCGGGGACGCGAAGGCCCAGCCGACGGCGTGGTCGGACGTCATCACGCGGCGGACGCTCGCCCCCCTGGTCGCCATGGGTTACGTCGGGACGGCGAGGACGCCGTTCGCCTGGTCGGCCGCCTGGTTCAGCGCATCCTGCGGCGAGGCCTGGCCCTGCAGGATGCTGACGAGCGCGAGCCCGAGGAAGCTGGAGACCTCCGGATACTGCGTGACCTGGGGGCGCGCTTTCGTGACGTTCGCCAGGTTCTGGGCGAAGACCCCGACCCCCGGATACGCCTTGTCGAACGCCGAGAAGCCGGGCATCTGCTCGACCGAGGCCCGCGTCGGGAGGTGGCTCGTTGCGAGGGAGTCCTTGAGGACGTTCTCGGGCGATGCCATGAACTGCAGGAACTCCCACGAGGCCTCGACCCGATCCGCTCCGTTGTCGAAGATCACCCAATTGTCGGGGCCGGCGATCGTGATGTGGCTCCCACCCGGGTCGAACGACGGCATCTGGACCACCCCGTAGTTCACGTCGGGGAACGCGGAGAGGTCCCACGGACCCGTGATCAGCATGCCGATCTTCCCGGAGTTGAACAGGTTGGTGTACGCACCTGAGTCGGGATGGAAGTCGAGGTAGAGCGATCCGTCCTGCTGCATCTGCTGGAGCATCGTCGCGGCTCTGACGCCGGCCGGGGAGTTGAACGCGGCCTGGGTGCTGTCGGCGTTCAGGATGTCGCCGCCCGCCTCCCAGAGCATCGCCTCGAACTGCCAGACCATCGTCTCGCTCGCGTCGGCGGGGAAGACCAGCCCGAACACCTTGTTCGCGGGGTCGGTGGTGGCCTTGGCGGCGGCACGCACGTCGTCCCACGTCCAGTCCGGCGTCGGCGTCGGGACGGCCGCCTTCGCGAAGAGGTCCTTGTTGTAGACGATCGCTAGGTTGTCCACGAGCGCCGGGATCCCCAGGACCCGGCCGTCGACCGTCGCGACGGCACGCTCACCCTCGAAGAAGTCGTTCCAGTCGAACGAAGGATCCTGCACTCGCTGGGTCAGGTCGACGAGCTTGGGCGCGGTGGCGAGCTGCGGCATGTTCGTCCCGTACTGGTAGGAGATATCCGGTTGCTTGCCGCCCTGCAGCGCGACCGTCGACTTCTGCAGCGCGTTGTCGCTGTTGACGTACTGCAGGTCGATGTGGATGTTCGGGTGCGCCGCCTCGAACCGGTTCACCATGTCCACGATCGACAGGTACTCCTGCGATTGGTTCACCGGCGGCGGAGGCGTGTAGCCCATCCACATCGTCAGGTTGACCTGACCCGTGACGGAGCCGCTCGCGGTGACGCTGGCGCCATTGCTACTGGTACTGCAAGCGCTCGCGATCACCACGAGTACCAGGGGGACGACGAGCCAAAGCCGCTTCATCCTGTACCTCCCATCGGAGCATCCATCCGCACCGCGTTGGTGAGCGCACCGATGCGCTCGATCTCCACCGTCACCTCGTCCCCGTCGCGGAGCCATCGCGGCGGCGTCCTCGCCATGCCGACACCGGGTGGGGTCCCGGTCGCGATGACGTCGCCCGGTTCGAGGCTGATCGTCCGGGTCACGAACGAGATCAGCTCGGCGACGCCGAAGATCATCTGTGCCGTCGAGGAGTCCTGCAGGGTCTCGCCGTCGACCTCGCATCGGATCCGCAGCGCCTGCGGATCCGTGATCTCGTCGCTGGTGACGAGCCACGGTCCCATCGGCAGGAACCCGTCGATCGCCTTGCCGAGCAGCCACTGCGACGACCGGAACTGCAGGTCCCGCGCCGAAACATCGTTGACGCAGGTGTAGCCGGCGACGTGCTGGAGCGCTGTCCGCTCGTCGACGCGGTGGGCCGCACGCCCGATCACGACGCCGAGCTCGGCCTCGTAGTCGGGTTGTTCGACCGTGGGCGGGACATCGATCGGTTCGCCCGGGCCCGTGACGCTGTTGGCGAACTTGGCGAACAGCACCGGCTCGTCGGGGATGGGCTGCCCCGACTCTTCGGCATGATCCCGGTAGTTCAGACCGACGCAGATGACCTTGCCGGGTCGCGGGACGGGCGCCTGGAGGTGCACGGAGGGGAGCGGGACCGGGCTGCCGGTTTCCACGTGACCGGTCGCGAGGAACCGGACGAGGTCGTCGCCCATCGGCACCACCGTGCCGTCCTCGACCCGCCCGAATCCACCGTCGTACGAGAGCAGCTTCATCCGATCTCCAGGAGCACCTTGAACGGCCGCCCGCGGTCGGCGAGATCCTCGAAGGCTGCTTGGCCGGCGGCGAGCGGGACGCGCGTGAGCCATCCGTCCGCGGCCAGCGCGCCGTCGGCGAGGAGCTCGAGCGACCGGGCGAAATCCTGGTCGGTCCACGCGTACGAGCCGGTGATCGTCACTTCCTTGCCGAGCACGGTGAAGAAGTCGACCTTCCCGGCGGGTGCGCCGAGCCCGATCTCGAAGACGCGCCCGCCCGGGCGGACCGCCTGGAGGCCGAGTGCCCATGTGCTCTCGAAGCCGGCGGCATCGATCACGACATCGGCGCCCCACCCGTCCGTCGCGGCCGTCACGGATGCGAGCGCATCGTCGCTCGGAACTGCGTCCGCGCCCTGCGCGGCGGCGAACGTCAGTCGTTCAGGGTTCGTATCCGTGACGACGACCTGTCGCGCCCGGTGGAGGAACGCCGCACGAACCATGAGGGCGCCGATCGGCCCGGAGCCGATCACGAACACGACGTCGCCCTCACGGACGGCACGCTCGGTGACGTGCTCCGCGTTCGCGAGCGGCTCCGTCAGCACCGCGGCATCATCCGGGAGTTCGGCGGGGACGGGGACGGCCGCGGTCGCCGGGACGGCGAAGCGCTCTGCGAAGCCTCCGGCGAGGTCGCGACCGACCAGTCGCCCCTCGCGGCATCGGTTGATGTCGCCCGCGAGGCACGCGTCGCATCTGCCGCAGGACACGATCGGTTTCAGCACCACGCGTTGGCCCAGCCGTTCGGGGTCGACGCCGGTCCCGACCGCTCCGATCCGCCCGACCGTCTCGTGGCCCATCACCAGGGGCGGGATCCGCCGCGGACTCGCCTCCCGGAAGCCGTGGAGATCGGACCCGCAGACGGCAGACACGATCGAGTCGATCACGACCTCGCCCGGTCCGGGAACCGGATCGGCAACGTCCTGCAGCTCCATCCGGCGTGGCCCGAGGTAGACGAGCGCCCTCATCGATCTCGACCCGCCACCACGACGAACGGGGTCTCTCGTGGAGGAACCATGACCGTGATCGAGCGGCTCTCCTCCTCGGCCGCCTGTACGACCTCGGCAGCCGAGCCGAGGTTCCTCGTGAACAGATCGTAATGCATCGGGATCAGCGTCTCGGCGCCGATCGTCGCCGCCAGCCACGCCGCCTCGCGTTCGTTCAGGTTCCCGACGATGTCCCGGGCCTCCCGCTCGGCGTGACGGCCGTTGATCGGCAGGAGCGCGACATGTGGACGGAGGGACCCCACCGTGGCTTCCATCCCCTCGTAGTGGATGGTGTCGCCCGCGTGGTAGATGCGGACACCGTCCATCTCGAGCACGAATCCCACGAACCGGATCAGCCCCCCCGAGAGCTCCTCGCCGAAGCCGTAGGCATCGGCCATCGTGACCCCGTGTCGCGCCGGAACGGGACGAACGGTGATCCCGTCGAGCTCGTGTGTCTCGCCCGGTTGGACCCCGAGCACACGCTCCTTGGCGATCCCGGCCTCGGTGACCATCTCGACGATGGGCGCCGGCACGACGAACGTCGCCCCCGGCGACGCCGCAGCGATCGCCGGTGCGCCCCCGGGATCGAAGTGGTCGACGTGCTCGTGCGAGCAGAAGACCAGGTCGACGCCGGTTGCCGAGGCGGCCGGCAGCGTCGACTCGTATCGGCGGCCTTCGTGCGGCGACAGGAACGGATCGATCAGGAGGGTCGTCTGCCGCGAACGGAGCGCGAAGCCAGCCTGGCCGAGCCACGTCACGGCGACGCGACCGGTCCCGGTCGGGATCTCGCGCAGGTCGTCGAGCGGGGTCGGCACCTCACATCACCGCCGTCTGGCCGCCGTCGATCACCAGCGCGGCCCCGTGGATGAACGACGCTTCCTCCGAAGCCAGGAAGGCGTACGCGGCCGCCACCTCGTCCGTGCGGCCGCGACGGCCGATCGGGATGTGCTCCCGTTCGTAGGCCTGGATCCACGCCTCGTCCTCCAGCCCTCGGTTGAGGGGCGTGTCGATGAACCCCGGGCAGAGGCAGTTGACCCTGATGCTGGAGGACCCGAGTTCGACGGCCATCGTCCGCGTCAGCTGGAGGACCCCGCCTTTCGAGGCGTTGTAGGCCGTGTAGCGTTCCTCGCCGCCGAGCGCGTTCGTGGACGCCATGTTCACGATCGCGCCGCCCGCGCCGTCGGCCGCCATGAGGCGGCCGACGGCGCGGGCGACCAGGAACATCCCGCGGAGGTTGATCGCGATCGTCCGGTCCCACGCCTCCGTGGCCGTCTCGAGGAACGGCGCCTTGTCAGCCACGCCGGCGTTGTTGATCAGCACGTCGATCCGCGAGAGGGATCCGGTCGCTGCGCGAACGATCGCATCGACGTCGTCCTCGATGCTTACGTCGCCGACGACGCCGTCGATCGTCCCTCGCTCCGCCAGGGTGGCCCGTGTCTCCTTGAGCTCGGTCTCGTCGTTGCCCGCCACGAACACGCGCGAGCCCTCCTCGAGGAACCGCCGCGCGGTGGCGAGACCGATCCCGCTCGTCCCCCCGACGATCAGCACCCCTTTGCCTTCGAGGCCGCGCATCACTGCACCTTGCCCCGTCCGGCGATCGCCAGCTCGCGCTGCACCACCCCGTTCCGGAAGCCGGTGGCGACGTCGAAGAGGTTGACCGTGGAGCACACGTGGAGCGGGATCACCTCGAGGCGCTGGCCGATCCGGAGCTCGGCGTCGCCCACCAGGTGGCCGACGCCGTGCTCCTCGCTCATGAAGTCCAGCACCAGGTCCGGCCGGCCGGCGACGACGCCCCGCCCCGGGAAGGGCGGCCCGTCGCCTCCGTCCGCGGAGAAGGCCTTCGTGCCGCCGTCGATCACGAACCGCTCCGCGGTCGGGCGCGCGACGACGGTCGTCAGGATGCGCGCCGCACACGTCGCCTCCGTCGCGGTCCCGAGGCGCATCTGCTGCACGTCGTTGAAGACGTACGTGCCGGGGCGGATCTCGGTGACGCCCGGCACCGCTGCGGCGATCCGGGCGGTCGGGGTGGATCCGACGCTGATCTGGCCGATGCGGAGGCCTTCGCGTTCGCACCGTTCCGCCGTGTCGACGACGTCGAGCACCTCACGCGTCGCGATCCTTCGGAGCTCATGTGCGTCGAGCGCGCGGTACGCGTGACCCGCGTGGGTCAACAGCCCCACCACCTCGACACCCGGGACCCCGGCGATGTCCAGCGCCAACCTCGCCGAGGGATCCCCGGCCTCGCGGCCCATCCGGTGCAAGCCCGTGTCGACCTCGACGAGCACCGGGACGTCGAGCCTGAGTTCCTTGCCCACGCGCCCGACGCCCTCGGCGACCTCGACGGCGTCGAGGCTCACCCGGACCTCGCAGCGCTCCAGGAGCGCTCGGAGGCGCGAGAGCTTCCGTTCACCGACGAGCGGGAACGCGATCAAGAGATCGTCGAGCCCGGCATCAGCCATGACCTCGGCTTCGCCGAGCTTCGCGACCGTGATGCCCGTCGCTCCGGCATCCACCTGCATCCGGGCGATCTCGGGGGACTTGTGGGTCTTGGTGTGCGGTCGGAGCCGGACTCCGCCGGCGCGAGCGACGGCGCCCATCTCTGCGATGTTGCGCTCGAGCGTGTCGAGGTCGATCACCAGCGACGGCGTATCGAGATCATCGAGATGCATGCTCACCCGTTCGGCAGGTAGAGGACGGCATCGATCTCGACCAGGATGTCGCGGAGCTCCGCACCCGTCGTCGTGCGCGCGGGCCTCGGTTCGGTCGCGAAGATCCGCTCGTAGGTTGCGTTGAACGCCGGGAACAGATCGATCGATGACAGGAACGCCGAGACCTTGACGACGTCGGCGAGCCCCCCGCCCGCCGCCGCGGCGACCGCGGCGAGGTTCCGCAGGGTGTGTTCGGTCTGTTCCTCGATCGTGGCGCCTCGGACCTCCAGCGTCTCCGGATCCAAGGGCCCCTGGCCCGAGATGAAGACGAGATCGCCGGCGCGGATGGCCTGCGAGTAGGCGCCGGTCCCACGGGGCGCCCCGTCGGTCCTGATCTCAGCGTTCGGGTCCACGCGCCTCCTCGCGAGCGTTCCGTTAGACGGAACGCTGTTCTGCGATGCTCGCTCCTCGCGTATCTTCACGGAACCGATGCCACCCGGTCAACCGAGGCGGTCGAACGTCAGCCGGCGGCCTGGGAGGCGCTCGGGGTCGCCGTGATCCCGCGGAGGAGGGAGCGGACGACCTCACGCATCCGTGTGGCGGGCAGGCGGCCTTTCGGCGCGGAGATCGAGATCGCCGCGACGGGAGCCTCGCCCCCGAAGAACACCGGGGCCGCGACGCACCGAACGCCCGCCTCGGACTCCTCCATGTCCTTCGCGAACCCCTCGGTCCTGATGCGTGCCATCTCGTGCGCGAGCGCTTCCGGTCGATCGATCGTCCGATCGGTCGGGTGTGCCAGGGGCGCGTGTTCCCGCGCCCACACCAGGAGGCGCTCGTCGGTCGGATACGTCCACGCGAGCAGCGCCTTGCCGACCGCGGTGCAGTGCGCCGGGTTCCGCCCCCCGACCTTCGAACTCAACGCGATCGGCTGCGTCGGTTCGAGCTTGTCGACGTACACGACGTCGGCGCCGTCGAGCACACCGAGGTGGATCGTCTCGTTCAGCTCGCCACGCAGCCGCTCCAGCGTGGGCCGGAGCACGACGCGAACGTCCAACCGATCGTAGAAGTCGAAGGCGATCCGCAGCAGTTCCGGCCCCAACAGGTACCTGCCGTCCTCGCGTTGCGTCGCGAAGCGCCGCTCACGGAGCGCGGCGAGCGTGCGATGCAGCGAGCTCTTCGGCAACGAGAGCGAGGTCGCGAGCTCGTCCAGCGAGGCGCCCGAGCCGTGGCGGCCGAGCACCTCCAGCATGCGGATCGCCCGGTCGACGCTCTCGACGGCGGGAGCGGCACGTTCGCCCATACCGGGGATGCTATCCGATGCGTTCCGCGTTGCGGAACGCCGTTCACCGGCCGGCGCCGCTCGGGGCCGGCTATCGGATCGCGTCCGGGATCAGCTCCCCGTGGGCGTCGATCAGGTCGTCGACCATGGCGACGATCTCGCTCGTCGTGAGGGTCGCGCCCGTGTTCGGGTCGAGCATCGCCGCCCGATACACGAGCTCACGCGAGCCTTCCACCACGGCTCGAACCGTGAGCTCCGCCACGTTCAGGAACGTGCGGTTGAGCGCCAAACATTGCGAAGGGACGACGCCGATCCGCGTCGGTCGAACACCGCTCGCGTCCACGGTGACCGGCACCTCGACGCAAGCATCCTCCGGGAGCCCGTCGATCAGCGCCTCGTTCCGCACGTTGCCGTAGAGCTCGGTCGCCGTTCCCGTCTCGATGGCCCAAACGAACCGCGACGCGAGCTCGTCGTTCCGCTCGAGCTCGATCTCTGCGCCCGCGTCCAACGCCGTCTTGAGCCCCTCCCACTCCTTCAGGTTGTCCTCACTCCGGCGGAGGTATTCGTCCACCGGGACCCGGAACCGCTCGATCTGCTCGTCGTGCGGCAGGAACCACGGGACGTATTCGGCGCTGTGTTCGGAGCTCTCGGTCGGGAAGTACCCGAACCGCTTGAAGAGCTCCACGCGAACCCGGCGCCCGAGACCCTCGGGATCGCGCTCGACGATGTCGCGCAGCCGGGGGTACAGATCCTCTTCCGAGGCACGGTCGCGGAACCCGTAGACGAAGCATTGATGGTTGAACCCCGCCGTCCGGAACGCGATCCGATCCTCAGGAACGCCGACCAACGCCGCGAGGAACGCATGCGTGTCGCGGACGCTGTGACAGACCCCGATCGTCTGGGTGGCAGGCCACCTGGACCCCGCCCAGATCCCCCACGGGACCATCGCCATCGGGTTGGTGTAGTTCAGGAGCAGGGCCTCCGGACAGCGGTCCGCCATCTCGTCGGCCATCTGGATCATGACGGGGATCGTCCGCAGGCCGCGCATGATCCCCCCGATCCCGATCGTGTCGGCGATCGTTTGCCGCAGCCCGTAGCGCTTCGGGATCTCGAAGTCGCGCAGCGTCGCCTCGTACCCACCGACCTGGATCTCGTTGATCAGGTAGTCGGCGCCGTCGAAGGCGGTCGTTCGGTCCGCGTGTGCCGAGACGACCTGGCCGGCGCCAAGCCGGGCGACGACCTGGCTGGCGGCCCGCTCGGCGTAGCCGAGCCGCTCCGCGTCGATGTCGTGCAACGCGAACTCGAGCGTGCCGGCGAGCTCCGGGTACGAACAGAGGTCCGTCAGGATGTTCCGCGTGAACTCAACGCTGCCGGCGCCGATGATCGCGATCTTCGCCATGGTGCGAAGTTTAGGCTGACGCGATGCGTCGACCGCGGGTCCGAGACGCGAGCGCGGTGCAGGGCGTGTACCTGACCGTCGGCGTCGCGGTCGCCGCGTTCTTCCCGTTCCTCGCGCTGTATCTGCGTGACCACCACGGACTCGACGAGAGCCAGATCGGCGTCGTGCTGGCCCTCACGGCCGCGGCCCGGATGGTGGCGAACCCCTTCTGGGGTCATCTCTCCGATACGCGGATCGGACGACTCACGGCGTTGCAGATCGGGCTCGCGGGGTCGGCCGCCGCGGCGTTCATGCTGAACGCCGCGGCGGCCGTCCCCGCGATCACCCTGCTGATGATCGCGCAAGCGTTCTTCATGGACGCGCAGGAGCCGAACATCGACGCGATCGCCTTTGTACGCGATCAGCACGCTCCTCGTGCTCGCCTGGAGCACGACCGTCGTCCGAGACCGTCCGCATCCCCTCGAGCGGCACGGCCGGTTGGGTTCGGTCGGGGCGGTCTTTCGGCACGCGCCTCGGTTCTGGGGGTTCCTCGTGGCAGCGGTCCTCGTGTGGACCGCGTTCAACGCCGCTTGGAACTTCATCGGCCCGCGGATCGAGGATCAGGGCGGTGGCCCGTTCCTGATCGGCTTGGGAACGGCCCTGGGCGGCGTCGCGGAGGTCCCGGTGATGCGGAGCTCCTCTCGCCTCCAACGGCGGTTCGGGCTACGGATGGTCTACATGGCCGGCTGCGTCGTGTACGGCCTGACCTTCCTGCTGTGGGGTTCGCTGTCGGATCCGACCGTCCTGTCGGTCCTCGCGGTGTTCGAGGGGATCGGCTTCAGCCTCTTGTTCACGACGGGAGTGGTGGTCGTCGGCAGGCTCCTGCCGCGCTCGCTCTATTCGACGGGGAACGCCGTCGGACAGATGGTGTCGTTCGGGATCGGCCCGATCCTCGGCGCCGGTCTCGGGGGGTTCGTGTACCAGCACCTGGGAGCCCGGACGCTCTACGTCAGCGCCTGCGTGCTCGCGCTGGGCGCGGCGCTCGTTGCATGGTTCGCGCTCGCCACGCCCGCTCTCAGTGAGCCCGACGTGGGACGGTAACGTGGCTCCGACCTGCCGATTTGCGGAAGACCCATGGCCCCTCCCACGATGGGCAGCCCACCTGGGAAAAAGGGGAACCGATGGTTAGCGCCTACATCTTGATCCAGACGGAAGTGGGCAAGGCCGGGCACGTGACCGAGATGGTTCGAGGGATCGATGGCATCGTCGCCGTCGATCCCGTCACGGGTCCGTACGACATCGTCGCGCGCGCCGAGGCGCAGGACTTGGACCTGCTGGCGAAGGGGACCGTGATGCCCATGCAGGAGCTGGATGGCATCACGCGAACGCTGACCTGCCCCGTCCTGCAGCTCTAGCGGATCGGGTGATCGAGCAGCGCGTCGTTGCGAGCGACGGGCTCACCGAGGACGAACGCGCTCGGATGCGCGAGCTGTTCGACGCCGCCTGGCCGGGCGGGTTCTCTCAGGAGGACTGGGATCACACGTTCGGCGGGCTGCACGTCCTCCGACGGGTGGACGGCGAGTTGGTCTCGCACGGAGCGGTCGCGGAGCGGACGCTCTGGCTCGACGGTGCGCCGCACCGCGTCGGCTACCTCGAGGCGGTCGCGACGTGGCCGGAGCACCAAGACCGAGGGCACGGCTCCGCCGTCGTCCGGGAGCTCGACCGGATCGTCGTACGCGACTACCAGCTCGGTGGGCTCTCGACCGGGCGGCGGTCGTTCTACGAGCGCTTCGGTTGGCGTCTCTGGAGAGGTCCGCTCGCGGTTCGAACCGCCGAGGGAGACATCCCGACCCCCGAAGAGGCCGGCGCCATCCTCGTCCTCCCGACACCGTCGCTCCCCGATCCCGACCTGGATGCAACGCTCGTGTGCGACCGGCGCGCCGGCGACCCGTGGTGATCAATCCTCGGCGAGTGCCACCGGGAAAGGAAGCGCGATCGGGTCGACGAGCGCCGACCTGCCGTCCTCGTCGAACCGGTCCATCCGAAGATCAGACGGTCGCTCGACCACCTCGGTCGTGTCATGCACCGCCAGGTCGACCGCGATCCGAGAGACGGCCGGGCCCCACATCATGCCGTGCCCACAGGCGGAAGCGATCGACGCGCCGTCGATCTCGATCCCATCGGCAACGACGAGGGGCCCGACGATCGGGAGATGGTCGGGGGTGTACTCGATCGTCGCCGCCCAGGCCTTCTTGAGCCCGAGACCACGCGTCGCCGGCATGAACCGGTGCAGGCGTCGCTCCATCGTGCGCAGGTACGGCCAGTCGATCGAACGGCCGGGGCCGGGCGACTCATCCGGGTTCGACATCCCGAAGAGCAGTCCCCCTTCCTCGGGTCGCCAGTAGAGGCCGGCGTCCAGGTCGAACGCCATCGCGGTGGTGTCGGTGTGCAGGGCGTCCGAGCGCTCCGTCACGGCGACCTGATGGCGGACGTAGCCGACCCAGGCCCGCGCGCCGGCCGCCCCGGCAACGGCCTGGAGCGCGGGACCACCGGTGAGCAGGACGCGGGGCGTCGCGATCGTCCCGGCGGTCGTCACGACCGCCGTGACCTCGCGACGCGACCGGCGCCCGGCGCGGGTACGGATCCCGACGAACCCGACCCCCTCGCGCAGCGAGACCGCGGCCCGCTGCATCGCGAGCGAGTACGCGCGGACGTTCCGCGACGGATCGATCCAGCCGTCCGTCCCGACGTACGAGCCTCCGCGATAACCGTCCCCCGCCATCGCGGGGATCAGCCTGCGCACCTCGTCGACGTCGACCCATCGCGCGTCGAGGCCGACCGCGCGCTGCATCGCGATGCGATCGCGAGCAGCGCGCTCACCGCGAGCGGTGGTCGCGAGGATGACGTACCCCCGCTGCACGAAGCCGGAGTCGGTGACGTACCGATCGCGCTGGCTCCGATAGAAGCCGATCGACCAGGAGCCCAACCGGACCGTGTCGGGGGTGCCGCCCTGGGCTCGCACCATCCCGGCAGCGCGACCCGACGCGCCCGCCCCGGCCTGTTCATGCTCCAGTACCACGACGTTCCGAAGGCCCGCCTCGGCCGCGAACACCGACGCCCATCCGCCGATCGTGCCCGCGCCGACGATCACGAGATCCGCGCTGTCGCGTGCCATGGTCGTCGCGAACCCTATCCGCTGTGCGGGCGAACCCGTACCTGATGGCCACTACCCTTCACGGGATGGAGCTCGCCCCGACGCCACGGGCGCCGGCGACACGCCGGACCCTCTACGAGGAGATCCTGGCGGTCCTTGCGATCTCGCTCCTCGCGAGCGCCGCGTACGCGATCGTCTCGCTCCTCACCGCGCCGGTGAAGGGGGAGACGATCGCCGCGGCCAACCCCGATCCCCTGTTCGCCAACCAGGTCCTCGCGTTCGTCTTCGGGTTGGCGCCGGCGCTGGTGGTCGTTCATCTCGTCCGTCGCGACGGTGAGGGGGTCGGCGTGCTCGGCCTGACGTGGGATCGTCCACGGCGGGATCTCGTCCGGGGGGTCGTGTTGTTCGTGGTGGTCGGTCTCGCCGGGCTCGGCATCTACCTCGCGGCGGTGAAGCTCGGCGTCAACCGGTTGGTGATCCCGGCGCCGCCGGCGGGACACTGGTGGACGTGGCCGGCCCTGGTGATGGACTCGACCGGAGCTGCGGTGCTCGAAGAGGTGATCGTGCTCGGGTACCTGGTGACACGGCTCCAGCAGGTCGGTTGGACCCCGATCGCGGCCGTGGTCGGCAGCGCGATCCTGCGCGGCGGCTATCACCTCTATCAGGGATGGGGCGGGTTCGTGGGCAACCTACTGATGGGGCTGCTGTTCGGGCTGCTCTTCCTCCGGTGGCGCCGGACGTGGCCCTTCGTGATCGCGCACCTGCTGCTCGACTTCGCCGCCGGCGCAGGCTATCTCTTGTTCCGGCGCCATCTTCCGGGCTTCTGAGCCGATCTGCGGTATCCTACTGGGCGAGGTACCTCATCAAGACCGGCCCCGGCCATCGCGCCGGGGTTCCGTGTTTCCGGGCGCGTCGGGGCTCCGCTCGCGCCGGAGCGGTTCTCCGTCATTGCAGATCACGCGGGATGGAGCGCTCCCAGCGACGGCGGTGGCGTTCGCGCCCGTCGTCGTCGACGACCAGGTCGATCACGACCCGGTAGTCGCCTCTGTCAGAGTCGACGCGCAGACGCGCGAACGATCGGACGGTCGCCTCCGGGTACCGGATCTCGAACTCGGCCTCGCCGTCGGCGAAGGCGCGCCCAGGATCGGCGCTGGAGACCCCCACCATGCCCTCGTACCGCTCCCGGAACGCCGGCCCGTGTCCGTCGCGGGGATAGTCGCCGCCGTAGCCGGTCTCCGCCCGAAGCTCACCGGCCGCCTCGTGGATGTCGCGGCGCCACCAGCCTCCCTCACCTTGCTCGTTCGGATCCCGCTGTGCCACGTTCGACGGAACCAACGCGGGAACATCGGTGATCGGAGCCGGCCCCTCGAGCACCGGGAGGTGGAGGACGCCCGAGTCGCGATCGATTGACATGACCCCGGGCTCCGGCGGCGCCCAGGCGTTCGGCCAGTCGGCTGCGGCGAGGTCCAGCCTGATCCGGTGTCCTTCCTCGAAGGTCCACGAACAGGCCTCGAGTTCCAGCTCGATCTCCTCGATCGCACCCGGCGTCAGCGCTACCGGCTTCTCCGGGCCGCGGCGGTGGGTGAGGTTGAGCAGCCCACGCACCACGAGCGATGAGCTCCCGTCGGGGAACACGTCGCAGACCTTCGCCGAGAGGTAGGTCACAGGGACGCTGGAGGTGACCCGCACCCGCAGCAGCGGATGCCCGAGGATCTCGAGCTCCGTCTCCAGGGGTTCCCAGGTGTAGGTGAGCGACCGCTCCTCGTCCGGGCGCTGATCGTCGGGCTGGACCCACGGCATCACGCCCGCGCAGGAGATCCACGCGGTCGCGCCGACATCGCCGCGGATCGCGAGCTCGTCCGGGCCGTCGGCGAACGCGAGGCCGCCGGGTTCCGCCTTCACCAGCGCGAGCTCCGTCGGGACCGAGCGCGCCGGCGGCCACGCCGGCTCCGATCGCCACGTCCCTCGCACCTCGCGTCGGAGGGGATGCGGCAGCGTGGAACGCTGCGCGAACAGGATGATCGGCGGCTCGCGGTCGACACCGTTGTCGATCCCCTTCAGCCATCGGTCGAACCAACGCACGAGCTCGGGGGTGAGACGGATGTTGGGCCCCGGGAGCGATGTCTCCGTCGCGGCATGGGCCCACGGCCCGATCAGCAGGCGAACCGGGGCGCGGAACCGCGGGAACGACCGGAACCCGATGTTCGTGTACCCGTCGGCCCATCCGCCGACGATCAAGGTGGCGGCCTCGATGTCCTCGATCGACTCGCGGGCCGAACCCCATCGCCAGTACGCGTCGCGTCGCTGGTGTTCGATCCAGCGGAGCACCCACGGTTCCAGCTGCTCGACGCGGCGATCCCATTCCGCCCGCCATCCCTCACCCCAGATCTGCGGAACGGGCGGCAGCGCGTTCATCGCGATCATGTAGGTCGGGTAGTCCACGAGATCGAGCTGCTTGAGCACGCCCCCGAAGTGGTGGACGTCGTCCCCGTATCGGTCGTCGCTCGCGAAGATGGGGATGATGGCCTTGAGCGCCGGCGGGCGTTCGAGCGCGACCTGCAACGAGGTGAACCCGCCATAGCTGGTCCCGAACATCCCGACCGTGCCGGCCGACCAGTCTCGGGTCGCGAGCCAATCCACGACCGCCACCAGATCGCGACGCTCCGCTTCGGAGTACTCGTCGGTCGCGAGCCCGCCCGAGGAGCCGGTCCCCCGGATGTCGAGCCAGCACACGACGTAGCCGGCGTCTGCCAGCTCCGCGTAGCCGGGCCGGTAGATGGCCGTGAGATCGTCCTTGCGATACGGCAGCGCCTCCATCACGGCCGGCCACGGCCCGTCGCCAGCTGGGAAGAAGAGCGTGGCCGACAGCTCGACGCCGTCGGCCACGGGGATCGCCACGAGCTCTCGGCGGGTCATCGTGGCGCGAAGGGTACGCTCAGATCCACGCGTTGAACCACACGATCGTATGCCAATGCAGAAGGCTGATGCGACCCGCGGTCAGCACCGGCCAGAACCAGAGGAAGATCGCGACGGCCGCGATCACGTAGGCGACGACGAACGGTCGATAGACGTACGCCCTCGAGATCGCCGGCTCACCCGTTTCCGGGTTGACGGCGACGTCACGCGTCTCGCGATCTCGGACCACGATCGTCGCGTCGGATGCCTGCCGGCAGACGTAGGTGATCCCGAGCACCATGAACGGGGTGAGCGGCAAGACGTAGAAGAAGAAGGTTGGCCGGGTCACCAAGAACCAGGGGAGGTACTGACCGGCGAAGGCGACGAAGATGAAGCCCGCGCGCCAGTCGCGGAGCCGGTACCACATCAAGGCGACCCAGGGGATCACGATCACGCTGGCCCAGAAGATGATCGGATTGCCGATCGCAAGGACCTGCTCGATGTTCAGGTGTGGGTCGTCGTTCTGGACGAAGAACGACGTCGGCCGCAGGTCGGGGATCCACTTCCACGCTCGGGCGTAGTACGGATGCGTCGGCGTGTACAACCCGGTCTGCGGGTCGAGCGCCGTCCAATCGATGCCGCTCCGGTGGAAGCGCGCCGAGTCGACCTGGTTCTTCCACCACGCGCCCATGTCCCAGCCGAAGTGGTGGAGCCACGGGATCCAGGTGATCATGTATACGGCGACCGGCACGAACAGGAAGGCGATGACGATCCCGAAGGACTCGCGGGCGATCGCTCGGCCTAGGGCGCCGGCCCACGAGCGATCCTCTCGGTGGCGCCGCGACGTTTCCCACACGAGCGCAACGATCACGGCTGCGAATAACGCCATCGCGCCGGACCACTTCACGGAGGCCGCCGCGCCGAGGGCGGCTCCCGCAGCCAGACGCCAGGGCCGGAGGATCGGCGAGTAGACCGGGGGTGGTGGCGGTGGCCACATCGCGCCCTCGCCGGTGTCTGCGCCCGCCACCGCGACCTGCTCCTCGGTGGCCCGTTGGCGTCGCTCCAACCATCGGCGATCGAGCAACAAGAAGAGGAATCCGAGCACGACCCAGAGCTCGAGGTGCACGTCGAGCAGCGCCGTCCGGGACATCACCACGTTGAGGTGCTCGGTGGCCATCAACAGACCGGCGACGAACGTCCATACGGGCTTGCCGAAGAGCAGTTGAGCGATCACAGCCGTGAAGAGCACGACGAGCGTCCCCGCCAGCGCGGAGGTGAACCGCCATCCCCAGGGGTTCATCCCGAAGGCCTTGATGCCGACGGCGATCTCCCATTTCCCCAGGGGCGGGTGCACCCACGAACCGACGTCCCACTTCTGGGCGCGCCAGTACTTCTCGTCGCTCGAGTCCACGCGGCAGACCTGATCCGACCATCCCACGAGGATGCACGCGGCCTTCGGGTAATAGACCTCATCGAAGACGAAGTCGGGCGGTTGCTGGAGATGGATGAATCGAAGGAAGCCTGCCAATGCCGTCACGGCGATCACGGCCACGATGGGCCTGTTCAGCCGCGACAGGAGAGGCATCGGCTCAGGGTACCCGGGCATCCGTGGCTGGACGCCACCGAGCGACGTCGCGGTTCCCGTCAGGCGCGCCGGTCGCGCACGCGGACGACGAACTGCAGCCCCTGGTACGTCTCGATGATCGACGCGCTCTTGTTGTCGACGAGACCGGCGTCGAGCCCGATCCGCTGGACCGCGTCGAAGTCCAGGTCGGTGTCGATGCCCGCGGCCTTCTTCGGCCATGCGATCCACAGGCGCCCCGACGGTGCGATCGAGCGGGAGAGCGCGGCGAAGCGCGCAGCGAGATCCGATCGACTCGTGACGAACGCGATCGCGATGTCCACGTCGCGTCCGGGGCGACGGAGGAACTCGACGCCGTCCGGGAGCGGCGAGAGTCGCTGCAGCTCGTCGACGAACCCCTCGGGTGCGCGCGTGCAGAGCACGCGCGCACCCTCCTTGATGCCGAGCTTCCGCCAGAGCGGGGTGCTCGAGTAGTCCTTGTGGTCGCTCACGCGGGGTCCATCTCGATGCGGCCGTCTCGATCCGGGCTACGCCTTCGGAGCGTAGCCCGGATGGTCAACCGCATGGGACCATCGGACCGATGGACGCTGCGCTCTACCTCGTCGGAACGCCGATCGGCAACCTGGGGGACATCTCGGCGCGCGTGCGCGACACGCTCGGCTCGGTCGACTTCGTCGCGGCCGAAGACACGCGCCGCACGGGGCGGCTGCTCCAGAGCTTCGGGGTCAAGACCCGGCTGGTCTCGCTCTTCGACGCCAACGAGAAGGAGCGGACGGGCGAGCTCCTCCGTCAGCTCCGACAGGGGCGATCGGTCGCCATCGTCTCGGACGGGGGCATGCCGCTCGTCTCGGACCCCGGGTACCGGGTGGTCACGGCGTGCATCGCGGAGGGGATCGACGTGCGGGTGATCCCGGGACCATCGGCGGTCATCGCGGCGCTCGTGGTCAGCGGACTCCCGCCCGACCGATTCACGTTCGAGGGCTTCCCATCGAAGAAGCCGGGCGAGCGGATGCGGCGGTTGGAGTCGCTCCAGCACGATCCTCGGACCCTCGTGTTCTTCGAGTCACCGCTCCGTGTCCACACGCTGCTGCGCGACATGCTCGTCGCCTTCGGCGATCGAAGGGTCGCGGTGTGCCGGGAGCTGACCAAGCTCCACGAGGAGGTCATCCGCGGGCGGATCTCGGAGGTCCTCGCCGAGCTCGGCGACGACGAGCTCAAGGGCGAGGTCGTCGTGGTGCTCGAAGGTGAACGGGTGGCGGGGTCGCCGCCCCTCGACCAGGTCGTCGAGGAGGCTCGCGAGCTCGTGCTCGACGGCATGCGCAAGCGCGAGGCCGCACGCGCCGTCGCGGAACGCCACGGGATCCCCGCCAACGACGTCTATCGGGTGCTCGTGTCCGACCCGTAGGTTCGGTCCACGACGACCGCCGCGAAAGCCGCGGGTAGCATGTCCGCGCCATGGGCCGCGACGTTTTCTACATCACGACGCCGATCTATTACCCCAACGACGTGCCGCACATCGGGCACGCCTACAACGCCGTGGCGACCGACTTCATCGCGCGCTACCACCGCCTCCGCGGCGAGGAGGTCTTCCATCTCACGGGGACGGACGAGCACGGGCTGAAGCTCCAGAGGGCGGCCGAGGCGGCCGGCATGACGCCGCAGGCGTGGGTCGACGCCATGGAGCCGAGGTGGCGCGAGGTCTGGGCACGGCTCGACATCGCGTACGACGTGTACATCCGGACCACGGAACCACGGCATGAGGAGGCGGTCAGGAAGATCCTGCTCGCCGTGTACGAGAACGGCAGGGACGACATCTACCTTGGTCACTACGAGGGGCTCTACTGCGTCTCGTGCGAGCTCTACTACGACGAGGCCGACCTGCTCCCCGGTGAGCTCTGTCCGATCCACGAGATCCCGGTCGAGTTCCTCCGGGAGGACAACTACTTCTTCCGGCTCTCCGCCTATACGGACCGCCTGCTCGAGCACTACGAGCGGACCCCGTCGGCGGTCGAGCCGGAGACCCGGCGGAACGAGGTGCTGTCGGTGATCCGCGGCGGCCTCCAGGACTTCTCGATCAGCCGGACCACCTTCGACTGGGGCGTGCCGTTGCCTTGGGACGAAACCCACATCAACTACGTGTGGTTCGACGCGCTGACGAACTACATCACCGCGGCGGGGTACGCCGAAGATGCCGAACGTTTCGCACGTGTGTGGCCCGCGAACATCCACTCGATCGGGAAGGACATCCTGCGGCAGCATGCGATCTACTGGCCGGCGATGTTGATGGCCGCGGGCGTCGAGCCGCCGATGCAGGTCTGGGCGCACGGTTTCCTCACGGTCGGCGGCAGGAAGATGTCGAAGACGAACGCGACCGGGATCCACCCGTTCGAGCTGATCGACCGGTTCGGCGCGGATTCGTACCGCTGGTTCTTCATGCGCGAGGTCCAGTACGGCCAGGACGGGAGCTTCTCGTACGAGGCCATGGTCGACCGCCACAACGCGGATCTGGCGAACGGCCTCGGGAACCTCGCAAGCCGCGTGCTCGCGATGCTCGGGACGAACTACGACGGGATCGTCCCCGAGCCGACCGCGGGCGGGTGGGAGGCCGATCTCCCCGAGGTGATCGCCCAGGCGGTCGAACGCTACGACCAGCACCTCCTGGCGGTGCGGCTCACGGCAGGCCTCGCCGCGATCTGGGACATCGTCTCCAGGGCGAACCAGTACCTGGTCGAGAAGGCGCCGTGGCAGCTCGCCAAGGACCCCGCGCGCAGCGATGAGCTGGCGGGCGTGCTTTACGCCTCGGCCGAGACGCTCCGGATCCTCGCGGTCGTGATCCAGCCGATCATGCCGGCCGCCGCCCAGCGGCTGTGGGAACAGCTCGGCGTGGGCGGGGCGGTGGAAGACCGGCGGGTACCCGCCGACGTCGCATGGGGTGGACTGAAGCCCGGGACCGTGACCAGCAAGGGAGACGCCCTCTTCCCACGCATCGAAGCGGAGTGACGGACCGTTTCCCGCGGTGAACGACGGTGAGCGTTCTTCCACCAACGTTTCACGTGAAGCTCCCGCTGTTCACCCGAAGTTGAGACCGGGTATGTTCCTCGCCCGATGAGGGACAAGAACCCTGAACTGTCGGTCCAGTCAGGGGCGGTGGATACCCACTGCCACCTGTTCCTCATGGAGGTCGAACCTGCACTCGCGGTCGAGACCGCGAAAGCCTCGGGCGTCGAGCGGCTGATCTGCGTCGGTGTGGACGTCGAAACGAGCCGTCGGTCCCTCGAGATCGCGGATTCGCTCGAGGGTGTGTTCGCGACCGCGGGGGTCCATCCCCACGATGCGCGCGAGTTCGACCCCGCTGCTTCGGCCCGGATCGAAGAGCTGCTGCACGACCCCCGTGTGGTCGCCGTGGGGGAGTGCGGCCTGGACTGGTTCCGGATGCTCTCGCCGCGGGACGATCAGCTCCGTGCGTTCCGGACGCACATCGCGCTCTCGAACGAAACGGGCAAGCCATTGGTCGTCCACGTCCGGGAAGCGTGGACGGACGTCATGCAGATCCTCGACGAGGGCTCGGCCGAGCGCGTCGTTATCCACTGCTTCAGTGGAGACGCGGCGCTCGCGCGCGAGTGCGCAGCCCGCGGCTACTGGACGTCGTTCGCAGGCAACGTGACCTATCCGAAGAACCAGCATCTGCGTGCTGCCGCCGCCGCTGTGCCGCTGGATCGACTCCTGGTCGAGACCGACGCGCCGTTTCTCGCGCCGCAGAAGCTCCGAGGCACCGACAACGCGCCGGAAAACGTGCTCCTCACGCTCGGAACGCTCGCCGAGTTGCGTGCGCTCGCGCTCGAAGATCTCGTCGCGGCGACCGCGGACAACGCGAGGGCGGCGTTCCAGGGGCTCAGATAGCGGGAACGCGCGTTCGCTCTCAAGGTTGCAGTGAGGGTTGAGGGTTCGGTAGGGTGGGCACTCATGCGACCGGAGGCTTCCGCCCGGCCCGGCAGTTTTCCACCGAGCCGCTTCCCCCAGAGGCCCTCCCCGAGCGATCGGAGGAAGGGTGGTTCGGCCCTCGCGGCTCAGGCGGCTGCGCATCCAACGCGCGCTGCAGGTCGCCGTTCTGGCGACCGGGACGTTGCTTGTGGGAACCGCGCTCTCGCTCGCGTGGCACAAGAACGTGACGCTCGTCGTGGCCGGGACACCGCAGTCGGTGCGGACGACCTCATCGAACGTCGGAGATCTTCTGCGGTCCGAGGGTGTTCCGCTATCGCTCGGGTTGCAGGTACAGCCTCCGCCGGGCACCGCCCTGGCGGACGGGATGACCGTCATGGTGAGCCAGCCGCCGGGGATGCCGGCGGACTCGTTCGCGGCGGCGGTCGGACCCCACGGTGTGGGGGTCTGGGTGGTGGAGCAATCGGGCGAGGGACTGTTTGGGAAGGCGGCCCCTCCGCTCGGCCAAGCGGCGTCGATGGAAGCCGTCGGTACTCCGTCCGTCTCCGTTCGAGCCGTCGTGTCGGGGAAGGTGCACGACGTCTCGACGAACGCGAGCACGGTCGGGGCGCTCCTCTCGGCCATGGGGATCGAACCCGACGCTGACGATCGCGTCGTCCCACCACCCAGTACCCCCCTTCAATCCGGGATGTCGGTGCGGTACGACCGGGTCGAGGTGACCGACATCCGGCAGCTCCACGTCACGCCGTTCCGTGTCCACACCGGATACACGAGCACGATGACGCCCGGTACGTCTTTCCTCCTCCAGGCCGGGGTCCCCGGCTTCGTCGACCGTGTGGTGCGAGTCACGATCATCAACGGCCGGGTGGCGTCGAAGGACGTGCTCTCGCGCGCGGTGTACGTCCGA
>WNGD01001741.1_pt1 | contig 24995 bp, 22 predicted proteins | sample 5400671 | NCBI WGS metagenome assembly WNGD01 (sample SAMN13153369, study PRJNA577476) | soil metagenome | isolation source: 40 cm soil or saprolite under grassland replicate 2 | place: USA:California | collected 2016-06-15
ATCCTGGCGCTCAAGAACACGATCAACACGATGGTCGACCAGCTCTCGTCCTTCGCGGACGAGGTCACGCGCGTCGCACGCGAGGTCGGCACCGAGGGCAAGCTCGGCGGCCAGGCTCACGTCAAAGGCGTCAGCGGCACCTGGAAGGACCTGACCGACAACGTCAACACGCTCGCCGACAACCTGACGAACCAGGTGCGCAACATCGCGGAGGTGACGACCGCGGTCGCCCGCGGCGAGCTGAGCAAGAAGATCACCGTCGACGCCCGCGGCGAGATCCTCGAGCTCAAGAACACGATCAACACCATGGTCGACCAGCTCTCGACGTTCGCTGCCGAGGTGACGCGCGTCGCCAAGGAGGTGGGGACCGAAGGGAAGCTGGGCGTCCAGGCGCAGGTGGAAGGCGTCAGCGGCGTCTGGAAGGGCCTGACCGACAACGTCAACCAGCTCGCCGGCACGCTGACGACGCAGCTGCGCGCGATCTCAGAGGTCTCCCAGGCCGTGACTCAGGGCGACCTGACGCGCTCGATCGCCGTCGAGGCGCAGGGCGAGGTCGCGGAGCTGAAGGACACGATCAACCAGATGATCGCCAACCTCGCCGAGACCACCCGCGCGAACCAGGAGCAGGACTGGCTCAACTCGAACATGGCGCGCTTCACCGGCATGCTCCAGGGCGAGCGCGACCTCGAGACCGTCTCCCGGCTGATCATGTCCGAGCTGACGCCGCTCGTCGGCGCGCAGCACGGCGCGTTCTTCATGATGGAGTCGCCGGGCGGCGAAGGCGACGACTTCGAGCTCCGCCTGATCTCGTCGTACGGCTACAAGCAGCGCAAGAACGTCCCGACCCGCTTCAAGATCGGCGAGGCGCTCGTCGGACAGGCCGCACTCGAGCTGAAGCCGATCCTGATCACGCAGGCGCCGGACGACTACGTGCGCATCACGTCCGGGCTCGGCGAGGGCATCCCGGTCAACGTCATCGTCCTGCCCGTCCTCTTCGAAGAGCAGGTGATGGCCGTGGTCGAGCTCGCCTCGTTCCAGCGCTTCTCGCCGACCCAGCAGACCTTCCTCGAGCAGCTGTCCGAGTCGATCGGGGTCGTGCTGAACACGATCCAGGCGAACATGCGCACGGAGGAGCTGCTGCAGCAGTCGCAGCAGCTGACCGGCGAGCTGCAGAGCCAGTCGGAAGAGCTGCAGGCGCAGCAAGAAGAGCTCCAGCAGACGAACAAGGAGCTCGAGGAGCAGGCGGCGTCGCTCAAGGCCTCCGAGGAGCTGTTGCAGACACAGCAGGAGGAGCTGCAGCAGTCGAACGAGGAGCTGGAGGAAAAGGCGCAGCTGCTGGAAGAGCAGAACCGCCGGATCGAGATCAAGAACCGGGAGATCGAGCTCGCGCGCGCCGCGCTCGAAGAGAAGGCGGAGCAGCTCGCGCTCTCGTCAAGCTACAAGTCGGAGTTCTTGGCGAACATGTCGCACGAGCTGCGCACGCCGCTCAACTCGCTGCTGATCCTGGCGAAGCTGCTCGCCGAGAATCCCGACAGCAACCTGACCGACAAGCAGATCGAGTTCGCGGACACGATCTACAGCGCGGGCTCGGATCTGCTCGGGCTGATCAACGACATCCTCGACCTGTCGAAGGTCGAGGCCGGCCGCATGGACGTCCACGTCGGAGACGTGAAGCTCTCCGACCTGCGCGACTTCGTCGAGCGGTCCTTCCGGCCCGTCTCCGAGGATAGGAGCCTCGACTTCGAGATCGAGGTGCACGGCGCGAACGTGCCGCCGACGATCGAGACGGACGAGCAGCGCCTGCAGCAGGTGCTGAAGAACCTGCTCTCGAACGCGTTCAAGTTCACGGAGCTGGGGAGCGTCAAGCTCCGCATCGGCGTGGCCGAGGGGCGCCAGTTCGCCAGCGAGACGCTCTCGCGCGCGGACGCAGTACTCGAGTTCGCCGTCGTGGACACCGGTGTCGGCATCGCGCACGACAAGCTGCGGCTGATCTTCGAGGCGTTCCAGCAGGCGGACGGCACGACCAGCCGTCGCTTCGGCGGCACGGGGCTCGGCCTCTCGATCAGCCGCGAGATCGCGCGCCTCCTCGGCGGCGAGATCCACGTCGAGAGCCAGGTCGCGGAGGGCAGCACGTTCACGCTCTTCCTCCCCGCCAGGTACCGGCCGGTCGAGCACACGCCGCGGGCCGAGGGAGCCGACTACGGGGTCCTGCTTGCGTCCGACGCTGAGGGCAACGGCGGCTCGGCGCCTCCGATCCCCGAGGGCGAGCAGCCGGAGCTCGACCCCGCGCTGCTGCTCCCGAGCGACGTCCGCGACGATCGGGACGAGATCCAGCAGGGAGACCGCGTCGTGCTGATAGTGGAGGACGACCCGGAGCTGGCACGCACGGAGCTCGACGTCGCGCGCGAGCGCGGCTTCAAGGGCATCGTCGCGCTGCGCGGCGACTCCGGCCTGGCCCTCGCTCACGAGTACAAGCCGGACGCGATCATCCTCGACATGAAGCTCCCGGTCATCGACGGCTGGACCGTGCTGGACCGCCTCAAGCAGCACCCGGACACGCGCCACATTCCGGTGCACATCGTCTCGGGCGGCAACGGCCGGCAGAACGCACTGCGCGCCGGCGCGGTCGCGTTCCTCGAGAAACCGGTCACGAAGGAAGGCCTCGAGGAGACGTTCGGCGAGATCCGCAGCTTCATCGACCGCGGCGTCAAGCGGCTGCTGGTGGTCGAGGACGACGAGGACCAGCGCAAGTCGATGGTCGAGCTGATCGGGAGCGGCGAGGACGTCGAGGTGACCGCAGTCGGCTCAAGCGAGGACGCGCTCGAGGCGCTGCAGCTGCAGCGTTATGACTGCATGGTCGTCGACCTGAAGCTGCCGGAGCTCAGCGGCTTCCAGCTGCTCGAGCGCCTGAAGGAGGACGAGCGTTCCGCTTCCACGCCGGTGATCGTGTACACCGGCAAGGAGCTGACGCGCAAGGAGACGACGAAGCTGCGAAAGCTCGCCGACACGATCGTCGTCAAGGACGCGAGCTCGCCGGAGCGGCTGCTCGACGAGACCGCGCTCTTCCTCCATCGCGTCGAGCGGAAGCTCCCGCAGGAGAAGCGGCGCCTGCTCGAGCAGCTCCATTCGGCGGAGGAGGTCTTCAACGACAAGAAGATCCTGATCGTCGACGACGATGTTCGGAACGTGTTCGCCCTGACGAGCGTGCTCGAGGCGCACGGGATGGAGGTCATCTACGCCGAGAACGGCAAGGACGGCATCGAGCTGCTCCGGCGCAACCCGGAGATCGACCTCGTCCTGATGGACATCATGATGCCGGAGCTCGACGGCTATCAGACCACCCGCGCGATCCGCGAGGACGACGCCTTCAAGCAGCTGCCGATCATCTCGCTGACGGCGAAGGCGATGAAGGGCGACCGGGAGAAAGCAATCGCGGCCGGGGCCTCCGACTACATCACGAAGCCGGTCGACACCGACCAGCTGCTGTCGCTGATGCGAGTCTGGTTGTACAAGTAGGCGCGGTGTCGTCCCCGTCGGTCGAGCAACAAGCGGCTCGCGACGACGTCGACGAGATCGAGCTCGCCCTCCTGCTCGAGGGCATCTACCGGCGCTACGGCTTCGATTTCCGCGAGTACGCCCCGGCCTCTCTACGCCGGCGCGTCTGGCGCCGAGTGCACGCGGAAGGCCTCACGACGATCTCGGCCCTGCAGGAAAGACTCCTGCACGACCCCGCCTGCATGGAGCGGCTACTGCTCGACCTCTCCATCAACGTCACGGCGATGTTCCGCGATCCGACGTTCTACGTCGTGTTCCGCGAGAAGGTCGTCCCGCTGCTGCGCACCTATCCCTTCACGCGCATCTGGGTGGCCGGGTGCTCGACGGGCGAGGAGGTGTACTCGCTCGCGATCCTGCTGCAGGAAGAAGACGTCTACGAGCGTACGCGCATCTACGCGACCGACATCAACGAGTCGGTCCTCGACCGAGCGCGCGCCGGAGTCTTCCCGCTCGACAAGATGCGCGAGTACACCCAGAACTACATCAAGGCCGGCGGCGCGCGCGCCTTCTCGGAGTACTACCTCGCTAAGTACGACGGCGCACAGTTCCAGCGCTCGCTCGTCGAGAACGTCGTCTTCGCGCAGCACAACCTCGTCTCCGACCGCTCGTTCAACGAGTTCAACGTGATCGTCTGCCGCAACGTGATGATCTACTTCGACCGGGCGCTGCAGGAGCGCGTGCACAACCTCTTCTACGAGAGCCTGATGACCTTCGGCGTGCTGGCGCTCGGGGCGAAGGAGTCGATCCGCTTCAGCCCGCACGAAGAGGCGTACGAGGAGCTCGACGCGAACGAGCGCGTGTACAGGAAGGTCGAGTAGTCCGTGTACGAGTTGATCTGTGTCGGGGCTTCGTGGGGCGGCCTCGACGCGGTCAGCCGGCTGCTGTCCGACCTTCCCGGCGAGGTCGACCTTCCGATCGTCGTCGCGCAGCATCGCCACGTCACGTCGCCGCCTGGCGCGCTCGCGGAGCTTCTCCACCTCCGGATCAGGCGGCCGGTGCACGACGTCGAGGACAAGATGCCGATCGAGCCGCGCAACGTGTACCTCGCTCCGCCGGACTACCACCTGCTCGTCCAACGGGGCTCGTTCGCGCTCTCGACCGACGCCCGCGTCCAGTTCGCGCGCCCGTCGATCGACGTCCTGTTCGAATCTGCCGCGTATGCGTACGGCCGAGGCGTGATCGGGATCATCCTCACCGGCGCGAACGAGGACGGGGCCGCCGGCCTCGCCGTCGTCAAGCAGCGCGGCGGCGTGGCGGTGATCCAGGACCCGCGCGGCGCCGCCAAGCGCACGATGCCCGACGCCGCGATCGCCGCGACCGCGGCCGACGCGGTGTTGCCGCTCGAGGAGATCGGCAAGTTCGTCTTCGGCGTCTGTGTGAATCAAAAGGGGACCGGCTGATGGCGAACATCCTCCTGGTCGACGATCGGCCCGAGAACCTGCTCGCGCTCGAGGGCATCCTGGAGCCGCTCGGCCAGAACCTGGTCTATGCGCATTCCGGCGAGGATGCGCTGCGGCAACTGCTGCGGCACGAGGTCGCCGTGATCCTGCTCGACGTGCAGATGCCCGAGCTCGACGGCTTCGAGACTGCGACGCTGATCAAGCAGCGCGAACGCACGCGGCACGTGCCGATCATCTTCATCACCGCGATCTCCAAGGACGAGGAGCAAGTGTTCCGCGGCTATTCGGCGGGCGCGGTCGACTACGTCTTCAAGCCTTTCAACCCGCAGGTCCTGCGCTCGAAGGTGTCGGTGTTCATCGAGCTGCACGAGAAGAGCGAGCAGCTGCGACGCCAGGCGGAGCTGCTGAAGGAGCAGGAGCTGGCAGAGCTCCGGCGCGAGAGCGAGGAGCGCTACCGCTTCCTCGCCGAGGCCCAACCGGATCAGATCTGGACGGCGCTGCCGAACGGTGAGCTCGACTACGTCAACCAGCGCGCGCTCGACTACTTCTACCTGGCGTTCTCCGAGCTCGTCGAGGAGGGCTGGGCACAGGTCGTCCATCCGGAAGACCTCGGCCGCATGCTCGAACGGTGGCAGCACGCGCTCGCGACCGGACAGCGCTACGAGAACGAGCTCAGGTTGCGCCGAGCGGCGGACGGCTCCCACCGCTGGCACTTGACACGTGCGGTGCCGATGACGGATCGCACCGGTGAGGTCGTGAAGTGGTTCGGCTCGAACACCGACATCGACGACCAGAAACGGGCCGAGGAAGCTCAGCGGTTTCTCGTCGACGCGGGTGCGGCGCTGGCCAGCTCACTCAACTACCGCAGCACGCTCGCGGCGGTGGCGAAGCTCGCCGTGCCGCGCATCGCCGACTGGTCCCGCGTAGACGTCCTCGAGGAGGGCAGGTTGCGCACGGTCGCGGTGGAGCACGTCGATCCGCGCAAGGTCGAGCTCGCGCTGGAGCTCGGCCGCCGCTACCCCGAGCGCGAGGACGCACAGCAGGGGCCGCCCCACGTCGTCCGCACCGGCAAGAGCGAGCTGGCGTCGGAGATCAGCGAGGAACGGCTCGCGGAGCTCGCGACGGACGACCTCCATCTCGGCCTCGTGCGCGAGCTCGGCTTCCAGAGCTACATGTGCGTCCCGCTCAACACGCACGGACGCATCCTCGGCGTGATCTCGTTCGTCGCGGCCGAGTCGGGACGCCGCTACGGGCCGGAAGACCTCGCGCTCGCCGAGGAGCTCGCGCGCCGTGCGGGCACGGCGGTCGAGAACGCGCAGCTGTACCGGGAGGTAGAGGAGCGCGCACAGGCGGCACGTGTGCTCGAGACGGTCGGCGACGGCGTGTTCCTCGTCGACGACACCGGGATCGTGCGCCTGTGGAATCGCGCCGCGGAGTCGATCACCGGCAGCTCACGCGAGAGCATCGTCGGCCGCCGGCTCGAAGAGGTCCTGCCGGGCTGGGAGCGGGTGACGGCGCGGGCCGAGACTCTCCCGCTCGAGCTCGCCGGACGCGAGCGCTGGGTCTCGGTGTCGGGCGTCACGTTCGACGAGGGCACGGTGTACGCGTTCCGTGACATCACCGAGGAACGCGTGCTCGAGGAGATCCGCCAGGACCTCGTGGCGACGGTCTCGCACGAGCTGCGCACGCCGCTCGCGGCGATCTACGGCTCGGCGATGACGCTGAACCGGGACGACGTGGAGCTCGAACCGGGTATCAACGCCAAGCTCCTGACCGTGATTGTCGAGGAGTCGACGCGCCTCGGGCACATCGTCGACGACCTCCTGCTCGCGAGCCAGCTCGACGCCGGCCGGCTCGACGTGCACATCGAGAGCTGCGACGCAGGCGCGCTGGCCGAGAGCGTCCTGAACGCCGCCAGGACGCATCTGCCCGAAGGCGTCAACCTCGAGCTGGAGCCGATCGCGCGCGAGCTCCCCCGAGTGGCCGCGGATGAGGCGCAGCTCCGCCAGGTTCTCGACAACCTGATCGAGAACGCCGTCAAATACTCGCCGGGCGGCGGCGAGGTCCGCGTCGCGGTGCAGGACGCGGGCGACGTCGTCCGCTTTGCGGTCGCGGACAGCGGCCTCGGCATCCCGCCGGCGGAGCGAAGCCGCATCTTCGAGAAGTTCTACCGCCTCGATCCCGACATGACCCGGGGCATCGGAGGCACAGGGCTCGGCCTCTACATCGCCCGGGAACTGGTCCGGCGGGTCAAGGGCCGGATCTGGGTCGAGCCCAACAGCGACCGCGGCTCTGTCTTCAACGTCGAGATTCCGGCCGCCACAGCCGTCGAACGGGCCCAGAAACCGCGTAAAAAGGCGGTGGCAACCCCGTAGAAAGAGTGTGGGTAACCGTATTCGGCCGACGGCGACAAGGGACGAGACTGTGGGTGTGACAGTTCTGATCGTCGACGACCACCCGAGCTTCCGGGCGAGCGCGAGAACGCTCCTGGAGGCGGAGGGCTTCGAGGTCGTCGGGGAGGCGGAAAACGGGGAAGCGGCCGTGGCGGCGGTGCAGGAGCTCCAGCCCGACCTCGTTCTGCTCGACGTACAGCTCCCGGACATCGACGGCTTCAGGGTCGCCGACCGGCTGCGGAAGCTCGAGGATCCCCCCGCGGTGATCCTCACGTCGAGTCGCGACGGCGCCGACTACGGACGCTGCATCGGAGATTGCGGCGCCCGCGGCTTCGTTCCGAAAGCAGAACTGTCCGGCGCCGCGATCGCGGCGCTTTTTGCAGCGTGAGTCTGTCCAGACGCCCCTGGCTCTTCTTCGGGCCGGCGGCGCTCGTCGCCTCCGCTGCCGCGGTCGCGCTCACGCTCACCAGCGATCACGAACAGCATCCCGGGCTCACCACCGCGTTGCTGCTCTTCGTGAGCATGTCCTTCGTCGTCGCCGGTCTGATCGGCTGGATGCGGCGCCCGGCAAACCGGACGGGGATGTTGATGGTCGCGGTCGGATTCGGCGTGCTCGCAGGCAGCCTCTACGAGGCCAATTCTGCGCTCCCGTACACGCTCGGCGGCGTCGTCGGGAGCCTCTTCATCGCCGCGTTCGTGCACCTGCTGCTCGCGTATCCCAGCGGGAGGCTGACCAGCCGCCGAGGGCGAGCGATCGTCGCCGCGGCCTACGCGACCGCCTTCCTCGCGCCGTTGCTGGACTCGATGTTTCCAGAGCGTCACACGTGTAAGCCCAACGCCTGCCCAAACAACCTTGCGCTCGTCTCGTACAACCACGCCGCGCACGTCGCGGAAACGGCAGTCTGGACCTCGGTCGCAGTGCTGCTGTTCGCGGCGGCGTTCTGGCTCCTGATCGGCCGCTGGCGGAGAGCGACGCCCGCGCTGCGTCGCCAGCTCCGGCCCGTGTACCTCGCCGGCGGGCTCAGCGTCCTGCTGCTCGCGATCGGCTTCATCGTCACCCCCTTTTCCGGCATCGGAAACACGATCGTCAGCGTGGCGCTGATCGTCACCTTCACGGCCGTGCCGTTCCTCTTCCTTGCCGGCCTACTCGGCACGACCCTCGCACGCAGCGCCGGGGTGGGCGCGATCTTCGGTGCGATTCCGGAACGCGCGAGCCCCGGGGAGGTGCAGGAGGGGCTGCGGATGGCGCTTCGCGATCCCACGGCGCAGGTCGCGTACTGGTACGAGGAAGGCGAGCACTACGTCGACGTCGACGGAAACCGGTTCGAGCTGCCTCGGGACACGCCTGGCCGAGTCGTCACGCGGCTCGACTACGCAGACTCGCCTGTGGCCGCGATCGTCCACGACGCGGCGCTCCACGAGGAGCCGGAGCTGCTGCAGACGATCACGAACGCCGCTCGGATCGCGCTCGAGCGAGACAAGCTGCTCGTGGAAGTCAAGGCCCGCGCCGAGCGTTACCGCGCCGTCCTGCAGGCCATACCCGACTTGATGTTCCGGATCACGCGCGAGGGCACGTATCGCGGCTACAACGCTCCCGATCCCCGCGATCTCCTCAGCGAGGTCGTCGTCGGCGCGAAGGTGCACGACCGGCTGCCGGACGAGCTCGCCGACCGCGTGCTGGCCGCGGGCCGCGCCGCCGTCGATCGCGGCACGCCGCAGATGATCGAGTACGAGCTCGACTTCTCGGGCCAGACGCGGCACTACGAGGCACGCTTCGCCGCCAGCGGTGAGGACGAGTTCCTGATGATCGTCCGCGAGATCACGGAGCGGAAACGCCAGCAGGAAGAGCTCGAGGCTTCCCGTGCGCGGATCGTGGCGGCCGGCGACGACGAACGGCGGAAGCTGGAACGAAACCTGCACGACGGCGCGCAGCAGCGGCTCGTCTCGTTGTCGCTGTCGCTGCGCCTCGCGCAGGGGCGACTGCACCACGACCCCGACGACGCCGAGCAGCTGCTCGAGTCCTCACGCAAGGAGCTCGCGCAGGCCCTGGAGGAGCTGCGCGAACTGGCACGCGGCATCCATCCCGCAGTGCTGACCGACCGTGGGCTCGACGCCGCGCTGGAGGCGCTCGCCGCGCGGGCGCCGCTCCCCGTCGAGATCGACGGCCCGGCGGGCGAGCTGCCCGCGCAGGTCGAGGCGGCGGCCTACTACGTCGTGTCGGAGGCGCTTGCAAACGTGACGAAGTACGCCCAGGCTTCCGCGGTAGAGGTGAAGGTCGAACGCCGCAACGGCTTTGCCGTGGTCGAGGTCGCCGACGACGGCGTCGGCGGCGCCGACCCGTTGCGCGGCTCCGGCCTGCGCGGCCTGGCCGACCGTGTCGCCTCGCTGAGCGGGAAGCTCGAAGTCGACAGCCCGCCGGGCGAGGGAACCCGAGTCCGTGCCGAGATCCCGCTGGAGTAGGCTGGCATGGCGAATCTTCCGCATGGAACGGTCACACTCGTCTTCACCGACGTCGAGGGCTCGACGCAGTTGGTGCAGCGTCTCGGCGACGGGTACGCGCAGGTACTCGACGACCACCGCCGGCTCTTCTCCGAGGCCGTCGAGCGCGAGGGCGGCGTCGTCATCGACGCGCGGGGCGACGAGTTCTTCGTCGTCTTCGAAGACGCAGGGCGAGCAACGGAAGCGCTCGTGGCCGCGCAACAGGCGTTCGCGGGGCACGATTGGCCGTCGGGCGTCGAGCTCCGTGTCCGGATGGGACTGCACACCGGCGAGCCGACCGTTCGGGATCACACCTACTTCGGGTTGGACGTCCACCGCGCCGCGCGGATCTGCCAAGCTGGGAGCGGCGGCCAGATCCTGCTCTCCGAGCGGACGCGGGACTCGCTCGACTCGGCCCGCGGCCTCACAGATCTCGGCGAGCACACGCTCCCCGGCATCGACCAGCCGGAGCGCTTGTTCCAGCTCAACGCGCCCGGCCTTCCGGCGCAGTTCCCTCCGCTCAGCACCGCTCGCAAGGGTTTCCGCGGCGTGCGGGTAGTCCTCGCCGACGACTCCGTCCTGCTGCGCGAAGGCATCGCAAGGCTGCTGGAGGACGCCGGGTTCGAGATCGTCGCCCAGAGCGGCACGGCCGAGGATCTCCTGCGGCATGTCGGCATGCACAAGCCGGACGTCGCACTCATCGACATCCGCATGCCGCCGACGCAGACCGACGAAGGCCTCCGCGCGGCGAAGCAGATTCGCGAGCGCTGGCCCGACACGGGCGTCCTCGTCCTGTCGCAGTACGTCGAGCCCGCGTACGCCATGGAGCTGCTCGGCGAGAACGCCGAAGGCGTCGGCTACCTGCTCAAGGACCGCGTCTCCGACGTGGACGAGTTCGCCTCCGCGGTGCGGCGGGTCGCGGAGGGCGGCTCGGCCCTCGATCCCGCGGTCGTCTCACAGCTCGTCGGCCGGCGCCGGCGGGACGATCCGCTCGACGAGCTGACGCCGCGAGAGCGCGAGGTGCTGGAGCTGATGGCGGAAGGACGGTCGAATCAGGCGATCGCGGAGCGGCTCGTAATCACGCTCCGTGCCGTCGAGAAGCACGTCACGAGCATCTTCTCGAAGCTTCGCCTGTCTTCGACCCCCGAGGATCATCGCCGCGTGCTCGCGGTTCTCACCTACCTCAGGTCCTAGGGAAAACCGCACCTCGAGACGCCAGCCAGCCCCCTGGTGCGGGCCCACGCCGGGCGCGATCCTGTGCCATGGATGTCGACAGGCTGAACGGAGAGCTTCGCAGCAACGGAGCCGCCGTGGACGGACCCTCCGCCGTTCACGTGCTGTGGCAGCAGTCGACCGCATAGTCCGCAAACCACCACTCCTCCCTCCTCGAAGGCCGCCTCTCCCTCAGGCGGCCTTCTCCCTTCTCGGGGGGTGCAGGCCACACCTCGAAGAGGCCTGTGAGCCGAGTGTTCGCGGGTTCCCTCCGCTGCGACGCTCAGTGCGTCAACCATGCGAAGGAGCTGACCAGCAATGTCCCCCCTCAAGCGCTCGAACAACATCGCGGCCCGCATGGGCCGCTGGAGCGCGAGCCATTGGAAGACCGCCGTCTTCGGGTGGCTCGTGTTCGTTGCCGTCGCGTTCGCACTCGGCAGCCATGTCGGAACGAAGAACATCAAGCAAGACGACGTCAACACCGGCCAGTCACACAGGGCCGACCAGATCCTCAAGCAGGGCTTCCCCCAAGCGAATCCGCAGACGGAGCTCGTGCTCGTGCAGAGCTCAAAGCTGAGCGTCAATGCTGCGGCTTTCCGCGCGACCATCGACGAAGTCGTTGCAGCGGTGAAGGGAAACCCCGAAATCAAGCATCTCAAGTCCCCGCTCGACGCCCGCAACGGCGATCAGATCTCGAACGATCGCAGCGCGGCGATGGTCACCTTCGAGATGAAGGGTAAGTACGACGACGCGAAGAAGAAGATCGATCCGATCGAGGCGGCCGTGGCGAAGGTCGCCGCCCGGCACCCGGGCTTCTACGTCGGCGAGGCCGGCGCGATCAGCTCCGGCAAGGCGCTCGACAAGATGTTCAACGACCAGTTGAAGCTCGCGGGCGAGCGGTCGATCCCGATCACGATCGTCGTGTTGCTGCTCGTCTTCGGCGCGCTCATCGCGGTCGGCATCCCGTTGTTCCTCGCGCTGTCAGGCGTGCTGGCGACGATCGGGCTCGTCGCGTTTCCGAGTCACCTGGTGCCGATGGACAAGAACGTCAGCGCCGTAATCCTGTTGATCGGGCTCGCAGTCGGTGTCGACTACTCGCTCTTCTACCTCAAGCGTGAGCGCGAGGAGCGGGCGGCCGGCAAGAGCGCGCGCGCAGCCCTCGAGGCGGCCGCGGCGACGTCCGGGCGGTCGGTGCTCATCTCCGGCTTCACCGTGATGATCGCCATGGCCGGGATGATGTTCTCCGGCGACAAGTCCTACCTGGGCTTCGGCATCGCGACGATGATCGTCGTCGGCATCGCAATGCTCGGCTCGCTGACGGTGCTGCCGGCGCTGCTGTCCCGGCTCGGCGACCGTGTCGAGAAGGGCAAGATCCCGTTCCTCCACCGCCTCCGCCATGAGGACGGCGAGAACCGGTTCTGGAAGAAGATCCTGACGCCGGCGATGCGCCGGCCCGGGATTGCTGCCGCTGTCGCGGGCGGCGCGCTCGTGCTGATGGCTGTGCCGGTCCTCCACCTACACACGACACAGAGCGGACTCGACGCGCTGCCGAACAGTGCGCCGACCGTCGGGACGATCAAGAAGATCCAGGACGCCTTCTCGAACGGGAATGTCGCGCAGAGCGAGGTTGCGATCAAGGCCGACCTCGACTCGACGGCGACGCAGCACGCGATCGCGTCGCTGAAGCACAGGGTCGTTGCCGCCGGTCTGAGCAGCGGCTCGATCAACGTCGACGTCAACCGTGCGCATACGGTTGCACGGGTCGACATCCCCCTCGTCGGCAAGGGCACCGACTCCAGGTCGATGGCGGCGCTCCACGCGCTCCGTGACGACATTCTCCCGGCGACGATCGGGAAGGTCGACGGAGCGGAATACGCAGTCACCGGGCAGACGGCGAACTCGGCTGACGAGAATGCGCTGCTGAAGCGGAAGGCGCCCATCGTCTTCGGCTTCGTGCTCGTGTTCGCGTTCGCGCTGCTGCTGGTCACTTTCCGCTCGATCGTCGTCGCACTAAAGGCGATCGTGCTGAACCTGCTGTCGGTCGGCGCTGCGTACGGCGTGCTCGTGGCCGTCTTCCAGTGGGGCTGGGGCGCAGGCCTGCTCGGCTTCCACTCGAACGGCGGCATCGCGCAGTGGCTGCCGATCTTCATGTTCGTGATCCTGTTCGGGCTGTCGATGGACTACCACGTGTTCATCCTGAGCCGCGTGCGGGAGGCGTTCGACCGCGGCATGTCGACGGAGGACGCCGTCGAGCACGGAATCGCGACGACGGCCGGCACGGTCTCCTCCGCCGCGCTGGTGATGGTCGGTGCGTTCGCGGTGTTCGCGCTGATGCCGATCCTCGACATGAAGGAGATGGGCATCGGGCTGGCGGCCGCGGTGCTGATCGACGCCACCATCGTGCGGGCGGTGCTGCTGCCGGCGACGATGAAGCTGCTGGGCGACGCCAACTGGTACCTGCCGAGGTGGCTGGACTGGCTGCCGCGGCCGGAGCACGAGTCGAAGGCGCCGGAGCTCGTTCCGGCGCCCGCAGTCGGCGCGTAGCTCCACTCAGCTCCTTCGCAAAGAAGCGCCCCGGCGAGAGCCGGGGCGCTTCGCATTTCAGGAGCCGGAGGCGGGACTCGAACCCACGACATCATCCTTACAAGGGATGCGCTCTACCAGCTGAGCTACTCCGGCGCTCGGGTCAGAGTACCGCCGTCAAACGGCTGGGGTCAGACCCCTTTGGGGTCTGACCCCTGCTTTGGTCTTACGCCGCGTGGACGAGGTCGTCGCCTGAGATCGCGACGACGTCGGCCAGCTGGTGCTCCAGGTGGGCCAAAGCGTCGCGCTCGACCTGCCGGACGCGCTCGCGGCTGATCTTCAGCCCACGGCCGATCTGCTCCAGCGAGGTCGGCTCGCCGTCGAAGCCGAAGCGCAGCTCGAGCACAGGCGCTCGCGCTCCCGACAGTCCGGCGCTCGGGTCAGAGTACCGCCGTCGAACTGCTGGGGTCAGACCCCTTTTGGGGTCTGACCCCAGCCTTTGGTCTTACGCCGCGTGGACGAGGTCGTCGCCTGAGATCGCGACGACGTCGGCGAGCTGGTGTTCCAGGTGGGCCAGCGCATCGCGCTCGACCTGCCGGACACGCTCGCGGCTGATCTTCAGCTCACGGCCGATCTGCTCCAGCGAGGTCGGCTCCCCGTCGAAGCCGAAGCGCAGCTCGAGCACACGGCGCTCACGCTCCGGCAGCCGTCCGATCGCGTCGCGCACCGACTTGGCGCGCAGCGCCTCGGCCGCCTCGGCCTCCGGATCGACGGCGGAGGGATCGGCGAAGAGGTCGCCCAGCTCGCCCTCGCCGTCAGAGCCGACGGCCTGGTTCAGCGACACCGACGCCTCAACCGCGCCGAGCGCCTCCTCGACGTAACGCAGCTCGAGACCGGTCGCCTTGGCGAGATCCTCGTGCGTCGGCTCCTCGCCGCTCGCAGCCTGCAGCCGCTGGCGGGCACGGTTGAGCTTCACGCGCCGCTCGTGCACGTGCGTCGGGACGCGGATCGTCGCGGACTGGTTCGAGACCGCACGCTGACAGGCCTGGCGAATCCACCAGGTTGCGTAGGTCGAGAACTTGAAGCCCTTGCGCCAGTCGAACTTCTCGACGGCGCGATTGAGCCCGATCACGCCCTCCTGGATCAGGTCTCCGAGCTGGAGGCCGTGGCCCTGGTAGCGCTTCGCGATCGAGACGACGAGCCGCAGGTTCGAATTGATCATGCGCTCCTTCGCCGCAGCATCGCCGCGTTCCACGCGCTTGGCCAGCGCGACCTCGTCCGCTGCGGTGAGCAGCGGATAGCGGCCGGCCTCGTTCATGAACAGCGTCAGGCTGTCCGTCGACCCGGACACGACCTCGACGCGGGCCGGCGGCTCCGCGTGGGGCGTGGAGATGAGCTCGACGCCGCGCTCTTCGAGCTCGGCCCGGAGGGCCGAAAGCTCCTCCTCGTCGAGCTCGTGCTCATGCGCGTACGCCTCGAGGACCTCCTCCTCGAGCTCTCCGAGCTCCTCCGCCTCGTCCACGAAGGTGCGCGGTTCGATTTCAACAAGCTTGGTCAGTTCAGTCACTCCTCTACGTCTCTAAAGAACGGGCACCCGGCAGGGCGCCACACTTCTTACAACGCTTGTTGCCGCGCCGATATTCCTACAGGAGAACCTGGCGCGACTGCTGGTGCATCAGAATCTTACGCTTTACGCGCTGGAGCGCGTTGTCGATCGTCTTCGTGTCGCAGCCGAGCTCCTCGGCCATCTGCTCGTAGGAGGAGCCCTCCAGGTAGAGCCGAAGGGCGTCGGCCTCGAGCTGGGAGAGGCCGCTGCCGAGCGTGAATACGAGGCTCTGGAGCTCCTCCGTGGAGATGACGCAGACGGACGGGTCGTCGACGCTCGGCCCGGGAAGGGCGTCGCCGAGAGTGACCTCGCTGTCGGAGTCCTGGCCGGCCGGGGTGTGGCTGAAGGAGACGTAGGTGTTCAGGGGGGCGTGCTTGAACCGGGTGGCCGTCTTGATCGCCGTGATGATCTGCCGGGTCACGCACAGCTCGGCAAAGCTCCGGAAGGACGTCTCCTTGTCGGCCCGGAAGTCCCGAACCGCCTTGTAGAGCCCGATCAGGCCCTCCTGGACGAGGTCTTCCGAGTCGCCGCCGGCCAGGAAGTACGAGCTGGCCTTGAGCCGGACAAACCCGGTGTAGCGGCGGATCAGGACGTCGAGCGCGCCGCCGTCACCGTTCCGGGCGCGCATGACGAGCTGGAGGTCTTCGAGCTCCCTCTGGGCCTTCTGGGCGGCGGTTGCGGCTTGCCGTGCGGCCATCTGGCTCCCCCGGTTCAGGGGCGAGGCCCGAAGCCTCACCCTAAGGTTGAGGGAGAAGATAGCAAGGTCCGCCGCTCTTTACAAGATGTTTGCAGTGGACCCAGGATGATACGAACGTACGTTCGGTCTTACTCCGAGAAGGGAAGCTGCGTCGCTCCGGTCGCTACCTCCCACAGGTGGCCCTCGGTGTCGGCGAAGTAGCCGCCGTAGCCTCCCCACGATGTGCGTTCCGCGTCCTTGACGATCTTCCCGCCTGCACGCTCCGCCTCGGCGAGAACCTGATCGACACGTTCTTCCGACCGGACGTTGTGGGACAGCGTCACTCCGCGAAAGCCGGCGCCGTCGGCAGACACTCTGGCGTCCTCCGCGAGAGCGTCCCAGGGGTAGAGCGCGAGCGCCGAGGAGCCGCCGCCGAGGCCGAAGCAGACCCAGTTGTGATCCTCTTGCAGGATCGGCCAGCCGAGGCCCTCGCTGTAGAACCTCCTGGCGCCCGCCAGGTCTCTGACGCCGAGCGTGATCACGGCTACGTGCGGATTCACGGCCAGAGCAAATCAGACGGCGAGCGCCAGGTACCCCGCAGGCATCTCCGCCAGGAGCGCCTCGAGCGCCTCGTGCAGCTGGTCCCGCATGTCCTCGTCCCGCAGCGCCCCCTCGTCGTCGAACCTCGTCGGTGCGTGGCCCACGGCGACCTCGGCCTCGACGACGCGGGCCCCGGTTGCCGCCAGGACCTTCCGCAGCTCCGCCTGCGACCAGACGGCGCCGAACGCGCCCGTGCTCGCGCCCACCACCAGGACCGGCTTGTTGCGCAACGAGTTGGTCGCGAGCGGCCGAGAAGCCCAGTCGACCGCATTCTTCAGCTGACCCGGCACGGACGAGTTGTACTCCGGCGTGGCGAAGAGAACCGCGTCCGCGTCCGCCACGGCAGCGCGGAGAGCCGCGACGGCGGGCGGGGCCGGCTCGATGTCGTCGTCCTCGTCGTAGGGCGGGATCTCCTTGAGCCCGTCCCAGATCTCCAGCTCGACGAACGGGGGGAGAAGCTCCCCCGCGGCGCGGAGGAGCTTCGTGTTGTACGAGTCGCGGCGAAGGCTTCCGGAGATCCCGAGAACCTTCACGGCCGTTACGCCTCCCTCACGAAGTAGAGCTCGGCGACGAGCTTGACGTCGTTCGGCAGCGCGGTCTCGCCGCTCGGAAGCGGCGCGTTCCAGTTGACCCCGAACTCCGTGCGGTCAACGGTCGCCTCGAGCTCGAGCCCGAACCGCTCGCGGTCGGCGTAGTCGGTCAGTGGCTCCGAGATCGTCCCGGTCAGCTCCAGGGGCTTGGTGACGCCGCGGATCGTGATGTCACCGCGAACAGTCAGCTCCTCGCCGGAGCGCTCGAGCTCACGAGACTCGAACTTCAGCTCGGGATGACGCTCGGCATCGAAGAAGTCCGGGGACTGCAGGTGAGCCGAAAAGTTCTCGTCCTTGACGTCGATGCTCGCGACGCGGGCCGAGCCCGTCAGGCGCCCCTCCGTCACCCTGGCATCGACATCCCTGAACTGCCCGCGGAAGGTGCCGGCCAGGTATCGGATCTCGAAACCGATCGACGAGTGGACGGGATCCAGGTTCCACGTGCCGGTCGGCAAGACGGCCTGGGTGTCTGTCAAAACGCTCATGTACACTCCTCCTTGAGTGCTGTATAATTGACTTCGCAAGCAAATATACTGGAGAAAGATTGTCTAGTCAAGTATTGAGTGAGCAAGCTTCTGCTCTGAACGCCTTCGCGCGGCTCCTGCGGGCCAATTCGGCTGCGACCCGGACGATGAACGCCCGGCTCGTCGCCGACCACGGGCTGACGATCAACGCCTACGAGGCCCTCCTGCTCCTCTACCAGGCGGAGGACCAGCGGATGCGCCGCGTTGACCTGGCCGAGAAGCTGATCCTGACCGCCTCAGGCGTCACCCGGCTCCTGGACGGCCTCGAGCAGACCGGGCTCGTCGACCGGGCAGCGTGCGCCAGCGACCGCCGCGTCACGTACGCGGTCCTCACCGAGACAGGCCGAGCAAAGCTACGCGAAGCGTCGCAATCCCACGTGGCCGATATCCGTGAGTTCTTCGAGACACGTTTCAGCGCCGAGGAGCTCGATCAGCTCGCCGGCCTGCTCGGGCGCCTGCCCGGTGCGGCCGAGGCCGTCGACGAGGACTGCGGGGCCGGCTAACCGCCGCGGCGGAGCCGCTCGAGCTTCGCGCGCGTCTCGGGGTCGAGCGTGTCGCGCAGGTGGTGCGGCCGGTCCTCGCTGTGCGAGACGGCCTCCATGTCGCCGAGGAAGGTCGCAGACGAGCGCTTCTGCACCTCCTGGCCCGACGTCCCGCGCACGGCCACGTCCGAGGAGACGAGACAAACGACCTCCGTGGCGCGGTTCTCCGCGGCGAGGCGCTCGAGCAGCGTGTCCGCGTCCGCCGCGTAGCGCACCTCGAGCGGGCCGTACGACTCGTCCGCCCCACTCCCGTCGAACACGAGCACGCCGCGTGCGCCCTTGACGGCCACGAAGCTGGCGAGCTCGTCGCGGAGCTGCCGCAGATCCTCGTAGTTCCCGGCGTGGAAGAGGTTGTGGCCGTCGAACAGGTACAGGGTTGGCTCGGCCATCAGCCGTTCGCCCCCGCTGGGGGAACCTCTCGGTTCCCCCAGACCCCTTCCACCGGTCCGCTTCGCGGACGGGCGGCTATCGCCGCCGGCTCGGCCATCAGCTGTTCGCCCCCGCTAGGGGAACCTCCCGGTTCCCCCAGACCCATTCCACCGGTCCGCTTCGCGGACGGGCGGCTATCGCCGCCGGCTCGGCCATCAGCCCCGCTGCCTTTGCGCCTCGTAGAGCAGCACCGCCGCCGCCACGCTCACGTTCAGCGACTCGACGTTGCCCGCCATCGGAATCGAGACGACGTCGTCGCAGGTCCGCCGCACCAGCGGCCGCAGGCCCTTGCCCTCAGCTCCGAAGACGAGGGCGACGCCGCCGCTGAGGTCCGTCTCCCACATCGGCTTCGCGCCGTCGCCGACCGCGCCGAAGATCCACAGGTCGCCGCGCTTCACCTCGCCGAGATAGCGCGCCAGGTTCGGCACCACCGCGACCGACACGTGTTCGACAGCGCCCGCCGAGGCACGGCAAACCGCGGGCGTCACGGTGGCCGCGCCGTGGGCCGGCACGACCACCCCGGTCGCCCCCGCCCCGTCGGCGCTGCGGATGACCGCGCCGAGGTTGCGGGGATCCGTGACCTGGTCGAGGCAGGCGAGCAGCGGCCGCTCCGCGGCCGCGAGCTCCCAGCCGTCGGCGTACCGGTACGGCTCGCACCACGCGACCACGCCCTGGTGGTCACGCGTGCCCGCCGCCTCGCTGAGCTCGCGGTCGAGCTTCGTCTGCACGCGCGGCCGGTCGACGTCGCGCAGCCACGCCTCCGCCTTGAGCGCGCGCTCCGTCGCCCAGAGCTCGAGCACCTCGCGCCGCCCGCGCAGCGCCTCCCGCACGGCGCGCCGGCCGTAGACCTGTTCGCGCGTCACTTCGGAACGAGCTGGAAACCGTCGGCGACGTCGCGCGCCTCCCAGCCCGCCGCCTCGATCTGCTGCCGCAGCCGGTCGGCCTCGTCGAAGTCCCGCACCGCCCGCGCCTGCCGCCGCCGCTCCGCCAGCTCGACGACCTCCGGCGGAGCGTCCTGCTCCTCGGCCAGCGCCGCCAGCCCGAACACGTCGAATGCGCGCCGCAGCAGCTCGTGGTCGCGCCAGCCGTGCATGACCGCGAGCGCCTCTGGCGTGTTGAAGTCGTCCTCGAGCGCGGCGGCGAAGCTGTCCCAGTCGCCGCCCGCCTGCGAGGGCGCACGGAAGGTCTCCCGAAATCCGTCGACCCGAGCCTGCGCCGCGGCCATCGTCTCGTCGGAGAAGTCGATCGGCTTCGACCAGTGCCCGGTCATGAAGAAGAGCAGCACCGTCTCGCGGCCCCAGCGCTCGAGCACGTCCTTCAGCGGCGCGATGTTGCCGACGGACTTCGACATCTTCTCCCGGTCGAGCCGCAGCAGCCCGTTGTGCATCCAGATGCGCGCGAACTCGCGGCCCGCCGCCTGCGACTGCGCGCGCTCGTTCTCGTGATGCGGGAAGACGAGGTCGAGCCCGCCGAGGTGGATGTCGAAGCTCGGCCCGAGGAACTTCTCCGCCATCGCCGAGCACTCGATGTGCCACCCGGGGCGGCCGCGGCCCCAGGGCGAATTCCACCACGTGTCCTCGCCCTCCTTGTTCGCCTTCCAGAGCGAGAAGTCGCGTGGATCCTGCTTGAGCGGGTTCGGCTCTTGCTCCTCGACCTGATCCGGACGCTGGCCCGACAACCGGCCGTAGTCCGGAAAGCGCTCGACGCGGAAATAGACGTCGCCCTCCGCCTCGTACGCGTAACCGTCTCTGATCAGCTCCTCGATCAGCGCGATGATTTCGGGGATCGTCTCCGTCGCCCTCGGTTCCGCATCCGGCCGGCCCAGACCGAGCGCCTCGGTGTCCTCGAGGTACCACCGCGTCGCGTCCGCGGCGAGCTCCGCGCTGTGGTTCGGCGCCGCTTCGTAGATCCGGTCGTTGATGTCCGTGATGTTCTCGACGAGTGTGACGTCGTAGCCGCGGAGCTCGAGCCAGCGCTGGAGCCATTGCGAGATCACATACGGACGCGCGTTGCCGATGTGGATGCGCTGGTAGACGGTCGGTCCGCACGTGTACATCCCGATCCGGGCGGCCGGCTCCGGCAGCTCGACCTTCGCCTTCGTCAGCGTGTCAAAGAGCCGCATCGATCCTGCGCAGCGTCTCGTCACGCGGCAGCGCGGCGATCACGGTCCAGAGCTCCGGCCCGCGCTCCCGCCCCGTCAGCGCGACGCGCAGCGCACGCAGGTTGCCGCCGACCGCCTTCAACTCCCGGACGAGCGCCCGGGCGTCGACGCCGCCGTTCGTCCGCTCCAGCAGCTCGCGGAAGCGTTCGAGCGTCTCGGGCGCGTCGACCTTGACGGGCTCCGGCGCGGTCAGGATTGCGCGCGCGTACTCCTTTGCCTCGTTCAGGTCACGCGCGCCGCGCAGCGCCGGCACGACCTCCACAGGAGCGCCGGCGGCCGCCGCGAGCTCCTCGTCGCCCATCGACTCGATCACCTCGATCGCAAGCCGGCGAATGCGCTGCAGGTCGTAGTGCACATCGTGCTGCGGCACGCCGAGCTCCTCGAGATAGCGCCGAACGGCAGGACCTGGGATTCCCGCCTCGCGCAGCGACGCAACCGTCGCACCCGGTGCGCGCTTCGCAAGCTTCTTGCCGTCCTCTCCGAGGATCAGCCCGTGGTGGACGAACTCGGGCGGCTGCGCGCCGATCGCCTCGAACAGCCGCCGGTGCAGCGCCTCGTTCGGGCGATGGTCGAAGCCGCGGACGATGTGCGTGATCCCGAAGTCGACGTCGTCGACGACGCTCGCGAGGTGATAGGTCGCGGTGCCGTCCTCGCGCACCAGCGTGATGCCGTCGAAGCGCTCGCCGAGCGCAGCGCCGGCCTCGCGGTAGCGCTCCTGGCGCTCGCTCTGACGCAGCGGCCCCTCCTCCCATTCCAAGCCGAGCCAGTCCAGGTCGCGGATGATCTCCTCCTCCCCGCCGGGCACGTTCCGCGCCGGGTCTGTGTCGTCGATCCGGAGCAGCATCCAGTCGCCCAGGGTGCGGTTGGCGACGGCGCTGAGCGCGTTCCCGACGTGCAGGGAACCGGTCGGGCTGGGGGCAAAACGGACTCGCTTCATCTGCGGCTCAGTCTAGAGTCCGGGCCCGTGGAGGCCGCCCTGCTCGCCTGGTTCGCTGCGCACCGGCGCGACCTGCCGTGGCGCCGCACGCGCGACCCCTACGCGATCCTCGTCTCCGAGGTGATGCTGCAGCAGACGCAGGTGGAACGCGTGGTGCCGCGCTATCTCCAGTGGCTCGAGCGGTGGCCGACCGCAGACGTCCTCGCAGCCGCCTCGCCCGCGGACGTCATCCGCGCCTGGCAAGGGCTCGGCTATAACCGCCGCGGCCTGAACCTCCTCCGCGCCGCGCGGCAGATCGCGCGCGAGGGCTGGCCGCAGGATCTGACCGAACTGCCGGGCGTCGGTCCGTACACCGCCGCCGCCGTCGACAACTTCGCCCTCGGGAAGGACGTGCTCCCGGAGGACGTCAACGTGCGCCGCGTGCAGGAGCGCACCGGCCGGCGCTTCTCGGCGGCCGCGGCACAGGCGCTGATGGACCTCGGCGCGACGGTGTGCCTCGCGCGCGTTCCGCGCTGCGACGAGTGCCCGCTGGCCACAGCCTGCCCGTCGCGCGGACGCCGCTACGAACCGCTGCGGAAGCAGTCGCGCTTCGAAGGCTCGTTTAGGCAGCGCCGTGCGCGGACGCTCGGGCTCGTCGCCGCCGCCGAACGCCCGTTGGCGGAACTCGACCGCGAAGCCGTTCATTCCCTTGAGCGCGACGGCCTCGTCTCGGTCGATGCGGAGGTCGTCGCGCTGCCCGCGTAAGGCGAACTGCTGGGGTCAGACCCCAAGGGGTCTGACCCCGACAGGGGTCTGACCCCAGCCTTTCGGTTTAGGTGTGCTTGAGGCCGGCCTTCGGGATCCGGATCACGAGCCGGTCATCGCCGTAGTCCGCGGTCGCGCCGGAGAGGTCGCTGCCCGCGGGGAAGTTCAGCGACTCGTCGACCGAGATCGTCTGATGCCCGTCTGCGCTCTTGCCGCTCGCTCGCAGGTGAAGCTGCGAGCCTTCCGGCTCCACGGTCAGCGTGCCGGCATCCAGGCCCGGCGCGGGCATCTCGAGCACGATCGTGTCGCCCTCGTCGCGTGTGGTGGGCGACGCCCAGCCCGCGGGCAGATTCGAGGTTGTCGTCTTCGTGGTCGCACCGACGGGCGCCTCGTCCTGTGGGGCACGGGCGCGCGCATCCTCCATCGCGTCGGTCGTTCCGAACAGCTTCTTCAGCAGGCCCACGGCGCCGTATTCAGCGCTTCGCTCGGCAACCCTGCCGGCGGTCAGGCGGCTACGATCCGCTGGTGACCGGCTCGATCTGGTTCTACCTCTTCCCGCTCTACATCCTCGGCGGCCTGTTGCTCGTGCTCGGCGTATTCGCCCTGCTCGGCCGCATTCAGGGCGGGCGCTATCTGAAGCCGATCCTGACGACCCTGATGAAGCTGCCACTCGTCGGCAAGCTGATGAAGAGGGCCTCGCAGGCGGCACTCGAGCGTCAGAACCCGGAGCTCGCCAGCGCGGTCAAGAAGATGGAGCGTGCCGGCGTCGCGCGCGATCCGCAACGTGCGGCTCAGGCGCTCTCGCGGCTGAACGCGAAAGAGCGGGCGGCGTACCTCGACGCGACGACCGAGCAGTCCGACGCGATCGCGCAGAACCGCCAGATGCGCCGCCAGCTCGAGCGGGCGAAGAAGGGCCGCCGCCGGTAAAGGCACTACCGCTCTGGCGTAACCGCGCTCTGGCGTAACCGCGACTTCATCCTGCTCTGGAGCGGGCAGGTCGTCTCCACCGTCGGGACGCGCGTCACCGGCGTGGCCTTTCCGTTGCTGGTGCTCGCGCAGACGCACTCGCCTGCGAAGGCGGGGCTCGTCGGGTTCGCCCAGACGCTCCCCTACATGCTCTTCTACCTTCCGGCCGGAGCGCTCGTCGACCGCTGGAACCGCAAGCGCGTGATGTTGGTCGCCGACGCGGGGCGAGCGCTGGCGCTGGGAAGTCTCGCGCTCGCACTGGCGGCACACGCGTTCTCGTTTGCCCAGATCCTCGCCGTCGCGTTCGCCGAGGGGACGCTGTTCGTGTTCTTCTCGCTCTCGGAGTCGGCTGCGTTGCCGCAGATCGTCCCGAAAGAGCAACTGCCGACCGCGGTCGCCCAGAACCAGGCCCGGATCCAGGGGGCCGACCTCGTCGGCCAGCCCTTGGGCGGAGCGCTCTTCGGGCTCAGCCGGCTGCTGCCCTTTGCCGCGGACGCGATCTCCTACGCGATCTCCTTCGTCTCCTTGCTGTTCGTGCGGCCCGCGTTTCAGGAGGAACGGGAGCGAACGCCGACGCGGCTGCGCGCGGAGATCGCCGAGGGTGTCGTCTGGCTGTGGGGGCAGCCGTTCCTGCGCGCCGCCGTCTTCCTCGTCGCCGGCTCCAACTTCGCCTTCAGCGCGATCATCCTCGCACTGATCGTCAGGGCGAAGCAGCTCGGCGCCTCGTCCGCGACGATCGGCCTGATGCTCGCCTTCTTCGGCTTGGGCGCGATCGTGGGCTCGGTCGTCGCGCCCTGGGTGCAGCGGCACGTCCACGCGAAGGTGGTCATCATCGGCGCGTTCTGGATCTGGGCCGCCGGAGCGTTCGCGAGCGCACTGATCCAGACGCCGTTCGGGCTCGGCGCCGTGTGGGCGTTCGGCGCCGTATTCGGCCCCGTGTTCAACGTGACGTTTGCCAGCTATCGCTACGCGCTGGTGCCCGACCGGCTCCTCGCGCGCGTCGGCAGCGCGGCACTGGTGGTTGCCTGGGGAGCGATTCCGCTCGGGCAGCTCACGGCGGGGTTCCTACTCCAGAATCTGGGCGCGCGCGAGACGATTCTCGCGCTCGCAGCCGCGATGGCGGCCGTGGGGCTCGCGGCGTCCGCCTCGCCGAGCGTGCGCTCGGCGCCCCGAGTGGAGGAGCTTCTGGCCGGTGAGACCGCCGCAGGTTGAGCGTTACCTTTCGCGCTCCGCGAACGAAGTAGGGATCGTGGAGGAGGTCCGGCGCCACTATGGGCAGATCTACCGCTTCGTCCGCCGTGGCCACCGGAATCGCCCTCGTCGCCAGTCGTCGACCGCGCACTGGCGGCAATCGGCGGCGGGCCTGTCCTTCACGCCGTCGTGGAGTACTCCTCACCAACGGATGTCGTCGTCGACCTCGCCACCGGCAAGTCGCGCGCGCGCGTCCACACGACGGAGTACTGGTATGACCGCGAGCGCTCCATGCTGCACACGCGGCTGCTGACGGACGGGAAGATGCTCACGGAGATCGTGGAGACTCCAACCGGGTCTGATTCCGACCTCGGCCACTACCCCGGCGGCTTCGCCGCGCAGCTCGATCCCGCCCTCGCAGGCTTCGTCACCCATTACCGCGACGCACTCGCGAACGGCACCGCGCAG
>WNGD01001534.1_pt1 | contig 24947 bp, 24 predicted proteins | sample 5400671 | NCBI WGS metagenome assembly WNGD01 (sample SAMN13153369, study PRJNA577476) | soil metagenome | isolation source: 40 cm soil or saprolite under grassland replicate 2 | place: USA:California | collected 2016-06-15
GCCTCGCGTACGAGGCCGCGCGGCGTTCGCCGCGATAGCCTTCAAGGCCGGACGAGGTTGAAGGACTCGGATCCGCCGGGCGGGATGAATTGGCTCCCGCACTCACACGTCCACACGAGTCCCGTCTTCCCCGCGATGACGAGCCGCGTGACCGTGTAGTCGAACCCGCATTTGGCGCACGCGAGAACGACCGATGGCGCGACGGGCTGCCGCATCACCATGACCGGCGCTTCCTTCCTTCGAATCCAAGCCCTCATCTTCGCGAGACGTCTCGGCCTTCCGCGCGCCGGATTCCCTCCGGATTCCGGAGTCGCGGGAGACGTACGTCCGTTGACCCGTGGACTTTCGACCGCGGTCCTCCACTCCCCGCACGGGATATCGATTCGTGACGGATAAAGGGCGACGACATTTCCTACAGTCAATAATGAGAACGTGATGCGGTGCGTCACAGCCGAGTCGTTTGCCATCATGTCGATGTCAGCGGCGCGGATGCAGGCCCCGCCGGTTCCGGGCGGACTCGATTCAGCGCGTCCTCGAGGACCTCGATGACGCGATCCCTCTCGGAGGCCTGATCGGGGTACTCGCAGCTCCAGCGACGCCAGTATGGTCGCTTGTGAGCGATCTTGTACTTGAGGCCGGACATGAACGTCGCGTAGGTGTCCTCGTCGATCTTCCGCACGCGCTGATGCGCGAGGAGATACCAATGGTAGAGCGTGTCCGGAGGCACGCCCGATCCTGGAGGCGCCGCCTGCCCTCTCCGCTTCTTGCTCTTGAACGTGAACTCCCAACGGTCCGGCGCGACCTTTTGCTCTCGCCAGATCGCGTCCGTGTAGCGCCAGGAGTGCGACCCGCCGACCGCCATCCCGCTGTACGATTGCCCGTTGAACTCCTTGAGGTCGTCGAAAGACATGGTCGGGCCACGAAATGCCAGGATGTACATGGCCCTTCTCCGGAGGGAGATGAGTGAAAGTGAGCATGCGAAGGGCACGGCGGCTTGCACGACAGAGAGACGCGACACCGGAGTCCCAACGGAACGCCGAGCTACCAGGGGAGGCCCATCGCTCCGGCGAGGAACCGATTCAGCGGATCCATCGACGTGCACGCTTCGATGAACGACTCGAAGAACTTCTCGTTGGTGACCTCCGTATCGCGGAACGAGCGCGTCCCGACGAAGTCCTTCCGGCGGAGGTCCTGGATGAGAGGATGGTTCGGGTCGATGCCGGGCGGCGGCCGCTTGAGGGATTCGCCTTCGAGTCGCACCTTGCTCCGGAGGACTTCCTTCCACCGATCCGGTTCATCGAGCATGCGACTGCGGATCTTCGAGAGGATCGGCGAATCGGGATGCCAGACGCCGGAGTACGCGGCGCTCTCGCCTGGACCCAGATGGAGGAAAAGCCCGGGCGTCATGTGCTCCGGTCCCACCGCCTTCGTGTGCCAGAAATGGACCCCGATGTGGGTCTTGTACGGGCTCTTGTCCGGAGAGAAGCGGACGTCCCGATAGATCCTGGAAAGGGATCCGCCGAACGGCCGCGCGTCGCCGACGAGGTATGGGCTGAGCTTCTGCAGCCGCGCGCTGGCATCCTTGATGAAGCGGACCGCCGGGTCCTGGATCGCTTTCTCGTATCGTTCCTTGTTCGCCGTGAACCACGGCTTGTTGTTGTTCTTGCCCAATTCCCGGAAGAATCCCATGAATTCCGGGGTGAAGTACCGCGCGCGTTCTCCCATGCTCACGACCCCCTACGACTCGCTGCCTCCTGGGATGCCGCTCCGACGGTTCAACGTTCGCGTGCGGATTTGCCCCTCCACTCGAATGACGTGAACCGGGTTAGCGGGCTCAGCCCATCGGCCGGAACTTGTACCCGTAGTGGATCACGCCGGCCTCGCCTTCTTGTCCGAGCTTCCGGAACGCGGCCTGGACCTTCATCCCGATCTTGACGTCCTCGGGTTTCGCGTCAATAACTTGGGACGTGAGCCGCACGCCCTCTTCCATCTCGATGATCGCCATCACGTACGGCTTCTGCATCTCGAACTGCGCGGGTGCATCGTGGATCACGGTGTACGTGACGACCGTCCCCTTGCCGGTGAGTTTGACGCGCTGCATCTTCCCGATCGACTTGCGGCCGCAATCCGGGCACACGGCCCGCGGGGGGAAATCGACCTGCCCGCAGCTGCCGCACTTCGTGCCGATGAGGTTGTAACGGCTGCCGATTTCCCGCCAGAAACGGGGGACGGCCATCTCAGTCCCCCCGCTCGAAGATATGGACGACCGCCGTGGCGCCGGTGCCGCCCAGAGTGTGCGTCAGCCCGCGACGCGCCCCGACGACCTGCCTCTTGCCTGCCTCGCCACGCAGCTGGCGGACGATCTCGACGGCCTGCGCGACGCCCGTCGCGCCGACCGGCTGGCCGCGGGCCTTCAACCCGCCCGACGTGTTCACGGAGATCTTGCCGTTCAGCGCCGTGACGCCGTCCATCGTTGCGGGGCCGCCCTTCCCCTTCTCGACGAACCTCAAGTCCTCGATCGCAAGGATCTCCGAAATCGTGAAGTTGTCGTGGACCTCCGCCACCTGGACGTCCTTCGGCGTGAGCTTCGCCTCGTCGAACGCGCGTTTTCCCGCGACGACGGTCGCATCCATCGTCGTCAGGTCGCGCCGGTCGTGCAGGGCGAGGAAGTCGCTCGCCTGCCCGGAGCCGCGGAACAGGATCGGTGTATCGGTGAACTTGTGCGCCTTCTCCGCCGCGCAGAGGACGACCGCGGCGGCACCGTCGCTCAGAGGGGCGCAGTCGAACAGCCCGAGCGGCTCGGCGACCCAGGGGCTCTGCAGGACCGCGTCGATCGTAATCTCCTTCTGGAATTGCGCTTCCGGGTTCATCGCGCCGTTCTTGTGGTTCTTCACCGCGACGGAGGCCATGTGCTCGCGCGTCGTGCCGTACTCGTACATGTGGCGGCGCGCCATCATCGCGTACAGCCCGGCGAACGTCGCGCCGAAGACGCTCTCCCACTCCTGGTCCGCCGTCGACGACAGGATCTCCGCGGCTTGGACCTCCCCGACGTCCGTCATCTTCTCCGCCCCGCCGACGACGACGATGTCGTACATGCCGGAGGCGATCGCGAGGCGCGCCTGCAGGAGGGCGATCGCGCCGCACGCCCCACCGCCCTCGACGCGCACGGTCGGGAGGTGCATGTCCGCCAGGCCCGAGTAGTCGGCGACGAGCGCGGACACGTGCTCCTGGTCGATGAACTTCCCGGCGGACATGTTGCCGATGTACACGGCATCGATGTCCTCGGAGCGGAGCTTCGCGTCCTGGATCGCCTTCAGGCCCGCCTCGATCCCGAGGTCGCGGAAGGAGCGGTCCCACAGCTCGCCGAACTCCGTCGCGCCCACGCCGACGACGGCCACGCCGCGCACGGCCTCAGCCCTCCCGCATCAGGATCTTGCCGCGGTACTTCGCGTACGTCGAGTACTCGATGAACACTTGGTCCTCGATCTGCGCCTTGATCGTCGGCGTCGCATCCCGGCGGATGCGTCCGATCTCGTTCGTCACCGTGATGTCGAACCCGTCGGAGCCGGCGCCGCTCCCATATCCGACGGCGAAGATGCGGTCCCCGGATTCCGCCTCGTCCAGGATGGCACACAGGCCGACCATGATCGCGCCGCTGTAGGTGTTCCCGATCTCCCGCACGCACATGCCCGCGTCAATCTGCGGATCCTTGAAGCCGAGCTGCTTCGCCGCGCGGACCGGGAACTTGCCGTTCGGCTGGTGGAACACGGCGTAGTCGTAGTCCTCCGCGGTCGTGCCCGCTCGCTTGAAGAGGAGCTGCGCGCAGTTGATCACGTGCTTGAAATACGCGGGCTCGCCGGTGAAGCGGCCGCCGTGGCTCGGGTATCGCTGACCCTCCCGCCTCCAGAAGTCCGGGGTGTCCGTCGTGTACGAGACCGTGTGGTCGATGTCCGCGATCGTCCGGTCCGTGCCGATCAGGAACGCTGCGCCGCCCGCGGACGCGCTGTACTCGAGCGCATCGCCCGGCGCGCCTTGGCTCGTGTCGGAGCCGACCGCCAGGCCGTACTTCATCATCTTCGAGAGCGTGAGTCCCATCGTCGTCTGCATCGCAGCGGTCCCCGCCTTGCAGGCGAACTCGAAATCCGCCGCCGTCATCACGGGGGCCGAGCCGATCGCCTCCGCGACGATCGTGGCGGTGGGCTTGACGGCGTACGGGTGGGATTCCGATCCGACGTAGATCGCGCCGATCTCCGTGGGGTCGATGTCCACCTTCGCCATGCACGCCCTCGCGGCCTCGACGGAGATCGTGATGACGTCCTCGTCGGGACCGGGCACGCTCTTCGCCCGGATGTTGAGCCCGCGGCCCATCGCCTCGCCGTCGGCGCCCCAGACGATCCCGATGTCCTTCGGCCGAATCCGGTAACGCGGGATGTACCCGCCGTAACTCACGATGCCCGCCTTCATGCGATCCGCTCCAGTCTCGAGATCAGCTCGGGCTGATCGAGGTCCGTCCTTGCGAGGATGATGCTGTCCAGCTCCGCCAGCTTGATCGCCAGCTCGTCGATGTTCTCCGGTTGCACGTAGACGACCATCGCCGGCTTGAGCGGATGGGCCTTGATCGCGATCATCGGGGACCGTCCGTATTTGACGTCCGTGAAGAGCAGGGCGCGCTCGCTCGAGGTGCCGTAGATGCGCAGGTAGTCGCTCGCGTCGAGCGTCGTGATCGCCTTGATCGAGTGGATGACCGTGTATCCATTCACGAGACGTCGGGTGTTCAACTTCTGCGTGAGCAGCTTCCCGTCGATCTTCCGGAGGAAGTCCGCGGCGCGCACCCCGACGGCCCAGTCCCGCATCGACGGGATGACGTCGGAATATTCCTGGAACCGCTTCGAGAGCCGTTGCCCCGACGCCTGGTCGATGTCCAGGAGCGCCTCGACGAGCCGGCGAATCGTCTTGATGCCGGGCGACTCCCTCCGGCCGGCCTCGTAGTCGCTGATGACGCTAGGCGAGACGCGCATGTGGTTCGCCAGGTCCGTCTGGGAGATGTGCAGCTCCTCGCGCCACTTCCGCATCGTCTTGCCCGGCTGGTCCGACAAGGCGATCTCGCCCGCGATCTTCTCGCGGAGCGGGAACTGCATGTGCGAGCGAGACATGGAGCGCTATATAAGCGTGTCGAAGAGACTATCGACGTGTGACGAGAGGCCGATCCCCCGCGGCGGTCGTCGGATTCAGGGGCGCCTCCGCGGTTTGTCAAGGCGGGATCCTCTGGATTGACAATCCCTTTACCCACCCGACAGAGCGATGCAACGTCGCCCCATACATCGTGAACGACGGCACTCCCCCACGAAAATCGAAGCGTGCATCACGGGCCGCGAAGAAGAACTTCTATCTGGTGGTGTGGTGGATGTCGCAGAATCCGTACGCCGCCATCTTCGAGAACCGCATCGCGGCGGAGGCCGCGGCGAATGTACGCAATGCGATTCTGATCACGGTGTGCGGCGGTGATACGGAAATCCCGGAGATCGTCGACTGGTACCGCCGCGATCCCGAGGGGAATCCGATGCCCGTCGAGTGGAGGGACCTCGCAGGCCAGGTCCGGGCGCCGTGGACGTTCAAGACGATCGATCAGACCGAAGCCGAGGCTGCGGCGTAGGCCGAGTCGTTGGAGCGCTCCGCTCAGCGGACCAACGCAGAGGAAGGGACCAGGGAGCGGCCTCAGAATCCCCGGGTCGATCCCGATTCTAGCCGAATCCCGCGATCGTGTGGATGTGGACGGGATGCGTCGCGATGTACCGTCCGAGGGGACGATAGACCCAGTACGTGTGCCAGACGTACCAGGACGGGGCGATAGGCGGCGCCTCCGTGATGGCGACGGCCTGCGGGACGGCGCCCGGCGGTAAGTTTGCGGCCAGATACGCGAGCCCGAGGGGCGCGACTCCGTAGCTCAGCACGAGCGCGAGGTCTTCGATTTCCAAGGTGAGCTCGAAGAATCCCCTTCGCGTAATCGCGCCGATGCAGTCCCGGAACACGTCGATTGCCTCCATGGGCTCCAGAGGACTCGCCGCGAGCATGGCCGAGGGCGCATAGGCGGGGTCGAAGACGCCGGCGAGATGCGACGCGGCGAAGGAGAAGCGATCGACCATCGACTCCTGGGGGATCTGGGACGAAGCGAGGATGGAGGCCGCGGCCTCGATGTGCAGACCATCCCGGTACCCGCGCGCGGCCATGCCGGACAACGCCGCATCGAACCGGCCGAGCGCCTCCTCCACCGAATAAGGCGAACGCGCGAGCGCAGATACCAAGAGGGCGTTGAGGACCGGCCGCTGCCTCCGGATGTCGTCGAGTCGCGCGAAGACCGAGTCCCATGAACTCGGGTCGAGATCCGCCATGGAGGCCGCGGCAAAAATCCGGTCTTCCGGCAGGATGCCGTGGGACTCCAGTCGAAACCGGATCTGCTCAAAGTTCGCTCGGACGGGTCCGGGGTCGCCAGGGACCGAGGCCAGCACTGTCGACCCGACGAGGCGGTCTTCCTTGTTCCAGCTGCCCCAGTTCACGTCCGCGCTGTAGAACTCGAACAGGCGGGCGAGGAGGATCGGATCCACGGGCCGCTTCGAGAGGATCATCGAGGCGAAACGGATGTCCACGGTCGTGAAGGGAGAAAAGCCGAACGGCATCTCCTCGTCCAATCGTTCCTCTTCCACCAGAAACAAGCGTCGGTACAACGAATCGGCGCGGGCAATCGTCTGGAGGAGCCCCTCGCGATAGCCGGCCATCTCCCGCTGAAAGTCCTCGAAGGAGCGCCCTTCGAGCCGCTTCTGCCACGTGGACAGGTCCTCAAGGACGCCCTTCCCGGGGAGCGTGAGCCGGAAATATTCTTGGGTCGGGCCGTTCCAGACGAGCGCATCCAAGCTCGTCTTCTGCCGCGTGATCTCCTCGAGGTCTGAGATCATCTTCTGGAGTTCCGGAGGCGCGGTCGGGCCGGGCGTCGCGAGGGCTTGGCGGGAGAGCTCGCGCACGCGGTCTCGAAGGGGCAGGAGGCCGGTCACGGCCGCCGTCCACCGGTCCCGCGTGGCCGGGTCGACCGGCCCGAGGAGGCCTTCCGACACCAGGGAGGCGCGCTCGTCGGCGCTCACGGACACTTCCCGGTGGTCCGCAAGGGACTGCAAGATCCCCGTCACCCGGCCGCTGTCCATCACGACCCGTCCTCGTCGGCCACCCCGATCTCGGCGTGGCATGCGTCCGGGTCGACGATTGGCTCGACGTGCAGGAGCAGCTTCCCGCCGCGGGGCTCCAAGGCGAGATAGGGATCGGTCGCGCAGGCGCGTCCGAGTGCATCGAGGATCCAGCGACGCCGCGCCACGGGCCCGCGAGGCAGTCGCCATTGGCGTTCGACGGCGACCGCGAGCGCCTCCATCGCATAGAACGCCTCGTACACGTTGCGGTGGAACCGCCGTGCGATTTCCTCCCGGACCCGGCCGGGGTCTCCCGCCGCGACTTCCTCGATGCCCTCGAGGTCCGCGAAATACAGCGTCCCGTCGGGCGCGACGACCGCGTCCTTGTCGAGCCACACGTCGTGGTAGCCTAAGCCTGCGTACACCCCGCGTCGATCGTCGTGCCGGAGCGTTCGCGCGTACAGGGTGAGCGCGGCCATCGCGACCCTATACGAATACGACGCGTACGACCGCCAGACGAAGGAGACGAGCGCGGGCGGGAACTATTCCTCATACACATACGACGCGGCCGGCAACATGGCCACGCGGACCGATGCGAACGGAAACCTCACCAGGTACGCGTGGGACAAGGAGAACCGACTCATGAAAATCACCTATCCAGGGTCGGTCGTCGCGACGGCCTCGTACGACGCGAACGGGAACACACTCCACGCGACGGGGCTCGGTTACACCCGCGACGAGACGTGGGACGCCCTCGACCGGCGCACCTCGACGACGTACAACTACAACGGCATCTTTTCGAAGACGATCTCCTATCAATATGATGTCGATTCCCATCGGACCCGGATGAATTATTCCGACGGAACGTACGTCACATATGTATGGGACCCGATCGGTCGGCTCAACAAGACCGCGTTCAGCGATGGTTCCGCGTGGTGGTACGCCTATGACCAAGATGACCGACGGACAAAGCTCACGGAGCCGAACAACGTCGTGACGACCTGGGTGTACGACGCCGCGAGCCGTCTCAACACGACGAGCGCGAAGAAGGGCGCGACGACCCTCGAATTGTTCACGTACTGGTACGAAAAGGCGGGCAACCGTGTGCGGGTCGTCGAGGCGGACATGTCGTGGGTGAAGTACGATTACGACAACCTATATCGTCTCATCAAGGAATCCGCCTCGGACGGTCGGTACACCTCGTACGACTACGACAAGGACGGAAACCGCCGGCATGCAATCAATTCGACGGCCACGACGACGCTCTCGTACGGGAAGGAGGATCAGCTCCTGCAGTCCGTCGTGTCAGGGGGCGGGACGATGACGTACGCCTACGACAAAAACGGAAACCTCCGATCGAAGACCCTCGCCGGGAACGCCACGACGTACGGCTACGACGTCGAGAACCGAGTCACATCGATCGCGGGTGGCGGGCCGACAGCCTCGTTCGAGTACAGCACTGAAGGGAAGCGGATGAAGCGCCTGTCTGGCGGAACGACGACTTTCTTCGGATACGATTACGCCGGCGTGTCTGGGGGCGACGATATTGTGGCGGAGTTCACGTCAACCGGTTCCGTCAACACGACGTACGTCCACGGACCGCGCGTCGACGATCCGCTCGGGATGAAGAAGGCGGCGTGGTCCTTCTACCAGCGGGACGGCCTCGGCAGCGTCACGCGGCTCACGGACGGCGCGGGCGGCACGCTCGCGACGTACCGGTACAACGCGTTCGGCGCAATCCGGTCGCAGACTGGCACCTCAAACACGTACGGATTCACCTCGCGCGAAAATGAAGCGGCTCTCATGTTCTACCGTACCCGATACTACGATCCGTCGGCGGGACGGTTCACGTCGTCCGACTCCGCTGGCGTGTGCGGCGGATACAACCGCTACGCGTACGTCGGCAACAACCCGGCGAACCGGATCGACCCGAGCGGACGTTTGCCGAGCCACCTGTTCGACGGTGGAGGGAGCGACAGTTATGTGAGCGGAGGCGTCGAGTTCAACCCGATTTGGTATGTGCGGGCTTACTACTGCGCAGATGGCTCAGAGCCTACGTTCGGGTGCTGCAAATGGAGCGCGGTCTGTATCGCCGGGGTAGTAGGGGCGTGGAGCGTGAGGATTCCGATCTGCCTGGCTTGCGTTGCTGACCCAACGAGGGCCATATGCCTTGCATGCCTAGGGCTTTGGGTCGGCGGAACCGCACTTGCGTTTATCTGTTGCGAGGTACGACCAATCCCGCGGTGAAATGGAAAGGGACGGAGTGCACATGGAAACGGCGACATGGCAGAAGCTGGCTATGGTGACCTGTATTATTGGCATCATTCAACCGCTCGTCTTGGTCCTGAGTGGGGCGGTAGAGTGGCTCCCAGCTCTTTTGGTCTCCGTACCGACGTTTTTCATCGGCATTTGGTTTCTTGTATTTCGGTGGAAGCCTTGGAAAGAGACGGAAGGCTAGCGATCTGGCACTCACAATCGCGTTCTGTGGCCGGGTTGGCCCTTGTCCTGATGCAGGTTAGGGCGGACAGTAGGATGACCAATCGTCCGGTTTGTAAGTGGGTCCGTCCGGATTTGAACCGGAGTCTAGTGGTCCCGAACCACCAAGGATAGACCAAGCTACCCCACGGACCCAGCGCGAGGCGGCGTAAGAAAAGGGCCGGCATAAGCGTTGTGAGCCAATCGCTCGGCGGTCAAGAGTGAATCGGAACCGAGGCGCACCATGAAAGCCTTCGCGAGGCGCCCTCCATGTCGCGCGCTGTGGGCCGCATGGGGCATGCGATTCGCTGGCGGCGGATGGGAGCACTGGCGCTGAGCCGCGTCAGCCGAGCCGCTCGACGCGCACCGAGCGGATTCGGCCGCGGTCCACGGAGAAGACGCCCCGGTAGTGGCGGGCCCGACCCATGTGGTAGAGCGCGAGGACCTCGCGGCCACGATCTTCGAGGCGCTCGAGCGACACCGAGTTCGGCTTGCGGTACTCGAGGAGGGATGCCGCGATCTCCCGGATTCCCCTCGATTCCTTGCCAGCTTCGTCCGTGAGGGTGGCGTCTGTCGAGAAGAGGTTCAACGCGTCGACGACTCGGCCCTGGGACAGGGAGTCGTAGTACTCCCGCACGACATGAGCTGCCTCCTTAGGCGACAGCTGGGTTGCCATTGCGCACACGTTCGCCTCAACGAATCCGTTGGACTAAGGGTTTACGCCATATTCTCCGGAGGCCCACGGAGTTTCCGTACCCCGGGCGACCGCATAGTCGATCGCGATCTCCGCGATGTCGGTCGCGTAGCTCGCCGTGCGGCCGAGGCTGTCGACGATCGTCGCGAGCGCGAGGAGCTCCTCCCCCTTCTTCGTCGCGACGTGATGCGAGAGGCCGTCGATCAGCTTTTGATGCCGCGCGAGGTCGTCCACCGCCGCGTTCGCCGCATCAACGTCGGCCGTCAGGAGGGCCATGAAGGCTTTGTCCAGGATCGCAATCGCGGACTCCCGCGCCGCGTCGAACTCCCTGAGGAGCTTCGGGTCGAGCCCCCGCTCCGATAGCACGGAATACGTGCGGGCGATGCGCTCCGCGTGGTCCCCGATCCGCTCGAACAACTTCGCGATGAGCCGGTAATTGTGAAGTTCCGTCTTCCCCATCGGACCTGCGGCACCGGCGCCCGGCATGTGCGCCATGCTGTACTGCTTCGCGACCATCCAATAGAGCCGGTCGACGTCCTGGTCCCGCTGCGAGACGTCGCGGGCGAGCGCCTCGTCCCGCGTCCGGAGGGCAATCAACGCGTCCTCATGCATCGCACGGACCGTCAGGTGCATGCGGCGGAGGCATTTCTCCGCGCTGAGTTCGGCGGTGTCGGAGAGGTCCTGGATCACGACCGCGTTCCGCGTCTCCTCGATCACCTCCGGGCCGATCACCATCCGGCTGAAGTCCCTCGCGACGCGGCGAACGAAGGGCCCCATCTCGGGCCGGAACCGGATCTCGATGTAGCCGAAGCCCGCGATGTACGCGCCGATCAGCTTCCGCAGCAGGTGATCGCGGCGCTCCTCGCCCTTTTCCTCGAAGATCCGCCGCCGCATCTCGGGCTTCTCCCCGGGCCTCGGCCGGATCGAGACGGCGCCGTCCGTCTGGGTGTCGATGAACACTGTGTCGCCCGCCTTCAGGCCCGCACCCACGACCCACCGCTTCGGCAGCGACACGACGTACGTCGAACCGCCGGTGAGCTGCAACTTCCGTCCTTCCATTCCCCTCACTCGGAGTCCTCCCACAGTCTATGGAGTCAAAAGGGTTCTCCCTATAGTCTATATAGCCCATCCCTCGACACCGGTTGACAGGGAACATTCCATCCGGAACCGTCATAGAGAGGGGACCTCCGTCGGTCCCAGAGGAAAACGAAATTGAGGTTGAAGAGGGGTGGGTGAGTCGAATGACAGGAACACCCGAAGAGATGGAGCGGCTGCACCGGGCATCGGGCGGCAATCGCCACTGGATCGTCGTGGCGGTCATCGCCGTCGTCGCGATCCTGATCGCGGTGGCGGCCCTGGCGGGATGGTTATCGCCCACCGCGCAGCACACGACGCTCCTGGGGGCGGGGGCGACGTTCCCGTATCCGCTGATCGGCAAGTGGTCCAGCGTGTACGTGAATCTGACCGGAGTGCAGGTCAACTACCAGGCGATCGGAAGCGGCGGCGGAATCTCGCAGATCACCGCGAAGACCGTCGATTTCGCCGGGAGCGATGCGCCGCTCAAGCCGGGCGAGCGGGCGGCCGCGCCGGGCCTGCTGCACATCCCGGAGACGATTGGCGCCGTCACGGCCGCGTACAACGTCGGGAGCCTTTCGACGGGGCTCAACCTCACGGGGCCGGTGCTCGCGGAGATCTTCCTCGGCAACGTGACGAGCTGGAACGATCCGACGATTACCGCGCTGAATCCAGGAGTGAGCTTGCCGAGCACGACGATCACCGTCGTGCACCGGTCGGACAGCAGCGGCACGACGTTCGTGTGGACGAGCTATCTGCACCTCGCGAGCTCCGCTTGGAACTCGAGCCTCGTCGGGAAGTCGATCAACTGGCCCGTCGGAATCGGGGTCGCAGGCAACGCCGGGGTCGCCGGCAAGATCCTCCAGACGCCGGATTCGATCGGGTACGTCGAACTCGCGTACACGGTCCAGAACTCGATGAAAGTCGCGAAGGTCCAGAATCCGGCGGGCAACTTCATCCTCCCGAGCCTCGCCAGCACGGCGGCCGCCGCGGCGTCCGCATCGTCTCTTCCGAGCCCGAGCGGCGACTGGGGAAACGTCTCCATCCTGAACGCCCCCAGCGCGAACAGCTATCCGATCGCGAGCTTCACATACCTGTTGGTCTACAAGGAGCTGAACACGATCGGGCCGTCGATGACCGAGACGAAGGCGCAGGCGCTGGTCGACTTCCTGTGGTGGGCGGTCCACGATGCTCTCGGGTGCGACCCACCCCGATGTCCCGGTGGGCAGCAGTACGCCGCAGGGCTCGTGTATCCTGCGCTACCGCCATCCGTCGTGACGCTCGACGAGACGGCGATCCGCAGTATCACGTTCAATGGGCAAACGCTACATAGCTGAGGACGGTTCGCCGGCTGAACGACGCATGCACCTCTTTCGAATCCCTTGGAGGCGCGGCCGTGTGCGCACGGCGGCCTCCCTAGGTGATTCTCTCTTTCAATGGCTCTCTGGCGGAGTCGCCGTCGCGGTCGTAGGTTCGCTCGCGCTAATTGTCGCTGTCTTGTTCGTCCTCGCGGACGAGTCGATTCGGACGTTCGGCGTCGGCTTCTTGAATGGAACAACCTGGAACCCGGTCCCTCCGGAAGTCTTCGGCGCCGTGCCGTTCGTCTACGGAACGCTCGTGACATCCGCGCTCGCCCTCCTCTTCGGCGTCCCGATCAGCTTGGGCATCGCCATCTTCCTCTCGGAACTCGCTCCACGGTGGCTTCGGGTCCCGCTCACGTACGTGGTTGAACTCCTCGCGGCGGTGCCCTCCGTGGTCTATGGCCTATGGGGGATTTTCGTCCTGAGCCCCGTGATGCGGGCCTTCGTGGAGCCCGTCATCCAAGACGTCTTCGGATTCCTCCCGATCTTCCAAGGCAATCCCATCGGGACGGACAAGTTCACGGCCGGCGTCATCCTCGCGGTCATGATCATCCCGACGATTTCCTCCGTTTCGCGCGAGTCTCTCCTTGCGGTGCCACAGAGCCAGCGGGAGGCGGCGCTCAGCCTCGGGGCGACGCATTGGGAGACCACCCGGGTCGCGGTCCTCCGGTACGCGCGCGCCGGGCTCTTCGGCGCGGTCATCCTGGGCCTCGGCCGCGCGGTCGGGGAGACGATGGCGGTCACGATGACGATCGGGAACCGCAACGCGATCTCCGTCTCCTTGTTCGATCAAGGCCAGACGATCGCGAGCTGGATCGCCAACAACTTCACGGAGGCGGGGCCGCTCGAGCTGAGCGCACTGATCGAGCTCGGACTCGTCCTCATGCTGATGTCCCTCGCAATCAACATCTTCGCCCGGCTCATGGTCCGCCGGGTGATGGGCGTGGGGGAAGCCGCATGACCTTCCGGTTCAACCGCGACGCCTGGCGGCACCTGAAGGACATCGTGATGAGCGTCGCGGCCCTCGCATGCGTGGCCCTCGCCCTCATCCCGCTCGGCAGCATCCTCATCGAAGCGGGGAGCCGCGGGTTGCAGGCGATCAGTCCCGGGTTCTTCGCCCTCACCACGGGAGAGGGCGGAATCGGGAACGCGATTCAAGGCACGCTCATCCTCATCGCCCTGACGTCGCTCATCTCGCTGCCCGTCGGCGTGCTCACGGGAATCTATCTGTCCGAGTTCGGAAAGAACCGAGTGGGCTACGCAATCCGTTTCTTCGTCGAGGTCATGACACAGATCCCATCCATCATCGTCGGGATCTTCGCGTACTCGGTCATCCTAGAATTGGGTCTGCTGCACCTGGTCGACACGCGACTCGTCTTCAGCACGACGACGGGAGTCATCGCCCTCTCCACGATCATGGTCCCGTTCGTGGCCCGCGCGGCCGAGGAGGCGTTGCGCCTCGTTCCCGTGGCCACGCGAGAATCGGCGCTCGCCCTGGGCATCCCGCAGTATCGAACGATCCTCCGCGTGGTCCTCCCCTCCGCAAGCAGCGCCCTCCTCACCGGAGCGCTCTTGGGCGTCGCGCGAGTCGGAGGCGAGACGGCCCCGTTGCTGATGACCGCATTCGGAAGCCCGTTCGGGTTCTCGGGCCTCGACCATCCGATCGAGTCCCTGCCGCACACGATCTATGTGTTCGCGCTCAGCCCTTCGACGGCCCAGAATCAAGCGGCGTGGGGGGCGTCCCTCATCCTCGTCCTCATCATGCTGGCCATCAGTATCACGTCCCGGGTCATCGTCCGGCTGCGATCCGTGTCAGGGTGAGTTCACCATGGCGGCGAAGATTCGCACCGAAGGGCTCTCGGCCTGGTATGGGACGAAACTCGCGATCCACGACATCACAATGGATTTCGAGGAGCACTCCGTCACCGCCATCATCGGTCCGTCGGGATGCGGGAAGTCGACGCTGATTCGCTGCCTGAACCGGATGCACGAGACGATCCCGAAGACGCGGGCCGAGGGGAAGGTGACCTTGGATCAAGAGGACATCTACGCCCTTTCTCCGGTGAGCGTGCGCCGTCGGATCGGGATGGTCTTCCAGAAGGCCAATCCGTTCCCCACGATGTCGATCTATGAGAACGTCGCAGCGGGATTGCGGCTGAACGGTGAGCGCAATCGAGACAAGCTCGACGCCGCCGTGCTCGAGAGCCTGAAAGCCGCGGCGCTCTGGGACGAAGTGAAGGACTCGCTCGACAAGAGTGGCGCGAGTCTCTCGGGCGGACAGCAGCAGCGGCTCTGCATCGCGCGGGCCCTCGCGGTCAAGCCGGAGGTCCTCCTCATGGACGAACCGTGCTCCGCCCTCGACCCGATCGCGACCGCGAAGATCGAGGACCTGATCTTCGACCTGAAGAAGGATTACACGCTCGTCATCGTGACCCATAACATGCAGCAAGCCGCGCGGGTCGCCGAGACGACGGCGTTCATGTATCTTGGCAAGCTCATCGAGGTCAACGGGACGCGCGAGCTGTTCGAGCGACCGCGCGAGACGCTCACAGAGAGTTACATCACCGGGAGGTTCGGGTAATGCCGCAAGCCGCAGAACGCAAGGCGCTCGAGAAGGGACTTCACAAGCTGAACGAGAACATGGTGACCCTCGCGGAGCTCAGCGAGCTCGCGATCCGCAAGGCGATCGACGGACTCACGCGGTTCGACACGGACGTCGCGAGGGAGGTCTTCACCTTGGACCAGGAGGTCTACGGACTCCAACTCGAGATCGAGCGGACGTGCATCGACCTCATCGCTTTGCACGCGCCCGTGGCACGGGACCTCCGGACGATCACGACGTCCCTGAAGATCACCACGGACCTGGACCGCATCGGCCGGTATGCGAAGGACCTGAGCGAGCTCACCCTGCAGTTCGGCGGCGCGCAGGCGCGGCCGCGCGCGGACATCGCCCGGATCCGCGAGATGGCGGACCACACGATCCGCATGGTCGACACGTCGATCGACGCATTCGTCAAGAGGGACGCGGAATCCGTGCGGAACATCATGGAGGTCGACGACGAGGTGGACCGGATGCACGACGAGATCTTCATCGATCTCGTGCATCGGATGGAGGAGCGCACCCTCGACACGGAGAGCGGCGCCCGCTACATCCTCGTGAACCGATATCTCGAGCGGATCGCGGATCACGCGGTCAACATCGGATTGCGGGTCGTCTACATGGTCACGGGCGACTGGCTCCCGCGAGTCCGTGCGGCGGACCGGGCGAAGCGGTATCCAAAGCCCGCCGGCGGAACTCCATAGTTCCTGGGAGGTCCAGGAATCCCTTCGGACGGGCCGCACGACCGAACCGCGTATCTGGTTGGCACCGTCGTCCGGCGGCCCCATCGGACGTGCGGGTCGACCTGCGATCAGATCTCTCCCTGTGGCGGCATCGCCCCGCGACGCCTCCGAAGGAACAGGAGCGCGAGGACGACGACCGCGATGAGCGCGAAGAGGACCGCGCCGATCCCGGCGTATCCGTACGGCCCGGACGGGCTGAAGAAGCCCGTGTCGACGCGGAACGTGACGGACGCAGTCGCCGTGTTCCCCGCTCGGTCGACGACCGTGATCGTCACCGTGTGCGAGCCGTCTGAGAGGCCGGTCAACGCCTGCGATGTCATCGACGCGGAAAGGGTCTGCGGGCTTCCCCCGTCGACGCGGAGCTCGATGTGATCGACGCCGGATGTCGTGTCGGCCGCGGACCACTGCACCGTTGTCGAGGACGACGTCACGACGGCCCCGGATCCCGGTCCCGAGATCGAGACGGTCGGGTCGGTCGCGTCGACCGTGACGGCGACCGACGCGGAGGCCGAGTTGCCCGCTCCATCGTACACGGTCACGACGATCGTGTGCGGTCCGTCCGCCAGGCCCGTCAGGGTATGCGTCGTAATGCCGCCGGCCACGGTCACCACGGTGCCGTCCAGGTCCACGTCCACATGGTCGATGCCCGATGTCGCGTCGGAGCCGGTCCACGTCACGACGACGTCCGGCGTGCCGACGAAGCCCGCGGCAGGCGCGGTCAGGGCAACCGACGGGGCGACGGTGTCCACCGTGAAGCTCCGCGTGACGACGGTCGAATGACCCGCGCCGTCGTACGCAGTCAGCTCGACCGCGTGCAGTCCGTCGGCGAGGCCCGTGAACGCGTAGTCCGTCGCGGCCGGGGTCAACGTGGTCGTCGAGCCGCCGTCGATGCGGATGTCGAAATGGTCCAAGCCGGTCCCGGCGTCGCTCGCAGTCCAGGTGACATCGACGGACGGGCTCGCCAAGAACGCACCCGCTCCCGGCGCGGTGATGCTCACGGTCGGACCGGTCGTGTCGATGATCACCTCGATCGAGGCGGATGCGTTGTTCCCGCCGCCGTCCCACGCCGTCACCTGAATCGTGCGGGTGCCGTCCGGGAGGCCGGTCAGCGTGTACGACGTCTCGGTCGCCGGCACCGTGATCGGCGTGCCACCGTCCACTTGGATCGTGTAGTGGTCCACGCCCGTGCCGACGTCGGAGCCGGACCACGTGACGGTCACAGAGCTGACCGTGAAGAGCGTGCCCGAGGCCGGGGAGGTGATCGTCACCGTCGGGGGCGTCGTGTCCGGCGCAAGCCCGAGATCCCCGAGGGCGTAGATCGGCAGGTATCGGACGTCCGGCCACGAACTCGATCGGAAGGTCGAGAAGTCCCACACGCCCGTCCCGGTCACCGCGCTGCCGCCGTAGAATCCGATCGTGTCGCCCGCCTGGGCGCCGAGGAGCGCGAGCGGGATCGAGAACTCGTAGATCCGGTGGGGCGTGTTCGAGTTCGTGCTCGTCCCGAAGCCTTCGGCGCTCCCGAGGCCCGTGTGGTTCGGGAGGCTCGGGTCGTACGGGGCGTCCTCGAGCACCCAACCGAACGAGGCGCTGCTGTAGACCCAATGGCTCTGGAACGACCCGTTGACGAAGCAGCCTTGACACAACGCGTCCTCGTGGCCATCGGAAGCGATCCCGTCATTGCCGGTGTCGAATCCAACGCTCGCGGTGTCGTACGTGTCCGCGGTGGTGTCGCCCACGACGTCGTACGCGACGTAGAGGAACGAATAGTCGCTCTCGACGTACATGAACCCGCTCAGGCTGTTGCCCAGAATCCCGGACAAGTCCGTGCGGCTGGCGCCGGCCCACTCCAGCCCGGAAATCGCGCCGTCGATCCTCGGCGCCGTCACCGCGTACGGCGCGTCGATCCGCGGGGGCTCCTCGAACTGAGTGTGCCGATACGCGGCGGTCGTGAGACTGCTGGCCCCGAGATTCAGGTTGGGGCTGAACGAGGAGAGGAACATCAGCACAATGTACGGCCCGTCCATGTTGGAGCCGTTGATCCAGTAGCCGGTGAAGTCGAGCTCGACCGAGGCGGGACCCGTGGACAGGAAGGAGACGTTGATCTGGTACGTGAACAGCGTCCCGCTGGCATCGAACAGCTCCCCGAAGACCTGGAACAATCCGGCCTGGTACACGGTCAAGTTGGCGATCACGACCAAGAGATTTGCGAGCCCATCGCCGTCCGTGTCGCGGAGGTGTTCCCAGTGAGGCGGGTTCCATGCGGCCGGAGGCGTCTCGAAGTCCAGGTGGCTGTACGCCCGCGTGGTGTGCGTGGCCGCGTCGAGGAGCGCGAAATCGCTGTACCGGTACAATTGGAGATCGACGAAATACGGTCCGTCCACCCCGGATGCGTTGATCTGCTGGCCGCTGTAGCCCAACGTTACCGTCGAGAGACCGACCGGCAGAAACAGGGAGGTGTAGTTGTTGACGTACAAGCTGAAGTAGGACGCATCATGGAGCAGCGCCTGGACCACGTACGCGTCTGCGACACTGACCGTGATGTTGATGTCGATCATGAGATAGTCGTACTGGCCGTTGCCGTTCGCGTCCAGCCCGTGGTCGAAGTGAGGCGGGGCCAGCGCGGCCGGCGGGATCTCAAACAACACGGCGACGGTATCGGACACGCCGGAATCCACGGCCGACGCCCCCGTGACGGAGATCGTCTCGGAGGCCGACGCCCCGACCGGGACGTCCACGCGCAGGATGACGTCCGTGGACCCCCCGGCGGAGAGGGGACCCGTGTCCGGCGTCCCGTCGCTATCGGAGTCGGGCAGGAGCGTCGATCCGTCCGACTCGTAGAAGGTCCCGGACCAGCCCGACGGCGAGGAGAACGTCATGTCGAACGTGTCCGTGCCCGAGCCGGTATTCGTCACGTTGACGCGCGCGTCCGCGGTGTTTCCAGGACGGGCGCGGACGCCCTGCCCGCACGGCTTCAAGTCCACCCCGACCGGGCCCGGCGGCGCCGTGGGCGGCGGCGTGATGTGAACCGCCAGGTTGGCCGATAGATTCGTGCCGTAGTCGAGGGCGATCGAGCCGTCCACGTTCTCGATGCCGACGACGGTCACGGGGCCGCCGACGACGAGGTACTGGAACCAGACCTCGCCCGTGTCGAAGAAGAGGATCTCGAACGTCACCGGGTTGGCGCCACCGTAATGGGGCACCTGATACCATTCCGCGACGAGCCGTGACGGCGACGTCAACTGGAGGTAGTACACCCCGCCCTGGCCGATCGCGATGCCCGGTCGCAGGTCTTGGCCGTATCCGTAGGCGGTGTTGTTCGGGGGGCGCGGATCGGGGATCGGAGGCAGGTTCCATTCGGTGGATCCCTGGCCGAACGACGCGTACCCGTTCGTGCCGATGAAGACCTCGGAGTATGAGACGTCGTAGAAGGGCATGGAGAAGCCGAGGGGTACGCCCAAGTAGCCGTCGTCGCTGTTGTTCGCGAGGGGGCCATTCCAATCCGCGTCCTCGATGAGCGTCCCGTTATCCTTGATCTCGATCCAGCTGAACGGGACCTGCGGCGGGGGACTGTTGCTGTCCGTCCACCCGTACCGGCACGCGTCGGGGCCACCCTGTTGCGCCCTCGCCGGGGAAGGCACGAGCACGAGCGCCGCAAACGACGACGCGACGAGCACCGCCGCCAACGCCGCGATCCCGCCACGACGACTCCCGAGCGACGCCGCCCACAGCCCTCGCACGCGAATCCCTCGCCTCGAAGGCACGATAGGGCATATTAAACTCTCCCATCGGACGTCTTGCGAACCCGGATCATCCCGGCCGACGATCCATCGGTCCGTGCGGTCGGGTGGGGGCGACCTAACAGTCCCAACGCGCTTATAGCGGAGACGGTTTTTGTGGGTGAGGGAGTCCCATCGGCCTCGCGCCGTACGCCTGGTCGGATGTCTTGCGGAACCGCCGACGGACCGTGTCCTCGATCCTCGGCGTCCTCCTCGCCGTCACGTTCGTCGCGGGCACGTTCATCGCGATCGACTCCTCCGCTCGGGCGACGCTCGACGCGACCCTCGCCGGAATCCCCGGCGACTTCAGCTTCTACCTGAACGACGCCTCGGTGAACTACAGCCTGTTGCGCTCCGAGATCGCCAGCGTGGCAGGCGTCATCGACGCCTCGGTGTACCGCGGCTTTTACATCAGCGAAATCGACAACCCGAACGTAGGCTCCGGGTACGCGGGCTTCTTCTTCGCCTCGCTCGGAATCGACCCGGATCACCCGCCCTACATGCTGCGGGACGCTCCGCTCAACGGATCGCTCGACCTCCGGCGAGGAGAGATCGGGCTCTCGAAGAGCATCGCGGGCCAGCTCCAGGTCGTGGTCGGCGACCGTGTCGTTATCGTGAACCGGGTCAACGACACGATCCGGTATGAGGTGAACCTGACCGTCGGGGCGATCGTCGAGCCCGTCCAGACGGAATACGGCGTCAATCTATCCCTACTACGATCTCCCTTCCAGCTCGCTCCTGCTCAGTTCCCCGGCTCGATTCTGTTCATCCACATCCGTGACGTGGACTGGCTCAACGGGCAGCTGAACCAAAGCGGCTACGGATTCTCCCTGAACGGAGAGGTCTGGATCGACCGCGCCCATTACGTGAACCCGTACGACGTCGAGCAGACGCAGCGGAACCTCGAGCGGATCCAGCGCCGACTCCAGATCCTGATCGGCCCGCAAGGCTACGTATCGGACAACATCCTGTCCCGCCTCCAGAACTTCGCGGATCGAATCGCGTCGTTACGGATTCAGTACCTCTTGCTGTCGATGCCGGTGGTCTTGCTCGGCGTGTATCTCGGCGCCGTCGGCGTGGACCTGAGCCACGCGGAGCGGCGGCGGGAGCTCGCGGTCCTCAAGACCCGCGGGGCCCGACGGGGGCAGGTGATCGGCCTCCTGATCCTGGAGGCGGTCACGGGCGGACTCATCGCGGCCGTGCTGGGGCTCGCCGCGGGCGTCGCACTGAGCCGGTTCCTCCTGGGCGTCACCAATCCGGACTTCAGCGGTTCCCTTCCATACGAGGCGTTCGTCCTGACGCCGGACACCGTGATCATCGTGGCGTTCCTCAGCGTCTCCCTGATGGCGGTCGTCGCGTACCGATCCGCGAAACGGACATCGAGCCTCCCGATCATCGAGTCGCTCCGCTTCTACTCCCCCGGCGAGACGAAGATCCACTACAACCCTCGGAACGATGTGATCCTCGTCGTGGTCGGCGTCTCGGACTACATCCTGGTGTGGTGGCGGGGAGGCCAGGTCACGAGCCTGTGGACGTACCTCCTCGGCCTCATCCCGTTCATCCTGCTGCCGTTCGTCCCGATCATGCTGATCGTCGGGCTCACGCGCCTCCTGACCCGCTCGACGGGGAAGGTGTACGACGTCTTCTCGCGCGTCACGCGGCTCCTGACGAAGGACCTCGCGTACATCATCCGCAAGAACCTGAGCCGGAACCCACGGCGCTCCGCGAACCTGGCGATCATCATCGCCCTGGGCCTCGCGTTCGGAGTCTTCTCGCTGTCCGTCCTCGCGACGAACGAGACGCACCTCGAGCGGGAGATCCGCGCGGGCGTCGGGGCGGACGCGGCCGTCCACCCCCTGTACAACGCGGGGGACGAGACCGCGAATCTGACCGCGGTCCCCGGCGTCGCGGGAGCCGTCCGGATCGAGAGTTTCTCGGGGGTGAACCCCGGATACTGCTGTGCCCAGGTCTCCGGGTTCGACCCCGACGCCTACTTCGCCGTGGCGCAGCCGGAATTCTGGTACTTTGTCGATGGCAATGCCCAGGCCGCCCGTGACATCCTTGCGACGCCGGGCCAGGTCGTGATCTCCCAAGCGTATTTCAACCAGGCGTTCCTCGAGGTGGGCGACCGGCTCATACTCTCCATGCAGGCGTACGATCGGAACGGATCGTACCTGGGCACGGTCCGGGAGAACGTCACCGTCGGTGGCGTGGTCCGGTTCCTGCCCGGCGTCGGATACGGCCTGACGCCCGCGATCTACGGGAGCCTCGAGACCCTGAGGCCCTTCGAGGGATTGGCGTCGTCCGTGTTCGGTCCCGGGACGTTCCAGTACCTCGTGGACTTCCGGCCCGACGCAGACTGGCGGAGCGTGAAGGCCGGACTCCTCAGCGTGCCCGCGGTCTCGTCCGTCCAGGTGGTGGACGAGATGATCGAACAGCAGAGTTCGAATCCCTTCTCCCGGGCGCTGTACGGGTTCATCGCGATGGAGATCGCGTTCATCGTCGTCATCCTGACCGCGGGCGTGGGGCTCATCCTGTACGCCGCGAGCCTCGAACGGGACGTGGAGTTCGCCGCGATCATCGCGCGCGGGTCGAGCGGCTGGCAGACGGCCCGACTCCTCGTCGGGGAGGCGCTCGTCATCATGCTCGTCGGCCTCGCGATCGGGGCCGGCGTCGGCCTGGGGACCGCGTTCTTCGCCACGCAATTCCTGGCCGCGGGACCTCCGGGCACCCTGGGGCCCGCGGTCCCGTACTTCTTCGTGTTCCCGTGGGACGCCGTCCTCCTCGTGACTCTAGGACCGGCGGCGATCCTCCTGGCGGCCCTCGTCGTCTCGGCGCGCACCGCCCACCTGAACGTCGCCCAGGTCCTCAAGCTCCGGAGCGGATGAGATGCCGAACATCGCGACGAAGGACCTCATCAAGGTCTACCGCGCCGGGAAGTCGGAGGTCATCGCCTTGCGCGGCCTCGACATGCAGGTGGCCGACGGCGAGCTCGTCGCGGTCCAGGGGCCGTCCGGGTGCGGCAAGACGACCCTCCTGAACCTGCTCGGCGGCATCGACCGGCCGACCGCCGGCCGCATCGACGTCGACGGCTCGAACCTCGTCGACCTGAGCGACCCCGAGCTCGTCCAGTACCGCCTCGAGCGGGTCGGCATCATCTTCCAGTTCTTCAACCTCGTGCCGACCCTCACCGCTGAGGAGAACGTCGAAATGCCGATGCGGCTCGCCGGCAAGAGGCCGTCGGCTCGGGGCAAGCGGACGACGGGCTTGCTCGAATTGGTCGGCATGGAGAAGCGGGCGGTCCATCGTCCGGACGAACTGAGCGGCGGCGAGCAACAGCGGATCGCGATCGCCGTCGCCCTCGCGAACGACCCGCCCCTGCTCCTGGCGGACGAGCCGACGGGCGAGCTCGACACGAAGACCGGCCAGGAGGTCCTCGACGTCTTCCAGAAGCTGAATCAGAGCCTTAAGAAAACGATCGTGGTGGTGACGCACGATGCGCGCGTCGCGCACATCGCCCACCGGGTGCTGGAGATCCGGGACGGGAAGATCGTGACGGAAGGGGCCTCCGCGTAGACGATCAGTAGACGCGTTCCTGCGGCTCGATCGGCCATTCTTTGTCCCGAATCGACTGCTCCACCTTCGCGAGAGACCGATCAAGATCCTCGAGGTACTCGCGCTTCGCCGCCGGGTCGATGGGCTGGACCTCGATCATCGCGCGGACGCTCTTGAGGAGCGGGACTTGGATGTAGATCAGCGAGAGGAGCTCCTTCTGGTAGAGTCGTTGGACTAAGTAGGGGTTGCGAACGGTGCCCACGGTGGCCTGCGCGGACCAGAAGTGCAGGACCTTGTCGAGGTAGAGGCCGAAGCCCACGATGACGGCGAGGACGAAGAGGAACAGCAGGACCGCCGTCACCAGATACGAAAAACCGAACCGCTCGGTGAAGAGCGGTCCGAGGACGAGCGTGAAGACGCCCATGAACGAGAGGATCGTGAAGACGATCCCGATGATGCTGTTGCTCAGGCTCCAACGATACAGCCACTCCGCGGCGCGGATCTTCTGACGCTCGACGCTCATGCACGGGCCTCCGAGGAGGACCGAATGCCGCGGGAGCGCATATTTCCACGCTCGACCCGGGTCGCTGGGCGGTGCGACTCACTTCGGCATGAACCGGGTGCTCTCGAGCTGGATCGTTTCCTTCCGCGCGCGATCGACCTCGGCGATCATGTCGACCGCATGCTTCATGTTGCGGTGGTTCGCAGCGATCCCCCAGAGGCCGAGCATGACCAGGGCGACCGCGATCGATGGCGCGAAGACCCCACCCGCCACCGCCCCCGAGGCCTTCTGAATCGCGTCTTGGATTCCCGGGACGGCCACGAGGACCCCAATCGTGAGGCCGACGATCAAGAGCATCGTCCAGAAAACGGTAAGGACGATGCGCCGTCCGACCCGGGCTTGGGAGCTTACGGTCATGACGACAACTTCACCGCATTTCGAGGACGCGTGTCGGCCTAGATAAAAGGATGGGTCCGAATCATCGGCTGTGGCATAAATTCAAAGGGGCGCGCCATCTCTGTCCGGATGTGGCCGGTCGCTGGGGAACGGTTCGGACGTTTCTCCGAAGGCTCCCATGGTACCGGTTCGGCGCGGGCGTCCTCGCGGGAGGCGCAGGCCTGCTCGTCACGTTCCTCATGCGGTCCTTCGCCCTCGGCGTCTTCCTGCCGGAGATCGCGGTCGACTTCGCGGTCGGCCGCACGCCGGGCGCGATCGAGTCGTTTTTCATCCACACCCTCGGCGAGGGCGCGAAGTTCCTCGCCCTGCTGACCGCGGTCGGGGTCTTCCTCGTCCTGCCGGGCGTCTACGCGGTCTTCTTCCGGCGGATCCAGAAGTGGCTGAAGAACCGATGGTACGTGTTGGCGTTCTACACGCTCAGCTCCGCGGCCGTCGTCTTCCTTTTCATCTTGCCGCTCCTCGGCGCGGGCTTCTTCGGGTCGACGACGTTCGTGGGCCCGACCCTTGCGACGCTGAGCCAGCTGCTCGGCGCGTGGATCT
>WNGD01004225.1_pt1 | contig 24945 bp, 21 predicted proteins | sample 5400671 | NCBI WGS metagenome assembly WNGD01 (sample SAMN13153369, study PRJNA577476) | soil metagenome | isolation source: 40 cm soil or saprolite under grassland replicate 2 | place: USA:California | collected 2016-06-15
GAGCGTTTGCCCCCTAGGTTGCGCGAGCTACTCGTTCCACAGGTTGAGAACATCCACGACATACCTGAAGCCTCCGCCGGGCTACCGCTTTCGTCCGCCCTGGTATTCGCGGCCGCAATTTTACATTCCCGTAGGCATCATTGCGGTGCTCGCCGTTGTCTTTGCGGTTTACACTTCAGTTCTCGTCACCGACTTGGAAGCTCATGCCAAGACTTTCGATCTGAACAAGCTTGAACAAATGGAATCGGCGAGCGTGATTCTCGATCGAAAAGGCAAAATCTTCGGCCAAATCTACGTGGAGAACCGCGAGACAGTGGCGTACGATCAGTTACCGCGCGATCTCATCAACGCGGTCGTCGCAGTCGAAGATGCAAAATTTTATCAGCATCACGGATACGATTTGCTGGGGATTGTCCGTGCAGCGTTGAAAAACTTGACGGCCGGTCACGTGCGCCAGGGCGCGAGCACCATTACGCAGCAACTGGCGCGCAACAGTTTTTCGCTCAAGGAAAAGACATTTCGCCGCAAGCTGCTCGAAGTTTTTCTGGCGCGCCGAATCGAGGATCATTTCGGGAAACAAAAAATCATGGAGCTCTACCTGAACCGGATTTATTTCGGGGGCGGCCTCTACGGAGCGGAAGCGGCGGCGCGAGGCTACTTCGGCAAATCTGCACGTGAAATGTCGCTGGCGGAATGCGCCACACTCGCCGGCCTGATTAAGAGCCCAAATAGATTATCGCCATGGAGCGATGGCGCCGCTTCACAAGAAGCGCGCAATTACGCTCTCGATCGGATGTGCGATCTCGACTTTATCAGCCGCGAACAATCCGCCAAGGCGCGAACGGAAGAAATCGTTATCGGGAGCCGGCAAAACGCTCAAGGCCAAACCTACGCGGTCGATTACATCCGCCAGCAAGTGATCGCCGCAGTCGGATGGGACCGCGCGATGAACGAAGGCTTCCGCATTCGTACCACCATCGATGTCGATCTCCAGAAGGTTGCCGAGGATTCCATTCGCGCAAACCTCGACCGGGTTGAAAAGCATCCCGATTACAATCACCACACTTACGCCGAGTACGCCGCCACTTTCCGCAAAGCAAAAGCAAACGGCACCATGACCAACCAACCGGCCCCTGAATATCTTCAGGGCGCGGTAATCGGACTGGATAACGAGACGGGTGATATCCTGGTCCTCGTGGGCGGACGCGATTTTGAGCACAACCAGTATGACCGCGCGCTGCAAGCAAGGCGGCCAGCCGGAACGGCGATGCTGCCATTCGTTTATGCGGCTGCCTTCGAGAAGGGAATGTTCCCGGGATCGCTCGTGGAAGATTCGCCGCTCGATAATCGCGCGGTCATGATTGGTGGCACGACCGGCATTCTTGGCGAATGGGGGCCGGAGAGCGCAGAGAACCGCTATGAAGGCGCAATGACTGCGAGGCAGGCGCTGGCCAAATCAAAGGACGGCGCAGCTGTCCGTATCGGCATGAACGCAGGCGTCGATTCGGTCTTGCAGCTTTGTTCTACAGCCGGCATTCGTTCGCCACTGCGCCCTTATCCCGCCACGTTTCTGGGCAGCAGCGAGGTCACGCTCGCTGAGCTCGCCCTGGCCTACACAATATTTCCAAACGGCGGCTGGCGGGCAAGCGCGCCGCACATTTTGGAGCGGATCGAAGAAAAGGATGGAACGCTGGTGTGGGACGCCAAGCAGGAGAGCATCCGGAAAGTAGTCATTAAACCTGAGACCGCCTATGAGGTGCACTCCTGTCTGGTCGATGCGCTACAATCGGGAACGGGAAAAGACGCCTACACCCAATTTGGTCTGAAAAAGATGCCCGCCGCAGGCAAAACGGGCACCGCGTATGATTTCACCGATGCTCTTTTTGTCGGATACGATTCCAATTTTACCTGCGCAGTGTGGGCGGGATTCGACAAACCGCAAAAGATTTATCGCGGCGCGTTTGGGCGCGAGCTCGCGTTGCCGGTTTGGGTAGGCATCATGAACGCGGCAGACCAGCATTATGCGCCGCGCGAAATTAAGCAGCCGCCAAATCTAAAGGAGGTCGAGATTTGTTGGAAATCCGGTCTGGTCGCCACTGATAAGTGTTATGACGCCGTGAAGACAGCGACCGGCGATACGGTTCAACGACGGACGACTTACATGGAGGTTGCGACGCCGGCGCAGATGCCCACGGAACCTTGTAATGTTCACGGCGAACCGCGCACCCTGCTTGTCCGCGATCTTCCGTCCAGCGATTTGCCGCGCGCAGAGCTGGCTGTCGATCTTAGCGAAGTCACGCCTGTGCCCGTGAGAAACCCAACATTGCTGGCGGACAAAGACCCTTATAATTCTCTCAAGCCAACCTTGAAACCAGAGCCGACGCCGGAGCCGGAAAAAGAGGTGGCGGAAAATGAAAAGATCGAGAATGGACCGAGTGAGAGCCAGACGACATCCACGAAGCCCGCTAGTATGAGCGAGCCGGGAGGCACGCCAATTAACCAAGCGGCCGAATCCGCTGTGCCAATCAGGAAAGCGATCCCGGTCGAGCCGCAGCATCCGCCAGCGGCCAGACCTGTTGAGATTCGGCGCGCGCTGCCAGTTAAGCCGCTCGATCAAGAAAAAGAGGACGGGACGCTTTTGAAATCAGCGGAGCCGTCTCCGAGCGATCTGGACGAGTAAGCGGTTTAGCGTGCGAATTCGCAGACTGATCCGACGATGACATCACAAAGCACAGATGATTTTCGGTTGACCGTTCTCAATCCGGGAGGTCGCGATCCGGAACAGCACTTTGGCGACGCGCCCGGTCCAGGCGTGGGAGGACATTCGCCCATCAATTTTCACGGGTACGCAGCGTGCACGCGCGGCGTTTTCCATTACGATACTCGGCGCGCGGTTGCGGAGGAAACGCCGGTTCTTCTTCTTTTACGCGGCGAGTTTCGAGCTTCGGAGCGGGCATTAAGCGAACTCCGGAAGCAAGAACGGACCGTCGCTGTTTCCCTGAAGGAGACCGGCCTGCACCAAATCGCGCAACAGTTATGCGATCGCGGAAAGTTATCGCGCTTCATCGCCATTCTGGCGCAAGCCGATGGATGCATCGCCACCACACCGGAAGCTGCGGAAATCTACCAGCGCGTCCGTTGGAAACACGATCCCGTCACGACCGCTTTTATTCCCACGCCTTATCCGGTCGAAGATCGACAATGGAACTTTTCTGTCCCGCCTGACGAACAAGGAGGGATTTTTGTCGGCACACGCGAATTTGATGTGCCTTCACGCAATCATTTCGCGGCTTTGCTGGTCGCGCGACAGCTTTGTGAAGCGACCGGTGAACCAGTCACTGTCGTCAATCTGGATGGATACAAAGCGCGACGATTGCTTTGGGAGCTAAAATTTCCCGAAGAAAAATTCCGGATCATTGAGGAAGAAAAATCGTATCCGGATTATCTGCGCATCGTAGCCCGATATAAGCTTGTTTTGCAACTGGACCGCAGCCACGTGCCCGGCCAGGTTGCAGGCGACACGCTTCTCTGCCGGACTGTTTGCGTTGGTGGAGATGGCGCGATTGAACGAATCGCATTCTCAAAAACTTGCGGCGAAGGAAAGACAATCGACCAAATCGCTTCGATCGCGCTCGAGTTATTGAAAAATGCCGATGCGCGCGCCGCGATTATGGCCGAATCGCAAGAACGCGCGCAGGAGCGGCTTTCTTTTCAAGCGGTGCGCTCGCAGTTGGCCACCTTCTTCGCGCGATTGTAACGGCGATCTCTCCTCAGCCGCAAATCACACGAACCAGAGAAAGGCCTTAGTACCGGATGTTGTCTCTGAAATTTTTGTGTCCTTTCGTGTGTTTGGTGGGCCCAAAAAAGCATCCGCGTCACGCGATCAAAGCCGTGATCGCGCTATAAATTTCGCAACTATCTGGCCAGAAGTCAGCGAGCTGCTGCGCGATCAAAGCAACGATCATAGTCTGAGGCTGCCCCCATTTGGTTCCAGATCGCAGTGCGATGGGGCATTTTTCGAGCGCGACTACCGCAGCGGCGGTGCGGTTTTCGACATTGAGCTTGCTCAAAATGTGTTCGACGTGCTTGCAGATGGTGCGAGTGCCTGCGCCGAGAATGACGCCGATGTCCTGGTTGCTTTTGCCCTCTGAAATCCAGAAGAGGACCTCGACTTCGCGCGGGGTCAGTTTTAACGAAGTCAATGCCTCCAGGCTCCAGGGATCAGGCTTCGACATGGAATGAATTTTGTTGCCCCTTTTTAAGGGGAAACCGTGGCACTCGGCAAGAGGATTCGTACGCAATTCTGCGTATTGACAAAAAAATGGGAAATCCGGCAAAATCCGCCCGTGTCGCGCGATGTCGCGATACTGAAAAAATCAAAAATCAATCGTCAGAATTAACGTTTATGAAAAAGATAACCTCAAAAACAATCGCGACATTTGACACCCAGCAGAAATTCATGAGTCCCGCCGCAGCAGGATTTCTCATCCCGCTACTGCTCGCCTGCTTTGGGCTTGCACCGATGGCGCAAGCGGTGGGTCCCGACACGGACGGTAACATACCCGGCTCCAACAATGGGGAAGGCATTGGTGTCCTCGTAAGCCGCACCACTGGGGTCTGGAACACCGGAACTGGTTTCGAGGCGCTTAACCACCTCACGACCGGCAACCAAAATACGGCGACGGGTCTCCGAGCCTTGAATGGCGATATTAATGGCGGCTTCAACACCGCCACTGGCGTTTATTCGCTCTTTAGCAACACCAGCGGGTTTTTCAATAGCGCCACTGGCGCCTACTCACTCGCGAACAACACGGACGGCATCCACAACACGGCCAACGGTTACGCTGCGCTCTACCGCAACACCGCCAGCCTCAACACAGCCACTGGTTTTGCTGCCCTCTTTCAAAACAGCACCGGCAGCGAGAACACGGCGACAGGTGATCGAGCGCTCACCAACAACACCATCGGCGGCGACAACACGGCCACCGGCTTATTTGCGCTCTTAAGCAATGTCGACGGCAGCAGCAACACCGCGGTCGGTGCCGCCGCGTGTCGGTTCAACACATCCGGTTCCGATAACGAAGCCTTCGGTCGGGGAGCGCTCAGGAACAACGAAACGGGTTCCAACCACATCGGCGTCGGCCGCGAAGCCGGCGCTGGTCTCACCACCGTCGATAACAACATCATCATCGGCCGCCACTCTGGTGTCCACAGTGTTTTTGGGCAGATAAGTGACAGGTGCTTTATCGACAACATCTCTGGTGCGCCGGTTTCCGCCGGGACGGCAGCTTTCGTGCTCGTCGATTCTGATGGAAGGTTGGGCACGACCACCGTCGATGGACCCGACCCGGGTGGATTTTCTTCCCAACCCGCCGCCCGGCCCCACGTTCCGCAAGGCGCCGAGCAAGCCATGCTCAATCTCAAAGTTGAGAAGTTGCAAGCAACGATCGCGCAGCAACGGAAACAAATAGAGATTCTCACGGCCCAGTTCAAAGAGCAGGCCGCGCAAATCCAAAAGGTGAGCGCCCAGGTGGAACTGAACAAGGCAGCACCGCGAACGGTCTCGAATAAATAATTCGTAACGCGATCGCAGAGATAGGGGCGGTTCACCCGCCTTCGCTGCGCTACGGCGCGGCAGAGGGCCGAACCGCCTCTCCCTGCCTCGCAATGGGCCGACCGCCGCCGTCAACGCCGGGCTATAACAGGCAGCCATCATTAATTCGCAAGCTACATTGGAGTAACGCATGCGTCTCGCTTGCGTTCCCGTTGCAATCGCACACTCCTTTTCGTCATTGCTCCAAATTTCAGCCTTGACCGATGGGGCGAGAATTTTAAAGCTCGGCAAAAAGTAAGCCCCGACCTGGTGTTCCGCGATGCAGGCGGGAAGCCCGAAACCGCGCGTTACGAGGCAGTCAGCGCGATCCTGCTCAACGAGTTCCTCAAAGACCACCGCAAAATGGAAGAACAGGCCCGTAAGATGCAGAACCAGAAAGCGACGATCAGCGAGCTCAAGAAAGAGATGGAGACTGTTGTCGCCCGTCTGAAACAGCAAGATTCAAAAATCCAAAAGGTGAGCGATCAGGTGGACCTGAGCAAACCTGCGCCGCAAATGGTCGCAAGCGATCCATAGAGCTGCCGTTGTGGGGGCGCTTGTGTCGAGCGCCGAGCGATTGACTCAGAAGGCTTTCGCGGTTGATCAGGCGTTTGACACAAACGCCTCTACAACATCATTCCGAGGTAAATATCTTCTAAGCGTCGCGCTTGAGCGCCCAGATCGAACCTTTCTCGAACGACCTCCGCGCCTGCCCGTGCGACCCGCGAGAGAAAACCGGGATCTTGCACTGCGTTGAGCAAGGCGCGCGCTAGTTCATCAGCACTGCGCTCGCGCACCAGCACGCCGCTCACGCCGTTCTCGATTGCTTCTGGGATTCCGCCATGCTGAGTCGCGAAGACCGGTAGCCCGCTCGCCATCGCTTCGAGCATTGAATTTGGAATCCCCTCCTGATTTCCGTCAGGGCCTGTCTCACTCGGGTGCAGGAAAATGTGCGACGCATAATAAATGTCGCGCAGCTGCTCCTGTGAAATGAAACCGGTAAACAAAACACGACCATCGATCTTCAGCTCGCGCGCCAAATTTTGAAGTTGACTGAGCAATGGCCCCTCTCCGGCGATGGTTAGCGTCGCGTTTGGATATTGTCTCAAGAAACTCGCGAAGGCGCGGAGCGTGACCGGCAGACCTTTCTTGTCGATTAAGCGACATGCCTGCACGAAGCGCCATTCGGTCGCCGCGGCGACAAAGTTACGTTCGCGAAATGGAAATTCGTAGAGTGGAATGCCGGTTCGCTGAACTTCGATCTTTTTTTCGTCGCAACCAAGATCGACAACCGCGCGCCGCAACGATTCGGAGCGAACGAGAACGAGCTTTACCCCTTCGAGCATCTGCGTGGTGGCCTCTCGATACGCAGGCTTGTTCATGTCCACCATCACATCCGCGCCGTGAAAGGAAACAATCGAAGGATTTTCCCATGCGTGAATTAGCGGAAGGAGATGCACCGCGATTTGGCCGAAGTAAATGTGCAAAAGCTGAGCGTTCCTTTTTTCCAGGACGTTCATTAACGCACGTAGTTCTCCGGACGAAAGTTGCCATGGCTTATCGCGCAGTTGGCGAGACCAAAAGCGGCGCAGAAAATGCAGCGCCGGTTTTGGGGCGATGTCGATCTTATCGAATGGAAAGCAGCCCGAATTTTCGCGTTTTTGAGCGATGACAACAGGCGAGACGCGCGCGAGCGCGATTATTTGCCGGTAGATGTGCAGCATCTCCGGTTTCAGGAACGTTGCGCAATAACAGGCGACAATCGGGAGTGCCGTTCCCGTCATGTCGAGCGGAGTCTCCCGCTGCTGCGGGATCGCTGTTCCTCTTTTAACAGTAACAGATTCCTCCACTTCGGTCGGAGTGACAGAAAAACTGCGCGTGAGGAGACGCGGCACTACACTTCATTCAAACGTCTGCGCTTCCAATTTATCAAAAGAGGATTTCGAAGAGCTTAATACCCTTCCATTTTCCCGGGACGTTCGGGTCGAACGACGTGCTGTCCACCCAGGTGCCGTATCGGGCGGGCGCCCACGGATTGAGCATTTGGAACGGGTTACGGCCGTCGCTAAATGCTCGCGGAACCACCCCCTGCACCGCAGCGCGTTCTGAAATCGGCGGCGGCGTGGGCATTGCTCTCACCGGTTTTTGCGGCCCGATCGGCGCCCTGAATGTTTGCGCCGAAGCGCTTGCAGCCAGCGCAGCGAGGATTGCGATCATTAATATTTTCATGTTTTTCCTTTCTTGCGAGTGCGTGCAAGTTTCTTGCCCGTCACAACGCCTGCCCACATTATATACTTCGATGGACTACCTTGAAAAGGCCGCACGTGTCCTGGATATAGAAATTTTTGAGCTTAAGCGGCTCCGCGACCGGTTGAGCCAAAATTTTTCCCGTGCCGTCGAACTTATCAAAGACGCGATCGATGCGCGCGGCAAAGTGGTCGTGGTGGGAGTGGGCAAGTCCGGGCATATCGGCGCAAAAATTGCCGCCACCCTCACCAGCACAGGATCGCCGGCCGTCGTGCTCGATTCCTCAAACGCTTTGCATGGCGATCTTGGCATGATCGCCGATGGCGACGTCGTGCTTGCCTTGAGCGCGAGTGGCGAGACGGAGGAATTGCTCCGAATCCTGCCCGCAATCGCCCGGTTCCAAGTCAGGATCATCGCCATATGCGGCGATCCAAAATCGACCCTCGCCCAAAATGCGCATCTGCTTCTCGATGTAAACATCGAACAGGAAGCCTGTCCGCTGAATCTCGCTCCGACTTCGAGCACTACGGTGATGTTGGCCCTGGGCGACGCGCTGGCGATGGTGTTGCTCGAGGCGCGTGGGTTTAACAAGGAAGATTTTGCAAAGTTTCATCCCGCCGGGCTGATCGGCCGAAGTCTCCTGATGCGTGTGCACCAAATCATGCGACCGCCGGAAGCGATGGCCATCGTTTCAACCGATACGCCGATACGCGACGTGCTCAAAGCAATGACCAGTGTCCGGGCCGGTGCTGCTCTCGTGGCGGGCGAAGATCGACAGTTACAGGGAATTTTCACACACGGCGATTTCGTGCGGCATTTTCAATCCGATTCAAAGATCGGCGAACGGTTAGTGGCAGATTTGATGACGCTGAACCCAGTCACGGTGCACAAAGACAAACTCGCAGTTGAAGTTCTGAATTTGCTCGAACGCCATCGCATTGACGACCTGGTTGTGGTCGATGACAATAACGTGCCCGTGGGCATCGTCGATTCGCAAGACCTCACGCGCTTGAAGTTACTATAGCCGATGGAGCAACGGTCTGGGTAGCGCACGGCACGAGAAAAGATCGTTGCGGCAAGACACCCCCCTCGGCTGCGCTCAGAGCAGGCTCCGCCAGCATCAAATGACGCAGGGAAACTTGACTGCTTAAAGCAGTCGAGTTCTGAACGATTCGGCGAGTCGCCGAAAGGCCACACGCCGCTACGGGACGAGTCCGTCCGTTCCGCCACAGGACGGCTTCGTCCGAAAGTCGAATTCGTCGACGTGACGCCTGTTCGACTCGCTCCCGCCTTTGCTGTGCTTCGGCGCGGCAGGCAGGACCGTCAGTGCGCTAGCCGACACAGTTGCGTTACCCCCCTCCGCGTGCAAGAGTCCGCCTCTTTTCACTAATCACTTATCCACTTATCACTTCTCTTCCCATGCCCGCGGCAAACGATCTTCGCAAAGGAATGGCGATTAAGTACAACGGTAACGCAGCTATTGTGCTGGAGGTCCATCATCGCACGCCCGGAAATTTGCGTGCGTTCGTCCAGGCGATCATCCGCTACATTAACACCGGCAAGAGCGCCGATGTCCGCTTCGGCTCGACGGACAAGGTGGAGCTGGTCGAAATTGAGCGAAAGAACCTTGAATTCAGTTACGAGGATCGCAACGGATATCATTTCATGGACCCAGAGACGTACGACACAATCACGTTGCAGGAAAATCTGATTGGCGACGCCAAAGATTATCTGGTGGAAAATCTTTCCGTGCAGGTTCTCTACGCTGGGGGCAAACCGGTGGAGGTTGAGTTGCCTGCCTCCGTCAGTTTGAAGGTCGTTGAATCACCGGAAGGCCTGCGCGGCGACACCGCGAGCAATGTTACGAAACCGGCCCTGCTCGAGACGGGAAAAACAATCAACGTCCCGCTCTTCATCAAAGAAGGCGAAAACATCAAGATCGACACCCGCAGCGGCGCCTACATGGGCCGGGCGTGATTCTGTAATATCAAGGAGCACCAGGCAGCTGGCCTGATTGTTTCGGCGGCCCCGCCGAAACAATCTTTATTCGGCATGCGAAATGATATTATGAGCAGCGTCATGCTCGTGGCCCGAAAAATCCGCGCGGTTCCGTCTTGCTATTATCCACGTACATGTGCGTAATCTCCGGATAATTTTGGCTACGACCAAGCGAAGACCGGGAAACAAAAAGCGTAGACCGAACCGTGGCAGAAAGGTCGTCCGAAGCGTCGCGCGGGCTACACGATTCATTCCCACGTCCGATCCGCTCATGGTCCCCACACGCTGGGTAAAGTTTGTTTTTGCGATTTTTCTGCTGCCGGTCTGTGCAATTCTTAGTCAGACATTTTTCACTGTCTTTGCGCGCGCGACCGTGACGCAACAGCTTTGGGCCGGCGAGGAGTTTTGGTTCTTCTCGTTGGGCGCAGTTCTCTGGCTGATCGCATTCCTCGGCTTGCCTCGCCCAATCGTAATCTACGTCTTCGGACACGAACTCACCCACGCCCTGTGGGTTCTGTTAATGGGAGGACGTATCAGTCGGTTTCGCGTTGGTCGCGACGGCGGACACGTCGTCACGAACAAGACAAATTTCTGGATCGCGCTGACGCCTTATTTTTTTCCACTCTACAGCATTCTGGCGATCGCCACGTATGGCGTGCTTAGCCTCTGTATGAATGTGCAGCCGTATGGGCGCCTGCTGTATGCCGTGATCGGCGCCACCTGGGCGTTCTATTTCACGTTCACCTGCTGGATGATCCCGAAAAACCAGACCGACCTGAGCGATCAAGGCACATTCTTCTCGCTCGTGGTCATCTATTTGATGAACCTGCTGTTGCTCAGCGTGATGCTGATTCTTGCCTCGCGACAAATCACCTTTGCGGGGTTCGGCGCGGACTTGCTGACAAATCTTAGCAACTTCTCGCAGTGGGTTGTCGAGTTTTTCGAGAGCGTCGAGCGCCACTAATTTCGCATTTCCCTGTAGCGGCGGTCTGTGACCGTCGCATTAATTCTTCAAAAGCGATCATCTCTGAACTCCAGATCAAAGATTTCTCCGAGCAATGGCCATTCTTTCCAGTCCTTCACCAATCCGGCGCGCACCGGATTCTCACGAACGTAATCCCATTTCTGCGAGTAAGACTCCCCACTGCGCAAAATGCGATCAAAGAACCCTTTTTGCCAATGAGGTGATGAGATGTTGTACGTGCGTAGAACTTTTGACAAAGTATTCTTCAAGGACCTCATCCAAGCGGAGAGGTCCAGCCGTTGATCGTCTATCACAACAAATGCATGGAAATGGTTGGGCATCAGGACGTATGCGCCCAGCCATGCCCGTGCTCTGGGGCTTCTTTTCCGAACTGAGCAAGACGCGCGTGAATATCAGCGTTGTTCAAAATCTTCTGACGTTGATGAGTACATGCCGTGACGAAATAAATCGGCAGCCGCTGAAACGTGTAATCCAGTCTTCGAAGACGTTCAGGCATATCGCACGTTAAGTGATCAAATTCGAGCGACGGTCACAGACCGCCGCTACAGATTCGTAATCATCGCAAAGGGCAAGGTCGATAATGCGTCGCCCACTGAGACGCGTCGGCCGTGGTGATGAATCGGACGACAGGTAAAGAGATCGTGCGCGCCATCGAGCGAAAGCGTTTCGGGAAATTCGATTGTGGTGTCTTTCCACCGCTCACCAGTCGGCGGAAAACCGATGCGCGAGGACAGACGCGGCGCGACGACAACGATCCATCTGCCTGCCAATTCGCGGACGAAACTGACGCAGCACTCCGCAAATGTTCCGTTCGCGCCAAGCGGCAAATATTCCCCACGGTGGAAAAGATCGGCATGTTCGCGTCGGAATTGCAGAGCTCGCTGGGTTAAAAACATTTTGATGCGGCTATCCGGCCAGCTCCGTATCAGTTCGTCGGGAGTCGCCGCAGGCAATGCTTCGAGCAGTTCGCGACGCCGTTTGTAATCGACCGGACGCCGATTGTCAGGATCGACCAGACTGTAATCCAAAATCTCGTTACCCTGATAAATGTCGGGCACGCCCGGCGATGTCAGCTTGAGCAGCGTTTGCGTGAGCGAATTGATCGCTCCCAGACGCGCAATCTCCTGCGCAACCGGGAGGAAAACCGGAAGGAATTTATTTCGTGGCGACGAATCCAGGATTTTCGCGATAAAATCGCGCATCGCCGCATCCCATTCTTCGTTTGGTTGGATCCAACTCGTATTAAGCTTCGCTTCATGGAGCGCTTTGCCCATGTAAACTTGAATCCGCCCGATGTACTCCGCTGTTGCTGCTCCCTCGGGCTCGCCCGAGTCCTGGATTGGCCAGGTTCCAAGCAACGTTTGGTAGAGTAAGTATTCCTCATTCGGGTCCGGCGCTTCCGCGTCGTTAATAGTCCGCTTCCAGCGGCGATTGGTCGCTCGCCAGCGTCGCAACGACTGTCGCCAAAGCTCCGGGATTTCGGAGATGGCAACGATCCGCGCGCGCGCATCTTCGCTGCGTTTAGTGTCGTGCGTCGAGGTCGCGAGCAAGGTCGCGGGCCAATTGCGTTGTCGATCGAGATTACGTTCGTGAAAGGCGTCAACGCTTAATCCGAACTGCTGCGGCTCGCCACCAACTTCATTTAATGCGGCCAGCCGATTGTAAATGTAAAATACAGTGTCCTCCAGCCCCTTGGCCATGATTGGCCCCGTGGTTTGCTGAAACTTGAGAACGAAATGTGTGTGTGCGGCGCGTGCTTCGGCACCGAGGTTTTCCGGAAACCGGAAAAGCAAGACGTCGCGGAGAAAATTGAAAATCGATTCTTCGATTGCCGGGTTTCGGCGCTTGGCTGCGGCGATTGCACGCTCGACTACTTGCCGGTCTTCGTCGCTCACCGGCCGGCCGGGGGCGAGATAAGTCCGATAAACGGGAAAACAGGCGATCGTCTCGCGGACAGCGCGAGCAAGCGCCTCGAGCGTGAAGTCGCGATACCATCGGTTTTGCTCGGAAAGCCGATCGACCATGTTGCCCAGGACATCGACATCGTTGGCGAGTGCCAGTTTCATTACTTGCAGCTTTTTCGCATACAGCAGATGCCCAAAAGGCATGGAGTGACCGATGAACCGATGGAATGTTTTTGTGATCGATGTCTCGGCAGACGAATCGACCAGTAGCTGCGCGACTTGACTCCCAAAATCGTAGCCGGTGGTGCCGTGCACCAGCCAATCCTTCCGCAGGGTTTCGGCGCCGGTGAGAATTTTTTCCGCAACCATGTAAATGGCGCGTCCATCCTGCGGCAGCGGGATCGCCAGCGCTTTCGCGCAGCGTTGCTGAAGCTTTTCGAAATACTCGCGCGGTAAATAAAGACCGTCCGGATGATCAATGCGGAGACCCGTTACCGCGCGAGTACGCACGAGATCAATAACCAGCCGGTGAACAGCGTCGAAAACCTTTGGCAATTCTACCCGGATCGCCGCCAGATCGTTCACATCAAAAAAGCGGCGATAATTAATTTCTTCGGCCGCGACCCGCCAGTAAGCGAGCCGGTACGACTGCGCATTAAGCAATTCATCAAGCGCGTCGAAGCTGCGCGCGTCGCCCGGCTCGCCGTTGATCCGGGCCAATGCCTTTTCGATTGCCTGTTGCACCTGCGGCGCCTCGGCGCAACGGCGTTCGAGACGTCGCTTGATAATTTCCTTCTCGCGAATTCGCTCCGCGATGCGCTTCGCGTCGGTTTCAGTGCGCTTGGGTAAATATTCGAGCGCGGTCAGAATGCTTTGCAATTCCGCGTAGAAATCTTCGTCCTTATGCTCAGCGAGATTTTGCAGCGCGATTTCGAGAGCATAACGATATGTGCCCGGCGCGATCGGCAGTCTGCGGCTGCCGTACAGAAGATAAAAGGTGCCCTCCTCGAAACGCACCCGCAACTCGCCGCGTTCAAGGACACGTCCATATTGGTCACTGAGGATGGGCAACAGGACCTTGTCGTGCAGATCCGATTTCAGCGCATGCCAGTCGATATCGAAATAGGGCGCATATCGGGAGCTGGGCCCATTTTCGAGCACATCCATCCACCATTCATTGAGCGGCTCCGCGATCCCGACATGGTTCGGTACGAAATCGAGCATCTGGCCCATCGAGTGCGCATGCAGATTCGCAATCCAGGAGTCGTAATCCTCCCGCGAGCCGATCGCAGGGTTGAGTTTATTGTGATCGGTAATGTCGTAGCCATGGAGGCTCTCCGCGCTCGCTTGGAAATAAGGCGAGGCATAAGCATCGGTCACGCCCAGCGTATGCAGATACGGCACAATCTCGCGCGCCTGAGCAAAGGTGAACCAGCGATTGAACTGCAATCGGTAAGTCGAACTGGGAATGCGCGGACTGGGAATGCGCGGATGTTTTTCGTCTGTCATGTCCTTTGTCATTCCGAGCGAAAGTCATGCCCCGAGCGTAGTCGAATGGGTCGAAGAATCTCTTGCTGTTTCATCGCAGGAACCAGAAAACGATGAGAGATGTCTCGACTCCGCTCGACATGACAAAAGCTTACATCTTTTCCGGCACTTTGATCCCCAGAAGATTGAGACCGCACTGCAACACTCGCCCGCTGAGATCGCACAATGCCAGACGCGAACTGCGCGCCGGCTCTGGCGATTTCAAGACGGGACAGGCTTCATAAAATGTGTGAAAGCTGTTCGCCAACCCAAACAGATAATTTGCCAGAATGTTCGGGCGAAAATCGTTCAATACTTGTGGGACGATTTCCACAAACTGACAGAGACGTTTTGCGAGATTGATTTCAGCGGGATCATCGAGGGCTAACTGGTCGATCTTCGGCGCAGGTTCGCCTGCTTTGCGAAAAATGGAACGAATTCGCACGTAAGCATTCTGCAGATATGGCGCTGTGTTTCCTTGCAGAGAGAGCATCTTCTCCCAGGAAAAAACATAATCGGTCATGCGATATTGTGAGAGATCGAAGTACTTGACCGCACCGATTCCGATCTTCTCTGCAATGTCGATCTTGTCGGCCTCATCCAGGTCCGGATTTTTTTCCTCGATGATATTCCGCGCACGCTTGCACGCTTCCTCGAGAAGGTCGCGCAACGGCACGTTCTCGCCGGAGCGCGTCTTCATCAGCTTGCGATCCTCACCCAGGATGCTGCCAAAGGTGATATGGCGGAGATCGGCCGTGTAACCTTCGCGCCGCGCAATCTCAAAAATTTGTTTAAAATGCAAAATCTGCGGCGCGCCGACCACGTACCAAATCGCATCGGCTTTCAAATCGTTGATGCGATAATCAACTGTGGCGAGATCTGTCGTTGCGTAATTAAATCCGCCGTCTCGCTTGCGAATGATGCATGGCTTATCGGCCAGTTCCGGATTATCGCGAAAGAAAACACAGACCGCGCCTTCGCTGATTTCAGCAATGCCGGCCTTGAGCAAGCGCTCGACCAGTCCGGGCAGGCGATCGTTGTAAAAACTTTCGCCGCACTGAATGTCGTAATGAATGTCGATCAATTTGTAGACGTGGTCGAAATCCTGCATTGAGAACGCGACGCATTCGTTCCAGATGTCGTTGTTTTCCCTGTCGCCGGCTTGCAGCTTTACCAACTCCTGACGACAGGCTTCGCGAACTTGCGGATCGGTTGCCGTTCTTTCGTTTGTCTCCTTGTAAATGCGAACGATCTCGGCAAGCGGATTGCGCTGGAGAGCTTGTCGATCCAGCAGATTTTTCCAGCCGTAAATCACCATGCCAAACTGCGTGCCCCAGTCGCCGATGTGATTGTCTCGGATCACTTCATGTCCGAGAAACTGCGCGATGCGCGCCAGCGCGTCCCCGAGCACCGTGCTGCGGATGTGACCGACGTGCATCGGCTTGGCGACGTTGGGCGATCCGAAATCAATTACGATCCTCCTCGTCGATTTCGCCCGTGCAACGCCGAGACGTTCGTCTCGCAGGACTTCGCCCGTTTTTGTCGCGACTGCGTCGACGCGCAATGTGAAGTTGATGAAACCTGCGCCCGCAACCACTGGCGGTTCGCAAAGATCGCCAACATCAAGCTCCGCAAGAATTTTCTCGGCGAGATTCCGTGGATTTTCACTGCGTTGTTTGCCGAGCACGAGAGCGGCGTTGGTCTGATAATCGCCGAAACGGGGATCGGTCGCCTGCGTGAGTTCGCCCGCATTCAGCAGTCCGGCCTTTGCCAGCGCTTCCGAAAGCTTCTTTGCGAGAAGTGATTGGAACGTTTCCATGTTTCCTGAGGCACAGACTGTAGCCGCTTAGCTGTGCGAAGCGAAGGTGGATCGAGCAGTCCCTTGCTCGATGTTAAATTAGGCGGCAAAGCCGCATTTATTCGGTATCGCCCGTGGCGCGGTCGATCCGCCTGGCTACAACTGGCACGAGAGCGCTCGCTACACCTTTTGGGAGCGATTGCGAAAGATCGACAAAATCTCGTCGGCCGAATTCGCTTCGGCCAGGCTCTCACGGACGCTGCGATCATTCAAAAATTTGGCGATCGATGCAAGCGTGCGCAGGTGCGTTTGAAATTGATTTTTTGGCACAATGAAAAGAACAACGAACTTCACCGGTGCGTTGTCCAGCGCATCGAATTCAATTCCGCCAGCGGATCTTCCAAATGCGGCCACGACTTCGTCGAGGCGGTCGGAGGAGCAGTGCGGAATGGCGATTCCGAATCCGATGCCAGTGCTCATGGTTTCCTCGCGCTGTTTGAGCGAAGCCAGAATGCTATCGCGGTCCGCGGGTTTGACTTTACCCAGGTTGACCAGTAGATCGATCAATTCGACGATGGCCGGCCAACGCTCAGTTGCGTTCATCTCCGGAACGATTTGCTCGGCAGAAAGTAGATTGGCCAAGGACATGATTTCCCTTTGTACGGGAGCGCAAGCTTAGCGGGAGCGCTTGGGTTGACAAGTGCGTTTTGGAATGGCGATCAAGAACGGACGTTGCGACATGCGCTTCGTTCTGCGAAGTTTGTGTCGAGTTAGCAAGGAACGGTGAATTTTGAATCAATTTCGGCAAACGCCCGCACGTCAGGCAGACGCTTTCGCAATCTATTTTTCCAACGCGTCTTTGCAGACACTGAGTCCTGCCTTCAAGTGCAGACCCGTGGCATTACTTTGCCTGAAACCGCGCGCCATCAACGCCCTCAGTAGGGCAGGCATTAGAACCATCGGGCAGTTGATAGACCGAGCTGAGCGCGGCATCGTATCGTTACGCGCTGCCGGCGTTCTGACGCGCAACGAGATCATCAGCGCCCTCGATGCTCTATCAAAGAGCATTCGGACCAACGATATCGATTGGGTTGCTTACGCAAAGCGCCGGGGATTTGTTATTCTGCCTGAAAAGCGGCACGTGCATTGGTCGCCACAGGCATTTCTGGAAGAACTGCCGCGCGTTGCCGCCGGCGTCGTAGGTTTGGAAGGTGGCGCAAAGGCCCTGGTAGTATTGCGCAAGCGATTGTTGTGTGCCGCCAGAAATGTCCTCACGCTAGAGAAAACAGGAAGGCAGATTGGAACGACTCGAGAGTTCGTCAGGCAGCTGGAGAACGACATTGTAGGAATGCTTCACGAAGTCTTTTGGCCCGACCAGCGGCCCTGGCATGGCGCAGGATCGCGGCGGCAGCCGTCCGATCGTCCGCGCTGGGTCTGCCGCCGGAGCAGGTCCCAGTTGCGCCCGGAGTTTCTGCAACCGCTGCGGGAATTCGCCGCAGCACTCACATCTGAGGATAAGCGGCGTGCACTTTCTCCTCTCGATTGGGAACGCATTCTCAGAAAAGTCTGGGGAGTACGGCCCTATCAATTGGAAGCGGCTGAAAACCTTATCCTTAATCTCCTTGGCTTGCGTCTGGCCAAACGGACAAAGACTATGTTCCGAGGAGCGCAAAAGAAGATCAACCGGCTTCTCGCTCAGGACTATCCAGAAGGGCTTTCGCGGCGAGAACTTGCGATGATCCTCCGGAAGAAACTAGGCCCGATGGCGCCGACCATGGCTGAGCTGCCCGCGCTGGTTCGATTGGATCCTGCTCTAGAGCTGTTCCACGGCCGCTATCGCTCCAGAGCGGGCGTTCTTTCACGGACCGCCGATCGATTCGAAAGAATCCTCCGACGAGCGGGCAAGCCAATGCACTTTCGAAAGCTTGCTACCAGCCAGACTCTAGAAGGTGGAAGGACCACTGAACTGGCAGCCGTCGGCAAACTGTACAGGGACCCACGCTTTGTGCCGATTGCCAGGACCGGCCTTTGGGCAATGAAAGCTTGGAATTTGGACACTGGAAGTGTCACGGAAATCGCAGCAGAATTTTGGCGAAAAAACCACTGGACGAGGAAAAGCTCCGCCCGCCCATTGGCCTGATCGGCTTTTGCCGCTAGCTGCCGCGAATTTTGTAGTTCAATCGCCGCGAGAGTAGCCACCGCACGCCGAACATGTCGATGGTGGCGCGAAGGGCGCGATTCCCCAGGCTGTACTTACTTTGGCCAAAGCGACGCGGACGATGATTTACTGGAATTTCGACGACCCGATACCCTGCGCCCTTAATGAGTGCGGGAATGAAGCGGTGCATCCCTTTGAACGGAACCAGTGCGCTTACACATTCGCGCCGTATCGCTTTCAATGTGCACCCTGTGTCGCGCACGCGATCTTTCGTGAAACGGCTGCGCACGGCGTTGGCGATCGAGCTCGTCAGCCGCTTCACTAGTGTGTCCTGGCGGTTAATCCGGTAGCCGCATACGAGATCGGCACCGCGCGCGATCTCCGCGAGAAGCCTCGGAATATCCGCAGGATCATTTTGCAAATCGCCATCGATGAGGACCGCATTTGCGCCGCGCGCGGCTTGAAGTCCGGCATAAAGGGCGGCGCTTTGGCCCGTATTTTTTTCGAAACGAATCAGTCGAACATTGGGCGCAGTCTCAATCCGCTCGACTGTGCAATCGACCGATCCATCATCCACAAAAACGATTTCATAATCGAGTCCATCCAGCGCTTCGCGTAGTTCGGATTGTAAGATCGAGATGTTCTCTTCCTCATTAAAAAGAGGCACTATCACGGAGAATGCCGGTGCGTTTGCCACCTCCGTCATAACGGGAGCGTGCGATAGTTTCGGCAAAGAAAGACCTGCCAGGTGCGCAGCACTTCGCCGTAACGCCGCACTTCAATGGTCCCAGCCAGTTCGGTCGCTTGAAAGGCAGCTCGAATATTGTGAGGCACGTTTTGTTTTTCCCCTTCTCGAATGAAGAGCGCATCGCGTCCAACAAAAGGATTGATGCCGCTCTCCTCGGTGTAAACTTCGCCTTCCGGCCGTGGCGCGCCTGGTTTTAGTTCGACAAATTCATCGTAGCGCGGCCAGAAGGAGAACTGATTCACCAGATCCTGCGATTCGGTAATGTAAACGGGCGGATGCCCCGGACCCTCCGGCCGTTTGTCGCGTAAATAAAATGAAATTTCCGACGCGCGATCGCGGGCATCGGCGATGAGAAACAGTTTCTCTCCCAGTTGCGCTTCGAGATCGGTGCGCATTTTTTCGACCGCGCCAGTCGCGCTTTTCCATCCGCGCATCCGGTCGCTCGGGTCGCTTCGCGGCAATTGGTAACCTGCCGTGCGCAACAAATCCGTATCCAGCGCGATTACGCTCATGACTAATCCGATCAGCAACGCCAGGCCTGTGCAGAGCCGCAAGATGACGCTCGTTTCGAGCCGTTCCCACCAAAAATAAATTGCCAGCAAGCCAAAGCCGAGGAAGGCGAGCGCGTCCCAATTTGGTGCAGCGCTCTTGTTGATCGACAAGAGGAAGTAAAAGACGAACAACGGCAATCCAAACCACATCAGGAACAACACCTTGAATTGCTGATTCACACGTCGCCAGCTTCCAATGACGCCCCAGGCCAACGCGAGAAAGAGAAATGGCGAGTAGGCCAGAAAATGTTCGCCGAGAAAGGAAAGAACCTCACCAGGATGGAAGCCAAACCCCTGATCCACGCCTCCGCGCGAGCGGAGGTGCGTGAGCGTGATCCAAGCGTGCTGGTGGTTCCACATAATCGGCGGGACCGTGCAGAGCGCAAAGAAACCGAGCAATAAATACAAACCGGGTCGCGTAAATTCCTGCCTGAGCCGCGGCGCCAGTGCGAGTACCAATAAAATTGAGACGAGCTCCAGCGCGTTTGTGTACTTCGAGAGAAATCCAAGCCCGATCAGCAATCCAGTAAGCGGCCAATGCCACGAGAAAGCCGGACTCTTTTCCACCGCAAGCCAGAACATAAACATCGCTGCCAGCCAGAAAAAAACCGATAGGGAATCAATCGTCATCAGGAACGCGCCGATATTGAAGATCGGCGTGACATTCAAGGCGATGACTGTCCACAATCCAGCGGTCGCGCTAAACAGCCGGCGTGCGAAGTAAAACAGGAGCAGGCTCGTGCCCGCAGCGAGTATCGGACTAAAAAAGCGCACACCGAATTCATTCGCGCCGAAGACCGCGGTGCTTGCGCGCATGGCAAAAGCAATGCCCGGGCCTTTGCTGAAGTACGCCGGCGCCAGGCGCTCCGACCACATCCAGTAATGCGCCTCGTCAAATTCGAGATCGGTCGTCGCCAGCATCGACAGCCGAATCGCCGTCAGCGCGATGACGAAAAACCAGACCGCGCGGGTCGTGCTCATCGAGAGTAGGGCGAGCCTCCGGCTTGCGAGTTTGGAGGTAGCAAGCTGGAAGCATGCCATACAATTAAATTCGGATGGCGCGCGTAAAGATCCGGCGCCCATTTTCGCGCGACTGTCCTCCAAATCAGTTCGAACAATCCGAGCATGAGCAACGCTTCACCGGCGGCCAGGAACAGCGTCGCGATGACGTCGCTCGGCCAATGCGCACCGAGATAAATTCGCGAGTAACCGATGGCTGCGGCGATAATCCAGTAGAGCCAGCCTCGCCGCCGATAAAACAGCGTGCAGTACACGGCGATTATCGTGTTGTTTGTCATGTGTCCCGATGGAAAAGACGGTCCAGAGCGGTTTCGATCGGTTTGGTCGGAAAAACGGATAGTACGCTTCTTAAACAAGCTCATGAATTTCGGACGCGCCTTTTGCAATTCGACCATCCGCGCACTTTCTACCTGTTTGGGCCGATGACGATCAAACGCGGACTTTGATACACCGGTAAACAGTTCGGCGATCAGTAAAGACAAGGCTAAACATATAACGAACGCTCGGGCTTTGAATCCGCCAAAAAAGAGAGCGCTAAGCCCGATCGCAATGAGTAACGGTTTCCAAATCTCGCTATCGCTGAGCGCCGCCATGAACAAATCCAGCGCCGGATTCGTCCATTGTTCGTTAATAAGATGAAAGAGCGTTTGGTCCACTGTCGTTGGCGCTCACCATAGAAGCTCCGCCGAATGGAGCAACGTTGAAACAGTGGCGTTAAAGCATTACAGCGATAAAGTGATGAAGCGGTCATCTCTGTCGATTATTCGATTCTTGGTCGATTCAACGCTTCAACTCTTCATCGTTTCAACGATCTTCCTTCCCTCGCTCATACATGGCGAATCTCCGCCATCCGCACAGCAGATTCTGGCCTCCGTCCGAATGATTGAGGCGCGACAGCAAATCGATCTTCAGGGTCAGCTCCGCGAAAACGATGTCGTTGTTCCGTTTCGTCTTATACAAAACGGGCCGTTGATCCGGTATTCGTTCACTAACCCCGATGAAGTCTTCCAATTGCGCCTGGGCCAAAGCAGCTCACGGCTAGACCTGATTACGGATGCGGGGACCCAGAAATTCGCCGCTTCGAAGCTCGAAGAAAAAATCCGGGGCACCAGCGTGACCTACGAAGACCTCGCATTCAAATTTCTCTACTGGCAAACCGCGCGCGTCCTGGGCGAAGAGAATGTCCGCACTCGCAATTGCTGGAAGCTGCAACTACGCGCGCCTTCGCGCGAGTCGCAGTACTCCAATGTTCTGTTATGGATCGACAAGGCTAGCGGCGCGCTCATGCGGATGGAAGGATATGACTGGAACGCCCAGCTGGCGAAGCGCTTTGAAGTCGTCTCGGCGCAAAAGATCGACAACCGCTGGTTCTTAAAACAAATGCGCGTCGAAGAGTTACAGCCGGGCACCAATCACGTGCAATCGCGCACATACCTGGAGATTAAGAAGTGAATGTAGCGCGGCTCTCTTTCGCCGTGTCGCGCACGGCAGAGCCGTGCGGCGCCAGCTATTCTTGCTCGCGTGCAGCCTTCACAATTTGGGCGAAGCTGCGTGGGTCGAGGCTGGCGCCGCCGACGAGGGCGCCATCGATGTCGGGCTGGCTCATCAATTCGCGCGCGTTTTCCGGTTTGACACTACCGCCGTACTGAATGCGCACCCGTTCGGCCGTCGTGTCATTGGCCATTTTGCGCAAGGTGTGACGAATGAACATGTGCGCTTCCTGCGCTTGATCTGGCGTAGCGTTCCGGCCAGTGCCGATCGCCCAGACAGGTTCGTAAGCGATCACTGTTTCCTGAAGTTCCTTTTCGGTCAGATCCTTGAGGCTGCCGCGCAATTGGATCGATAATATTTTTTCGACATTGCCCTTGTCGCGCTGCTGGAGCGTTTCCCCGATGCAAACGATCGGACGCAGTGTCGCTTCGTGAGCGGCGCGCACTTTGCGGTTCACAATTTCGTCGGTCTCACCGAACAAAGCGCGGCGTTCGCTGTGCCCGAGCACAACGTAATGCACAAATAAATCGCGCAACAGCGCAGCGCTGATCTCGCCCGTAAAAGCGCCGCTCCGCTCCCAATGCATGTTTTGCGCGCCGACCTTGATGTTTTGCGATTTGCCAAGAGCTTCCATCACTTTCGCAATCGCGGTGAACGGCGGCACAATCACGACCTCGATGTCGATAATGTCGCCCAGATCGAGCAGCAACGACTCGACAAATCGCGCAGACTCGGCCTGCGTCATGTTCATCTTCCAATTGGCAGCGACGATCTTTTTTCTCATTTTAACCAATCGAGGGTCGCGGTCGCGGATGCGACCACTGGGACAGACGCATGGGGTTCGAGGAGCGGTGGCAACTGAATCATCTCATTACTCCAACACTCCATTACTCCTTTTCCGAGAGCGCCGCGACGCCCGGCAGTTCCTTGCCTTCGAGCAATTCCAAGGAAGCGCCACCGCCAGTAGAGATGAATGTCATTTTGTCGGCAAGTCCGGCTTGTTTTACCGCGGTCACGGAATCGCCGCCGCCGATGATCGTCGTCGCGCCTGACTGGGCGAGCGCTTCCGCAATCGCCATGGTCCCCTCCGCGAAATCGGGAATCTCAAAAATGCCGACAGGCCCGTTCCACAAGACGGTTTCTCCTTGCGCGATTTCCTCCTGATAAAGCGCAATCGTCGCTGCGCCGATATCGACGGCCTGCCATCCATCGCTGATCCCGTGTTTTGGCGAGAGCCGGCTGGTGTTTCGAATTGTCGCGCCGACGCGAATTTCCTTTGCTTCCACGGCGTCAATCGGAACCCAAAATTTGACGCCGCGTTTCTCCGCCAGGTCGAGAATTTCACGCGCAAGATCGAGTTTATCCGATTCCACACGGCTTGCGCCGACCGGGATTCCCTGCGCCTTGAGGAATGTATTTGCCATGGCGCCGCCGATCAAAATGGTGTCGGCCTTTCCCATCAGCGCTTTCAAAACACCGATTTTGTCGGAAACCTTCGCTCCGCCCAAAATGACGACAAACGGCTTGGCCGGTTTATCGAGGCCTTCGCGCAAATGTTTCAACTCTTTCTCCATCAACAGACCCATCGCCGATTTTGCGACAAATTTTGTGATCCCCGCCGTCGACGCATGAGCGCGATGCGCCGCGCCGAACGCATCGTTTACATAAAGATCACCGAGTTTCGCCAACGCTTCTGCGAATTTCGGATCGTTCGCTTCTTCCTCCGGCTGGAAACGGACATTCTCGAGCAGACCGACATCGCCATTCTCCATGTGGCTAATGATTTTTCTTGGCACTTCACCAATTGTGTCGTGACTGAAAATAACGGGCTGATGGATAAGCGAATGCAAATAATCGCCGATGGGACGAAGGGAGTATTTTTGGACGCGCTTTCCTTTGGGCCGGCCAAAATGCGCCATCAAAATCGTTTTCGCGCCGTGCTCGCGCAGGTAGTTAATGGTAGGCAGGCTCGCGCGAATGCGTGTGTCGTCGGTGATGCGGACCTTTTTACCGCGCATTTCAGTCGGCACGTTGAAGTCCACCCGCACCAGGACGCGTTTCCCGCGTACATCCAGATCGCGCAGCGTGAGTTTGCTCATTCTTGCTCGTGAGCGTGCACATGATCATGCTCCTGCTCATGATCATGATCGTACTCGTTCGGATATGTTCCTTCATCCTCACGCAAGAACTCCGCGCGCCTGGAAAACCTTTTGAGCATTCCCATGAGCATGTTAACGATGCGCACAAGTTGCTCTTTCCCGGGAACGATTCGCTCTGTAGCGATGAGCTTTCGCACTGCTAGCACGTCAAGACATGCCGCGCATTCCATGGCCGAACCACGAGCGATCTCTAAGAACCTAGATCGATCAGCGTCCGAGAACTTCCCATTTCCCTCCGCAATATTGAGAGGCAAGCTCGTCGAGGCGCGATCGAGTTGATCTTTTGCGGCTGCTTTGCCGGTGATGTCGTTAAGCAAATCGCCGACCCAGCCACAGAACGCGATGGATTCCTGATAAACATCGAGTTTTTCATGGTTGAAGTACGTTTTCATGCTTCGATCATGAGCATGAGCAAGAGGGACTATTTCGCCAACATCTCCAGCAATTCGACGCAGCGATTGCTGTAACCCCATTCGTTGTCATACCAACCGACCACTTTTACGAAACGGTTGCCAAGCATAAGCGTCAGCTGGCTGTCAAAAATGCAGGAATGCGGATTTCCCACGATGTCCTGGGAAACAAGCGGCTCATCGCTGTATTCAAGCACCCCTTTATAGCTTTTATCTGACGTGGCGTCTTTGAAGGCGGCGTTGACGGTATCGACCGTCGCATCCTTCTCGATCACGGCGGTGAAATCGGTGACCGAGCCATCCGGAGTCGGCACGCGGAAGGCGCCACCGTTCAATTTCCCTTTTAATTCTGGAAT
>WNGD01004567.1_pt1 | contig 24942 bp, 26 predicted proteins | sample 5400671 | NCBI WGS metagenome assembly WNGD01 (sample SAMN13153369, study PRJNA577476) | soil metagenome | isolation source: 40 cm soil or saprolite under grassland replicate 2 | place: USA:California | collected 2016-06-15
ATCTCCACCAGTTCTACCACCAGACAGACCGGAATATAGGAGTAGACCATCTCCCCCGCCATCCAACGATAGGCAATATTACGACTGAGAAAGTAGCCTGCAATCGCAAAACACGCCGCCAACACTCCCCCCTCAATCGCACGTCCAATATCACCTGCATGACGCGAGACGAAAATTTGCCAGATGGCCACCGCCGACACTGCCGAAAAGCCCCAGGAAAGCGCATGGAAAAACACATTCTCAACCCGTTGCCCCCACACGTTCTGACCATGCGCTGGCAAGAAACCCCGTTGAACTGGCGGACGCTTCTTCGCAAAAACGCTCAACAACCCCATACATCACCCGCCTTTCAACTACGCCCCAACCGACGCGGCCACCTGAGCAAAACGACACACCAGTTTGAGAAAAGCCGCCTGCTTGCCTTTGAACTTGAGCACCTCAAGACGAAGGGCAGAAAGCTGAGGGGGAAGCTCATTGGGTTGCAGTTGCGCAACACGCTGACGCAGCATGTCAGGCGTGGCCCCGTTGCGCTTCATGTCCTTCAACTCTTCCAGAATAGGAAAGCCAGTAGGAAGCTGACACACATACTTCTCAGAGGTATCGGCATCGAGCACTGTCAGTTCGACCACATAACTCAACTTCTCTTCACCTGTCAACCCGTCGTAAAACTTGCCCTCCGACACCGCTCCATTGACCACAATCGCATTCAGAAACATAGGCTACCTCCTATCCACTCACACACACTTACAAGATGAACGAAGAAGGATCAGTCTCTACCACTTGCCCAGGAACCTGCCACCACAACTGTAACGACTTGCCACAACCAGGACAGATGAAGATCAACAACCCGCGAGGCGACTGATCCCGGTAATTGACTAACATCACGCCGTTAAAGCGTTCATGCACCACCGACCAGAGCGGATAGCCACACCGATGATGCAGCAGCTTCCCATCCTGCTCCACTAGTACGGCCCCTCATACGGCTCATGCAACTCATGCAAAGAATGTGCAGCACGTGGAAGCAGATGAGAAGGATTCTCTTGAGCACCAACAGGCCAGTAGTGAGGCTCCCCCCATCCATCAAGGGGAATTTCTTCCTGATGATGAATACGCACCCGTCGAAGATGCTGCTCATTGAGCCGACCACCTAAAGACACCAGAACAACGAGAACCAGAAGAGCAAGCAGACTGAGTGCAACCCACTGCTTATAGGGCCACAACGAGACAAACAACACGACATAGACCACCGTCAAGCACACCACCCCCAACGAAACCGCAACCACCGTCAAACGCTTCTCTGCATCCATAGAGCACCTCCAATCAACTAACGAGCCCCACCCAGGCGCAACACCCCAAAGACGACCGCCAGCACCAGCCCAGGAATACCCACACCCAAGGCCACACTCACAGCCAGCCACAACAACACCCGACGCAGCTTGACCACCAGCACCAGCACCAGAAGCGCCACAAACAACGCAATCCAACCCATAGGCCACCTCCTTTACATACCAACCACAACCAGAAAATGTCATACCCTCCCACGTAAGCACCACCACAACAGACCCTACCAGCCACACCTACCCTTGACCCCCATTCCCCTCACGATCCTCCTCTGCATACCTCCCCATCCTCAGCCGCCGTTGCTCCCCATCACAATAGGCCACCGCCACAGATCCAGGAGCATCAGGAACGCAGTGCCGACACACCGCCACATACCCACACCCACACGCGCAGATGAACCAGCCATCCACCAACCCACGAACCAGGAAATGTTCAGCAGGCTCCCACTTTGCACCGCGACTACGATAACGAGCCATTCACCACCTCAATCACCGCCACAGAGACCGCCTGCCAGCAAGCACGGCAACGACCCCCAAAACGCGAGACCTGATGAGTTACCGACAACCGCCCCCCACAATCCTCACAAAAGGCAACACACAGAGGAACACGCGCATGACGAGGACGACTTTCCCGACCCTTAAATTGCTTGCGATCCCAACCCATAGCCATCCCCCTTTCTAGTAGCGTGCCGTACGACGAGAACCAGTACCAGCCTGCTGAGGCCGATAACAATTCAAGCCAAGTTTGATCTCTTCATAGCCAGGAACCAAGACATTGCCCGACGTGGTCGCAATAAGAAGCGACTTGCCACTAGCCGAGACCCCTAACTCCTGAGTCAGATCAATCGTAATCACCAACTGCTCACCCTGCACCTGAAAAGAAACGTTTTGCATAGACATACTCCTTTCACAAAAACACAAGCCCTCTTACAACCAGCCAAGACCAACCAGCAAAAACACCACCGTAAGAGCAACCGTCACTAGAAAAGGCACAAAAGCAAAGGGAAAACGACCAGAAGCACGAAAACGAACGAGCACAGAACGGACACTCAACACAAGAAAGACAGAGAACACACACAGCCAAACCCAGGACGATATTCCTCCCACCATAGACACCCGCCTTTCTAGAGGTACTGCATCAGACGATCACAAAACCCCTCATACGACTCATAGAACAAAGCCGCCAATGCGCCAAAGCCAGCCTCACGAGCGATCCGATGCAAGCATGACATCGCGTCCCGACCTGCTGCAAGCTCAACCGCCGACGTAGCATCAAGCGTACACTCAACAATCCCCACCTTCTGAGAAACGGTATCAGCAAGCAGAGGAAACCGACTCAAGTACTCGTTAAAGGCCGTATTCTCCAACAAAGCTTGCTGCAAACCCTCATTCATAGACACCTCCTTTTAACGGTGGTAAGAACAACGACAGTTCCCTGTATGCCCCGCTTCACCGCTACACGGCTGATCACACATCCAACAGTTTCCCGAACACACCTCTGACCAACAATCCACCAGAGCAAACCAGAACCACACCATCAGCATTCCTCCCTCATAGAACCGCTTGTTCTATAACTTCTGAGAACTAAGCGACAACTCCACGTAAACGACCACTATTCAATGAGGCAAAATCAACAACATTCCAGAGCAGCTCATCAGCATGTTCAAACTGCTCGACCTCTTTACAAGAGCTACATACAAACACACGCTCGACGGGAAGTGTCACATCCCGATTCACTACTGGAACCAGGGTAACTAACTCTTCTTGACACCAATCACAACAACTCTTCATAAGAATGACCTCCCAATAATCAGTCACTCTAAGTTTATTATAAACTCAAAGTGATTAATTTGTCAAGCGTTCCTAATTATGGTATACTCCCCATAGTAAGGAACGTGAACATCGAGGACGACCATGATCAACAAGAATAACAATCGTGAATATCTCACTACACCGCAAGCAGCAGAACGGGCAGAGCTAAGCAAAAACTATATTGCGACTCTTCTAAGAAGAGGCCAGCTCGAAGGTTTTCAGCTTGGCCGCGACCGGTTCGTTTACACCGACTCGCTCGAACAGTTCTTGAAAACCAGTCGCAAGCCAGGACCGAAAGGCCCGCGCAAGAAATCTAGAACCAGCGTCTCTTAGCGTCACCCGCTCACATCCTTAACATGCTTCAATTATGCCTGAGATAATTGGGAAGACAATACAAATTCTGAGAAGAAGTGAGAAACCTATAAAACGTAGAAAAGACCACAAATAGAAGGTTTGGGAAATCTGAGAATGAGATACTTTGGACAATTCTTATCCAACCTACGCAGCAGCGCCAATCTTTCACTTGAGGATTTAGCAAAACTGGTAGACACCAGCCGCAGCACCATATCACGTATCGAAAACAATGAAGTTTCACACCCATTCAAAGGACCAATACGTAAATTACTCATTTGTGCCGCAGAAATACTCTGTACATCAAGAACTGAGACCGAGCGCTACCTTAACTTAGCAGACATCGATCGGTCAACACTTCCAGAGATCGAACAAATTCAGCTCGGCTTTACTCCAAACATAGTCAAAGGCTCACCAGATGAAATTACTGACCTGGAAAGACTAGAAAAAATTTATGAGCAGCTCCTCAAAAGCCTGGAAACAAAAGAGCAAGAACTAGGAGTGAGTGACGCACCACCAAACTTGAAGCTCAAGGCACAGGAATACAGTAACACATTGCAAGAAATACGTAGAAGGCTTGATAAGCTACAGAATAGAGTTGACCTAGAAGACGCATTCACAACACAAATCATACAGACACACATACAACCCATAGAGGATATAGGAGGAAGAATCGTGGTAGGAAATCAGTACGGAGAAGAACAAAACAATACACTCAAATCGAGTAGCTTGTACACACTAGCTTCCGATAATGCGCGCTGGCTTATGCAACTTGCCAACGTTGAACGCTTCGCTGTAGACGACTGTATCATTCTTGCAAACAGTGAAGATTTCAAAGGATGGAAGCCTCAAGATATCAGAACTACCGTCCTCGCCACACCATTACCCATTCCAGATGACCTAGCAAGCCTACGAAAGGAAAAGCTTCCAGCAATCGAAAAGCACTACTTCAACGCACCCCACTACCGGCTTATATCAGCAACACCTACATTCAGCGAACTCGACCATCTCAAAATAGTCTTAGGCCCTCTAGGCTTTTACGACTACTTCAGTTTAAACCCTTACTTTGATGAACCACTCCTCACATCTCTAGACGGATCGAAAATATCCATCCGTCAAAAGTACGGCAACACAACACTCACGTATAGCTCAACCGACAAAGGCACTTCTCTCATACCTGCACCGATCAGCATACAAAACATAATAATAACAGAAGATCAGCAAATCATTCTCATGCAGCGATCAATGTCAGTAGCCTTCTATCCAAACCACTGGTCAGCCTCTTTTGAAGAAACGATGAATGCACCAGCAACGAATCGAGAAGGACACTTGACACAGAAAGGTGATCCAGACTTCTTTGCAGGAGCCATAAGAGGATTGGACGAGGAATTCGCCATATCTGAAGACACAGTAGAAGACATAAAGACCCTCTCCCTAAATGTAGAATACCTCACGCTCTCAGTGGATGCCATTATGCTCATTAAGCTCAACATGGATGCAGAAGAGATCAAGCAGAACTGGCTATTAAGAGCGCGGCATAGAGAAGAAGCTTCCAGGCTAGCTACAGTATCCACAGAACTCACAAAGGTAGTAGATAAAGTTCTAAGCAGAACATTATGGCATCCAACATCAAGAATGAGACTCATTCAATTTCTGTTCCATACCTACGGCATCAACGATACAGCTAGAGCAATCAAAGAAAAAAAGAGCAACTCAAAAGAGCAGGAGTAGATAAGACTCAATGGAAGCCATCGACGAAGAACATGAAATCAGCAGAATAATAACTGATACACTAGAAACATACCAACCATCCCAACAGCGAGAAAACTCATGATCAACGCAATACTTAGCACACCAACACCAATTTGGCTCGATCCAGGCTGGCTACAGGTTATTATCGGCATAGCTGGCATCATCATAGCTGTGATCGTAACGTTCGCATCAGTCAATTATGGCATACGTAAACAACAAAGCAAAAAGGAAATCAGTTACTACACCATCTCCGACACAGAACTCCTAAGCATCAGGGAAGAGATCGAAGGACTTATAGAAATCTATATAAAAGGAAAGCAGGTAAAAAACCTAAACCTTACTATCATAAACATACAAAACTCTGGAAACACACCAATCAATCCAGAAGACTTCAAAACACCACTAGAAATAAAATTCACAGAGATAAGAAAAATCCTAGAAGCAGACATAATAAAAACACAGCCTAATGACCTTACTCCTATACTCAAAATAGACCAGGAAAAAGTTACTGTAGAACCACTACTTATCAACAAAAAGGAATGGATCGAGATCAAAATACTCACAGCTAGTAACAAAGGAGCAGTAAGAGTAGAAGGAAGAATATCAGGAACCGAAATAAAGCAGAGAAGCGAGCAGATGGGAATTATAGAAAAAACTTTGACAGTAGGGGGTGCATTAGGAATAGTAGGCTTAATCACCATGTTCATAGGATTCGTACAAATTCCTACACGACCAACACCACCACCACTACCAACACCGCCACTAGTATTGACAGAAATGACAACAGGAGCAATAATACTGTTCATAGGAATAATCTTAGTAACAATAACTTCAATATGGACCACAGCAAAAAGATTGAAATTATTCATAACAGAAAAACGAAAGGCACCAAACTAAAGCTATGCCACGACATACAAAAAGTATAGCATCTGAAGGGCTCACAAACAACATGAAACCGCCTGTAGAGCCATTCCAGCCTGATCTATACCTATCGGAAGATAGCACACGGATTAAATCACAACAACTACAAGTACTGTCATTAGCTATTAGCAAGCCATTTGATGAAGTATAAGAAAAAGGGACCAGTCTTTAAAGACCAGCCCCAAGAATAACTCAAACCACTTATGCGCCACGTATTGCAGAAGCGACCTGCTTCCAATTCACAACACCAAAGTAAATTTCCAACACCTTATTAGCAAACACGGCTGTCTGACTCTGGTACATTCGAGCATCAGGAGACTCAATCCAGGTGAGACACTGATCTTGCAACCAGTCTCTCAGCATATTATCGGCCTGAGTGAGGTACTCCGCATCAGCTACTACAGATCGCCAGTCCACCGATTGCAATAAACCATAAGCTAGCGCAGTCAACTCATCCGTTTTTCCCAATGTCGGACGCTCACCACGTAACAGATCATAGACCAATGTCCAGTTGACACGCCTGACACCATTCATGATGAAATCCTGTATCAGAACGTGTACAGCTTCCTCATGTCCAGTAGATTCGCCTTCTTTCCAGGCTGCTACAATATACTTGACAAACTGCTCTACCGCCCGACCAGCCTTTGAAGGCGAGGCGCTATCTACAACCCTCTGCAACTCTTGATATGTCTCATAATAACTCGTCAATGCAGTGAAAACGTCCCACGTTGGAAAATTCGGCCAACCATTATATTCTTCAAAATCCATACGCACCTCCTCTTTTTTACACCAGCAGCAAAAACAACATCACTAGTCTACTCTATTTCTCCCCAATTGGCTATGCTAATAAACCCAATTCTAATAACACGCACCATGAGCCACAGCAAAACCCACAAACGCAACCTCAGACTGGACAAAACCACCTTACCTGACACCAAATTTGACACCAAAGCAGATAGTCAAACATGGTCAACAATAGACACGATTAGACAAGAATACTGCGTCATTTAGGTTTCACTCAGATACCTTCAATCACAAAAAACGTCAATTTCAGAATTGTAGTAAGCGAAGCCGACAACATCCCATTTATTCAAAATTACAGAAAAGCACTACAAGAAGCAAAGGAAAAAGCAACCACTAAAACCAGGAAATCAGAGCCATCAATACCAAAGACTACCCAAGAATCGCGCAAAAGTGTTACAATTACAACAGGCAAAGATACTATAAAGTAGAAGTGGCAAGTAGCCGATAAAACCACTTCAGACCTGGATTAGGCGTGAACTAATACGAGCAGTATTATAGGCGTTAATTATAGCGTTAGACATATCCTCGGCCTTTTTCAAACTTATAAGACCAGGAGTTGGAATTGAGCACTCGCATATCCCCCCTCACCAGATATCGCGTGGCGGCGCTTCAGTATGAGCCTACGCTGGGCGAGAAAGAAAAGAATATTCGCGATCTTCTCAGACTAACTGAAGAGGCGGCTCAGAATGATGCTCGCCTGATTGTGCTGCCTGAGATGGCGACGACAGGTTATTGTTGGGCATCTCGTGAGGAGATTGCCCCCTATACCGAAACACTTCCAGGTCCGAGCAGCGAACTTTTTCAGGAACTGGCTTCCCAATACGGTTGCTTCATTGCTCTGAGCCTGCCGGAGGTCGATCCTGACACGGATGTTTATTATAATAGTGTGTCCCTGCTGGGACCCGAAGGGTTGATTGGTACCTACCGCAAGATTCATTCGTATATCTCCGAACCACGCTGGGCGCGCGATGGCGATCTGGGCATTCCTGTGTGGGATACGCCATTGGGTCGCTTGAGTGCTTTGATCTGTATGGATGCAATGTACTTTGAGGCTGCGCGCATTCCAGCTCTACATGGCGCGGATGTGCTGCTCCTCCCGACTAACTGGGATGATGAAAAGTGTCCCAGTAGCTGGTGGATGACGCGTGCATTTGAGAATGGTGTGTACTTTGTGGCGGCCAACCGTTATGGGAAGGAGCGCGGCGTGCAGTTTGGCGGGGGGAGCTGCGTGCTGAATCCAGATGGCTCGATTCAATCTTACCTGGATAATGGGGAGGGTATTGTCTACGGCGAGGTCGATCTGGAGCTATGCCGCAGCAAGCGTTGGGACTATGCATCGTTCTTAGAAGGCGATCGCTTGGCTGATCGCCTGCCTGCTCAGTATACGTCGTTGGTACAAAATAGCTACCTGTGGGAGCCATTGCGCTATCACGGTCTCTATGGTCTGGGCGAGTTGCCTGAAGGTCAGCTCTCCTGTGTAGGGATTATGCAAATGGATCTGCAAATGTTTCCTGTGCAGTCAAATGAGGAGATACTGCAATCCCTATCGAGCAGGGTACGCATGTGTATTCGCGATAGCGAGCCAGCGGCCCCGGATATCCTGGTGCTGCCCGAGTTACTCTTGCCTGGTCCCGTGCCACACGCTGTTAATGACGTGCTCTCCACAGATGCGATCAGTGCGCATTTTCGGCAAGGAGCGATTGAGGTTCCGGGACCGGAGACAGATGCTCTGGTGGCTCTCGCCGAAGAATTACAGTTGAGCATGGTGCTTGGTGTTGCCGAGCGAGCAGAGGGTGTATATTACAATACGGTACTGCTGATTGATCCAGAAGGGATCTATGGCTCCTATCGCAAACTGCACCTGACCGCGCGCGATCGACTCTGGGCCACTGCTGGCAATCGGGGCCTGCAAACCTTCGATACACCAACGGGACGCATCGGCCTGGTGACTGGTTACGATGCGCTGTTTCCCGAAACGCTACGCGTGCTGGCGGGCAAGGGCGCGGATCTCGTCTGTGCACCAGCATTTCTCAATTTTCCTGCACCTATTGGCCTGGGTCCGACACGTGTCCCTGATATCAGGCAGTTTGCTGAAGATGAGTACGATGAGACACACTATCTCATCTGGCGTATACGTGCTGCCGAACATAACGTCTACCTGGCTCTATCCAACTGGATCGGCTCGCGCACTGGCCTGAGCGCGAATGGGTTGAGCGGAATCTACCCTCCCACCACCGGGATTTATCCCTTATCGGAGGTAGTTGCCGAAGAGGATGAGCCATGCTTGATGATGATGACGATCGATACGCGTGAGCAGCGCACAGGACGCCGCACCACGCGTATGCTTGAGTACAGTCCAGGTGATATGGTGGGTTCGCTCACAGGCGAACTGGCCTACGATATCCGTGATAGCATTCCGGGCAATGCAGTACGCGGCAAACCCTTATTGCGGAAACGCCAGCCATACTGGTATCTTGACCTGGTGCGCAAGAACTTGTGAGATATTGACGCGCTGGTTGGATGTTAGATATACTGCTCACAGCAACTCCCATGTTCATACTGGCGAGTGAGTGAGGAGCTCACGATGAAGTCTTTTGCTGCCAACAGGCTGACGCGGGCCTACCTGGAGAAGCCTGCACGCTACAATTATGTAGCGACAGCCGCGGTGGTCATTATTATCACCCTCAGCCTGCTATGGATGTTGTTTCGTATCGGTGGCGAGCGTGGTACCATTATCTTTTCTATGGTGGCGTACGGGGTATCGTCTTTTCTAGGTGCTGTATGGGCATTTCGGACCGCCTACCTGGCACGCTATGGACCTGTGCGCCTGGGAAGCCGACATCAACTAGCCTGGCTGCTGGTTGGGTTGGGACTGATGGCGAATATCTGTGCTGGCGTCTTATCTGGCGTGCTGGCATTGTTGGGTCATGCTGGTTTTCCCACGTTGGCGGATATATTTTTGAATCTTTTCTATCCATTCGTCTTCGTGGGTTTGCTCCTGATGCCCGCAACCGTGCGCTTTCGTGCTCGTATGGGTCTCGATGCACTGATCTCCATGTTGAGCTTCCTGGGAGTGAGCTGGTTCTTTGTGATCGGTCCCATGTATTTTTCACAGGTGGGCAATGCGCATTCATTATCACAGCTCGTCAAGCTAGCAACGGGCTTAACCTACCCTTGCTGGGATGTATTGCTCCTTCTGGCGATTGCCTTGCTCTTTCAGCGTCGCGCTGAGCGTGTGCTACACCCTTCTCTGCTGCTTTTTGGTGTCGCTATTCTAGCAAATATCTGGGGTGACCTGGCGTTTTCGTATACTAATATTTTTCGGGGCTACCAGTTAGGATCGTTTTTTATCGATCCTTTCTGGTTTGCCAGCTACCTGCTGATCGGTCTTTCGGGTCTCTATCAGTATGCAGCTCTGGCCCGTCGCGAGTACGCCGATATAGTGAGCCGATCGCAGGGATCTTCGCTGGCGGAAAGAACTCCGTTCAAGCAAAGGGACAGGTTGGGTGGCAGGTTCTGGCGCCGTATCTCGGCTATGCTGATCCATCTTCCCCTGACAGGTTTGCTCGCGTTGACTGTTTATGGCGAGTTAGTTAACGACGATGTCACCTCTCATGGCCTGGTGGTACTGACTGCGCTGGTAGGTATTCTGGTCACTACGCGCTATTTCCTGGCAGCGCACGAGAATGATCGGCTCTTGCAGGAACGTGAGCGGCGTCACGAGGAGTCCGAGCACCTGCGCCATATCATGACGCAACTCACCGCGATCCTTGATGAAGAGTACCTGCGTGAGCGTATCGTAAGTATGGTCACGCAGGAACTGGAACTTGATGCTGTGATGATGTTATTGATTGACGAACGGCACGAACCTGATCAGCCGCCTCAGATTCTGGTCTACACGGCAACGACTCCTGGGAGGAAAAAGCAACGTTATAGCTTCCAGGGTAGTAATCTGCTGCAACAAATTGCGCTCAGTGGGAAGGTGCACGAGGTAGAGTGGGAGGAGCAATTGCAAGTGCCGCTGGAGATTCGTCTCTGGTGCCAGGAGCAGCGTGTTCCCGGCATGGTCTTCCTACCGCTTACTTACCAGGAACATATTATGGGTAGCCTGGGTGTGATGCGCCGTGATAAGGTACGCCCGAGCCGGGAAGATGTGTCGCTGGTACTGGCGTATACGGAACAGGTAACAACTATTATCGAGCACGCGCGTCTCTATAAGGAAGCACGGGTGCACGAGGAGTTCTCCAGGGCGATGGCAACGATCGCAACACGCCTGAACGCTGCTGTGATTGAACCTGCCGAGATTGGCCAGGTTATCTGCAAAGAAGGGGCGCAGGTGCTGCACGCTGATTATACGCTTCTTTATAATGTGGATGAGGAGAACAGGCTGGTCCCTCTTGCCGCTTATATGTATGCTCTGGATGCACCTTTGCCGCTGCACGAATGGCCCTTGATGGATACATCCGAGTACGAAGCACAGGCGCTCTACTCACTACAGCCTATCTTGCTGCATATTCCACCGCAGCAGACATCGCAGACGCAAGGGATGCCATTGCTGGCACTGCCTGCCTCCGAGCTATCTGTGCGCAGGCATATTACATCGCAACTTCCCGCAACGCAAGAACAGGTACGGCAGCGTCCATCATCGTTGCGCATGAAATTGGCGCAGTACTATGTCCAGACGGCTATTCTCGCGCCCATAATCTCCAATGGCGAACCTGTAGGTCTGTTGATATTTGCGCGTGCGCAGCCACCGGGCGTTGTCGAAAAGCGGCCCTTTACGATTGAGGATCTCTCGCCAGCACAGGATTTCGTTGAGCAGGTAGCGGTTGCCTTTACGACTGCTCAGCTCTACGAGGATTTGCAGATGGCCCATCAGCGCTTGCAGGAACTGGACCAGTTGAAGGATCAATTTATGGTGACAGCCTCGCATGAGCTGCGTACGCCGCTCACTGCCGTACAGGGCTACATCGAACTGCTCGCTCAGTTTGACGAGCAATTGCCTGTCGATCAGCGTCGTGAGTTCTTGCAGAAGGCCCGGCGCGGTTGCGAGGAACTAGCCTTGTTGCTAGGCAATGTGATGGATGCCAGCCGCCTGGAAGCGGAGGCAGGTATCAGACCAGCCTTGCTCAAGCGTGTCTCGCTGCAGGAGATGATCGATAGTGTATTGGTACTGATCGAGCCACAACTGACCCAGGAGCAGCGCGAAGTATATACATCTATTCCTCCTCGTCTCTCTGTGCAGGCCGACCCTGTACGCTTGCGCCAGGTATTGATGAATATCAGTGTCAATGCCCTGAAATACTCGCCCCCGCAAACGCCCATCAGTTTCTCTGCTCATACAGTGATGGAGTCGCAGGGACCATGCGTAGTGATAAGTATCTCCGATAAAGGAAAAGGGATCACACCCGAGGACCAGGCTCACCTCTTTCAGCGTTTTGTGCGCCTGGAGAGCGATGTCAACAGTCCCGTACGTGGCTCCGGCCTGGGTTTGTATATCTCGCGTCGTCTGATCGAGGCGATGGACGGTAAGATCTGGATAGAGAGTGGCGGTATCCCTGGCGAGGGTTCCACGTTCCATATCCAGTTGCCTACTGCTCGTTAAGTGTTACGCTATTTTCAACAAGACGATGGCCGTTTCCGTTGCAATCTCAGGACGATACAACAGGTGCAGGCTGGATGCAGCCGCTGTGGGTAATTGAAACACGATCGTACCACTGCTGGTCGCGTGAGCAGCGATAGTGCCATAGAAGTTATCAGAGCTATTGTATTGGTAACTAAAAGTATCACCTTCAGACCCTATCAGTTGGAAGAAGGTAGATTGGTTCATAATTGCTTTATCGCTGGTATTTTGAACGGCCAGGTCCAGGTTAATCAAAGTGGTGTTCTTGCTTGCCCCCGCTTGCTTGCTGACACTGTTAATGGTCAAAGTACGGTCACCCAGTACAATCTGCTGACTACCGATCTTGCCACCCGGCACCGGTGTCGGACTGGAAACAACCACTGGTCCCTGCCCTGCAGAGCCGCTGGTGGCCTTCGGAGTAACCAGTTGCGGTGTGATAGTGGCAACAGTTGTCGAATTCTGAGTTGAACCGTTGCCCGTATTTCCGTTGCTGCTATTGTTGCCAGAGTCACAAGCAACCAGCAACACAACTAACATCAGCAATACCACTCCCATCACAAGCTTTTTATATTGAAGATACATTTTTTATTTCCCCTCCTCAGGTTTCGTAGGGGTGGGGCTGGCCGCCACCCACAGCCCCACCCTTACGGTGCCGATGCTTAGAGCGACTTTGCCAGGAAAGAGGTGACGGTGGCAGTACCGGCCTGTGTCAGAAAGCGCATCCCAGAGAAGCCCGAGGTAAAGGTGCTATCGCTGGCGGTAGCCATCCAGCCAGCAGGCTCCGAGCCCGAGGAGGCCCAGGCGTTGGCGGTCAGGGTCGAACCTACCACCCGGAAATGAATGGTGTAGGAGGTTCTGGCAGTAGCGCTAAATGGCATACTGATGAGTGTCGTGGATGTCCCGCTCACCTTTTTCTGAATGATCAGGTTAGACCCATCGATATAGCCCTTGTACCAGTTGTTGCCATCGGTCCAACGCAGCACATCCCCAAAGTTATCGCCACCCCAGGTCTGCCCATCTGATGCGGTGCCCCAGTGCGATTGATTGGCGCGCTGGAAGGTATCCGTCCCCAGTGTGGTACCAGGCGTAGCGGTCGGTGTCGGTGTCGGCGTACTCGTTGATGTCGGCGTATTCGTTGGCGTGCCAGATCCGCCGGGAACGTCTGCCAGGAAGGAGGTGACGGTGGCAGTACCGGCCTGTGTCAGAAAGCGCATCCCAGAGAAGCCCGAGGTGAGGCTACTATCGCTGGCGGTAGCCATCCAGCCAGCAGGCTCCGAGCCCGAGGAGGCCCAGGCGTTGGCGGTCAGAGTCGAACCAACCACACGGAAATGAATGGTGTAGGAGGTCCCGGCAGTAGCGCTAAATGGCATACTGATGAGTGTCGTGGATGTCCCGCTCACCTTTTTCTGAATGATCAGGTTAGACCCATCGATATAGCCCTTGTACCAGTTGTTGCCATCGGTCCAACGCAGCACATCCCCAAAGTTAGGTTGCTGACACTTCGGCGTCAGAAGTACTGGACCCTAAGACTGCACTATAACTGGTTGCACCCGTATTGGTGACGTGTCCGGTGTTCCCGGAGATGGAGAACACACTCTGATTATTGGCATCGGCACCCCACGTTTGACCACCGGATGCGGTGCCCCAGTGCGATTGATTGGCGCGCTGGAAGGTATCCGTCCCCAGCGTGGTACCGGGTGCAACGGTCGCCGTAGGTGTCGGCGTGGCTGAAGATGGAATGGCCTCCCCTAACTTGTTCGCGAATTCCTCATCAAACCAGACACTATTCTGAGAATCAACATTGAGGCCATCATGAGGGTGGTCGCCGGGGCTCTTAGTAAGAGAAAAAGACCCTCCACCAATCGGAAATGAACCAAGAGTATTTTTTAGAGAATCATCAAACCAGATCAGGCCCTGCTTGCCAGCGCCGATACCAGAGGTATGCGAACCACCGGAAGAATTATATTGGTATTCAGTAACGCCATTATTCGTCCCCGGCTGGCTGGAAGCGACCTTTAGTGTACCAATAGAACCGACGAAGCCCTCGGACCACCAGGGATTGCCATCAGGATCAATAGTAATCAGGTGAGGCGTCAGACCAGTACCACCTGTTGCAGTGTTTCGTATTTTATACTCTTTTAAGATACCATCAGTGGTGTATTCTCCAATTAATGCAACAGCATCAATATTCTCAGTAAACCAGATATTTCCTGAAGCATCTGTCGTAATACCATAAGGCTGACTATTCGTTGCGGGGGTCGCAATTTCATGAAAAGTATGTGAGCTGGGATTAAAAGAGCTAATTTTATTCACATAATGCTCAGTAAACCAGATAGTTCCCGCTGGATCAACGGCAATACCCCATGGTCCAGCGCTGGTCGTCGGGACAGGCCATTGGCTAACGGCTGTACTGGTAGGATCATACATACCGATGGCGTTCGTGACCGGCATAGTGAACCAGACTTTGCCGGTGTGATCAACCGCGACAAAGGTCGGTTGACCGTAGCCTGTGGGGAGCGAAACAGTAGTAACCCAGCTATGCGAAGTTGGGTCAAACAATGCGAGCTTACCAGGGGGAGTCATATTGGGACAACTCGGTGCCAGGTCACAGCCGGGCACCGCTACCCAGACACGTCCACTACTGTCAAATGCAGTTCCCCACGGATCGCCCCCAGGAACAGCATAATCGGTAATGCTACTGATGCCTGCTGCGGATGCTGACTGTGGGCGCGTAGCGATGATAGAGGCAAGCGCGAGAAAAGCGCTGGCGGCAACTACTGCTAATGCCATACTAATAGCCAGGAACTTCTTCGTCCTATGCTTCATAAAAATATACTCACTTTCTCTTCAATGAAACAATATATGGAGTCTATAATCCTATAACGATTGTGCGAAAAAAAAGGGGAAAATATAACCATATGGGTTAGTCGTCAGGGAATCGTTCCAGGTGGAGTCGTCTGGCCTGAGCCCGTAGAGGCAGGCCTTGCGTCTGCCGGGTGGTCTGCCGTGCCCTCGGTCCACCCACCCGGCAGACGCAAGGCCTGCCTCTACGGGTCAATGCGGCGACTTTTGGATCGCTCTGCCTCCATCAGATGATACTGGTGATTACCCACAAGGTTGGAGGAAGAATCAGTCAAAATACAAGCGATAAGGCTCTTGAAAAAACTGCGTTGCGAGTACATAAGAAGCCAGGCGTGATGCTTGGTGAGAACACCGCGCCTGGCTTGTTGACAGCCTTACCGTCCTATCCGTTTGCCTTCAGGCGTGACTGACAGGCCTGGTTGGGAAGTGGCGACTCCGATACTCGGTCATCCACAGGGAGGAACTCAGCACAAAGATCGCCAGGCCGAGCGCGAAGTAGAAGGCCTGCAGGACCACGGTAAACACAAGCTGGCTTCCACCCGTACGGTCAATGAAGGCTGCTTCCACGATCTCGAAGATCATCATGGCTAGCCCGGCGAAAGCTGATGCCAGCACACCAGATTCGCGCCCGGTGAGGATGGTTGCTGCGGCGAGGAACATGCTGCCACCTATAATGACCATCAACGACAAGGCAGGGACGGTGTAATCAACGAACGGCGAGCCTTGCAGCCCGTCAAGTGAGGCTGGAATCGCTCCTGTCAGCAGACCTATGCCCCCTGCGACGGCACCCAGTGCGACAAATACCTCTAAGACGACCAGCGCGATGCGGATTAGTTTATGTTTCATGATCTTTCTTCCATTTCTCCTGGATTGGAGAAAACCTGCCAAACATCAACTTCCTTATGGAAGATCAGGATGTTCCATCAGAAGTATACTCTCTTGATCTCACCTTGCCATCACAATGAGTCGCTGGTCTGGCACAGAACAATCACAGTTCGCATTTCTGGGTAATCACCAGATGATAGAGTTGATTTACCTTGAATCCTGTCTGTTGTTATGTGAAGCAGCGCGTGCAGTTTTCTTGACGAGGGGCGGGACGTGTTCCTCGCAGTAGCGAAAGACGCGGCTGGCACTCCATATCTGGACGTATGCGGCAGGCTGGTTGCAGGGTTTGCCCTCGTGGCTGATCATGCAGCGGCCAACATGAGATATTTCAGCGTTCATAGAAATAGGTTCTCCTCTTCCATCGAAAGGTCGCCCACCCGGGCCCGTAGAGGCATGCCTTGCGTGTGCCGCATCGGTGGGAAGGAACGCCGTCGAGAGGTTCGAGAAGTCCTCCCCAACGACGAGGCACACGCAAGGCATGCCTCTACGGGTATGATACCACGGAGTTGATATTATCGCTTTGGTGAGATCACTCCCAGTTGCGCCAGGAGACCGGGGACGCCTCCACCCGGCACATCCTCTATCCAGAGTGCAGCAAGCTTATCGTCGCGCACGGTGTACTCGTCGATTGTTTCGGGCAAAGCTATACTTCTACCCGTGGGTGGGAAAGGTGATAGGCCCGGCAGTGTGAGCGGCCCCTGTTGAGTGCCTGTCCAGCGTGTCGTGACGCGCACCTTGTCTCCCTGTACCTCGACCTGCCTGACGTTGAATGTGAAGTCAGGCAGCGCCTGCACCAGTGTACCCATCAGGCCGATAAAATCATTTTTACGTAGTCGTGCGATGCCACCGGGTAGGGGAAAATCAAAGTCATCTGCCACCAGTGTATTCAATGTTTGAATATCGTGTGATTCGATGGCCTCCACAACCATCTGAACAATTGCTGCTACATTCATCGCATCGGTTCCTTTCTCTAAGGAGAACGTGAAAATAAGTGCATGGTTGGACGATTGAATCGGTTCTGTTATATAGACGCTGTTTACTTCCTCTTTTAGATCATCATCCCGATCTTTCATATCAACAACATTTTTGTAAGAATACAGCAGGAAATGCTACAAGGCGGTACCTATCAGGTTAAGGAATTATCACGAAATACCCCTTTCTGCAACCGCATCATAACAACTTCACTCTGTTATGCTTATAGACACGTATTTATAATGGTAGAAATATAGATGTATGAGCGCGTAATACCGGGTGTAGCTGATTGGCCCGGAAGCGCTAGAGGAGAGGGGATATGAATCAGTGTTTGCGTTGCCACAAGCAATGTGGTGTAGCCTCCCTCTTTTGTGATGAATGCAGGGTGCTTGTAAGGCAGTCGATAGATTCATTTACGCCTGCTCAACCTGTGCGTACGAAGGAAGATATCTCTCATCTATCTACATCTCCACATATGGCAATACTACAGCACGATGCCCCAGCTTCTAGCGGTAAAGATGATATCGCTGAACGTACGACAACTCCGAATCCTGCTGTGCGGTCTCTCTCTCCTCATCTGTCTCAATCTTCGCTCTACAGCATGCATACCAACCGGGTAGAGCAGGCTTTGCAGCGGTTGAAAGATGCCGCGCGGCGTATCGCGGCGGTAGAGCCGGGCGATAGTCATAAGCCGAGATTTGCGCGCCTGTCTCCTATGCACGATGTCTCCGGAGAGATTCAACGGCATAACACTCCAGAACCTTCAATATATGGTCAAAGAATGCCTGCGATCGGCCCTGGACGAAATCATGAGATGGTCGGCGCTATCGCCGATCCGTGGCCCTGGTTGCAAAGTGATCCTGAGGAGCTTGTCCCCACCGGCTGGTCAGATCATAGCGATCCATTACTTTCACGGCGTTTTCCTGATAGCGCGGAGGCCGCATATATCGAGGCGGAAGATATACAACGAGTAGCTGTTGAAGGTCCGCCCGCCTTTTCGTTGCCTTTGCCACGTAAACGAGGACCTGCTCGTATACGCATTGCCCTTGTTTGCCTCGCGCTCATTGTACTGCTCGGTTTAACAATAGATGGTGTCATGGCATCCTTTGTACTTCAGCATAATAAACGACCTGTTCCTTCGATTCAAGCCGGTACTCCAACACTTACTCTTTCTTCAAATAATGTGACATACGGTCAGGATGTGACTTTACATATCCGTCATTTTTCACCATCTTCTGAGGTTTATGTGACACGTGATATGGAGGTGGCGATCCGACTCGATGCTTCAATTGCGACGGTGGGACCTGTGCGTTCGATGATCCGTGTCAATCCCCATGGCGATGCCGATGTCTCCATGTATGTTGACACGACGTGGGACCCCGGCTACCACACAATTGAGGCCGAGGATACTCAATCACACTATACAGCGAGCACTTCTTTGCATATCGATAACGCTGGTCCGACGCGTCCACCGTATCTGGTTGTCGATAATCTTACGATTGATCTGGGAGCAGAGATGCAGGGCGCAAATTCTCTTCGCCCATTGGAGATGCACAATGCCGGGAGCGGTTCAATCACCTGGTCAGCCAGTAGCGATCAACCATGGCTATTGCTTGCGCCCAACCAGGGAACCTTTAGCGATAAGCAGACGATCTCTGTTGGGGGTGAGCGCGCCAATCTCAAGCCGGGAGATTATAAAGGGACGATAACGGTATCTTCGAACGCTGGTGCGGCTATTACTGTTCCGGTAATAATGACGGTGCGCCCATTGCCGACCAATGCTGGACCCGTGCTGCAGGTCACTCCGGTGGTGCTCGCGTTCGTTTCAAACGATGGTGGAGCGAATCCGCCTTCACAAGACCTTGTCGTCAGCAACCCTGGTTCCAGGCCAATGCACTGGTCACTTTCAAATAATGCTCCTTCTGCACAAAGCCAGGGTGCATTCCTGACTGCACTTGGCTCTACGATAAACTGGCTGAGCACCAATCAAACAACCGGTACTGTGGCTCCAGGAGCGACGGCCAGCATACAGGTGAATGTACAGAGCCTGAGCCTGTTACCAGGAGCCTATATTGATACCATAATGTTTACTGCTGATCAGGGGACGATTAATAGTCCGCAAAGCGTGAATATCTCTCTGACGGTGCAGCCACAATGTTCGCTGCAACTCAGCTCGAATGCGGTATCCTTTACTACGATCCAGGGGCAGAGCAATCCAAATTCTCAGGCAGTAAGTTTGTCTGCTACTGCAAGCTGCCAGGCGACGACGGCCTGGAATGCGACGTCCTCGCAATCCTGGCTAATGGTGACTCCTGCCAGTGGTCAACTGAAGGGTGTGGTGAGTGCTACTATGGGGGTGGAAGTGAATACCGCTGGTCTGTCAGCTAAGACCTATAATGGTGTTATCACCATAACGACGGGTCGGAATACGCAGGTGGTGCAGGTACAACTGGTCGTGCAATCGCCACCAGCGCCCGGTGCACCGATCCTCAGCGTCTCTCCGCTGAACTTCAGCTTTAATGTGACTCAGGGGCAACCGAACCCTCCCGGACAGGTATTCTCGATTACCAATACTGGTGGTAGGCCTCTCTACTGGCGTTCGACCCTTACGCAAAATCTTTTTGTTGGGGTTGCCCTTGCTCCTTCTAGTGGAATAGTTGCTCCCGGACAGACGCAGCAGGCGGTTGTGAATGTCAGGGTGGCTGGCGGATCTCCAGGTCCCTTTAGTTTTACGGCCCAGATTTCTGGCTATGATGCTAATAACAAAACCGCTGGAGGAAGTCCGCAGAGTTTGACGATTGGTGGGAATATACAAGCACCCTGTACGCTGGCACCGCCTTCGGCGAGCTCGCTTGCGTTCGCGGCGACACAGGGTGGTGGCGATCCTGCTGTGCAGGCGCTCTCTTTTACTGCGACTGGTAACTGTGCCTGGCCTGTGAACTGGAGGGCTAGTGGCGGCTTGCCGTCCTGGTTACACCTGTCGCCCAGTGCTGGTGCATTTAACGCGAATGGGCAATCGGCTACACTCAATGTTGCGGCGACTATCGCTGGTCTGTCGCCTGGTACCTATTCGGCGCAGGTTTCTATTGCTGCTACTGATGGCGCAGGCCAGTCATTGACGGGGAGCCCACAGTCATTTACGGTGTCGCTGACAGTACAGGCACCTTGCACGCTTCAGGCTCCGTCCGGGCTGACGTTCTCTACCGCTCAGGGTCAGACTCCTTCCGCACAGACGTTGGGAGTGAGTGAGAGCGGCACCTGTGCTCGTCCGGTGGGGTGGACTGCCACGTCGAATAGCGGCTGGCTGGTACTATCTCCAACTTCTGGTGCGGACAATGGAGGCGGTAGTTCTGTTGGAGTCAGTATCGATACGACTGGCCTGGCACCAGGAACCTATAATGGGACGGTCTCACTGTCTGCCGGTGGGAACGGCGCAGTCCAGAATAGTCCACAGACGGTTCCTGTGACGTTGACGGTGACCGGCTTTACGGTGAGTGGTACGGCCAATGCGTGTGCTGATAGTGGGTGCAGTACTTCTGTGCCGCTTGCCGGTGCTACGGTGACGCTGACGGGTAATGGCCCATCGCTCACGACGACGACTGATACGTCTGGCAATTATAGCTTCGGCAACGTGACCCAGGGTAATTGCACGATCTCGGTGAGCGGAAACAATGGGACGTCGACCAATTATACCGGGAGCGCTTCGATAAACGTGACGGGAAACCAGTCGGGCGTTACTATCAGCGCCGTTCCATCCTGACCCTTACGGTTCCCTGCCTGCCGTTTCATCGCATGTGTCCGCCCTCTTATCCATTCTGCAATCGATGTAATGCTCCGTCAAACTTCATTGAACACGTTTGTGCCGCTCTCGAAACGGCTCCCCAGGCTGTTTTTATGATCACAAAAAGGGTCGAATGAAGTTTGACAGAACAAGTAGGGACCGGATTTATCCCGTCCGGCGATTCATCGCCCTGTCGCCTCTCGACCCCCTTGCCGCCTGTGTTCATCCCAACGCAGGGCGATGAATCGCCGGACGGGATAAATCCGGTCCCTACGATGATAAAACCGTTATTTATTCGTTAAAGAGCATTATCGCTTCCTCACCTTCCATAGCAGGTATCTCGTGTTCAACGGGTGGGATGCGATAAATCGGACGCGCTGAAGCTGGTCCCTACCCCCAGGTGGTGGGATGATCAAAAGGCGCGACATTTCTGCTTGACAAACAAGACGGTACCTACCCGATTATCAGGCGATCTCGCAGGGATCAGACCACTTTCTTGAATGAGGTCTCTGCTGTTGAGGTAGTCTCTTGAGGAGTGCTGCTGTGCAGACGAAAGCGAAGGTTGAAGACGACGACGAGACCACAGGTAATGAATGCAATGACGAGCAGGAGCCAGGACAGATTGAGAGGCAGGTTCTTCTTGCTAAACTCAATGAGCCAGTTGATGTGATGAGACACGGCCAGTACGTGCAGATCATCCGTAATCATGGTGGCACTGGTCCATCCAAGTATGAGCGCTGCTACATTTAGTAACCAGCGGAACCGTTCGGCAATGACGGAGATGATGGCGCTTCCTAGCAGGAGAATAGTGATACTGAGTAACAGCCCGATTATGAGTGGAAGGGCATCTCCATTGGACAATGCACCTACCGCGAGAATATTATCGAGGCTCATTGTTACGTCCGCGATGATGATGGTTTTGAGTGCGGAGCGGAAGGCGCTGTTGCGCGAAGCAGTTGTGTGTTGATCCGGGGAAGATGCTGTATCCGGGTGATAACGATCGTGCAGCAGTTTGTAGGCTACATAGATGAGAATGGCCCCTCCAAAGGTCTGGAGAAAGGGAATATTCAGCAGTACAGATGCTATAGAGGTCAGGCCGATACGGAGTCCAATGGCACCCGCTCCTCCGATCAAGAATGCATACAAGCGCTGGCTACGTTGCAGTCCAGATGTGGCAACGCCGATGACCAGGGCATTATCCCCACTCAGAGCTAAGTCCAACAGGAAAATGCCTCCAATCACGCCTGCCAACTGAAGCACATTCATAACCAATACTCCTTTGTATCATCCCAACTGCAAATTCATTGCGTTCAATATATTTTACTATATTTTTTTATATATGTTAATAACAAATGGTGGCGTCGCCCCGTAGAGGCATGCCTTGCGTGTGCCGCGCGGCCAGGAAGCCACATTGTTGAGCGTATGGAAAGTCCGCACGCGCTACGCGGCACACGCAAGGCATGCCTCTACGGTCAGTATATCCCGTTATGTGTGACAAAGTGTGCCAGAAAAGTGCCAGCCGATATGCATGTGAGCAATATCACCGTTCCACTGTGCTGTAAGGCATAGTAGGCTTCTAAAAAAGAGGTGTATTGTCGTATATCATATACGGTCGATGTTGTAGGTTTTTGCGGATTGGTAATGTCGTAGCACTGTGACTTTAATCTGAAAACCCATGTGAGATACAGGGAGAAAACTATGCAAAAAATTCTATTCCGTCGTTTTCAAGGTATGCTTTTGTGTACCGTCGTTCTTGCTATGATGATTGTGGTCTCAGCATGTGCCGGAACTGGTGGTAGTAGTGGGCAGCAGACTACAACAGGCACGACTGCCACGACCTCATCTGCAACGCAGGTGCCAGCTACAGCTACTCAACCAGCAGCTACCACGCAACCAACAGCCACTCCTACCACATCCGTTGCATTTAAGCCTGGAGTCATCTCATTTATCGGTCCTGTGAAGAGCGTCAGTAATAGTAGCCTTGTCATGAGCGCGCCAGATGGGAAGACATACACGATGGCAATCACGGCCCAGACTGATCGCTCGGCCTTTGGAGGTGGTCTACCAACTGTGGGTTCCTCTGTTAATATGGATTCAGCTATTAACCCTGATGGGAGTCTGGCGGCAACGACATTGAAGCCCGCTCAGCAGGGTGACCCGGATCTGAACGTCATAGCGTATACAGGCGTCACGACGAGCGCCGTTGGAGCTAATCGTGTTATCCACTTCACTGCAGGTATCAAGAGCTACACCTATACTATCCCTACGACAGCGGTGCTCAGTGATTTCGGTGGGAACGCGCAGGCCATCGGAGCCAATACAACGGTCAAGGTCAAAGTCCAGTATCCCGCTAACACTATCATTAGTATCGGCAATCCCAACGCGTCGTAGCTTGCTTTTGCCTGGCTCGCTCTAGAGCTTTGATGATGAGGCCCATGACTGCTGCTCTTGTAACTGTCATGGACCCGTAGAGGCAGGCCTTGCGTCTGCCGGTGTCGCGCCCGGACTCCTCGCGAGCTGCGCCCGCTCAGGAGGCAGACGCAAGGCCTGCCTCTACGGGCTGTGTCCTTCTGCACCCAAAAAAACATCATCGCATCGTCTACTGATAGGGCGATCATTTGGCTTCAACCTTGACTGTACAGACAATCTCTATCACAAAAAGGAGAACTTTTATGTCCGGTGGCTCCAATTACGACGCTCCAGGCGTCTACGTCGTTACCAACAAATTTGTCGATGATGCACACGACGACTACAACCGCAGTGTGGCCATTTATGTCATGACTTCATTCTTCAATACCAAAGATATTGGCAACTACCTGCTAGATAAAGTTGTAGCTGTCCTGGGTAGTGCTGATTTCCCTGCTGGCTACTATCAGATAGTAGATTCTCAGAAAGACGCCAGTTTGCGTCATGCGCAAGAAATCCAGGTAGATAGCAACGCCCTCAACGTTCACATCTCCCTTGTAGACACCAGTTCCTTCCTGGTTGCATTGATCCAGGACCTTTCCCTCTGTACCACCATACGCCACATCGCCGAAACCTATCACAATAAAGAGAACGGCACCGCTCTCAAGGACGCCGCCACCAAAGCCCTGCAAGTGCTCGTCCAGCAGATCAACACCGAACTCACGGCAGGCATAGACGCGTTTTGATAATAACCAACTTGTATTGCATATATTTCAAAACAGAAAGGATGCTTTTACTATGTCTCAGACCAACCCTGGTCCAAATATGTTCACCTTTAGCGGCGAAAACACGCAGATTACCTACTACACGCAGACCCCTGGTCCTCTTGTTGTCGGTGAAGATGCGAGCGGAGGACGACTCGAATATCATGGCGTTGAGGGAGAGCATACTGTTTCTGGACATGCGTTGCAGAAACAGGATAGCCCGCTTGGAACATTGCTTACCGTTCTGCTGAAACCCAACAACGATACAGGTGGTCTCACGCTTACCGTGTTATTGCCAGGCGTGTTCGGTGTCACGTTTGAAAACCCTGTCACCTTCCAGACGCTGGCGATCAAGACTGCAAGTCGTGGCTTTGTCGCGACCCCCGGCGCTCAGTTCACTTATGAGATCGTGCCTCTGCTAGCTACAGCGAAAATGGTGTTTGTACCATTGTAGAACCACAACAATAATAATACTCCTGACGATAGCAGAAATCCTCTGAGAAGGATCGTTGTGAGCGTTCTTTCTCAAAGGAATTTTAGCAAACGAAACAGATGACGAATCAGGCGCACAAAGCTCGCAGGGCGACCGCAAGGGTCATTGGTCTCAATTAAATTGAGAATCGACTTGCCAACAGAGGAAAAAAAGAGGAAACTCTTTTGAGAACGAGT
>WNGD01001537.1_pt1 | contig 24925 bp, 23 predicted proteins | sample 5400671 | NCBI WGS metagenome assembly WNGD01 (sample SAMN13153369, study PRJNA577476) | soil metagenome | isolation source: 40 cm soil or saprolite under grassland replicate 2 | place: USA:California | collected 2016-06-15
AGGGTCAGCGGGAGCAGCGTCGCGGCCATCCGCGCGGCGCGCGTGGCATGCGGGGCGATGCGCATGCTGGTTCCTCCGGCACACCGATCCGGCACTGGTCCCTTCACTCTCCCGGAGCGGCCCGCCAAGCGCAGCCAGTTGGCCGTCTGGGGCACCGGGCTAACGGAAGGGCGAGGCGCGGCGGCGCCCGTCGTGGTTCAGCCGCCATCCCCGCGGCGGTGGACGACCACCACCGGGCAGTGCGCAGCATTCACGCAGTGCAGGCTCACCGAGCCCAGGTGAGTGCCGAGGAACCCTCCGTGCCCGCGCCTGCCGACCACCAGCAGGTCGGCGTGGCCGGACTCCTCGATCAGCACCTCGACGGGGTGCCCGTAGCGGATCTCGGCGTGGACTTCGGCGCCCGGCGCGTCCGGGGCTACCTTGCCGATCGCGTCCCGGAGGATGGCCGACTCGTGGTCCTCGACCTCCTTGTTCACAGCCTCCGGGGCGTGGCCCACCGGCGGCTGACCCGCAGTGGTGGGGTAATGCCAGGCCAGCACCGCCCGGACTGGCGTTCCGGTGGCGGCGCCGTACCGGACGGCCCAGCGCAGCGCCGCAACCGATCCTTCCGAACCGTCCACGCCCACGACCGCGGCCGGCCGTGCCTCGCCTTCGCTCGCCATGCCAGCTGCCTCCCTCACCAGGCGCCCCAGAACCGACGGGCCGCAGAAACACTCATCGTCTCGCACGCCAGCCACAGGCGCTAGCTCACCACGGGTGGGCCAGCAGCGGGGGCATACTGGCCGCGGTGGGCCATGGGCACACGGAGCCGCGCCGGGAGGCGCGGAACGGGTGTGACGCAGGCTTGCGGCGCGGCCGGCCCTGGCGGGCCGGCCGTAAGGGGCGGATGATGCCTGCATGAACGGGGCTGACTGCCGGGCTCCGGCGGTCTCGGCGCACCGGGGCGGCGGCGAACTGGCACCGGAGGGCACGTATGAGGCGTACCAAGGAGCGCTGGAGGCGGGCGCCGAGTACGCGGAATTCGACGTCCGGCGGACATCGGACGGGACGCTGGTGGCCTTTCACCGGGCGTGGGCGGGGTGGGGCCGCGCCGTGGCCAGGGTGAGCTACGCCAGGCTTTGTGCTGTCGCCGGCCATGAGGTGCCGCGGATAACCGACCTGGCGCGGCTGCTGGCTGGCCGCGCCGTGGGGCATCTTGACCTGAAGGAAGCCGGTTCCGCTGCCGGGGTCGTGGGGCAGGCGCTTGAGCTGCTCGGCCCGGCCGGTGTCGTCGTGACGACCGGAGACGGCGCCGTGGCGGCCGCGCTGAAGCGCCGGTTCCCGGCCGTGCCGGTCGGGCTCACGGTCGGCGGTGACGCGGCCGAGACGGCGAGATTCACCATCCGGCGGCTGCGCATGCCCGGGCTCTCCCGGCTGCACCGCGTGCTGGCCAGCGGCGCGGACTGGGCCGTGGTTCACCACCGGCAGGCGCGCACCGGCGTCCTCGCCGAATGCCGGGCACGCGGGATCAAGACGATGGTCTGGACCGTGAACGGCGACCAGGCGCTGGCGCGGTGGCTCGCCCGCCCCGATGTCGACGTCCTGGTCACCGACCGCCCTGCTCGCGCGATCGCCCTGCGCGACCGCCGGGGCCGGGCGATGGAGTGTGGCCTGGACAGTCCCGGGACGCCCGCGCCCGGGTGATGGCCGTGGCCGGCCGGCTCGCTGCGGTGCCCGCGCCGGTCCCACGGCGGCTCCCGGTCGACGGGGACACCGCACGGCCCGGCGTGCCGGGGCCGGCCCACGCCGCTGCCGGCCGTGGCTGCGAGGCTGCCTGCCGGGCCGGCTCCGGCTGTGGGGGAGGCTCCGGCTCTGGGGAGGGCACCGGCACCGGGACGGGCCGTCCGGCCCGCACCAGTTCCCGTCCGGCGGGCCCAGGCGGCAGCGCGGCGGGTTCCGGCGACGCTGCAGCGGGCTCCGGCGGCAGCACGGCCGGGCCTTGCCCGGTGAGCGGCGTGGCCCACGGCCGGCGGACGGCCAGGGCAAGGCGCGTGGCCCGGGCAAGGCGCGTGGCCAGGGCCGGGCGGGCGGCCCAGGCGGCGCGCTGGGCGATGAGCACCAGGGCCAGGAGTGCGGCCGCGGCGATGCCGTCCAGCCAGAAATGATTGGCGGTCACGGTCACGGCCAGGGCCGTCAGCGCCGGGTATGCCAGCGCCAGCCAGCGCCACCGGCTGCGGGCCGTGGTCACGACCACCACCGCGACCAGCAGCGCCCAGCCCACATGCACCGACGGCATGGCCGACAGCTGATCGGCGTCGATCCCGGTATTTGGCCCGTAGACCGACTGCCCGTAGTGGAGCGCGGTGTCGATCATGCCGTCGCCGGGCAGGAGGCGGGGCGGCGCGACCGGGATCAGCTGGATGAGCAAGGCGCCGGCGGTAAACAGCACAACCGTGGTGCGCACTTGCCAGTACCGGCCCCGGTGGCGGATGAACAACCAGATCAGGCAGCCGATCAGCACGGGGAAGTGCAGCACCGCGTAATAGAGGTTGAGCGCCTGGACCAGCAGCGGGTGCGGCAGGAACACCCGCTGGACCGCCGTTTCGCTCGGCAAGGCGATCGCCCGCTCGAAATGCCAGATCCACTCCGCCCGGCGCACCGCCCCCAGCGGGGAGGCGTCCGAGAGGCTGCCGGCGAACTGCCACAGCGCGTACAGCCCCAGCAGCAGGCCAGCCTCCCAGGCGATCTTGGCCACCCGGCCCCACCGCGGCCCGGCTGCCCGCCGGCTTGCTACCGCGGCGAGCGCCGCTACCACGAGCGCGCACAACGAAGCGATCGCAGCCTCGCGCCATGTCACCTGGAAGCTCAGCATGGCCATCCGTCCCGCCCGGCTGCTGCCCGCATGCGCGACGCTCCGGCATGCCACCAGGAGCCGCGGCCGCACCGGGCGCGGCGGCAACGGGTACCGTCCGGCCTTGGCCCCACTGCGGCATCGGGCTCCGCCGTCGCCATCAGGCTGGCGTGAACCGTTTGCCTTTTGAGAACGTTTAGTTCTCTATGCCAGGCTATGCTTCGGTACTTAGAGAACGCAAAGGACCCTAGAGGTCGTCTGATGCCCAGCCATCCGGGCCCGCCACCCATCGAACCGCTCGCCGCGGCCAGCGGCCCCTGCGGTCCCGGCCCCCCGGCCGATCACCGGCGGGGGCCGCGCCGGCGCGGTCAGTTGCTGTTCGAGGCGATCTTCGAGGCGACCGTCGCCGAGCTGACGGAGACCGGGTATGCCGGCCTGGCCATGGAACGCATCGCGGCGCGGGCACGCACCAGCAAGGCGTCCCTGTACCGGCGCTGGCCCAGCCGCGCCGACCTCGTCGTCGACGCGATCCGGCACTGCAGCCCCGAGCTCAGCCACCCGCCCGACACCGGCAACCTGCGCGAAGACCTGCTCAGCCTGCTGCGGGGGATGGCCGACCGGCTCGACGGCCCGTTCGGCGAGGCGCTGCGCGGCGTGCTCGCCGACACCCTCGCCGACCCTGACCGAACGGCCGCCGCCCGCAGCCGTATGACTGGGCTGGGTGGCGAGATCATGGCGAGAATACTGGCCCGCGCCGCGGCGCGCGGCGAGGTCTGCTGGCCGCCACCGGGGCCGTGCGCGGTACGCGCCGCGCCGGTTCTCCTGCTTCACCACTACCTGACCCACGGTCCACCGGTTTCCGAACGCGTGCTCGCCGAGATCCTCGACGAGGTTGCCCTGCCGCTGCTCTGCGCCCAGTCCCTGCCACCGGCACCGGGCGCCGCCTCCACAGCGTCATGACCGTGCCGCCAGCCCTGGCCCGGCCGGGTCAGCAGGCGCAGCACCTTTAGCAGGCGGTGAGGGTCCCGATTTGAGACAGGTCAGGGCCCGGTTGCGCTTACTCTTGCGCCACCCGTCTACGCTTAAGGCACGACGCAGACCTCCAGCGCCTCGCGGACTTGACCGAGCCCGCGGCAGCGGTAGTGGCACGCAGGGGGAGGTATGTCGAGCGGACCAGCCGTCCGGCCAGAGGTGACGGGCGACACCAAGCTGGCCCGGGCCAGGGAGCGGTTCCTGTCCGCGGAGCCGATCGAGCCCGGCCAGGTGCGCGACACCATCCTGGCGTCGTGGCGGCGCTCCCAGGCGTGGAACGTCGCCGCCGACCACATCGACCTGTCCTACGTCCGCGAGCCCGATCTGGACACCCCGCTGAGCCGCAACGCCCTGCCGATACTGCAGGATCTGCGTGACAATCTCGAGGGCCAGCCGATCAGCGTCGTCCTGACGGATGCGCGCGGGGTCCTGCTCACCCGGCTGACGGCTGATCGTGATCTTGAGCGGCACCTCGACGGCGTCCAGATAATGCCGGGCTTCTGCTATGCCGAGCAGTTCGTTGGCACCAACGGCATCGGCACGGCGCTGGAGAGCGGCCGGGCGGCGCACGTGTTCGGCCATGAGCACTACGCCGAGCACCTGGAGGATCTCGCCTGTGCCGCGGCTCCGGTCCGCCACCCCCTCTCCGGCAAGATCGTCGGCGTGGTGGACCTGACCTGCTGGCGCAAGGACGCCGACGCGCTGTTGATCGCGCTCGCCGAGAGCACCGCAGGCCAGATAGCGCAGGCGCTGCTCAACGACGCCAGCGGGTGGGAGGTTCAGCTGCTGCAGGAGTACCTCCGGGCCTGCCGGCACAGCTCCGGGATCGTCTTCGCACTCAACGAGGACATGGTGATGATGAGCCATCACGCCCGGGACGTGCTCGACCCGGGCGACCAGGCAGCGGTACTCGGGCGTGCGGCCGAGGCGCTGGCCGGCGGCCAGCTTGGCCCGGTGGATGTCGAGCTGCCGTCCGGTGCGAGGGCGAGGATGTCCTGCCGGCCCGTCCGCAGCCAGGGCCAGCGGGACCTCGCCGGCGGCGTCGCGCACGCGAAACTGATCAAGCCAGCCCCGGATGGAGGGGCGCAGCCACGCGGGTTCCTGCCGGGCCTCGTCGGCTCCGGACCGCTCTGGCTGCGCGGGTGCGATCAGGTGGACGAGGCCTACGCGGGGCGTAAGTGGCTCGCGCTGGAGGGGGAGCCGGGAACCGGCAAGCTGGCGCTGATCCAGGCCGTACACCGGCGCCGCGACCCAGCCGGTGCCCTGCACGTGCTGGACGCCGCCGACGCCGCTAACCACCAGTGGCTGGTGCGGGCGCTCGGCGAACTGCTCGAGGGCCAGGGGAGCCTGGTCATCCGGCACGTCGACCGCCTCAGCGCGGTGCGGCTGCGTACGCTGTGGATCGCGCTGGAGCAGGCGCTGGCCGCGGGCAGGCAGCAAAAGCTCTGGGTTGCTGTGACCCTCAGCCAAAGTCCGGTCAAGCCCGACCTGGCCAGCCTGCTTCTGTTCTTCCCGAGCACGGTGGAGCTTCCGCCGCTGCGCCACCACATCGAGGACATGCACCAGCTCGTACCGTTCTTCCTGGCCAAGCTGAATCATGACGGTCGGCTGACCTGCTCGCCCGGTGCGATGCAGCTGTTGCTGCGGTTCGGCTGGCCGGGCAACACCGAGCAGCTCTGGCAGGTCCTGCGGCGGGTCGTGCGCCGCAAGCGCAGTGGGACCATCGATCCAGATGACCTGCCGCCGGAGTGCTGGACGGTGAGCCGCCGCCTGCTCAGCCCGCTCGAGTCGATGGAGCGCGATGCCATCGTGCAGGCCCTGCTGGACTTCGGCGGCAACAAGGTCAAGACGGCCGAATCGCTGGGGATGTCGCGGGCGACGATCTACCGCAAGATCCACGAGTACGGAATCGTCACCCCGTCCAGCTGACCGGCCGCGTGCCGGCGGCGGCGCCGCACTTCAGCGGGCCGCCCGTACCAGTGCAGTGCCAACTGGCTCAACGGCGGTGCCGCAGGATCCGTTGTGCAGGAAAGGAAGCCGATGCCTCGCAGGGGCGCGTCACCGGCGTGCGGCGCCGCGCCAGATGGGCGCCGTCAGGCAGGTGGGGCCGCCGTCGCCCTTGAGCGAGATCTCCGAGCCGTCGTACCCGTGCACCTGGCAGCCGGCCGCCTCGAGCGCGGCGCGGGTCCGCGGATTGCCGTTCACCATGAGCACCCGCCGTGGCTCGATCGCCAGCACGTTGCAGCCCATCGTCTGGTACTCGTCGGCGTCGACGGGCACCACCCGGACCCCTCGCTCGGCGAGCGTTTGCATCAGCGCGACCGGCGCCAGCGGCGGGTAGACGACGGCAAGATCGTCCGCGACCGGTGAAATCAGCGACATCAGGTGCAGCACGTGCCCTGGCCCGCGGTCGTGCGGGAGGTCGACCGGCTCCAGGCCGGCGCCCTCGGCCGCGAGGATCTGCGCAAGCTGGCGCAGGCCCTCGGCATTCGTGCGATAGCTGCGCCCGGCGATCATGGTGCGCTCGTCCAGCCAGATGAAGTCGCCGCCGTCCGCCCGCGCGGCCCCGGTCAGCCGTGCCACCACCGGGACACCCGCGGCCCCCACCGCGGCGCCCAGCAGCGCCGGTTCCGCTACGCGGGCCGGCTTGGCCATCTGGAACAGCACCGCGCCCGCGCCGGTCACCAGCCCGGGATCCCGGACGTAGGTGGCATCGACCATGCCGTCGGCGGCCGGCGCGACCTCGACCTCGCAGCCCAGATCGGTGAGCAGCTGGCCGAACGCCTCGTGCTGGCGGGCCAGCAGGCCGGGATCGGGCGCCCGCCAATCCGCGGCGGCGAAGTCGCCGGTGACCGACGGGCGGCGGAGCAGGACACGGCGCAGCGGGGCGGACATGGACCGCACCCCGAAGCGCGGCCCGGCCGCCGCCCCGGCGGCCCCGCCAGCGTCTCCAGCGGCCACGCGAGACCCTTCCCTCCGTTCGCGGCGTGTCCTGCACGGGAGCACTCTTACGCAAGCACTCTTTGCCCCGGTTGTCATGCCTTCGCAGCGACGTTCGGCAGGCCCGGGCCGCGGCCCCCGCGGGCGCGGGCCGTCGGGGCGGCCCGGCCGGTATCGGGTGAAGCCTTGCGGGTGCCTGACCTACCATGGGCGTTTCCGGCGAGGCAGGCCGTGATGGAGGAGGGGTCGGAAGTGACAGGCACAATCGCCCCACTGGACGACGTGAGCCGGTGGGCTCGCGGCGACCTGCTGGTGATCGTGCTGCTGGTGCTGGGCGCGATTCTGCTCACCCGGATGGCGGACTGGCTGCGCGAAAAGATCATCGAGCACATCGACGCCCGGGCGCGCGAGACCGATGAGCTGGTGCGCTCCGAGGCATCCAAATACCGCCAGGTCATCGCGCAGGTCGTCACGTGGGGGGCGCTGGCGGTCATCTACGTCGTCACCGCCGTGCTGATCGTGCAGCGGCTCGGCGTTCCCCTCGCGGGCCTGGTCGCCCCGGCCGCGCTGCTCAGCGCCGCCCTGGGTTTCGGCCTGCAGCGATTTGTCCAGGACATCGGCGCCGGGTTCTTCATCGCGGGGGAGCGGCAGTACGGCTTCGGCGACGTCGTCACGATCGCGACCGCGGGCGTGCAGCAGCCGGTCACCGGGACGATCGAGGACGTCACCCTCCGGGTGACCCGCCTCCGCACGGTCAGCGGCGAGGTCATCACCACGCCGAACGGCCAGATCATCCAGGTCACCAACCTGTCGCGCGACTGGGCGCGAGCCGTCATCGACGTGCCGGTCCCGGCCGCGATCGACGTCAGCCACGTCACTGAGATCCTCCGGCGCGTCGGCGAGGAGGCGTACAGCGACGACAGGCTGCGCAAGATGCTGCTCGACCCGCCCACCGTCATGGGCGTGGAGAAGATCGAGGTCGACACGTTCTCGGTGCGGATGGTGGCGCGGACGCTGCCCGGCATCCAGTTCGAGGTCGGCCGTGAGCTTCGCGCGCGCGTTGCGTCGGCCTTCCGCCGCGAGGGCATCATCGTCGCCGCCGAGCTCGACACGGGCCGGGCGACCGGAGGCGCCTCATGAGCCGCAGGCCCCGGACGTCCACCATCGTGCTGACCGCGCTGTTCCTGGCCGTGTTCGCCCTCTACATATGGGTGCGCCCGCCGACCCACACGACGGGGTCGGCCACGCCGGCCGGGAACTCTCATCCGGCGCTCAGCCACACGCGGTCACCCAGCCCGTCCCCGACGCCGCGGCACCGGAGTCCGTCACCCGCGCCGTCCACTTCCAGCCCGTCACCATCCCCGGCGTCGTCCAGGCCCAGCCCGTCGCCCTCGGCGTCGTCGCCGGCGCCGGCATCGAGCCCGCCGGCTTCCTCCTCACCGCCTGTGACGTCTGGCCCGGCCGCAACGCCGTAGAGTCACCAGCGTGATCGGCTGGGATCACTCGTCCGGGATGGGGCCGCGCCGATGGCGATCTTTGTTCTGGTTCACGGCGCGTGGAGCGGCGCGCACGGCTTCCGCAAGGTCCGTGGCCCGCTCCGGTCGGCGGGCCACGAGGTTTTCACGCCGAGCCTGACCGGTATCGGTGAGCGTGCTCACCTCACGAGTCCGCAGGTCTGCCTGACGACCCACATCACCGATGTCGTCAACACCGTCCTGTACGAGGATCTTCGCGGCATCGTGCTCCTCGGTTTCTCGTACGGGGGGTTCGTGGTCACCGGGGCGCTGGAGCACATCGGCGACCGGGTCCGGCACCTGGTCTACCTCGACGCCTTCGTCCCCGGTGACGGCGACCGGGTGGACGCGATGCTCGGCGGCACGGCCGGCCCCGGCGCCATCGGGGTCGGCGGCGACTGGCTGGTGCCGCCGCAGCCCCGCGAGTTCGACGACCCGGCCGAGGCGGCGTGGGCCAGCGCGCGGCGCACGCCACAGCCGGTGGGCTGTTTCACCGAGCCGGTCAGGCTGGTGCGCCCGCTGGAGGACTACCCGTTCACGCGCACCTACATCAAGGCGACGGGGGAGCCCCGGCCCGGGCCCGGCGCGCCGTTCTGGGCCGCCGCCGACCGGGCCAGGCGCTCGCCGGCCTGGCGCTACCGGGAGATCGCCACCGGCCACATGATTGCCAGCAACCGGCCCGGGGACCTGGCCCAGCTCCTGCTGGAGCTGACCTGACGGCGCCCGGACGCTGGCGGCCGGGGCGGCCGCCGTGGACCCGGTGTGGCTGCCGGGCGCCGCCGCGCAGACCGCGGTCGCCGCCGCCTGGTAACCGGCGGTCAGGCGGCGGGGGGTGCGGTGCGCCCGGTGGCGAGCCGGCGCAGGCCGGTGCCCGCCATGGCGCCGAGCAGTGCCAGGGCGAGCAGCGGGATGGGGTAGAGCACCAGGCCGATGATGTTGCCGCCGAGGGCGTCGCTGAGGAGGTAGCTGGCGACGTCCGGGTAGCCGCTGTGCGGGTATGCGGCCAGGTCGTAGGGCGTGGTCAGGGTGTAGTGGCGCACGTGCAGGATCGCGGTGAGGGCGACGGCGAAGTGCACCGGCGCGCCGAGCACCACCGCGAGCAGCCCGGCCCGCGCACCGGCCGCCCTGCTGCGCGTGACGGCGGACGCTCCGGCCGAGGCGGCCAGGGCCGCGGCCACGCCCGCCGGCGACAGGTACCCGATCACTCCGGCGGTGGCGGCGGGTGTCGCCAGGACGGCGGCGGCCCAGCCGGCGGCGCTGGCCAGGGTGGCGGCGAGCGCCCACCACAGCACGGTGTCCGGGTGGTCGCCGAGGCGGGGCGGGGTGAGCCCGAGGGCGAGGTAGCCGGCCAGGGTGAGCGCGAACAGGATCGAGAACACGTGCGAGTCGTCGGTGGTCGCGGCCGGGTGGGCAGCGGCGATCCGGGTCACGACGGCGACCGCGGCCGCCGCCCCGGCCATAGCCGTCACGCCGACGATCACCCGGGGCACGGTCGGCCGCGGCCGCGGCGACCGCGACGTCACAGCCGTCGCATATCCGCACAGCAGCAGGCCCAGGACCGCGGCGAACACCGACAAGCCCGGAACCTCGCTCGCGGCGGCCACGGTCGCGCCGGCCGCGGCCGCCAGCCCGGCAAGGGCGACGGCCAGCACCCGGCTGCGCCGCCGGGGCGGCGGCAACAGCGCCACCCGCACCGCACCTACGGCGAACCGCCACCTGCGCCCGCGGCCGTGGATCTGGGCCAGCTCGGCGGCCATCGCCCGCCCCCAGTCCCGCCGGTGCTCCGGAAGCAGGCCCGCCGCGACGGTAACGACCCGCGCGGGCGCGTCGCTGCCGCCACCCCCGCGGAGCAGCCAGAGCAGGCCGGCCACCAGCAGGACGGCGAGCACCACGAGGGCCTGCATCACGCGCCCTCGAGCCGCGGCCGGGACCGCCGCGCCGTCGTGGTGGGCGCCGCCGTGGTCGCGGGCGCGGCCGCCGCGGCCGAGTTGGCGTAGGCGCGGCCGGCGGCGGTGAGCCGGTACAGGTGCCGGGCGGGCCTGCCCGGTACCCGCCCAGTCTCCCAGCTCGTCTCCAGCAGCCCCCGGTCAGCGAGGCGGATCAGGATCGGGTACATGGACCCGGCCTGCACACCGAGCTCGGCACACAGGTCGTACCCATGGCGCCAGCGGCCGGGGTCCTCGGCGAGGGCCAGCAGGACCGCCAGGGTTTGCGCGGACGGCCGGCGGGCACGCGTCATGCCATAACCCTATATAGCAAGAGTTTTCGAGGGCAAGCCGCACCGATGGATTCCCGCGACCTGCGCTGCGGCGGGAGCGCGCCAGCCTTCCGATACCACTGGGCGCCAGGCGGTTCCGGCTGGACAATGGTGTCCGCCGGCTGCTGAGCCAGAGATCATGGCTTAGAGGCCCCGGCTGTAGGGCGCTGGATCAGGGAGCGGGTCATCCGCGCCCGGATGGCAAGGCGGAGGAGGAGCCGATAGTGGGGCTATCGGCGACGACGACAACGCCGCCAGCAGGGATGCGGGGACACGCGAGCCCGGCAGTCCTATTGCCGGGGCCTCTTAGGGAGGAGCGGACTATGAGTGACCAAGCAGCGACGCCAGGCGGTTCCGGCGACGAGCGGAACAAGACGCCGGACACGCTCGACGACGACCGCGAGGCCGCGATGATGCGGGACGTGCTTCGCGCGCAGGAGCAGCACCGGGAAGGCGGGGTCGAGCCCGGGCTTGACCCCGCAGCCGGAGAGCCCGAGCCGGACGCCTGACCCGCGCTGGCCCACAGCCCTGCCTGACCGGCCGGGTCAGCCGCGCGCGGGCTCAAGCCCGGCCCCGCCGCACTCGCTCGCGGATGCGCGGCTGGGCGGGCGCGGCCGCGGTGAGCGGAGGCCGGTCAGGGCGACGGCCAGCCCGACGACGGCGACGCCGGTGATGACGTAGAGGGCGGGCCGGTATGCGGCCAGCGTGTGCGCCGAGACCACCTGGTTCGCCCCGCGGGCGTCGATCACCGCGGTCACGGCCGCGAGCACCATCGCCCCCCCAACCTGGAACGAGGTCTGCAGGATGCCGGAGGCAAGGCCCTGCTCGTGATCCGCGACTCCCGCGGTCGCCTGGACGTTCAGCGACGAGAAGCCCAGGCCGAAAGCGGCGCCGATCAGCAGCAGCGAGGGCAGGATCACGGTGGGATAGTCCGGAGCCGGGCCGACCCGCAGGAACAGCACGTACCCGGCGACCAGGCAGGCGAAGCCGGCCGCAACCACCCGGGCCGGGCCGAACCGGTCGAGCACCGGCCCGACCCGCGGGGATGCGGCGGCAACCAGGACCCCGGCCGGCAGGAAGGCCAGCGCGGTCGCCAGCGCTGACCAGCCCGCCATGATCTGGAGGTACTGGGTGATAAGGAACTGGAAGGAGACGTACGACCCGAAGAGCACCATGGCGCCGATGTTCGCGCGGGTCAGCGTCCGTGAGCGGAAGATGCCCAGACGTACCAGAGGGTCACGGCTGTGCCGCTCGATCGCGACGAACGCGCCGAGCAGTGCCGCGGCAACGGCGAAGGACATCAGCGTCCGCGGCGATCCCCAGCCGGCCTGCGGCGCACCGACGACCGCGTACACGAGCAGCAGCATCCCCGCGGTCACGGTCATCGCGCCCGGCAGGTCGAACCGCCTGCCGTCGCGGCTCGCCCGGTCGCCGGGCGGGATCAGCCGGATGGCGGCGACCAGGATCACCGCCGCGACCGGTGCGGGCAGCATGAGTGTCCACCGCCAGCTGATCTCGGTGACCAGCCCCGACAGGACCAGGCCGAGCGAGAAGCCGGCGGCGCCGAACGCGGAGTAGACGCTCAGCGCGCGGTTTCTGGCCGGCCCCTCGGAGAACGTGGTGGTAATGATCGACAGCCCGGCCGGCGCGGTGAAGGCCGCCGCGACGCCCTTGACGAAACGGGCGGCAATGAGCAGGGCGCCGGTGCTGACCAGGCCGCCGAGCAGCGAGGCCACCGCGAAGACGGCGAGCGCAGCCAGGAAGACGCGGCGCCGGCCGAGCAGGTCAGCGGCGCGGCCGCCGAGCAGCAGCAGCCCGCCATAGCCGAGCACATACCCGCTGACCACCCATTGCAGCGAGGCGGTGGACAGCCCGAGGTCGGCGCGGATGGACGGCAGGGCCACGCCAACCATCGAGACGTCAAGAGCGTCGAGGAACAGGGCGCCGCACACCACCACGAGAAGCCCCCACAGGCGAGGGCTCCAGCGGCCGCCGGTGCCGTACCGGGATCCGGTTCCATGCAGGGAGGTTGCCGAGGCCATAGCCGCGACTATATGTATGCGCAAGCAGTAGTTGCAACTGCATTTAATGCACTTGCAACTATCGCCCGGCTGGCGCTACACTTCCGCCGTGAGTCAGCAGGAGACCGGTGTCGGCGTGGCCGATCCCGGGGTGGCCCGGGAGGACGAGCACCCGGAGGTCGTGAGCGCGTGGCGCGCGCTCGCGGCGTCCCACGCCGCGGTGAGCGCGGCATTGGAACGGGACCTCGGCGAGCGGCACGGGCTGGGCGTCAGCGAGTTCGAGGTCCTGGAGCGCCTGGCCGAGGACGCGGAACACAAGTTCCGGGTCCAGGAGCTGGCCGAATCCGTGCACCTGAGCCAGAGCGCGCTGTCCCGGATGATCGGCAAGCTGGAGCAGCACGGCCTGGTCCAGCGCTCCCTGTGTGACCTGGACCGGCGCGGGATCTACGTCTGCCTCACCGAGGCCGGGCGGCGCCGTCACGCCGAAGCGCTGCCGACCCAGCGCGCCGTCCTCGCCGCCATGCTGGATCGCGGGCGCCGCGGCGGCCCGGACGCATAGCGGCCCGCACGCCTAGCAGTCATGCGCGCTCGCGCTCTGCGGGCAGCCGCGAGCGGCGGTCCCGGCGGTGAGCCGAGCTCTCACCGTCACGCCGAGGCGGCCAGCAGCGTCTCTCCCTCGCGGGCGAAACGCGCCGCGCCCACCGAGCGGAAGAAACTGAGCGCACGCCGGAGCTGGTCATCGGCCTCGGCCTGCCGGCCGGCCTTGACGAGCTCCTCGGCGGCGCGAAGTCTCGCGAGCGCGCCCGACCGGGCTGCGCCCATCGAGTCGAGTGAGTCGGCCGCCTGCGCGAACTCCTGGTCGATCAGCGCGCGGGCGGCATCGAACCAGGGGGAGTTTCGTGCTTTTCCGAGCCATCGCCGCGCTTCGTCACGACGGCCGAGGATCTCGGCGGCGAGCACACCGTCCGTGAATGACTCAAAGAGATTACTCAGGTCGGCGGTCCCGGCGGCGAAAAGCTCCCCGAGGATCCGCTGGGCTTCCTCGGCCCGGCCGGCGGCGGCGAGCACATAAGCGGAAACGGCCAGCGCCGGCTTCAAGACCTGTGGATCCTTGGCCTGCCGAGCGCTGATAAGCAGCTCAGCCTGGTCTTGGAGGGCCGCTTCCACCTCATCGCGGGCCAGCCGCATCCAGGAACGAGCGCACCGGATGTAGGTGTCGTAATAGTGCGGCCCGAGCGAGGCGGACTCGGCCAGGAACTCGTCCGCGGCACGCGCGCACTGGTCCCAGTCTCCCAGCTCGAACCACAAACCGATAAGGGCACCGCCCGTCCAGCGCAGCATGGCTTTGGTGCCGATCCGCTGTGCCAGCTTCTCCGCCTCGAGCGCGAGGCGGAGACCCTCAGCAAGGTCGCCGGCCACGCTCTCGGCGACGTGGGAGAGGTTCGAGTAGCCGCGAATCGCCGCAGTGGGGAAGTTGCCGGCGAGCGCGATGTCAAGTCCGCGCTTGACATCTGCCGTGCCCTGCGGGTCGCCCGCGAGGGTGCGGCCCATCCCGATGGTGATGAGAACGCTTGCCCGGACCTCGTCGAGTCCGAGCGCCTCTGCCAGCTTCAAGGCTTCCAGCCCGGTCTGGAGATCGAATTCGTCAGCGAGCATCCGGTAGCGCGCGAGCTCGCTCAGGACGTACGCCTTACCCGCCGAGGCCGGCTCGTCGCGGACGAGTGCCTGCGCCCGCCCGAGATGCTCGAAAGCACGGTCGCGGTGCCCCTTGAGCCACCAGAGTTCGCCCAGCCGGGCATCGGTCTCGGCTGCCCTTGCACGGTCGCCAACATCGAGCAGCGCCAAGCGCGCCTGATCAAGGGCAATGCCGTCGCCGTCCTCACCCGCACCGCCGAGCGCCAGCGCCAGCTGGAACAGCAGGCCGGCCCGCTGCTTCCGCGCGTGTTCCGGCCAAAGCCCGAGGGCTGCCCGGTAGTAGCCGATGGCCGCCGCGAAGGAGTTGAGGGCGAAGGCGCGGTCGCCGGCGCGTTGCAGCGCGGGCCGCGCCCGGGGCGCCAGGCCCGCCGCATCCTGGTCCGCGGCGCGGGACAGTTCCAGCGCGCTCAGGTAGTGGTACGCGAGCATCTCGGCCTGGTCCTCGGGCCGGGCCAAAGACTCGATCCAGCCGGCGGCGTGGACATGCCTGCCCGCTCGGGCGGCACGGGGGATCTGCCCGTAGGCGACGTCGCGCAACAGCACGTGCACGAACGCGTACTGCGTTTCACCGGCCACCGACGAGCGGCGCTCGCGGCGGATGAACTGTTTCCGCTCCAGCCCGTGCAGATACTCCTCCCGCTCACCAGGGCCGGTGTCGCCGCCGAGAGCGGCGACCGCGCCGGGCCAGAAGACCTTCCCGATCACTGCCGCGTCCTGGAGCAGCCGCTTCTCCGTTGGCGCCAGCAAATCCAGCCGCGCGCCGACGATGGCCTGGATCGACTCCGGCAGCGGCAGCTCGCCGTCAGCCCCGTGTTCGGCCAGCATCTGCACGTACTGCTCGGCGAACAACGGATTGCCACCGGCGTGGGCCAGCAGCGCCGCCTGTTGTCCCGCCTCGAGCACGGGACGGCCGAGCAGCGAGCCAATCAGCCGCGCGGTGTCGACGTCGGACAACGGAACCAGCGACAGTGTGATCGCATTCGGCTTGCCGCCGCCCCAGCCCGGCCGCCGCGCCAGCAGCTCAGGCCGGGCCGTGCCAACCACCAGCAGCGGCACCTCGCCCGCCCAGCCGGCGAGGTAGTCGACGAAGTCGAGCAGCCCATCATCCGCCCAGTGCAGATCCTCAAACACCAGCACCAGCGGCCGGGCCTCGGCCAACGCCTCGAAGAAGTGCCGCCAGGCGGCGAACACCTCACCGCGGCGGTCGCCACCGATCGACACGCCGCCGCCCCCCAGGCCGGCCAGCGCGCCCAGGTGCCGGCGGACCCAGTCCGCGTCCTGTGTGCCGGAAACCAGCTCCGCCGTCATCTGGGCGAGCTTGGCCCGCGCCTCGCCCGCGCTGTCGTTTTCCGCGATGCCGGCCTGCGCCTTCACCATCTCCGCGAGCGCCCAGAAGCTCACCCCCTCCCCGTAGGGAAGCGAACGGCCCTGCCGCCAGCTGATCAGCTCGGGCTCCGCGTCGGCGATCCGCGACAGCTCATACAGCAGCCGGGACTTGCCGATCCCCGGCACACCCACCAGCGTCACCAGCTGCGGCGTCCGCTCCGCCTGGACCCGGGCGAGAGCGTCGCGCAGCACGTGGAGTTCCCGTTCCCGGCCCACGAGCGCCGTCCTCGGCTGGTACGGGATTTCGGCGCCGGACCGGGCACATGCCTGCTTCGCCTCCCAGACAGCGACCCGCTCCTTCTTGCCCTTCGCCGCTACCGGCTCGGCCGCGCGGTAGTCGATCACCGCCCGCGTCTCCCGGAAGGTGCGCTCGCCGACCAACACCCCGTTCACCGGTGCGGCCGCCTGCAGCCGCGCCGCCGTGTTCACCACATCGCCCGCGGCCATCCCCTCACCCGAGTTCGGCCGCGCCTCCATCGTGACCAGCGCCTCCCCGGTGTTCACCGCGATGCGAACCTGAACACGCCCCTCATCGCGCACCCAGTCCCGGATCGCCAGCGCCGCGCGCACCGCCCGCTCCGGGTCATCCTCATGGGAGGCCGGCGCCCCGAACAGCGCCATCACCGCATCCCCGATGAACTTCTCCACCGTCCCGCCGAACCGCTCCAGTTCCGCCCGCAGCCGGGAGTAAAACGGCGACAGCAGCGCCCGCACATCCTCGGGGTCCAGCTGCTCGGACCGCGAGGTGAAGCCCACCAGGTCCGCAAACAGCACGGACACGACCTTGCGCTCCTCCTGAGCCAGCGGCCGGTCCCCCGCCAGGGCGGCACCACACTCCGAGCAGAACTTCGCCCCAGGCTGGTTCCCGTGGCCGCACGCAGGACAAACGCTCATCCGCAAAGCCTACGGCGGCGCGGGGCACAGGGCGCCACTCACGCCGGTCCGACGGGCTCCAGCACGCAGCCAAGACCGGGCGCCATCGACAGCCGCTGGTCCGCGGTGACGAGGGGAACGGCCAGCGCGGTCGCGAGGGCGACGTAGAGCCCGTCATCATAGGGTTGTCCCCATGATGACACCGGCCATGGCTGCGTATGCCCTGGTCAACGACGCGACCAGGGCCGATCCGGGGTGATCACCGTTGTCGGTGAATCGCTCGTGGACGTGGTCGACCGGGGCGGCCATGGCGGGCCGGCCGTCCACCCCGGCGGGAGCCCGGCCAACGTCGCCGTCGCGCTCGCCCGGCTTGGGCAGCGCACCGTGTTCGTCACGCAGCTCGGGGCCGACGACTACGGCGCCCTGATCCGCGCGCACCTGGAGCGGAACGGGGTCGAGCTGGTCCTGGCAGGTCCCGCGAGCCGGCCCACCAGCCGGGCGCTGGCGAGGCTCGATGCCCGCGGTGCCGCCACCTACGAGTTCGAGCTCAGCTGGGACGTGCGTGACCCGCCGATCGCTGAGGGCAGCGCCGCCGTCCACGCCGGGTCCCTCGGAGTGCTGCTCGCGCCGGGCGGCGAGCAGGTGGTCCGGCTGGTCGAAGCCGCGTACGGCCGCGGGCTGGTCACGAGCTACGACCCCAACGTCCGGCCGTCGGTGACACCCGACCGTCAGCGGGCCGCCGCAACCGCCGAGCGGGTTATCGCCAGCGCCCACGTCGTGAAGATGAGCGACGAAGACCTCCACTTCCTGTTTCCCGGCATGGCGCCCGGGCAGCTCGCGGCGCGCCTGCTCGGCCCCGGCCGCGCCACTCAGCTGCTGGTCGTGACCAGGGGCAGCGAGGGCGCGACCGTGGCGACCGGGGCCGGGCAGTTCTCTGCCGCCGCCGTTCCAGTCACGGTGGTGGACACGGTTGGCGCCGGCGACGCGTTCATGGCCGCCCTGCTCGCGGGGCTCGCCGACCTCGGGGAGCTGTCGCCCGCGGCGATAGCCGGCCACGTCGCGGCCGACGAAGGGATCCTGCGCAAGATCGCCGGCCAGGCTCTGGCCGCCGCGGCACTGACCTGCGCGCGCCCCGGAGCCGACCCGCCGACGGCCGGCGAGCTCCGCCGGTTCCGCGCCAACTCGGGCAACACCGGCGCGCCGGGCCAGGGCAGTAATTGAGCGCGAGGACGCGACGGGGCCGCGACAGCCGTTGAGCATCTCCTGCCCGCTCATCAGGACGGGCTGACCGGAACCTCCGCGGAGTCGGTCAGGCGGAGCTTGCGGCGGGCCCGCTCGTAGAACGTCGTGCGGCCCAGGCGGACGACGTGGGCGGCGCCGGGGCGCGGCTGCAGCTCGATCCGGTCGCCGACGTCCACGTGGGCGGCGACCGGCCCGTCGACCTCGACGGCGAGCCGGCCGCTGTCGGGCAGGATCTCCAGCGTCAGGCTGTCGTGGACCGAGACGACCAGCCCGCGGTTGTAGGCCGAGTGCGGCGCGGCGGGCGTGACCAGCAGCGCGTCGACCGCTGGGCTCACGATGGGGCCGCCCGCGGAGAAGCTGTAGGCGGTGGAGCCCGCCGGCGTGGCGACCACCACCGCGTCGGCGGCATAGCTGACGAAGGGGTGACCGGCGGCCCGCACCGCGATCACGGCGGTCGGCTGCCCGGGGAAACGAACGACGGCGACGTCGTTGAAGGCGGTGACAACCTGGTCGCCGATGATGGCATCCACGGCCAGACGCGGCTCGACCGTGAACTCATGGTCGTCGATGGCGGAAAGCGCGCCGGGCAGGTCGGGCACATCCACCTCGGCCAGGAAACCGAGCTTGCCGAGGTTGACCCCCAGCACCGGCGCGCGCTGCCCGTCGGCCAGCCGCATGGCGCGCAGCATCGTGCCGTCCCCGCCGAGGCTGACCAGAAGGTCCGCACGCCGGCCGAGTTCGGCGGCCGTGACCGCGACCGCGGCGCAGTTCAGCCGTTCGATCTCCGCGTCGATGCCCAGCACCTCGGCACGCTTGCGCGCAGCCCAGCCCAGGACGGCGGCCACCGCCGCGGCGGAATCTCGCGCGGGGTGCAGGACAAGGCCAATGGACTTCATCTCAGAAGTGCTCCGCGCGCTGCCCACGGCTGGATCGCATGGCCCTAAGCTACCTGGCTGACTCTCCCCGTAACCATCAGTCCAGGTGCCCGGGCTCGCTACCGTGAGCTTGTGAAGCCTTTCCTGCTGCTGGCCATCCGCGCGGAGGATGCGGCGGCGGACAACGAGTACGAGTCGTTTCTGGCCTTCAGCGGGCTGGACGAGCGCGACCTGCGCCGGATCCGGCTGGAGCAGCGCGCGCTGGGGGACGTCGAACTGCGGGACTGGTCCGGGATCCTGCTCGGCGGCGGGCCGTTCAACTCCAGCGACCCGGAGGCGTCGAAGTCCCCGGTGCAGCGGCGGGTCGAGGCGGACCTGCGCGGGCTGCTCGAAAGGGTGGTCGACGCGGACTTCCCGTTCCTCGGGGCCTGCTACGGCATCGGCACGCTCGGCAGCCACATCGGGGCGGTGGTGGGCCGGCGGTACGCCGAGCCGGTCGGTTCCGTCTCGGTGACGCTCACCTGCGAAGGCCAGCGGGACCCGCTGCTGGGCGGTCTGCCAGCCATGTTCGACGCGTTCGTCGGCCACAAGGAGGCGCTCAGCCGTCTTCCGGACCACGCTGTCCTGCTGGCCAGCTCCCCCACGTGCCCGGTGCAGGCGTTCCGGATCGGCTGCCACGTCTACGCGACCCAGTTCCATCCCGAACTGGACGCGGCCGGCCTGTGCACCCGGATCGACGTGTACAAGCACGCCGGCTACTTCGAGCCCGAACAGGCCACCGAGCTCAAGGCACTGGCCTACCGCAGCAAGGTCGTCCACCCGCCCGCCATCGTGCGCCGGTTCGTCCAGCTCTTCAGCGGCGCGGTTCCCGTGGCGTCCGGTTCCACCTGACGCTCGGCTGGTGCCGGCTGGTGTTCGCCCGTCAGCCCGGGCGCTCTTCCACGGGTATTCCCAGGGCGTGGAGCAGCTCGCTCAGGCTGGCGAACGTGGCGTCCTCCGGCAGCGGCGACACCAGGTCAAGCAGCCGCTGTTCTGCCTGGTGTGCCGCCAGGATCTCGAGCAGCCGGGCCCTGGTCGCCGGGAACGCGGTGCGGTCCAGGTGACGGGCCAGGTCGCTGCGCAGCTCGATGGTCTCCCAGCTCTCCCCGGGCGGGGTGCCCCCCGGCCTCCCCTCCGGCGCCCAGGTCGCCTCGGGCTCGTCCTCGCCCGGCGGTTGGGGCTCCAGCCATTCCTCGGCCCGGGTTGCCCGGTGGGCCTGCAACTCGCTGCGGACCTCGCGCTTGAGCGCGTCGTCCTCGCGCGGTCCGTGCGTTCCGCCGGTCTGCTCGCTCATTGGCATGCCTCACTTAAGCGGACGGCCAGAAGCTAGGCCCTGGCCGGATGGTGGCCAATCACCGATCTTGCCGCTGGCCGCGCCGGGGAAACCTCCCGGCGGCAAAGAACGGCCCGGCGGGCTGGGCTGCCGGGGCCGCTGTGGCGGCGGGGGGCTTGCAGCGACCGGCGGCGGGGGCGCAGCGACCCGGCGGCGGGGGGGCGCAGCGACCGGCTGCGGGTGCGGGCAGCGGCCGTGCCCGGGACCCGTTGTGGCAGGCTAGCGGTGGGCCCGTTCGGCCCGGCCCGGGCCGGGTAAACCGGCTGGCTGCACCCGGCGAGGAGGCGACGCTGGTGAACCTGGGTTTCTTGCGGCCGCTGTACGACGAGATCGGGGACTACGTGTCCGTGTACCTGGACACGGACCGGGCCCACGAGAACGCGCTGACGGCCATCGAGCTTCGGTGGCGTGCGGCCAGGCAGCGGCTGGCCGAGGCGGGGGCGAGCCCGGCCTCGCTCGACGCGGCCGCGGCGGTGGCCGGTGGTCCCGGCGAGGCGGCCCGGGGCCACGCGGTGTTCGCGCGGAACGGCGCCGTCGCCTTCACCGGCGCCCTGGACGCGCCGCCACGCCGGGAGATCGCGCGGCTGGCGCCGTTGCCGCACCTGATGCCGCTGCTTGCCCAGCGCCGCCCGCCCATTCCGCACGTGCGGGTGAGCGCGACCCGGGCCGGCGGCGAGATCGTCGCCATCGGCGGCAGCGGCCGTGGGTGGCGCGACTGGGTCGCGGGCGGGCAGTGGCCGGTGCACAAGACGTCGGTCGGCGGCTGGTCGCAGGACCGGTACCAGCGCAGTGTCGAAGAGGCCTGGGACGAGAACGCCAAAGCGCTGGCCGCCGAGGTGGTCGCGGCGGCGGGCCGGATCGGTGCCCGGCACGTCGTGGTCGCCGGCGACGTCCGGGCACGCGCGCTGTTGCTCGGGCACTTGAGCACGCCACTGCGGGAGTCCGCCGCCGTGGTCGAGGAGGAGGTGAGCGCGGACAGCCAGGCGATGGCCGGGGCCGCGGACCGGGCGCTCGCGGAGTGGGCCGGCCGCCACACGCGGGAGCGCTTCGATGACTGGCGGGCGAAGCTCGCCCACGGCCTGGCCGTCGAGGGCCTGGCGCGGACCATGGCCGCGTTCCGCGACGGTCAGGTCTCCGACCTGTTCCTCGCCGACGACCCGTCCTCCACCGCGTCCGCGTGGATCGGCCCCGCCGGCAGCGACCTCGCCGCCTCCGAGGAAGAACTGCTGGAACGGGAGGTGCCCGCGCCGGTCGCCGACCGCGCCGACGCGGCCCTGGTGCGCGCGGTGGTCCACACCGATGCCGAGCTGTATTTCTTGCCGGGGGACCTGGTGGAGGGCGGCGACCCGGCGGCATGCGGCGGCATCGCCCGCCCGCGGGACGGGGTGTGCGTCACGCTTCGCTTCTCGCTGGAGGCCGCCGACGGCACCTGATCGGTGCCTCGGCTGCGGTGATCTATCTCCGCCCGTGCGGGAGGTATCCGGGCTGCCAGCCGCGGCGTATCCGCCGGTAGTACCGGCCCGCGGCGAGCGCCCCGACCAGGCAGCTTACGAGCCAGAACGCCAGCATCAGCTTGAGGAACAGCCAGCCGCCGCCGGGGATGATCACCGCTGCGAGCAGCGCGAACAGCACCAGCGGCAGTATCGGCGGGCCGTGGCGGTAGACGACCCGTGGCGGCCCTGCCCACTGGGGGTTCGGTGCCGCTCTGGCCGGCACGGGCTCGGGCTGGGGCAGGTCTGTCATCACGCGGCGCAGGTCACCGAAGGTCTTCGCGCTCAGCGCCGCGGAGATTCGCTCGTCAAGTTCCTCTTGGGTGAGCCGGCCCTCCGCGAAGTGATCGCGCAGCTGGGCGGCGACGCGGTCCCGGTCGGCGTCGGAGACACGGATCCGATCGTCCATCGCTTGTCTCGCCTTCTACTGTTCGTCGTGCTCGCCGGGAACGTCGCCGGCCAGGATCTTGTACATCCTGCTCCGGGTGCGTTCCAGCAACTGCTCGGCGGCATGGACCTGGTCGGGGGTGCCGGCGTGAGCCATCTGCACGATGCTGCCGCCCAGCTGCGCGGCCTGGACGAACAGGCCAGGTACCTGCCCGGGCTCGTCCTGTGTCATCGACTCCCACGCCGCGCGTGCCTTCTCAGGGTTCTCCTCGACGTACCGGCGGCCGGCGTCGGTGAGGCTGAACGTGCGCCGGCCGCCAGACTCCTCGGCTTCGACCAGGCCCTCGTCGGCAAGCTGTTGCAGCGCCGGGTAGACCGCGCCGGGGCTGGGCCGCCAGGCGCCGCCGCTGCGCTCCTCGATCTCGGACATGATCTGGTACCCGTTGCGCGGGCCTTCGTGCAGCAGGGCCAGGATCGCGGCGCGCACATCGCCGCGGCCGGCCTTCGGCCCGCGTGCCGAGCCCGGCGGGCCAGGCCACCAGGCGCCCCACGGCCCGCCGAAGCCGCCCGGCCCACCGGGCCCGCCCGGGCCGGGTGGCCATTGCCTGGCGCCTTTCGGCCGCCCGAAGCCCCGCTCCCACGGTCCGCCGCGCCAGCCCGGGCCATGCCCGCGCGACATCCCGCCGACGGCGCCCTGGATGTGACCCAGCAGCCGGGCGACGGAACCGAATATCTCGAAGAGACGGGGATCGAAGTCCCCGGCCGCTGAACCTGCCACCGGCATCCCACACTCCCAGCGAGCCACTCACGATACGATCACGATATATCGTCAGCGTACAACGGCGGCCGTCTGGCCGCAAGACACAGCGTATTTGCCCCGGTGGGCGTCCGGCGAACGCTACCCGAACGGTGTGGGTGTTACTTTCATGACTCCAGTACACCTGAGCGCAACATCCGGGGGATCTACATGAACGTCACATCAGCCGGCGTCGCCAGGGCGTGTGGCTGAGATGCGGCCGAGGTCACAGCCCGTTCTGTTCGCGATCGATGACGACGTCGGGGTGGTAGCCGCGCTCCAGGACGATCTCACCCGGCGGTTCGGCGGGGACTTCCGTGTCATCGGCGAGTCGTCGGCCGCCGCGGGACTGGCGACGCTGCGTGGACTCGCCGACGAGCGCGTACCCGTGGCGCTGCTCATCGTCGACCACGACATGGCCGAGATGCCAGGGGTCGACTTCCTCGCCCGCGCCCATGACATGCACCCGCTTGCCAAGCGGGTGCTGCTGGTGGAGCGCGACTACTCGGTGCGGAGCCCGGTCATCCAGGCCATGACGCTCGGCCAGGCCGACTACTACATCAGCAAGCCGTGGATGCTCGAACAGGATCTCTACCGGATCGTCAGCGGGTTCCTGGCCGGGTGGGCCAAGGATCGCCAGGCCGGCTTCGCGCTGTTTCACGTCATCGGGAGGGTCCAGGACCGCGGCACGTACGAGCTGCGGGAGCTGCTCACCCGGTTCGGCGTGCCGTTCGAGTTCCGCGCAGCGTACGACAGGCGGGGCCGCAAGCTGCTCGCCAGCAGGGGCCTGGATGGATCACGCCTGCCGGTCGTGATCCGCCACGACGACTACACGATGGTCCAGCCGACGCCCGCCCAGGTCATCGCGGCAACCGGCGGGACCACCTGCAACGACGTCGACGAATGCGACCTCGTCATCGTGGGGGCGGGGCCGGCCGGCCTCGCCGCCGCCGTCTACGCGGCGTCCGAGGGCCTGCGGACGGTCGTGCTGGAGGAGACCGTGTCCGGCGGCCAGGCGGGAAACAGCCCGATGATCCGGAACTACCCGGGCTTCCCGCAGGGCGTCAGCGGGCACGAGCTCACGCGGCAAGCCTGCGAGCAGGCCTGGATGTTCGGTGCGCACATGGTGTTCGCCCAGCCGACCGTCGGCCTGGAGTGCCGCGACGGTGAGCACTTGGTGCGCCTCACCGATGGCCAGCGGATAGCGGCCGGGGCGGTCATCGTCGCGCCCGGCATCGCGTGGCGCCGTCTCGGCGTGCCGCACCTCGAGGAGCTGGTCGGCTCCGGCGTCTTCTACGGTGCGGCCGGGAGCGAGCTGCGGGCGATGGAGGGCCACGACGTCTTCGTGGTGGGGGCGGGGAACTCGGCCGGCCAGACCACGCTGCACCTCGCGCGGTACGCCCGGCGGGTGACGATGCTGGTGCGGGGGGACAGCCTGGAGCGCACGATGTCGGACTACCTGACCCGGGAGATCAAAGCCACCGCCAACATCACGGTGCGGCTGCACACCGAGGTCACCGAAGGCCACGGATCTGGTCACCTCGAAGCACTCACCCTGCATGACAAGCTGGGCGACCGGGCCGAGCAGGTCCCGGCGGCGGCGCTCTTCGTGCTGATCGGCGGTGAGCCCCGCACGCGATGGCTGCCCGAGGCCATTCAGCGCAGGCACGGCTACATCCTGACCGGGCGCGACGTCGTGCGGGACGGTTCGCATCCGTCGCGATGGCCGCTCGATCGGGCGCCCCTCCCGCTCGAGACCTCCATGCCCGGCGTCTTCGCCGCCGGAGACGCCCGCTACCGTTCGATCAAGCGGGTCGCCTCCGCGGTCGGCGACGGGGCGACGGCGGTGCGCCTCGTCCACGAGTACCTCGCCACCGGGCAGCCGGGCGAACCGCCGCCGGACGAGGACGGCGAAGGCCGCAAGTAAGGCCATCACGCCCGCGGCGGCGATCCGGTCACCGGCCCGGGCTGGAGCACCTCGCGGGCTGCCGCTTAACCCGGCACGTCCAGGGATGGGTTGACGTCGAAGAAACCGAACGGCTGGAGCGTGAAGCCGATCCGCTCGACCGGCATGACCGGCCAGTCCTCCGGCCGCGGGATGTGATGGCTGCCGAGGGTGTACCACAGCACGATGTCGGTGTTCTCGATGGGCCGGTCCGCCCTGGTCCACTCGGGCAGGCCGGCCCCTCCGGGATGCTGGTTCGGGTACTCGCCG
>WNGD01005353.1_pt1 | contig 24922 bp, 16 predicted proteins | sample 5400671 | NCBI WGS metagenome assembly WNGD01 (sample SAMN13153369, study PRJNA577476) | soil metagenome | isolation source: 40 cm soil or saprolite under grassland replicate 2 | place: USA:California | collected 2016-06-15
AGACGTGTTGAAGGGCAACATAGTAAATATCATGCCCGGTCAGCACTCTGATATACATTACAAAAACGTCGATAAGGAGCTATTAACGATAATGGAAGATGCCCGGGAAATATCACAGACAGAACAGACAGAACAAGCAGAACAGGTCAGCTCGCCAGAAGCAGCTCGCATCGCCGAGCTAGAGTCACAGCTTGCGCAGGCACGCCAGGAAGCAAGCGATAATTGGCATAAATATGTGCGCGAGCGCGCCGAAATGGATAACTACCGCAAACGCCAGGAACGTGTGCTGGTCGACCGTGTGCAACAGCAGAAGAAGCAACTTCTCCATAAATTGCTAGGGGTCATGGACAACGTCGATCGAGCGTTGGTCTACCAGGACACGTTGAGCCGTCAAGATCTGCAGCAGGCACTGCGTATGTTCCAATGGCAAATGAACGAAGTAATGCGCGGTGAAGGATTGTCGACCGTACCTACCGTTGGTGAACCCTTCAATCCCTACGTCCATGAAGCGATAGAGGCTATCGAGGATAGCGACAAACCCGAGGGAACCATTGTCGAGGAAGTGCTCAAAGGTTACACACTCGGTGATGAGACGCTCCGTCCGGCCCGCGTCAAAGTCAGCATGGGCAACAAACAAGAAGAATTGTAGCAGTGTTCGAATGCCTTGATGGCATATAAAAACAAAGGGCTGGGCCAGGCTATGGAATACAAAGATTATTACAAAATACTCAATGTCTCGCGGGGAGCCAGTGCGGACGAAATCAAAAAGGCCTTTCGTAAGCTGGCGCGCAAATATCACCCCGATGTCAACCCCGGTGACAAAAAGGCTGAACTCAGGTTCAAGGAAATTAACGAAGCCTACGAGGTCCTCTCTGATCCTGACAAACGGAGAAAATATGACACGCTCGGCCCGAATTGGCAGGAACAGTTTGGTCCCCCCTCTGGTGCCGGCAGGCGCACCTATACCTATGGCGGCCGCCCCTCGTCGACCCCCTTCGATTTTGATGCCGGGGGCGCTGGTTTCTCCGACTTCTTCGAGGCTCTTTTCGGTCGTTCTGGCGCTGCAGCGCCTGGAATGGGCACGCGAGGCCCACGAGAAGACCTGCGTCGCCGTACAGGCGATAACATCGAACAACCCGTCGAGGTGACGCTCCAGGAAGCGTTTTCTGGAGGTATGCGCACCTTCAATATTCAGACAACTGAGGTCTGCCCGATCTGCAAAGGAACGGGCGAAATTGGTAATAGGCCATGTACGAACTGTGGTGGCCAGGGTATGATACCCCGCAATAAACGCATCCAGGTCAAGATAAATGCTGGCGTGGACAACGGCTCCAGGATTCGCGTTGCTGGCGAAGGACAGCCAGGCATCGGTGGAGGGCCGCGCGGCGATCTCTACCTGATCATCAGCGTCAAACCCGACTCTATGTTTGAGCGCAAGGGTGATGATCTCTATGCCGACGTGGATGTAGACCTGGTCACCATGATGCTGGGTGGCGAGGTTCCCGTGCCTACGCCAGATGGACGGAAACTCGCGCTCACCATTCCGCCGGAGACGCAGAACCGTCGCCTGTTCCGCCTGGCCGGAAAGGGCATGCCACGTCTGCGCGGTGATGGCAGCGGCAATCTCTATGCTCGTGTCCAGGTACGTCTCCCAACGCACCTCTCCAGTGAAGAGCGTTCGCTCTTTGAGAAATTGGCGCGTACCCGACATGTCGAGTCCTACTCGTAGAAAGGAGGGATACATTGTGCCAGAGAAAGGCGATGGTGCATGGTACATCATCAGTGTGGCGGCGGAAAAAGCAGAAGTGCACGAACAGACTTTGCGCCACTACGAGCGACTGGGATTGATCTCTCCTGCCCGCAAAGGCAATAGTCCTCACAGTCCCCGTCTCTACTCTGACAGTGATATCGAGCGCGTCATACAGATTCGCAACTTGATGCAGGACCTTGGCGTCAACCTGGCGGGCGTCGAAACAATCCTGCATATGAGAAACCTGATAGAGCAGATGCAGATTGAGAACAGGGAGCGTCTGGAGCAGGTACGGCAACAGATGGAACAGGAAATGCAGCGCTTGCAAGATCAGCATATCTCTGAAACACGCAGACTCAAAGGCATCATTGAGCGCTTACAGCGCGACAAGATGTGATCCCTCCCTACGATCCTTTAACCCGGCTTTTCAGTCCATGGAACATGGCCAACATTCACAGCACATGCAACAGCCATTAACGCCTTGCATCATTACTGCGGCGGTATTGCCGGCATCAGGTGATACTGCATTTTGAGGGCGATGATGCGCGTAGCAGCCTCATCGATGCGCTGCTTGGTGAGCCGGCCATCTTGCAGCGCCTGTTTGAGCGCATTGAGCATCTCGATCATCTGATCTGCACCCGTAGGACCTAGCAACATATCATTGCCTGCCTGGAGCGCCAGCACAGCGGCCTCCGGCATACTCCACTTCTGTGTAATGCCTTGCATGTAAAGCGCATCGGTGAGTACGACACCATCATAGCCGAACTCCTTGCGCAGGATATCCGTCATAAAGATGTGTGAAAGTTCAGCTGGATAGACGGGGTCTATCGCCGGCATAAGTACGTCGGTTGGCATAATCATGCCGGGATTATCCAGCTTATTCTGCGATTGAATAAAGGCTTTGAAGGGTGCCAGCTCGACATCATAAATCTGCTGCCTGCTTCGATTGACGACGGGCAAGCTTGTATGAGCGTCGCTGACGGCGTCTCCCAGCCCAGGATAGTGTTTGATACAAGCAACCACTCCATCACTTTGCATCGCGCGCATATACGCTCCCGCGAATTTGATTACCGACGCTGGATCGTTTCCAAAGGTGCGCGTCACCATGTCATAGCCGTTCACAAGGTTGACATCTACATCAGGTGCCAGGTTTTCGTTGATACCAAGCGACGCCAAATCATGCGCAGCCTTGTGTCCCTGTTGAGTTGCCACGTCGGGATTGCCCGTATTGTAAATGTCTGTAGCAGACATGCGGGAACCATAAATGTGCGATAGCCGGTGGACGTATGGACCACCCTCTTCGTCAGTCGAGATGAGCAGCGGAAAGGTAGCTCGCTTTTGCATTTCAGCAATGTCATTCTTGGTCTGATTGAAGGTGTTCATCTGGAATTCGTACATGATAACGCCACCTGCGTGGAGCTGGTTGACCATCGTGTCCAGGTCTGACGAATAGGTGGTGTCAGTGTATTCGACCATGATCAGTTGACCCAGTTCCACGTCGAGGCTCATGCGCGCAACATACATACTGGCAAGTTGCTTATACTGCATATGGCTACTGAGATGTCTGAGCGCATCAATCTGAGTGGGGCTCAATGGGAGCTGTACAAATTGGCCAGGATGCTCGTTGCTTTGTGCTGGCGGCGTTTGAGCGCTAGCGATACCTGGAGTAGCTGCCAGGTGCTGCTCAAAGAAAACACCGAGTATGACCAGGATGGCCAGGAGTACCAGTGTGACAACTATAGCTATGGTCGGGCCGCCACCTTTTGATCGCCGCATTTGAGGAGGCGGAAGCGGGGGAGCAGCCCTGTATACATACGGCTGTTGATTCTGTTGTACTGGCATAGTGCGACGTTCATCATTGATCGTCATGCAGGCTCCTCATCGTTGCCTTTGCTGATATTTTCGGGTGTGATCGGCTCTGATTGATCGCTCTCCTCTTCAGGTACCATTTGCAGGCGTGCCTTTTTCATTTCGTTCCTTTTGCGCTTTGAGCGATGCCGTTTCGGGGATGAGACAATAATGGTCTTCGGAGATTCGTTGTCTCCATCATCGGCTGCAGGAGCAGTAAGCTGTACGTTAGGGTCCTCCTCGTCTGTATAGCTGGAGGCAGAAAACAGCGTATGTTCCTCACTCTCATTGGCAGGAGTGTGTTCCTCGCTCTCATTAGCAGGAGTGTGTTGCTTGCTCTCGCGGGTTTGAGAAGGGGTAAGCGACTGCAGCCATGCAGGTTGTTCCACATCAGTATGCGGGTCAGTAACAGATTGTAGCCACGTCGGTTCCTCCACCGGTTGTGAAGGAGGAAGAGGTTGAAGCCACGCAGATTCCTCATCAGTATCAAGGAGAGAATACGATCGCACCCATATTTCATCCATTTCGCCCATATCGGAGGCAGGTGATTCAGCCAGTGCAGTGGGTTCATCCATCTCTGCCAGAGGTTCCTCTTGTGGAACCTGCTGCTCCTGTACTGCTTCTGCCGGAGAGGCGGCGCTATCGAAAGCGAAACTCTCTTCTTGCACAGTCAGATGTTCTTGTACGTCTTCAGTTTCAGCCGCTAAGGAGTCATAATCGAAGACGATATCCTCCTCTTGTGGAGTCAACTGCTCCTGTGCTACTTCAGTTTCAGCTGGAGAAGCAGCGCTATCAAAGGCTTTATCCTCCTCTTGCCTGCTAATCGTGGGATCGCTGGATTGAGTTCCCCTGGTAGAATGAGCATATTTTGGAATGGACACCACAATAGTATCGCTCTCATCGTACTCTTCGCTAGTATCGATCACAGGGACTCGATCAGTGGCGCCAGCATCAACCTCGCCAACAGGAACTCGCGTTGGCGCTGTTGGCATATCTGCAGTAGGAATGTCTTGAATAGGCACCTCCGTCGGCATCACCTCATACGGTGTCATATCGGCGACCGCCGGCTCCCTGTATAGTGCTTCTTCCTCTCTCCTGGGCACCAGTGGCTGCGATGGGCGAGAATCAACAGGGATTGTGGTGGCTCGTTGGCGCTGGCGTCCAGCGGCACGCACATTCGGAACGACCGATGGAGGCTGTTTCGAGTAGTCAAAGACCACCTTGATAGCGTGATTGCGGTCCTTATCGGCCGCTGTCATCAGAGCATCTCGATAGCTGTTAAGTGGAAAACTATGCGTAATCAGCTTGTCGGGAAATATCTTCTTATTCTGTATCAAAGCCGTCGTCACCTCAAAGGTAGACTTTCTTTCGGAGGAGTCGATAGGCCAGGTCTCTATGCTGTGACCCATCGTACCTATGAGGTTGATTTCCTGGTACCAGATCGGCGTGAGGTCAAGCTGCATACGATGTAGATTGAGGCCAACCATGACCATGGTTGAACCAGCTCGAGCCCACCTGAGAGCGTCGTGAGTGGTTTGAGTATTGCCAACGGAGTCGTAGATAACATCGTAGCCGCCCAACAACATCTTGTTGCCCCACATGCCCCGGTAGAGTTTCGCGCCGGTGGCTCGTTGCACTTCCCTATAACTGTCCTTCGGATAAATGATATGCGCCCCTAGCCGTGCGGCCTGCTCGATCTGAAACGCGTGACGTGCCATTACACTGACTTCAGCATCGGGTGCGAGAGCGCGAACGACCTGTAAGATGAGCAAGCCGATCGTTCCAGCACCTATAATAAGTACGCGATCTTGTCCCTGGGGAACATGGCGTAAGACAGCATGGACAGCAACGGCGGATGGTTCTAATAGTACCCCCTGCATATCATTGATGTCGGTCGGTAAGCGGAAGAGCTGTTGTTCATGCAGCAACATCTCCTCACTCCAGCCGCCGCCTATGGGTTGTGGACCAGGGAGTTCACCATATTCGCAAAGGCCATAGTGACCAGAAGCGCAAGAGCGGCAAGGCTCTTGTACGCCAGCGGTAATGCAGTTGGGCCCATATTGCAGTACGACACGGTCGCCGACATGTAAATGGCGTACATCATCGCCAACTTCGATAACTTCTCCAACAACCTCGTGGCCCGGATAGGAGCGGTTGTGATTGGGAAGGGCCACGGGCGCAACCGAGTAATCTCCATCAACAAAGATCAGTTGCAGATCGCTGCCGCAGATACCCGCGAGAGAATTGCGCACGCGCACCCAGTTGGATGCAGGAAGTGGTTGTCGTGGTAGATTTTGCACTTGTAGGGGAGCGAAAGAAGAAAAGTAAGCTCCGCGCCAGATAAGTCCCAGAAGTTTCGTAGGTATGACGTGTGACGGGTTGAGTTCTAATGTTGAGGTCCACATAGCGCCCTCCCTGGCTTTCAGCATGTTTAGGTGCCCAATATGCTGTTCTATTCTTTGTTTTATCGCAGTGTATCACGCATGTGGAGGGTGGTCAATTATATAGGAAAGATTCTTTACTCAGCAATCCTCGGCAGTTTTACCGTGAAGATAGTCTCAGTATCGGGCGTACTCAGCACAGTGATACTTCCTTTGTGCGCCATCACAATAGCTCTGGCAATAGAGAGGCCAAGCCCTGTACCTTGAGGAATCTTCCAGGGAGCTTCGTAGATAGGCATATGCTCGCCGCGGTAGAAGCGATCGAAAATATGGGGGAGATCATCCGCATGGATGCCCTTGCCGTTGTCGATAACTTGTATAAGCGCGTGACCATCTTGCTGATCGAGTTGAAGACGAACCCAGCCTTCGGGCGCTGGCCGACCATATTTGAGGGCATTGTCAAACAGAATATGTAACACTTGTTTGAGATGGTCAGCGTTTGCTCTGACTCCTAGCCGCTCATGCGTCGCGAAGTAAATCGTTATCTTTCGATCATCTGTCGCCAGTACTTTTGCCTGCTCCACGCCTTCAACTGCTATGTCAACCAGGTCGACATACTGTTTTTCGATATCTTGCTCAACATCGAAATGGGCCAGCGTTAACAAATCATTCACCAGGCGTGTCATGCGTTCAGCTTCACTCTTAATGAGCTTGAGAACGCGGTTCGCTGTCTCCGGGTCATCTTTCGCTCCACGCATCAGTACCTCTGTAAAACCCCGTATGGAGGTCAACGGGGTGCGCAACTGGTGGGAAGCATCGGAGATCAAGCGGCGGAAACGCTGCTCTGAAGATCGCTGGGACTGTGACGCCTGTTCGAGTTGCTCGCCCATAATAGTCAAACTGGAGGCGATCTTACTCACCTCGTCATCACCCTTCATGAGAGGCTGAAGGCGTTCTCGCTGCTGTAAATCACCCAGGGTGATCGCCTGAGCTGCATCTGACATTCTCCTCAGCGGACGTAGTAACAAATTGGTCAGGAAGAAGAGGATGAAGATGCCAACTGCGATCAGTACGAACACTGCAACCTGAAGGCTGAAAAATAATACGCTCTGCGCAGTTATATGTGAGATAGCATAGGTGGTCCATAAACTGAAAAGAATCAGCAATGTGCAGATGAGTAAGCTATAGACAAACCCCAATTGCCAGCGTAAGCTTGAGAGCGGACGACGACGCCAGGAACTGTAAGGATTAATATTCTCACTTCCTTCATTTCCTCTATCTTCGTAATGCACCTCAGTTGTTGCATTTTTCAATTCGGTAGGCATTGATGATGTCCTCGTTTATTCTCATAGAATCCATGCTGAGAGAAAATCTGTTACTGTCGTTGGGGTGCAGGGGCTTCACATCTTCCCTGACGCTGAACTTCGGTTGAGACGATATGGCGATCCTCACTATCGTACTGTCAACCTTTTAAGACATACCCTACCCCACGTACCGTTTGAATCAAACGAGGCGTACTCGGTGTATCTTCGATTTTCTCTCTCAGATATCGCACGTAAACTTTCATAGCCCCAGACCTTATTCAGTATTGTCTGGCGATCAAGGACCTGACGTGGGTGGCTCATGAACAGGTGGAGCAGATTGTATTCGGTGGCGGTCAGCTCGATCAGGCGGCCTGCCCGCGTCACCTCGCGCGTCGTCATATTCAGCCGCAAATCGCCGAATTGTAGTACCTGTCCTTCTCGTTCGCTCGTACCGTCACCATATGCAGTGCCAGAAGAGCGGTGCTGGCGGCGAAGAATAGCCTGGATGCGGGCCACAAGTTCTTCAAAGCTAAAAGGTTTTGTCAGGTAGTCATCTGCGCCGGTCTTCAAGCCAACCACCCGGTCTTCCACATCGCCCCTCGCGGTCAGCATCAACACTGGCACATCCTGCGTCGTCGGGTTGATGCGCAAACGCCTGCACACCTCCAGTCCATCAATGCTGCCGGGTGGTAGCCCAAGATCCAGGATCACTATATCAGGGCTAATGCGCTGCGCCGCTGACAACCCTTCCAGTCCATCTGAAACAGCTTCTACCTGGAAGCCTTCATAACGTAAACCTAGTTTGATCAGTTCGATAATATTTTCTTCGTCCTCAATCACCAGTACCTTTGATAAGTCTGGTTTTTGCTCGTAAGGGGTTTCAGCTAGGCTTGCTTGACGCGTTTCGATTTTTTCATTCCCCTGTGCGTTATCTTCCATCCGCTCACCGGAAGTTGATGGTAGGTTGCTTCTTCCGATTGCATCTTGTTGCATAACATCATTCCCCTTTTCCATCAGGATGATAGTTTGTAAAGCCATTCAAGGATAAATATACTCCGCTATACATTTCAAGATATTCATTCATTCATTATATTTATCCCTTCAGCTAAGTGCAAGGAAATACTCTGCCCTCACCCTTTTCTCAGCAGAAATTAATCTCAGGCGTTCACCTCATCCTCAAATACGTATTGATTACAGGCCCGTGACAGGACTTGAGCGCTGTCCTGGCTGTCATCCTGAGCGCCTGGCTGTCATCCTGAGCGCCTGGCTGTCATCCTGAGCGCAGCGAAGGATCTCCTCGTCCGGCGAGCCAGATCCTTCGCGGCGCTCAGGATGACATGCAGGACACCGCACGAGGCCGCTCACGGGAAATCTTCTCTCCAAACGTCTACCTTATAGCCAGTTTGTTAGACAATCCGCAGAATACGTATTACAATAGACCTGGGTTTCTTTCTGACTGCGAGGCGAGGACCAAAAGCAATTGCAAATATCGGGAGTTTTAGATGACTATCAAACGGTTACTGATTATTATTGGCATCCTGCTAATACTATTGGTAGGAGTATGCGTCTATACCCTCGCCGTGCTTCTATCAGATACCTCTCAATCGTCACAATCAACCCTCTCAACAACACCGACTCAGGCCGCTCCTACGATCATCAGCAGTGCCCAGGGATTCATAGGAACCATTCAATCTCTGGGAAATCAAACATTCGTGATAGTTCTGGCCAATCAAAAGAAAACCATCACCGTCAATGTGAACGACAAAACGAAATACACTATTCAAAACGGGTCGGCCATTTTTCGCGATTTGAAGGTTGGGGAGTTGATAGAGGTTCGCGGCCACCCAGATTCAATGAATGTAACTACCATGCTTGCCGTCAGGATCATCGGCAAGCAGGCGATTGCTTGATAGGGGTTGAGCTCGTGTTAGTCTATACGGCTCCAAAAAGCCCTGCCTGGTGGAGCCGAACCATTGACAGACTTTCTATGCTGATATATCCTGATAGAGACATCACTGACATGCAGATGTCCTGGGTGGGTATTGGTAGCCCTGCTGGAAAGGTCATCATTATGAAACTTACAATGAAAGGTGATTATGGTTTGCGAGCCATGCTTGATATGGCAGCATACTATGGACAGGGGCCAATTGAGAGCGCTGACATCGCGCGGCGGCAATATATTCCAGAACAGTACCTTGACCAGATTTTGATGGCATTGCGCAAAGAAGGGTTAGTGAAAAGTGTTCGGGGCCCGAAAGGCGGGCATATGCTGGCAAAACCACCCTCTCAGATTTCTATGGCCCCTTGAGGGCTATGTCCCACCAATGGAATGCCTACCCAACCCTGATTTTTGCAAGCTTTCACCGGGGTGTGCCTTACGCACAGTCTGGCAACAGATTGACGAGATGACACAGCACATACTTACCTCAACTACCATCGAGGAACTGGCTCAAAAACATCAAACTGGTGTCTTGGAGACGATGTACTACATCTAATCATAGAGCAAAGCTCCTGGAGGGCGCTCAGGACGTGATCACAGAAGGGCTGTAACGAGATAGGGGTGGTCGCAAGTGGATAATGCAGATGCAGGGGCTCGCTTTCAAGCGCCCACATCCAGTACTGAAATGTTGATAGCTATTGTAGAAGATGATGCAGCATTAGCAGGCATGTTCCGTGATATGCTTGGATGTGCTGGTAACTGGCGACTACATATTTTTTCCGACGGACAAGAAGCCAGGACCACCCTGCCAGAGTTGCGAGCGGACCTTATTTTATTAGATGTCGGCTTACCTAACCTGGATGGCGCATCTCTTTATAAAATCTTGCGTGGGCACAGCAATACAAAGAACACACCTATCATCGTTATCACTGGTAGCCACGACTGGGAATTGCATCGCATGGGGTTACAAACTGGCCTTCTGCTTCGGAAACCTTTTGAGATGGAAGAACTTCTGCGCATGATTCGAGCCCTGTTACCATTCCAGGAAGTGTAGAGGTAGCGTGGCTGGTACCTCGTCCTGTATCATGCCCGTTTTGATCGGAAAACGACAGGTGAAGAGCTATGGCCCACTGGGCAAAAGATGTGACCAAACTCATCGGCCGCACTCCTATCGTAGAGTTAAAGCGGGTGGCCTCTGGTCTCGATGCCACCGTACTCGCCAAGCTAGAAATGTTTAGTCCAGGTTGCAGCATCAAGGACCGCGTTGCCTGGCAAATGATCTGTGAGGCGGAATCACAGGGATTGTTACCTCCAGGAGGTATCATCACCGAACCCACGAGCGGCAATATGGGGATCTCTCTTGCATGGATGGCTGCTGCTCGCGGGTACCAATGTATCCTTACTATGCCGGACACCATCTCCCTGGAGCGGCGTCTTCTCATTCAGCGGTTTGGCGCGAAGATTCTCCTTACGCCCGGTAACCAGGGCATGAGGGGTGCTATTAACAAGGTCATTGAACTGCGGACTACACTCCCGAACACCTGGTATCCGCAACAGTTCTACAATCAAGCCAACCCACGTGCTCATCGAGAGGGAACCGCCGTGGAGCTCTGGGAAGAGACAGCCGGAGCCGTCGATATGGTTGTGATTGGCGTCGGCACTGGAGGTACCCTGACTGGTGTCGCAGAGGGACTGCGCATGCGTAAACCTTCCCTCGAAGTCATCGCCGTCGAACCAGCATCGTGTGCAGTCTTATCAGGTGGTCGACCCGGCCCCCATCGCATCGAAGGTCTCGGAGCCGGTTTCAAGCCAGACACGTTGAGAGTGGACCTCATCGACTCGGTTGTTCCCGTCACCGACCAGGACGCCATAGCTACAGCCATTCGTCTTATGGAGCAAGAAGGTCTCTCCGTTGGTATCAGTAGCGGGGCCGTCGCCTGGGCAGCTCTACAGGAAGCGCGCAAGGAAGAAAATCGCGGTAAGGTCATCGTCACCATTTTTCCTAGCGCCGCCGAGAGATATTTGCAAACCAGCCTTTTTGAAGACCTCAGGAATAGCCTCCATCCATAGATGGATTGTTCATATATTCGCCACTCATATTCACATATTCATTAAGAACTGGGTGCAACCTTTTCCATCATGTGATTCGTATAGCATATAGGTCATAGAGTAATACGAAAACAAAAAAGCATTTAAGAAGTTTGGGTGGTTTATGAAAGAGTCTGCTCCCAATACTTATCGGTTTCGCCTTGGACGAGCAGCATATATACGTACCGGCCTGATGGCATTGCTGCTACTCAGCAGCTTTCTACTCTGTGGCCTCGTCGCAGTTCTACTTGGACTGCGCTTATTTTCAACGTATGCGCATACCTTCACATTTTATTTGAAATGGCAAGACGTTCTCCTAGCTCTATGCTGCTATATTACCTTCATCTCTCTGGGGGGATGTGTGTTCATTATCCGCTTTCTGCACGCCTTGCACACTGGCTATCGCAAAGAGATGATTGTTGTCAGCGATTCCGCCCTTATCGTCCGCGATCTCTCGCATGAAAACCTCTCCAGTATTTTCTGGTATATCAGTACTGCTCTGACATGTTTTCTCACGGCGTTGGTCGGGTTAATCCCGGAGGTGTTGCTCGCCTGGACTGTGCATCTGCCATCCCCTGAGCTGGCCGTTCTGGCTTCCGGAGTAACTCTCGTGCTCGGCCTGGCAGGGCTGGCGCTCACTGTGCCCTTTCTCTCTTTTATTGTCGTTGGGATCGTTGGAAGTATCTCTTTCTGCAGGAAAATGGGCTCTCCACAAACCTATCACCTCACAACCAATGCAACTCTTTCCATTGATCGCTTTGTGCTGACGATCATCTATCCCGATACGCCGGAGTCCATGATCAATCTCAACATTCTTGAACTGGATGATCAACGTGACCTGCTCAACCTGTTGCGCGAACGGTGGGATGGCACGCAGCGCCTCTGGAATCCACGCTTAGGTGAGGAGATCGAGCTTGCCCTGATGGAGGCGCAGCGCTCTGCCGTACTTATCTGAGTGAAAAAGAACGAATTTCGTGCTTTTTTCAGCGCAAATTTTTGAAAAACGCAAATTTGCTCTTGACATCTTCACAAACAGGTAGTATACTTACATCTTGCCAGACTATGTGCATTAGTAACTGTAGTCAATATTGTGTGTGATCTCTATCATTGTTGACAGGTACACGCTGGCAGAGAAGACAGATAGAACCGAAATTTGACGACACATCTTTCCCCATAAGGATACTGCAACGTAAAGTACTGCATGCGCACACAAAATGCTGAAAAACCACAAGAAGTTTGGCTCATTTTCGCCGTGACGTCACAAGAAATGTTGAAGCGTACGAACGTACGAAGCGTTCATGTTTGACTGGTACCTGAGTACTATATATGGGGAATAATGTAGCGTGTTTCGTTGTTTTCATTAGTGAGTTCATCTGCGCTCAAATATAGGGTGGTTGTGACGTGGGCGAGTCGAGAACAATTTGTTCGTGTAGGGGAGTTAGGAGTAACCGCTTGCGAAAGCATTAGGCGGTTACTTTTCTTGTCATAAAACGTCTTTCAACACAGGCTTATTAAGTTATCATCTTTTAGTAATATCTTTTCCGTTTTTTGTTTTACGTAGAGATGCGCATTCCTCTTTATATGCGTATCTCTCATCGTTTCCTCATGTGGGCAACAAGGTGAGAGGAGAACACTACACATGGCAGTTAGCAGCAGGGCTGTGGCTCTCCCCGAGCGCGTCTCATTTGCACGTATCCCTGATATACGGCCGATGCCGGGGCTGATTCAAATTCAGCTTGATTCTTTTGAATGGTTTAAGAAAGAAGGTCTGCGCGAGCTTTTTGAAGAAATCTCTCCTATTGAAGACTTTACAGGTAAAAATCTTAGTCTAGAATTTATTGTACCTCCTGAGCCGTTTGGCAAGCCCAAATATAACGAGGACGAGTGCCGTGACCGCGATGCCACATACTCTGCGCCTCTCAATGTCAAGGCTCGCCTCATCAACAAAGAGACTGGTGAAATCATCGAGAAGGACATCTTCATGGGTGATTTCCCTCTTATGACCAAAGAAGGTACTTTCATTATCAACGGCGCCGAGCGCGTCGTCGTCAGTCAGCTCGTGCGCTCTCCCGGCGTTTACTTCACCGCCGATGAGGACGCGACCACCGGCCGTAAACTCTTCGCCGCCAAGCTCATACCGGGCCGTGGCGCATGGCTAGAATTTGAGACCAGCAATAAAAATTTACTGACCGTCAAGATCGACCGCAAGCGCAAATTGCCTATCACTACGTTGCTGCGAGCTATCGCCAGCCTGGCCAAGGATCAATACCATGCCGAAAACCTGGATCTCTCAACAGACCAGGGCATTCTGGATGCGTTTCGCGACGTGGATACTGATCCCAACATTCGCTACATCCAGGCTACGCTGGACCGCGACCCTGTGAAAAGAGAGGACGAGGCGTTACTCGAACTCTATAAAAAATTGCGCCCTGGCGATCCCGCTACTATCGACAATGCCCGTTCGCTCGTTAAAAATCTCTTTTTTAACCCGCGTCGCTATGATCTTGGTAGCGTCGGTCGCTATAAGCTCAATCGAAAGCTTGATCTCTCTACTCCGCAAAGTGAGCGCATCCTGACCCAGGACGACCTGGTCAATATCATTCGTCGCCTGGTCGCCTTGAACAACGGGCACGGCCGCAAAGACGACATCGATCATCTTGGCAACCGCCGCGTGCGCTGCGTTGGAGAGCTGATCCAGACGCAGTTCCGTGTCGGCCTCCTGCGTATGGAGCGTGTCGTAAAGGAGCGCATGAGTATCCAGGAGCCAGGCCAGGCAACACCGAACGCACTGATCAATATTCGCCCGGTCGTTGCCGCTATGAAGGAATTTTTCGGCGGTAGCCAGCTCTCGCAGTTCATGGATCAGACCAATGCCCTCGCAGAGATCGGCCATAAGCGCCGCCTCTCGGCCCTCGGTCCTGGTGGTCTCTCGCGCGAACGTGCGGGTTTCGACGTACGTGACGTACATCAATCTCACTATGGCCGTATCTGCCCAATCGAGACCCCTGAAGGTCCAAATATCGGACTGATTGGTAACCTCGCTACCTATGGACAGATCAATCCTTATGGGTTCGTCGAGACTCCCTATCGTAAAGTGTATAAGCGTCTCCCTGTCAGCGACCGCCGCCTGATTGGTCGCGAACTTCGTGGCGTCGTTGGCCGCGAGCGTGAAGATGTGGTCACTGCTGATGGCACCGTGTTGCTCAAGGCACGCGAACGCGTGCGTGTTGACGAGGCACTCTACAACCGGTTAGTGGAGGTGCTTGAGGATACAGAGGTGAGGATCAAGCCCTTCGTCACCAACGAGGTAGAATACCGCACCGCCGATGACGAAGAGAACTTCTGGATCGCTCAGGCCAATACCAGGCTGACCGAAAACGATGAGTTTGCCGATGACCGTGTTCTTGCTCGTTACGAAGGGGAGTTCGCCATGGAGAGCGCGGATACCATGGACTACATGGACGTCTCGCCCCGTCAGACCGTTAGTGTCGCCACAGCGCTCATCCCATTCCTTGAGCATGACGATGTGAACCGCGCGCTCATGGGCGCGAACATGCAGCGTCAGGCTGTCCCTCTGTTGCGTCCGCAGTCACCTATCTGTGGCACGGGCATCGAGCGGCAGGTCGCTATTGACTCTGGCCAGGTACAGGTCAGTAAAGTGAGCGGTGAAGTCGTCTCGGCTACCGCCCGTAAGATCGATATCGTTGACGATCAGGGCGAAGTACAGACGCATCGTTTGCGCAAGTTCGTGCGCTCTAACGCTGGAACCTGTATCAATCAGCGGCCAATCGTGCGCAAGGGCGACTACGTCAACGCCGGACAGGTCATCGCTGATAGTTCATCAACAGAAAACGGGGAGCTTGCTCTCGGGCAAAACATTCTCGTCGCCTTCATGAGTTGGGAAGGTGGCAACTACGAGGACGCCATTCTCATCAGCGAACGCATCGTCCGCGAAGACTACTTTACCTCGATACACATCGAGAAGTATGAGGTCGATGCGCGCGACACCAAGCTTGGCCCCGAAGAGATTACTCGCGATATACCCAATGTCGGTGAAGAGGGTTTGCGCAACCTGGACGAGCGCGGCATCATCTATGTCGGCGCGGAAGTAGGGCCGCAAGATATTCTTGTCGGTAAAATCACGCCAAAGGGCGAGACGGAATTGACGGCAGAAGAGAAACTCCTGCGGGCTATCTTCGGTGAAAAGGCTCGTGAAGTCAAAGATACTTCTCTGCGAGTACCTCACGGAGAGCGCGGCAAAGTTGTCGAAGTCAAAGTGTTCTCGCGTGACGCGGGAGATGAATTGCCTCCGGGCGTCAATCAACTCGTGCGAGTCAGCATCGCCCAGAAGCGCAAAATAGGAGCAGGCGACAAAATGGCTGGACGCCACGGGAACAAAGGCGTTATCTCGCGGGTATTGCCGATAGCAGATATGCCGTTTCTCCCCGATGGCACTCCGGTGGATATCATTCTAAATCCGTTGGGTGTTCCGCACCGTATGAATATTGGGCAGATCATGGAGACCCATCTGGGCTGGGCAGCCGAAAAATTGGGCTTCAAGATAGCTACCCCTGTATTCGACGGCGCTACCGAGGAGGATATCGAGGAGTTCCTGCGCCGCGCTAATCTGCCAGATACTGGCAAGGTGCAGCTCTTTGATGGACGCACCGGGGAACCGTTTGACCACCCGATCACCGTTGGCTACACCTACATGTTGAAGCTAGCGCACCTTGTCGAAGACAAAGTGCATGCCCGTTCAACTGGCCCATACAGCCTGATAACGCAGCAACCCCTGGGTGGTAAGGCGCAGTTTGGTGGACAGCGTTTCGGTGAAATGGAAGTGTGGGCACTCGAGGCTTATGGAGCAGCCAACATACTCCAGGAGATCCTGACGGTCAAGTCGGACGATGTTGTAGGCCGTGTCAAAACCTACGAAGCTATCGTCAAAGGCGAAAACATCATGGAGCCTGGCGTACCTGAATCCTTCAAAGTGCTGGTCAAAGAGTTGCAGAGCCTGGGCATCAATGTTGAGGTCCTTAACGAAGACGAACAAAAAATACAGTTCGTTGAAGATACATCCAACGATGTCATGCCCGAACTAGGTATCAACCTCTCCGGCTTCGAAGGGGACCATTGAAATAATATGTAGGGGCGACCCTCGCGGTCGCCCTGGAACAATGTACCCCGTTCTTTAAATTAAATAAATGTAATGCGACATGTAGGGGCGACCCTTGTGGTCGCCTCGGGTGGGATGGATAGCCTGTAACGGACTGATCGTTCAGCGCGTCCTTACGCCAGGAGGCAACATGCTCGAAGTAAATGACTTTAACGCAATCCGTATTGGCCTTGCTAGCCCAGAACAGATTCGTGGTTGGAGCTATGGTGAGGTCACGAAACCAGAAACGATTAACTACCGAACGCTCAAACCGGAAAAAGATGGCCTGTTCTGTGAACGTATCTTCGGACCAACCAAGGACTGGGAGTGCTACTGCGGTAAATATAAACGTGTTCGATTTAAAGGAATAGTCTGTGATAAATGTGGTGTGGAGGTGGCACGCTCAAAGGTACGCCGTGAGCGCATGGGACACATCGAACTGGCGTCTCCCGTGAGCCACATATGGTACTTCAAGGGAACGCCCAGCCGTATCGGTCTCTTGCTTGACCTCTCGCCACGCAACCTGGAGCGCATCCTCTACTTTGCCCTCTATGTCATCACTGATATTGATGAGGAGGCTCGTCAGCGTGAACTGATGCACCTGGACGAGGAGCTTCTCAAACTGGATCAGAACCTGGACGAGCAGGTAGTAGAGCTGGTCGACCAGTTGAAGGATAGACGCGACAGCGATATTCTCAAGTCGAGAAATCGCATTGACGAAGACCGGGTGGAGGCTGAGGCGCGCCGCGAACAAGAGTTGGAAGCTGCCAGGCAGGCTGAGAGCGACACTCTGGCTCAGTTGCGCGCCGCGATAGGACAGGCAGCTGATGAGGATATCATTTTTGAGCCAACAGGCCAGGTTATTGTGGCTGAGGGTGACGTCGTAACACCAAAGCATCTCGAATCGCTGGAGCAGAAAGCTGAGATTTTCCGCAACGATATCGCCGAGAATGCCCGTCGCGAGATCGAGGCAACGCGGTTGGAGAATGATCGCGACGCTGAGCGTACCAAACTCGAATACCAGGGACAGATTGACTCGGCCCAGTCGCGGTTGGAGGTGGAGCGAGTCAGTAACAAGCAGCGCTTAGAGCAGTTGCGGCGCGATCTTGAGGGCCTCAAAAAGATGGACCTGCTGCAGGAGGGCCGCTATCGTGAGCTGAAAGATGCCTTTAGCGGGGTATTCCGCGCGAGCATGGGGGCAGAGGCAGTGCGTGAATTGATTGCTGGCCTGGACCTGGATAAACTGGCCGTTGACCTGCGCCGCGAAATTGGTTCGACGGTTGGACAGCGCCGTAAAAAGGCGACCAAGCGCTTGAAAGTGGTAGAAGCTTTCCGTAAGTCAAACACTTCACCTGAATGGATGATATTGACGGTCTTGCCCGTGCTGCCGCCCGATTTGCGCCCGATGGTGCAACTTGACGGTGGTCGCTTTGCCACTTCGGATTTGAACGACCTGTATCGCCGCGTCATTAACCGCAATAACCGCCTCAAACGGCTATTGGAGTTGAGCGCTCCTGAGATCATCATTCGCAACGAGAAGCGCATGCTGCAAGAAGCGTGTGATGCCCTCATCGACAACGGACGACGTGGTCGTGCAGTGGCTGGCTCAGGCAATCATAAACTTAAGAGCCTGTCAGATATGCTCAAAGGTAAACAGGGACGCTTCCGTCAGAACCTGCTCGGTAAACGCGTGGACTACTCCGGTCGTTCAGTCATTGTGGTCGGCCCGGAGTTGAAGCTGCACCAGTGTGGCCTCCCCAAGAGGATGGCGCTGGAGCTCTTCAAGCCGTTTGTGATGCGGAAACTGGTGGAGCAGAACTTTGCCCACAATATCAAGAGCGCGAAACGTTTTGTGGAGCGCGTGAAGCCTGAGGTGTGGGATGTACTGGAAGAGGTCATCAAAGACCATCCCGTGCTACTGAACCGCGCCCCGACACTGCACCGCCTTGGTATCCAGGCCTTCGAGGCAATATTGGTCGAGGGTAGTGCAATTCAACTGCATCCACTGGTCTGTTCAGCCTTCAACGCAGACTTTGACGGCGACCAGATGGCAGTGCACGTACCGCTCTCTGATAAAGCGCAGGACGAGGCCCGCCAGTTGATGCTTTCGACGCGCAACCTGCTTGCTCCAGGAACTGGTGAACCATCGATTGGAGCCAGCCAGGATATGGTGCTGGGTTGTTTCTACCTGACGCAGGATCGTCCGGGTCAGAAGGGCGAGGGGCGTGTCTTTACCGACGTCACCGAGGCGCTGCTGGCTTACCAGCATGGCGTTGTCGCCTTACAGGCGCCGGTCCAGGTACGCCTGGGCAATGTCGATGTCTATGACAATCCTCCACCCGACAAGGCCACTATGACCGCGAATGGGAAGAGGGTCACAACAACGGTTGGACGTATCATTTTCAATCAGGCTCTGCCAGAGCGCCTGCGCTTCAAGAACTACGCGATGAAGAAAGAGAACCTGAGACAGGTAATCGGCGATTGCTTCAAAGAGTATGGGCGCGTCAAAACTGCTGAACTGGCTGACGAGATCAAACGCCTTGGCTTCACCTACGCGACAAAGGCTGGCGTAACTATCGCCATCAGCGATGTCAAAGTGCCAATCGGGAAGCAGGAGGAACTGGCCGCAGCGGATGCCAAGATCGTCGAACTTGAAGAGCAATACCGTGACGGTCTCATCACAGACCATGAGAAGTACCAGCAGACGGTCGATGTCTGGAACGAGGCGACCGATAATGTAACCAGGATGGTTGAGGATACACTTGACCCGTTTGGTTCCATCTACACCATCGCCAGGTCGGGAGCTACGAAAGCGAAGTTCCAGCAGATCCGCCAGTTGTCAGGTATGCGTGGCTTGATGGCGAGTCCTTCTGGACGCATCATCGATGTACCAATTCGCGGGAACTTCCGTGAAGGTTTGAGCGTGTTGGAGTACTTTATCAGTAGCCACGGCGCTCGTAAGGGTCTTGCCGACACCGCGTTGCGTACGGCAGAGTCGGGTTACCTGACACGTCGTTTGATCGATGTGGCACAGGATGTTATTGTCAACGATGAAGACTGTGGAACGACTGACGGCATTCTCATCACCGAGGCCGACAGCAAAGACATGATGCTGCCGGATATTCGCAGCCGCCTGATAGGTCGCGTGCTGGCGGAGCCAATTCCTGGTTTTGATCATATCCTGCCAGGTGATGAACTGACCGACGACATGGTCGATGAGATCGTCAATGCAGGGATCAAAGCAGTGCGCGTGCGTTCGGTACTCGGGTGCATATCACACCGCGGCATCTGCCGTAAGTGCTATGGACGCGATCTCGCGGCAAACTCGCTCGTGAAAATTGGAGCCGCGGTGGGTATTATCGCAGCCCAGTCAATCGGTGAGCCCGGTACACAGCTGACCATGCGTACCTTCCATACAGGTGGTATTGCAGGCGCACAGGGAGACATTACGCAGGGTCTACCGCGCGTAGAGGAACTCTTTGAAGCGCGTGTGCCCAAGGACAAGGCGGAGATCAGCGAGATCGACGGTGTCGTCGAGATCGTGAAGGATCCGAACACGAACGCTCGTACGGTCCGCGTCGTCTCTACGAACGTTTTCTTTGACGAGTACCCGCTACCTGCCGGTAGCCAGATTCTTGTCAACGATAGAGATCATGTGCAGAAAGATCAGATTATTGCGCTGATGCCCGCTGAAAATGGCAATGAGCCAGTACCAGTGGCGGCACGCACAGAGGGTGAGTTGGTCATCAACGCGGATGGCATACTGTCTATTCGCTTTGAGGAACGTGAGGAGCGTTCGTACCCCATCCCGGCTGCGCGAAACATTGTCGTCTCCGATGGTCAGAAGATCCAGGCTGGAACACCGATTACCGGTGGTCAGCGCGATCCGCAGGATGTCCTGCGCATCCAGGGACGCGAAGCGGTCCAGATGTATGTGGTCAAAGAAGTGCAGCGCGTGTACCGCAATACTGGTGTCTATATCAGTGACAAACACATTGAGGTCATCATTCGCCAGATGCTGCGCCGCGTCAAAGTAGACGAGCCCGGCGATACAGAGATGTTGCCGAATGACCTGGTAGATCGTTTTGCCTATGCGGATACCAATGCCCGTGTGTTGGCGGAAGGCGGAGAACCTGCTACCGCGCAGACAGTGCTGCTGGGCGTCACCAAAGCCTCGCTCAATACCGATAGCTTCCTGGCTGCGGCTTCCTTCCAGGAGACGACGCGTGTCTTGACAGAAGCGGCTATTGAGGCTCGCACAGATCATCTGGTCGGCCTCAAGGAAAACGTGATCATAGGGAAACTGATACCGGCAGGCTCAGGTATCGCGCAACGCCGCCGCGAGCAGCTTGCACGTCAGCAAGCTGCGGCGGCTCGGCTTGCGGCTACAAACGCCGCCTCTATGGCCGGCGTGGGCGCTGGCACTGTCGGAGTTGGGGCTAGTACTCTCGGAAACCCAAATCTGCATACCCTTGACAGTTTGGGCGAGGAGTGATACTATAGAAACCCGCACGTGTTGAATGTAGGGGCGCGCCTTAGCGCGCCTTCGTGAGGATAAAAGAGGATAGGGAGAATCGTTCATTGCCGACGATCAATCAGTTGGTCCGCAAGGGCCGATCAAACAAAGAGAGGCGGTCTAAGGCTCCGGCTTTGTTGTATTCGTACAACGCGCTGAAGAACCGGACTTCCCGCCTGCGTGGGTCGCCACAAAAACGTGGTGTGTGCACCCAGGTGCGTACGATGACGCCCAAAAAGCCGAATTCGGCAATGCGTAAAATTGCCCGCGTTCGTCTGACGAACCAGATGGAAGTAACCGCTTACATCCCTGGTGAAGGGCATAATCTGCAAGAGCACTCAGTAGTACTCATTCGTGGTGGGCGCGTAAAGGATCTACCGAGCGTGCGTTACCACATCGTGCGAGGTACACTGGATAGTGACGGCGTCTCCAAGAGGCGCCAGGGCCGCTCACGTTATGGTGCCAAGCGGCCAAAGCCCGGGCAGGCAGCTGCCGGTAGGGGCGGAAAAAAATAGTAGCGCAATAAAAGTATTGTGCCAGACCCGATACCACCTGAAGTGTTCAGGCAGGTCGGACTATCACACGTCATCGCGAAAAGACGATTATGCGAGGATAATGAATAACGAATGCCGTATTCTCGTCCTTTCGCAGTGAGAGTCGAGTGACCTCCATTTCTATGGATAGGCACCCGCGTGTAGGCGTCCGATAGAGATTGTAAGGAGAATATCCTGCAATTGAATCGACGCCTTTTCTGGTGTCTATTATCATCTATCTATCCCACCTTGCATGTGGGAGCTTGTGAAAATCAAGCACGCATTGATGAGCAGAAAGAGGGGAAAGAGGAACGGGGTTCTCCAGGACGCAAGGAAGATGTCCGCCGGTCACCGGTCAGATACTAGAGAAGTTCAGGCTCCTATCGTGGGAGCCGAAGAGAACCAAGCAGGTTCGTTGATGAGGAGGCAGACTGTGCCAAGACGCAAAAGAGTCGTGCGGCGGCCAGATGTACCAGATGCAAAGTACAAGAGCCGAAATGTGGCTCGCTTCACCAGTAAATTGATGTTGGACGGGAAGCGCAGCCTGGCAGAGCGCATCATTTACGATGCGTTCGATACCATTGAAGCGAAGCAGAAGCGCTCCCCGCTTGATGTATTTGAGCAGGCGCTTAAGAATGCAACGCCTACAGTTGAAGTAAAGCCTCGCCGTGTCGGTGGTTCAACCTATCAAGTTCCAATAGATGTTCGCCGGGATCGTGGCAACGCACTGGCGATGCGCTGGCTCATTAAGTCGGCGCGCAGCCGTACAGGTCGCTCGATGTCGGAAAAACTTGCCAGTGAATTGATGGATGCCGCCGCCGGACAGGGTATGACCATTAAAAAACGTGAGGAGACCCACAAAATGGCGGAGTCTAACAAGGCCTTCGCGCATTATCGCTGGTAACTATATATCATGGTAAGAGAATTCCCACTCGAAAAAACTCGAAATATTGGTATTATTGCTCATATTGATGCTGGCAAAACCACTACTACTGAGCGCATCCTCTTCTACACGAAGAAAATTCATCGCATGGGTGAAGTGCATGAAGGGGCGGCGACAATGGACTGGATGCCCCAGGAGCAGGAGCGCGGCATTACGATTACGTCTGCCGCGACAACGTGTTTCTGGCTTGATTACCGCATTAATATCATTGATACACCAGGCCACGTAGACTTCACTGCAGAGGTCGAACGGTCTTTGCGCGTGCTCGACGGCGGCGTGGTGGTCTTTGATGCCGTTGCTGGCGTCGAACCCCAGTCTGAAACAGTGTGGCGCCAGGCGAATAAGTATAATGTTCCTCGTATCTGTTTCGTCAACAAAATGGATCGTGTCGGCGCTGATTTCTGGCGCACGGTGGATATGATCCGGGACCGCCTGGGTGCAGTACCGGTACCCATTCAGATTCCTATTGGTCGCGAAAACAATTTTAAAGGGTATCTCGATTTAATCGAACAGCAGTCGATCACCTTTATCGATGACCTTGGGACGAAATCGGACCATACAGATGTGCCTACGAGCATGGAGGCCGAGTTTGCGCAACACCGGGAGTATCTGATTGAGCGCGTGGCCGAGACCGATGAGGATCTTACCCTCAAATATCTTGAAGGTGAGGAAATTACCAAAGAGGAGCTTATTGCAGCTCTGCGTAGAGCAACGATTGCTGGCACACTGGTGCCGGTCCTTTGTGGTACCGCTTTGAAAAATAAAGGCGTGCAGGCCATGCTGGATGCAGTAATTGCCTACCTGCCCTCCCCTCTGGATATTCCACCTCCAACCGGCATCGATCCCGACACACATCAAGAAGTTACTCTCCAGGTCAGCGATTCAGCCCCTTTCAGCGCGCTGGTCTTCAAAATTGTCTCCGACCCCTTCGTTGGTCGACTGTCGTACATGCGCGTCTATTCGGGAACCCTTTTAGCGAAGGGCTCGGCAGAGAATAGTACTAAGGATAAAATCGAGCGCATTGGACGTCTGCTGCGTATGCACGCCAACCATCGCGAGGATATTGATGAGATTCGAGCAGGAGATATCTGTGCCGCTGTTGGTTTACGCAACACCTTCACCGGTGACACGTTATGCGATCCACAGAAACCTGTTATTCTGGAATCCATTAACTTCCCTCGACCCGTCATTGACATTGCCATCGAGCCGAAGACCCGTGCCGACCAGGATAAGATGGCGATAGCTTTGAACAAACTGACGGAAGAAGATCCAACCTTCCAACTGCGCACCGACCCGGAGTCCGGGCAGACCATTATCAGTGGTATGGGTGAGCTGCACCTGGAGGTTATCGTGGATCGTATGTTCCGCGAGTTTAAGGTAGAGGCGAATGTGGGGCGACCGCAAGTTGCCTATCGGGAGACGATTACCCGCGAAGCCCAGGCCGAAGGGAAGCACGTTCGACAGACAGGTGGCCACGGTCAATATGGCGATGTGTGGATCAGGGTTGCTCCTAACGAGCGCGGCAAAGGCTTTGAGTTTATCAATGCTATTGTTGGTGGCGTGGTTCCCAGAGAATATATCAGACCCACAGAAATGGGTATTAAAGAGACATTGGAAAATGGTATCATCGCCGGATATCCAATGATCGACGTCAAAGTGACCCTCTTTGATGGGTCATATCATGAAGTTGACTCGAGTGAAATGGCTTTCAAAACAGCCGGTTCACTCGCGATTAAGGAAGCGGCCCGCAAGGCTGCTCCCGTTCTGCTTGAGCCGGTGATGCTTGTAGAAGTAACCACCTCTGAGGAATTTTACGGTGATATCATCGGTGACCTGAACCGGCGCCGTGGAACTATTCTGGGTATGGAGAGCCGTGGGGCGATGCACGTAGTGCGAGGCTATGTTCCCCTTGCTGAAATGTTCGGCTATGTGAACGATCTTCGATCTATGACCAGCGGACGTGCCAGCTATTCGATGGAATTTGCACATTACGATCCTGTGCCGAGAAATATTGCCGAAGAAATTGTCGCGAAGGCAAGCAGGTAGCGGCACAATCATACATCTGTAGGGGCGCCATGCATGGCGTCATGCGAAACTGCATCGCAGGTTTTAATAGGCGGGATGCGTTGTGCTCCTACATTGCCCGGAGCCGAAATCAGGGAATAGGCCTACCGGGCACACGTTATCTTGAAAATACCATCCTTCTCAAGATGGATGGAGATTGAAACACACGAACTAATTATGAAAGAACAAATCGAGTGCCATAGCAGGGTGCAGCCCCTGACGCACGTATGTTTGCACTGAGCACTGTTTTGATGAGGAAAACAAATGGCGAAGAAGAAATTTGAGCGAACGAAACCGCATGTGAATGTGGGCACGATTGGCCACATCGACCATGGCAAAACCACCTTGACGGCGGCCATCACCAAAGTGCTGGCCACCCTCTCCTCGGCCAACAAGTACAC